>Ga0068859_100000234_pt1 | contig 54759 bp, 50 predicted proteins | sample KBSSwiS22_FD_66585 | JGI IMG/M metagenome (GOLD analysis project Ga0068859, IMG submission 66585) | Switchgrass rhizosphere microbial communities from Kellogg Biological Station, Michigan, USA - KBS Switchgrass S2-2 | ecosystem: Host-associated > Plants > Roots > Rhizosphere > Soil ... | reverse complement strand
CCGCGCTCGCGCGCGAACATCATCAGGTCCCACAGCTGCGCGGTCATGCCCATGAGCCAGATCTTCTCGTGCCGCAGCTCGAGGAGCTTCTCGGCCATCCAGTTGAAGCGGGCCTGCAGGCGCTCCCCTTGCTCCTGGGCATCGCGCTCAAAGGCGGCGATCTCGTCCGGCGTGGCCGTCCCCTCGGCCATGCGCTTGCGCATGTCGGCCATGCGCATGACCGTCGCGTTGAGCATCGGCTCTTCGATCAGGACATAGGTCGAGTCCGGCCGGCCGAAGCCCTCGATCGTCATCTCGTTCGAGTAGGTCGCCGTATAGGTGCCTTTGTTCGCCGCGAAGCAGAAGTAATGATACTGGTTCTTCGGCTCGATGGGGTCATCGATGGAGTTGTGGTAGAGCAAGAAATCGCGGTACCGATTCAAGTCCTGGCGACTCTTCGGCATGAGCGAGAGCTTGCCTCCGGTGCCGCTGGAGGTCGTGACGAAGTAGCCCTTCGCCCACAGCCGCGCCAGGAAGTCGTCGATGTCCTTCACGCCCTCGATGTCGACGTCCGAATAGTCGGGCGTGGAGATCATCGACAGCCACTGCAGGAGCTGCTTCCACCGGCCCTGGCTCAGGAAGTTCGCCGGGTAGCTCTTGTAATTGGTGTGGGCGAAAAGCAGCGGGACCATGTCGTCCAGCGACCGGATTTTGTCGACGCCCATCTCCTTGGCTCGCTTGTCCAGGGTCGGAATCGACTGCCGCTGGGTCTCCAGCGCCTCCTGCGCCGCAGCGATGTGGAGCGGACGAAGCTCCGCCTCGGGGATGTCGTAGATGTCGGGCCTGCTTTGCAGGTCCTTGAGTTGCTGGATCGCCGAGGCCACTCGTTCCTCCTCAAAATGGATTTTCGGATTGGGCGCCTACGGGCCTCAGCCTTCGTCGTTCACCCAGCGCACCATGCGGTGCAGGGGGAAGAAGCCGTCGTGCGACATCCCGGCCGGCAGGCCCATGGAGCCGCCGAGGTTGACGACCCGTTGCACGCCCGCCGAGGCCAGCGCGTTGCGAAGCTCGGCCTTGCGGCTGGGCGGATAAACCCCGACGGTCTGGGTGGCGACCCCGGCGTGGCGCACCGCCTCGGCCAGGCTCTTCACGCGAACCACGTTGACCATCTTGCCGTCCGGATAGATGTCCAGCGGCTCGTCCGAGCGGATGACGATGCCCTTTCCGTCGATCTCGCCCCAGACCCGGTAGTCGTCCTCGAACATCCGCAGGCTGTCGATTTCCTCGCGCAGTTCCGCAGAGACGGGCGGTGCGTAGACCGAGCAGGTCGGGCGCTCCACGCCCATGCGCCGCTGCAGCTCCTCGCAATAGCGGTCGACCGCCTCGGGATCGTCGGCCTCCACGAAATGGAAGCGGGCCGCGGCGCATGCGGTCTGGTTATAGGCCGTGGAGTCGATGGCCGCCTGCTCGGCCGCCTCGGCGATGGCCTCGGGCGAGGTCAGCCCGTCCTTGCCGATCATGGAGATCGAAGTCTTGGGGTCGAAGGACACCAGCTCGAAGCCTGGGCCGATGTAGTCCTTGGCGCTGCGGATGGCGCTCTCGCCGCCCCACGCCACCAGCTTGTCGAAGTACTGCGGCCGGAAGATCAGGCTCTCGACCTCCCTGTCGCCGCCGCGCCAGTAGACGGCGCTGAAGGACTGGACGATCGGGTGCTCGGGGTCGATCTCGGCCATGGCCAGCAGGATCGCCGGCGCGGTGAACAGGTCGTTCGACGGCAGCTTCAGGAGGTGAACTCCCTTCATGATCGCGCCGCGTGCGATCGACAGGGCCGCCACCGCCGGCACATTGCCGGCCATCACGTGCACCAGCCGGGCCGGGAAGGCGCGGATCGAGCCCTTGTTCCCGAGGCGGTTTTCGAACGGCTTCCAGCCGTCCAACAGGGCCACGTCGCCGATCTCGCCCTCGATCAGCGACAGCAGCCGGTCGCGGTCGAACATGCTCGGCAATTGCTCGTAAGACCGGCGCACGATGCCGGCCTCCAACGGACCCGTCTTCACCATCCGCTCGGCCGCGTCCGCCAGGTAGCCCTGGCGATCCGCCTTGAGCGCCTCGCCGGTGGCGCCCAGGAAGTCGAGGATGTCCTTCACCGGCAGGTCGAAGGCCGGGCCGGGACTGGTCCTGGACCACACCAGCTCGGTCATGTTCAGCTTCGGCGTGACGAAGGCGTTCGCACCCGAGCCGTAGGTCACGTCGGGCGAGGCGACCGCCTTGCCTTTGATGACGTGCACGACTTGAACCGGGCTGTCGCTGACGGTGGTTTCGGCAAGGCTGTCCATGACGCCTGTTCCTCGCAAGCTTGGCCGCGTTTAAAAAAATCGCGGTTTCGCCTTCAATCTCGACCCGCCGCCGTGTCGCCGGTAGGGGAGAATCGGGTCAAATGCCCCGGTGATCAGGTCACTGGGTCGGTTCGGACCGCCGGGCTGAGCGGCGGAATTCCGCCGGGGTCATTCCGAACGCCTGCCGAAAGGTGCTGATGAAGAAACGAGGATCGTTGTAGCCCACCCGCACGGCGATCTGGTCGATGCGCATGGAGGTGTTGCGCAGCAGTCGCCGAGCCGCGTCGAAGCGGAGCTGGCGCGCGTAGTCGAACGGCGTCACGCCGAGTTGGGCCTTGAACCTCCGCGCGAGCGTGCGCTCGCTGACCCCCAGGTGGCTGGCGAGCGTCGAGAGCGTGAGCTTGGCCTGGTGGTTGCGGGCGAGCCATTGGCTGGCGCGGGCGACCAAAACGTCGCCCGACTCCCCCGATTCCGGCGCCGCGGGCCTGATCGAGGCGTGCTCCTCTCCAAGCGCGAAGTTGCGGATTCGGGCGACGACGAAAGCGGGCGCGAAACGTTCGATCAGCTCGCAGCACATGGCGGGTCCAGCGGCGAGGCTGCTGGCGCAATAGATATTGTCCTCTCGCGTCACCGAGTCCTCGGTCTCGGCGACGAAGTGCGGGAGCAACCGGCGGAATTCTGCGGCCCTCGTCCAGTTGACGGCGGCCCGACGCTGGTTCAGCAGGCCCGCTTTCGCCAACAGGGCCACACTGTCGGAATGGGCCGCCAGGATCGCCCCCGCAGTGTGCTGCGCCTGCAGCCAGGCTCCGATCTGCGCCATCTGCGGCTCGGGGATCTCGTTCACTTTGTGAAGCGACACCGCCGGCAAGAAAATGATGTGGAATGTTGGGAGGCTAGGCGAGATCGCGCCATCAACGCCGGTCAACTCGCCGTCCACGGCGAGCACGGCGGCGCCGTCGTGGGAGAGACGCTGCTTGATGTAAGGGTCGCGCAGGTTCCGGCCGTCGTGATCCATCGACCAGCTCTGGTGGGCCAGTCGCTCGGCGGTGATGCCGTTCATGAGCGCCAACAGGTCTTCAAAGACAGCCAGCGACGAACGCAGGAAGCCCTCGACCAGCAGGCTGGCCGCGTGGACGAGGCGCCCAGGGCGCGGCGGCGCTTGGAATGGCATGTGGCTGGCGGGGGGCATCGGTCTGCTTCGAAGCGAGCCGCATGGCGCCGCAAATGTCAAACCGCGGTCAGCTGGGCCGCAAGGCGCAAGAGACTCCCGCGCCGAGGCTCTGCTAGGGCTGGCGAAAGGGAGGATCGTTGGTGACCGAGAGAGAGGGAGGGCCTGCCGCGGGCCCGGCGAAGGCGACGGCGTGGACCGCCCTCGTGACCACCGCATTCATGTCTTTGGTCGTAACCGGCGCGGTCGGCATCAGTCAGGGCATATTCGCGGTCTACTGGGTGCGGGACCTCGGGGCGAGCCGCGGTTCGATCATGGCGGCGGGTGTGTCGGCGAGCATAATCGGCGGGTTCATGGCCGTGCCGATGGGGCGGCTGTTGGCCGGCAGGCTCCACGCACATGTGCTGCTGGCGTTCGGCGCCGTCTGCGGGGCGGTGAGTTGCCTCCTCTTCGCGCTCGCCACCGAGGTCTGGCAGATCGTGCTGACCCTTGCGGTCACCGTCGCCCTTGCGCTCGCCGCCACCGGACCGCTCGTCGGTCAGTCCCTGGCCGTGCGCCTATTTCCCAAGCCGGGCTTCGCCATTTCGATCGTCGGACTGGGAATGAAGGGCGCTTCGGCGATCATGCCGGTCGTTGTCGCCCTAATGATCGAACGCTGGTCATTCAAGATTGCGTTGGGCGTGATGGCGATCATCGTGCTGGCGACCGGGCCGCTGGCCTTTCTGCTGGTCCGGCCCGTGGCCCGCATTCGGGCGCCTGCGGCGAGTGTGGAGAAACCTCGGGCGCCAGACGCGAGCGTGTCGGCCATGTCCATCATTGGCGATTCCGGCTTTTGGGGTCTCATCCTGCTGACCTTCCCGATGGTCGGGCTGTCCTCGTCCTTCCTCCGCAACATGGCGCTCTATGTCGTGGAACTCGGCGGCAAACCCAAGGACGCGGCCTTCATGTACACCCTCTCGACGGTCTGCAGCGCGGCCATCCTGCCCTTGGTCGGCAAGGCGACGGACCGGTTCGACCTGCGCCTGCTGCTTATCGCGTCGATCGTGCTGATCGCCGGCGCCGTCGGGCTTCTGTCGTTCACGCCCTCAATCCCCGGCTTGATGGGCGCTTCAATGGGTTTTTCGTTCAGCACCGCTATCTTCATCCCGAGCTTCGCGATGGTCCTGAGGGCGCGGTTTGGCGTCGCCCTGTTTCCTCGCGCCAATGGGCTGGCCCAACCCTTCTTCTATATCGCCTCCCTGCTGGCGCTCCTCACCGGCGCGCTGCGTGATCGGCTGGATTCCTACGCCACCACCTTCCAGATCGTCGGGATGACCACGCCCTTGGCCGTGGTGGGCTACATCGTGGTGGCCCGCGCCTTGGGACGGCCTGCGTTCCAAGCCGACGATGGATTGAAGCGGGTGGAGACCGGCGAGGTGCGCACGGCCTGACGCTGCGGTCGAAGCGGGAAGACACCGTGGCGGCCGCTCTGCTAGAGCATTATCCGCCGAAGCGGACACCGGTTCGGCGGAGAAAAACGCTCTAAATCGACGTGTCTTCAGCGGACCCCGTTTCTATCGAGACGGATTTTGCCCGAGGCGTTCGAAACTGTGAAGATCGGGAGGGGACGAATGGAGACGCAGAAGACCGCAGGCCGGGCCGCCGCCTTGGCCTGGACGGCGCTGGTGACGTCGGCCCTGATCCAGATCGTGGCCCTGGGGCCGCTGGTCTACACCCAGGGAATCCTTGCGGTGTACTGGGTGAAGCAGTGGGGCGTGAGCCGCGGGCTGATCCTGCTGGGCAGCGTGCTGTGCGTGCAGCTCTCCGGCTTCCTCGGCATCTTCGTGGGCCGCATGCTGGCGTCGAAGGTTCCCGAATACCTGTTGATCGCGGCGGGCGCCGTCTTCGGGGCGCTCACCTTCGCCGCCTTCGCCTTCGCCACCGAGGTTTGGCAGGTCATCCTGGCCTATTGTCTGCTGGGGTCGGTCGCGGCGGCCTTGGCCGGTCCCCTGGTGGGCCAGGCCCTCGCGGTGCGCCTGTTCCGCAAGCCGGGCGTTCCGCTGTCCATCGTCACCCTGGGTGTAAAGGGCGGGGCGGTCTTCGCCCCGGTCATCGTCGCCCTGCTGCTGGAGCATTATTCGCTGAAGGCCGCGCTGGGTCTGACGGCTCTGCTGGTCCTGGCCTGCGCGCCGCTGGTGCTGCTGCTGGTGCGCCCGGGCTCGAAGCTTCCCGACGTGGCGGACGAGAGCGGGGGGGCGGCCGGCGCCGCGGAAGCGCCCAACGTGTCGACGCTGAAGATCCTTCGCGATCCGACGTTCCTCGGCCTGTTCCTGATGTGCATCGCCGTGATCGGCCTTTCCGGCGCCGTCTACGTCAACCTGCCCCTCTATGTGGTCGAACTCGGCGGCAAGCCGTCCGACGCGGCCTTCATCTTCTCCGGCGCGACCATCGTCAGCGCCCTGTTCACGCCCTTGGTCGGCTGGGCCAGCGACCGGGTCGACCTGCGCATCTTGATGGTGCTGCCGCTGCTGTTCGTAGCGACGTCCGTGGCACTGCTGTCGCTGTTCCCGACGCTGCCGTTCATCATCGCCGCGATACCGTTCATCAGCTTCACCAACGCCGTGTTCCTGCCCTGCTACCCGGTCTGCCTGAAGGCCCGGTTCGGGCAAGCGCTGTTCCCGCGTGCGATGGGCCTGAGCCAGCCCTTCTTCTACAGCACCAACCTCGTGGCGCTCCTGGCGGGCATCCTGCGCGACCACCTGCCCTCCTACCCCGCGACCTTCCAGGCCATCTCGGTCCTGCTGGTCGCCGGGGTGGGTGGCTATTTTCTGGTCGCCCGCACCGTGCGGACCCGCGCCGTCTGAACTTTAAATCGGGACGATGGTCCAGCCGACGCGCTGGACGTTATTTTGCTAGATCAGCGGCGATCAAGGAGGGTCATCCGATGGCGTCGATCGACGACTACAAGGACCTGTTCCAGGAGAAGAAGGCTTTCGCGCACCTGGCGACCACCATGCCGGACGGCACGCCGCAAGTGACGCCGGTATGGATCGACTACCGCGACGGCCATGTGCTGGTGAACACCGCCAAGGGCAGGGTCAAGACGCGCAACATGGAGCGGGGCTCGGCCGTGGCGCTGTCGATCACCGACCCGGACAATCCCTACCGCTACGTGCAGGTGAGGGGCGTCGTGGCCAAGGTCCGCGAGGCCGACGCCGACGCCCATATCGACCAGATGGCGCGCAAGTACCTTGGCCAGGACCGCTATCCCTTCCGCCAGCCGGGCGAGCAGCGGGTGATTTTCGAGATCGAGCCGCTAAGGGTGCAGGGCGCCGGCTGAGCCCTCGCCTCAGGTTTCCATGGCGATGATCTGGCAGGTGGCGTTGGCCTGGCGCGCCTGACGGTAAGGCTGATACTCCTCGCTATCGAAGAAGGCGTGGATGGCCGCCAGCGAGGGAAAGGTCAGGATCGCCAGGTGTTGCGGCATCTCGATGTCGCCCTCCAGCCGTTCCAGCACATTCGCCCGCGCCAGGTATTCACCGCCGTGCTTGCGCACCATGGCCGGCACGTTCTGCTGGTAGGCCGTCCTGTAGGCCGCGTCATGTATGGTCATGTGCACGATCATATAGGCCGCCATGCCGCCTCCCTGGTCTTCAGTCTATTGGGCGCACAGCCTAGGCCTGCGCGCGCTCCAAGGACAACGCGACCGCAGCGGCCTGGGCGGCCGGCAGGTCGCTCTGCAGGCGGGCGATCACCGCCTTCACCTTGGCCGGGAGGTGGCGCCGGTTCGGATAGACCGCCCACACGCCCTCGTCGGGCGGCTGGTATTGGGAAAGCAGCTCCACCAGCGCGCCGGCCTTGATGTACGGCCGGATGTAGAAGTCGGGCAGCCGGCATAGCCCCAGCCCCCCCAGCGCCGCCACCAAAGTCCCGTAGCCGCTGTTGCAGCTGAAGCGCCCGTGCGGCCGATGCACATAGGGTTCTCCGTCGCGCTCGAAGATCCAGGTGTCCACCGTCGAGCGCAGGCAGCTGTGGGCGTTCAGGTCCTCCAGGCGCTGCGGCGCCCCGTGCGCCTGGATATAGGCCGGCGAGGCGCAGAGGGCGCGGGTGCGCGACATCAGCCGAGTGGCGACGAGCCGGGAATCCCGCAACTGACCGAAACGGATCGCCAAGTCTATGCCCTGGCCGACCATGTCCACCACCTCGTCGGTGAGCAGCAGGTCGACGCTGAACTGCGGGTTCTCCGTCAGGAGCTGGTTGAGCAGCGGCACGACCACCCCTTCGCCGAAGACCACGGGGCAGGTCATCCGAAGGTGGCCCTTGAGCTGTTCGCCTTCGTCGAAAACTTCGGCCAAGGCCTCGTCGCGCTCGTCGATCAACTGCCGACAGCGCACGATGAACCGCTCGCCCGCCTCCGTCAGGCTGACGTGGCGCGTGGTCCGGTAGAAAAGGCGCTGACCGATCCGGTCCTCGAGGCGCGCGATCTCGCGGCTGACGTGGGAGGTGGAGCGACCGAGCCGCCGGGCGGCCACGCCGAAGTTGCTGGCCTGCGCCACCGCGACGAATTCATCGATCCCGCTCCAGGTGCCCATGGCCGCAACCTCGTCCGATTATCCCCATACAGCAATGATCTTTTGCGAGATTCCCCATGCTGACGGGACAGGCAGGGCTAAGGTGCGCCGGAAAATCCGGGTGTGGCGCGATCTGCGCGCCCGTGCGGCTGCGCCAAAGGCGGCCAGCGACCGAGAAAAGGGAGTGAAGGAGAAGGGTCATGAAGAAGATCGATATCCACGGCCACGTGCTGTTCCCGGAGACGCTTGGGAAGGCGGGCAAATTCGGTCCCGAAGTCATCGAGACCGACGGCAAGATGGTCCTGCGGGTCGGCGACTATCACACTGAAATCCCGAGGGCCGCGGGCGGGGACGACGGCTGGCGGGAGAGAAGCAGTCCGGACACCATGGCGGCCGCCCTCGATAAGTACGGGTTCGACATGCTGGGGATCACCGGCTCGCCGCTGTTCTATCTGTACTGGGCGCCGGACGACATCGCGATCCGTTTCGCCGAACTGCAGAACGACCTCAACGCCAAGTTCGTCAAGCAGCGGCCTGACCGCTTCTTCTTCAACGCCACCCTGCCGCTGCAGAACATGGATGCGACCCTCGCCGAGCTGAAGCGGGCCAAGTCCATCGGCGCTAAGGGGATCGTGATCGGCACCGAGGGCGCGGGGCGCAACCTGGACGACGAATACTACTGGCCGTTCTACCAGGCGCTGGTGGACGAGGACATGACGCTCGCCCTGCACCCCTATCCGCTGCCGAGCGTCGATGGCTTCCGGGACAAGTACAATCTGTCCTGGGTGACGGGCTACAATTACCAGGAGACCCAGGCGTTCGCGCAGATGACCCTAGGCGGGGTTTTCGACGACTTCCCGAAGCTCAGGGTCTATGTGACCCACGGCGGCGGCTTCACGCCCTTCCAGTTCGAGCGCATCGCCCACGCGCAGACGATGAAGATGCCGGACGTCAAGGCCAAGCGCCCGATCGAGGAATACGTCCGGAACTTCTACTTCGACACCTTGGTCTACACGCCCGAGTCCACCCAGCTGCTGCTGTCGTTCTCGGGGGCCGACAACCTCGTGGTCGGCACCAACTTCAGCGGCTTCGGCTGGAGCAACGAGTTCAAGCGCCTGAGCGATCTCGGCCTGCCGGAGGCGGACCTCGAGAAGATTTTCTACAAGAACGCCAAAGAACTTTTCCACCTGGACGCCTAAGGAAGGCGAGGGCGTCGCGACGCGGCGCCCTCCCTATCCCGGCGAAGAGACTTGCGACGAGGCTCGTCGCGTCCGAAAATCCACATTGCAGCTCGGCTAGGGATGAGCCTGCCAAGGATCGAGCCCATAGGAATCCATCATGTCGATTAATGGAATTGCCGCCGCGAACTACGGTGTGGAGGACGTCGCCAAGTCGGTGGAGTTCCTCGAGGATTTGGGCCTCAAGCTGGTCGAGCGCCAGGGCGATGCCTACGCCGCCTTCGAATTGCCCGACGGCTCGGCGGTCACCGTGCGCCCTCTGGGCGATAAGGCCCTGCCTGCTTCGCGGCTCCAAGGACCGGGCGTTCACGAGCTGATCTGGGGCGTCAGCTCCCAGGAGGCGCTGGACCGCCTGAGCGCGGATTTGTCGAAGGACTGCGAGATTCGGACAGGCAGCGACGGAGTGTTGCGTCTGCTCACGCCTTTCGGCCTCGCCATGGGCTTCAAGCTGTTCCGCCCGATACCGTTGCAATCGACCGCATCGGCTCAGAACTCGCCGGGGTCAAACCTGCGGATGAACCAGTGGCGCAAGTGGCGCAAGCGCGCCATGCCCAAGGAACTGGAGCACATCGTCTTCGCCGTGCCGGACGTGAACAGCGCGCTGGACTTCATGCGTGACCGCCTCGGCTTCAAGGTGACCGACGTGCAGCGTGGATTTGGCATGTTCCTGCGGGCGCCGGCTTCGAACCACCACCACAACATCGCCTTCATCGACTCCGACATTCCCTTCCTCAACAGCGCCGGCAAGGTGACCTTCAACCACCTGAATTTCCTGGTCGACGACATCGACGAGATCATGGTCGGCAAGATGTACATGGAGCGGAAGGGCTGGCCCGGGTCCGATATCGGGCTTGGCCGTCACCGCATCAGCTCCGGCGCCTTCCTCTATATGCCCGCGCCGATGGGCGGCGAGGTCGAGTACAGCGCCGACGTCGACCGGCTCGACGACACCTGGGTTCCTCTGGAGTGGGACAATCTCTTCGGCTTCCTGATGTTCGGCCACAACCTGCCGCCCTTCCTGAAGGGCGAGCAGAACTGGGATATGAAGTTCGTGGAGAATCCGGAGACCGTCCGCCACGTCCCGCACAAGGAGTACGTGGCCGCCGTGGGACCGGGGATGGGCGGCGCCGGCGGCGCGCACTAGGCTCGCCTCCGTCGACGGGTTCGTGGCCGGGCGGTTCTAACCGCCGGCCACGCGGCGCTTGCGGATGTCGGGATGGGGACACTAGTGTCCGCCCGCGTCGCGCGCCGGCCGCCCGACACCCGTCAAAAGGACCGTTTCATGAAGACCCGCGCCGCCGTCGCATTCGAGGCCAAGCGCCCGCTGGAGGTCGTGGAGATCGACCTGGAGGGCCCGCGGGCGGGCGAGGTGCTGGTCGAGATCAAGGCCACTGGCGTCTGCCACACCGACGCCTACACGCTGGACGGGCTGGACTCGGAGGGCCTCTTCCCCTCGATCCTCGGCCATGAAGGCGCGGGCGTGGTGCTCGAGGTGGGGCCTGGCGTCACCAGCGTGGCGCCCGGCGACCACGTGATCCCGCTCTACACGCCCGAGTGCCGACAGTGCAAAAGCTGCCTGTCGCGCAAGACGAACCTCTGCACCGCGCTTCGCGCCACCCAGGGCAAGGGCGTGATGCCGGACGGCGCCAGCCGCTTCTCGTACAAGGGCCAGGCCATCCACCACTACATGGGCTGCTCGACCTTCTCGAACCACACCGTGCTGCCAGAAATCGCTGTGGCGAAGATCCGCAAGGACGCGCCGTTCGAGACCGCTTGCTACATCGGCTGCGGGGTGACCACCGGGGTGGGCGCGGTGGTGAACACCGCCAAGGTGGAGGCGGGCGCCAACTGCGTGGTCTTCGGCCTGGGCGGCATCGGCCTGAACGTGATTCAGGGCCTGAAGCTCGTCGGCGCCGCGAAGATCGTGGGCGTCGACATCAATCCGTCGCGCGAGGACTGGGGCCGGCGCTTCGGCATGACCCATTTCGTCAATCCCAACGACCTCGCGGGCGATCTCGTGGCCCACCTTATCGACCTAACCGACGGCGGCGCCGACTACACCTTCGACGCCACGGGCAATGTGCAGGTGATGCGCCAGGCCCTGGAGGCCGCGCACCGCGGCTGGGGCCAGTCGATCGTCATCGGCGTGGCCGAGGCCGGCAAGGAGATCGCCACCCGCCCCTTCCAGCTCGTCACCGGCCGGGTCTGGAAAGGCACGGCGTTCGGCGGCGCGCGTGGACGCACCGACACCCCCAAAATGGTCGACTGGTACATGGACGGCCGCATCGAGATCGACCCCATGATCACCCACAAGCTGCCGCTGGAGCGGATCAACGAGGCCTTTGACCTGATGCATCGCGGTGAAAGCATCCGCAGCGTCGTGGTCTACTGAGCAATTTCGTTCGATCTCGAATGTATTGAAAGGTGGGCCCCGCCCCACGCGGCCCGACACGGACCCAAGGACACTTAGGAGAAGATCACCTTGCCGAACTATCGCCTCGCCAATTCCCGCGGCCGCGCCGTGCTGCTACTCGGCGACCGCTGCTATGACGTGGAGCGCCACAGCCAAGGCCGCCTGCCGCACACCATCGCCGATCTTTTCGAAAGGACCGCCGAGCTGCGCGCCTTGGCTGGCGCGCTGGAGGGCGCGGAGCCCGACGGGCGGGAAGCCGACCTCGTGTTCGACACCGTCTCGCCAGCCGCCCGGCAAGTCTTCGGCATCGGGGTGAACTACCTGCCGCACATCATCGAGATGCAGATGGCGGTGCCGGAGACCCCGCTGACCTTCGCCAAGTTCGTGAGCTCGCTGAACACCTCGACGGGCGACATCCCGCTGTCGGGGGACAAGGTCGACTATGAGGTGGAGCTGGTGGCGGTGATCGGCAAGACCGCCCGCCACGTGCCGGTCGCCCAGGCGTGGGACTATGTGGCCGGCCTGACCGTCGGCAACGACGTCTCCGACCGCCACGTGCAAAAGCTGTCCGCTCCGGCCCAGTTCTCTCTAGGCAAGTCGTTCCCCGGCTATTGCCCCGTTGGCCCGGTCCTGGTGCCGTCGGAAAACCTGTCCAACCGTGACGACCTGCGCGTCTGGTGCGACGTGAACGGCCAGCGGCTGCAGGAGGCGCGCACCTCCGACATGCTGTTCAGCGTGTCGAAGCTGGTGGCCTATCTCTCCTCGATCTGCACCCTCTATCCGGGCGACCTGATCTTCACCGGGACCCCTGGCGGCGTCGGCGATGCGCGCGGCGTCTACCTCAAGGCCGGCGATGTGATCGAGACCGGGGTGGAGGGCGTCGGCGTGATGACCAACCGCTGCGTTGCCGGCGAAGCGCCGCTGCTTCAGCTGTAGAATGGCGGTCCTGGCGTCCGGCCGCGGGGCCGGACGCCGCCTCATCACGGGCCCTGGCGCCGGCGAAGACCGGACGGGGTGAAGGGAGGGAAGATATGAGCCAGGACATGACGCGCGGGCAACTGGAGCAACGCACACGCGAGCTCTATGCGACGCTATCCGCCGTCGATAGCCGCGGCGTTCGGGACCTGGACGCCATCGCGGCATTCTTCACCGACGACCTGGCCTATGAATCGCCCTTCAACGCCACGCCGCGGGTGCTGAACAACCGCGACGACTTCATCGCCTTCCTCGGCAGGCTGCAGGGTCTCTTCGTCAACACCAAGTACACCTTCAACCACTTCCATTGCGACCTGGAGACCCAGACCGTGGTCGTCGAGTGCCGGAGCACTCGCCAGACGGTGGCCAGCGGCGAGACGATCGCGATCCGTTACGTCTTCGTGTTCCGCTACCGCGACGGCAAGATCGCAGAGATGCGCGAATACACTTTCACGACCAATCGAGAGACGCTGATGCGGACGATCGAGGGGGCAAGGTAGGCTGAGGCCGCGATCCGGAAGGACACGCGTTCCCACGGGTGGAGATCAGGCGATGACATTGTTCAACCACTTCTTCCAATACGGGTTCGTCGCCCGCGACGTGGATGGAGCGCTGGGAACGCTGCGCGAGCGTTATGGCGTGCAGAAAGCGGTCGTCCGGGAGATGTTCGACTGGCTCACCGTCGCCCTCGCCTGGTCGGGAGAGACCATGGTCGAGGTGATCGTAGCCGAGCCTGGCCATATGCTGCTCTACGACGATCACAAGCCCGCGGAGCGCGGAGCGCTCCGGCTGCATCACCTGGGATTCCTGATGCCCGACCGCCCGGCCTGGGAGAAGGCGGAAAACATGATCCGAGCCGACGGCCTGACTATTCCCTTTCAGGGCCAGGTTCCGGGCGTCGACGTCATGTACGTCGATACGCGGGCGGACCTCGGCATATATACCGAATACGTGCTCCTGTACGGCGAGGGCGAGCGGTACTTCCACGACGTGCCGCGAAACGACTAGGGCATTTTCCGCCGAAGCGGACACCGGTTCGGCGTAGAAAATGCTCTGAATTCAAAGTGTCTTGGACGGTCCGCTTGGAGCCGCCGCGTGCGCAGGGCCAAAGACTCGCGAGGGCCCTATTTGATCCGGCGCGCGATCGCGCTTTGATAGCCGATGCGGGTGGCGAGACCGGCCAGGCCGCCGTCGAGCAGCGGCTCCAGGCGCAGCGGCAACTCGGCGTCGATCAGGTGTTCGTCGTGGACTCTCTTGTGCGCCTCGATCGAAGGCCACCATTCGACCAGGGTGAACTTGAGCGGGTTGTCGACGGAGCGCATCAGGTCGCAGCCGGTAGAGTCTTCCAGGCTCATGACATCGGCCACGATCTCGAGAAGAACCGCTTCGAGCTGGTCGCCCTTTCCCGGGAGGGCCTCAAACGTGATGTGCACTGCGATGGTCATCGATATCCCTTCTCGTTCCGCTCCGCGGCCGACCCTAATGCACGACGGCGCGGCCCGCAAAGCCCGGGCCGGCGCGGTCGAGGCCTGACCGCGGAGCAGCCGATCCAGGTTCCCATTCGACCGCCATGCTCCTAGTCTCCTCCCGCGGATCTCACCCCGCTGCGGGGCTCCGATTTCAGCGCCTTATTGCAAGCACGCACTAACCGACGGGAGGACTCATGACGGCCTATGTGATGTTCATGCGCGAAGGGCCTCTGGCGGACCCTGGCGCCTACGAAGCCTATGTGAAGAAGAACATGGAAAGCCCGCCGCCGGCGACCATGAGCGTCTGCAGCATGAACCCCAAGATCGAACCGCTCGAAGGCGAGCCGGTCGACAGCGTGGTGCTCTTGTCCTTCCCCACCGTCGAGGAAGCCAAGGCCTGGTACGGCGGCCCCTACAACCAGACCGTTCCGCTGCGCCAGAAAGCCGGAAACTATCGGGCCTTCATCTTCGAGGGCCAGTAACGGTCGGGGACGGAGCGGATGTGTGTGGATCCCGCTCCGTCCAAAAACTGCCGGTGCGGCCTATTGCGGTGACGTCTATCGCAAGGTCGTGCGCGCCGGCCCAGATGGGCCGCCGCTCTCGGATGCGTCAAGCGAGGCTTTCCCGACAGGTCTGCGCAACAGAGCGCCGGCTGCCGCGTTTGAGCGCCATCGGCGCTCCGCAACGGGAGCGCGAGATTGGAAGGCGACCAACTAGGCATGGACATGGATCGGATCAGCGTGGTGCGCGAGCCCGGCGGGGGCTGGGCGGTCAAGCACGGCGAGGGCTACCTCGGCGCCACCAAGGCGCAGGAGGACGCCATCCTGATCGGCCGCGATCTCGTCGATTGGCTTTCGAAGCAGGGCCGCCAGGCGGAGCTGCATGTGGAGAGGTCGTTTTCGCCGCGACGCTAGAGGATACGACGGACGCGAGGGCGCCATGGAATGGGAGCTGTTTTGCGAAGAACAGGCGCTGGACTGCGAGGGTCGAGCCGCCAGGCTCATCGGAACCGGCGACCTCGACTGGTTGCAACTGGCGGAGGATTGGAGGCGGGCGGCCGAGGAGGCTGCGGCTCCCTTCGTCGTCGGATCCACGCCGGGCGAGCGCGACGCCCTCCACTGACGGCACTTCCCGCCAAAATATTGCGCACGGGCGCCAAAAAGCTGAGCGGAAAGCGATCTCGCCACCCGTAGGTTGAAGTCGGCCGATGGCGGAGCCGCGCCTTCCCCTACTTAGGCCCCGAATGCGCGTTCTTCTCGTCGATCCAGATTCCGCGCGCGCCGCCTTGGTTGTGGAGGGGCTCGCGGGCGTCCACCCGCTCGAAGTGCGTCACGTTGCGACGTTCGACCAGCGGGAGGCGGCGGCCTTCGCCGCCGACGTGGTCGTGGTGGCGGCCGACAGCCCCGACCGCGACACCATCGAAAGCCTGCGCGAGGCGACTTCGGCCAATCCGCGGCCGGTGGTGATGTTCGTCGACCGCTCCGAGCCTGGGCTGGGCGAGGAAGCGATCCTGGCGGGCGTCTCGGCCTATGTGGTGGACGGCCTCTCCAAGGCGCGGGTGCGCTCGGTGTTGGAGGTGGCGATGAGCCGCTTCTCGCTGATGAACCAACTTCGCCAGGACCTGGAGAAGGCCAAGGCGGACCTGGCCTCGCGCAAGACGGTGGAGCGCGCCAAGGCCCTGCTGATGAAGGAGCGCGGGCTGGACGAGGAGGCGGCCTACCGCCTGCTGCGCAAGCTCTCCATGGATACCGGGCGCCCGCTCGGCGCGGTGGCGAACGACCTGCTGGCCTTCGCCGGCGTGCTCAAGGGGACCAAGGATGGTTGAGGCGGGTCGCCTGAAACTCGGCTTCATCGCGCTGAACGACGCGGCGCCGATGATCGTCGCCGACGCCTTGGGCTATTTCGCCGAGGAAGGCCTGCAGGCGGAGCTGTCCCGCCAGGTGTCGTGGGCGACCATGCGCGACAAGCTCAGCGTGGGCGCGCTGGACGGCGCCCACATGCTGGCGCCCACCGCGCTCGCCACCTCCATCGGCGCGGGCGCGCCAGAGCCCACGCCGTTGGTCGCCCCGCTGGCGCTCAATCTGAACGGTCCCGCGGTGACGCTTTCCTCGCGTCTGGCCGGCGTCGTGGGCGACGACGGCTCGGCGGACGGCCTAGCCCGGTTGGTCGCGCGGCGACGTCAGGAGGGCGCAAGCCCGATCACCCTGGCCGTGGTCTTCCCGTTCTCGATCCATAACTACCTGCTGCGCGACTGGCTGGCGCGCTCCGGCCTCGACCCTGACCGCGACGTGCGCCTGACCGTCGCGCCCCCGGCCCGCATGACCGGGCTGCTGGTGGATGGCGTGGTGGAAGGCTTCTGCGTCACCGAGCCGTGGGACACTGCAGCTGTGGTGGCCGGCGCCGGGGTGATCGCGGTGCGGGGCGGCCGGATCTGGCCGCGCACCCCCGACAAGGTGTTCGCCGTGGCCGAGGCCTGTGCCGCGGCCGACCCGCCCAGGCTCCAGGCCCTGCTGCGCGCCATGATCCGCGCCGCCGCCTGGTGCGATGCGCCCGACAATCGCGCCGCGCTCGCCGAGATCCTGTCGCGTCCGCACTATGTGGGCGCCGAGGCGCGGGTGATCGCCCGCTCGTTGGGGGACATCGTCTATGATGCGGACGGCGCCGGTCAGCCGCTTCCCGTCCACGCCGCGTGGCTGCTGGCCCAGATGATGCGCTGGGGTCATATCCCGCCCGACACCGACATCGCCGCTGTCGCGCGCCGGGTCTACCGGCCAGACCTCTATGCCCAAGCCGCGGCCTCCTTGGGGATGTCGACGCCGGCGCCGACGGACAGTCTCGTAGGCTATGGCGCGAACGGCGCGTTCAGCCTGGCGGACGCGCGCGGGGAGGCGCTGCACGCGCCCCTGAGCCGGGTAAGTCAGGACTGACGCACGAATATTGTGCGTTGCAGCGCGCGCGGGCGCCCAGCGGCTGTGCAAATTGCGGCGCCGCGGAATAATCCCGCTCCTCATGTTGCGCTCGCGAAAGGACAAGGGCGATCCTCCCTCCGACTACGCGGGGCAACGACGTCCCGCGCCGGCCGCTGACAGGCCGAAAGGCGAGGGCGAAACCCCGCGCCTGGTTGCAACGGACACCGGCGTCCGCACGGGGCTCACAGCCTCGGCGGACGCTTTTTTTTTGGCTCGGGGGATAGCCATGAGGACATTGAGGATATCGTTGGGCGCAGGCGCTGCGGGCCTTGCGCTGGGATGGACCAGCCTGGCGTTGGCGCAAACGCCGGCCGCAGCTCCGGATCCGGCGCCGGCCGCCACGGCGCCGGACGCCGATGGGCTGGGCGAGGGGGTCGTCGCCTCGCCTCCGCCGGAGGCGCCTGCGGAGCCGCCGCCGCCCGCCGCCGGGCCGCCGCCGGCGCCCCCGACCATCAGCGAGGCGATCGCCGCCGGGAAGCTGATCTTGGAGGTGCGCGGCCGCTACGAGATGGTCGATCAGACCCGCACCGCCGCCCTGACGCGCAAGGGCGAAGCCTACACCGTGCGCACCCGCCTCGGCTGGGAGACCGCCGACTGGAACGGGTTCAAGGCGCTGATCGAGATGGAGGATGTGCGCCTTTTCGGGCCCGAGCACTATGCGGTCAACGTGCCCGGCGCGACCACGCCGCCGCTGAACGGCGCGTCGCACTCCAAGTATCCGTTGATCAACGACCCGAAGGTCACCGAGCTCAACCGCCTGCAGCTCACCTGGACGCCGAACGCCATGATGCAGGCGACGATCGGCCGCCAGCGCATCCTGCTCGACGATCAGCGCTTCGTCGGCAACGTCGGCTGGCGCCAGGACGAGCAGACATTCGACGCGGTCCGCCTCGACCTGGCCTGGCGGCGCTTCAAGATGATCTACGTCTATGTGAACCGGGCCAACCGGGTCCTGGGCGAGATGCGCGACTGGGATTCCGACAGCCACCTCCTCAACGTGACCTGGTCGCCTGCCGAGCAGCTTCGCCTGCAGGGCTTCGTCTATGCCCTCGACTTCGAGAACTCCCGGCCGAACGTCTCCTTGACCAAGGGGATCAAGGGCTCGGGCAAGACCTGGGTGGGCCTCGTTCAGCTCGCCTACAACGCCACCTATGCGCGGCAGACCGACTGGCGCCACGCCACCGCGCCCTACGGGTTGAACTACTATTCCGCCGACTTGGCCGGGACCTTCGACATCTGGACCGGCAAGGTCGGCTACGAGGTGTTGGAGGGGAACGGGGTGCGCGGCTTCACTACGCCGCTCGCCACCACCCACGCCTTCAACGGCTGGTCGGACGCCTTCGTCCAGGCGCTCGGCGGCAACAAGAGCTTCGTCGACGGGATCAAGGACCTGAACTTCACCCTCAACGTGAAGCCCAGGTACAAGTGGACCTACCTGTCGGCCATCGACCTGATCGTCCGCTACCACGACTTCCGGGCGGAACGGACCGGCGCCCCCCTCGGGCATGAGTGGGACGCACAGATCCAGGCGGCCATCAATCCAAAGCTCAGCATGGCGCTGAAGTACGCCGACTTCGAGCGCGTCGGGCGGGCGCGCGCCGGCACCGCTGCGCCGCCTCCCTCGCGCAAGAAATTCTGGGTCACGCTGGAATACCGACTGTGAGCCCGCGCCAACCCCCTGCATTCCTGAAGGACGTTTCCATGACTTCCCCGAAAACCGCCGGCGCAAAAACCGCTGGCCTCACCCGACGCGGCGCGCTCACCGGCGCCGTGGCGACCATCGCCGCCGCAAAGGCCCTCCTGCCCTCGGGCGCCTTCGCCGCCGGGCCGGGTCCGGAACTGGCCAAGGCCAGGCTCGGGTTCATCGCGCTCACCGACGCCTCACCCCTGATCATCGCCAAGGAGAAGGGCCTGTTCGCCAAGTACGGCATGCCCGATGTCGAGGTGCTGAAGCAGGCTTCCTGGGGCGGCACACGGGACAATCTCGTGCTGGGCTCCGGCGGCGGCGGCATTGATGGCGCGCACATCCTGACGCCGATGCCCTACCTACTGACGACCGGCCAAGCGACCGGCGGCAAGCCGTTGCCGATGAACATCCTTGCGCGCCTCAATTTGAATGGTCAGGCGATTAGTGTCGGCAACGACCTGAAGGCCGTGAAGGTCGGCCTCAACAGCGCCGGCGCGAAGGCGAAGTTCGCGCAGCTCAAGGCGTCAGGGAACATCGCCAAGGTCGCCATGACCTTCCGCGGAGGGACTCATGATCTCTGGATTCGCTACTGGCTGGCCGCTGGCGGCATCAATCCGGAGGCGGACGTAGCGACGATCGTGATTCCGCCGGCGCAGATGGTGGCCAATCTGAAGGCGGGCACGCAGGACGCCTTCTGCGTGGGTGAGCCCTGGGGCGGCCAGACGGTGAACCAAAGGATCGGCTACACAGCCTGTCTGACCTCCGAAATCTGGATGAACCATCCCGAGAAGTCGTTCGGCATGCGCGCTGACTGGGTCGCCCGCTATCCGCGCGCCGCCCAGGCGCTGACCATGGCCGTCATGGAAGCCCAGATGTGGTGCGACAAGATGCAGAACCGGCCAGCGATGTGCTCGATCGTTTCCGGTCGGCAATATATCAACGTGCCCATGGGCGACATCGTCCCCAGGCTTCAGGGAACCATCAATTTCGGCGACGGCCGCCAAGCCAAAAATTCTCCCCACATCATGAAGTTCTGGGCCGACAACGCCTCCTTCCCCTTCAAGTCGCATGAGCTCTGGTTCCTGACCGAGGACGTTCGGTGGGGGGTTTTGCCCCAGGCCACCAACAAGATGGCGCTCATCAACAAGGTGAATCGGGCTGATATCTGGCGCGCGGCAGCCAAGGGGCTCGGCGTTCCCGCACCGGCTTCCGACAGCCGCGGCGTCGAGCGGTTCTTCGACGGCAAGGTTTTCGACCCCGCCAACCCGGGCGCGTATCTAGCCAGTCAGCCCATCAAGAAGCTGGCCTAGCGGAGGATCTCACATGGCCATGCCTGCCGCCAACCAGGACACGGCTGCGCCCGTGAGCCTGGTCCCGACCGGCGACGTCGTTGCTCTGCGGCCGCGTGCGCGGGCCGCAGAGCGAGCACGTGTTGCGGCCCGCCAGGTCGCCGCGACCGTGCTGCCCCCGCTTGTGGGCATCGGCTTGCTGCTGGCGCTCTGGGAATTATTCGCCGCAAACCACCCCGCCGGCCTTCCGGCGCCCTCGATGATCTGGATGGAGAGCCGGGAGATCATCCTGCATCCATTCTTCGACCGGGGCGGGGTGGACAAAGGGCTCTTCTGGCACGTGTTCACCAGCCTGAAGCGGGTGGCGATCGGCTTCAGCGCCGCTGCGCTGGTGGGGATCGCGTTGGGCGTCCTGGTGGGCGCCAGCAAGGTCGCCCACCGGGCCTTGGACCCCATCTTCCAGGTGCTTCGCACGGTTCCGCCGCTCGCGTGGCTGCCGATCTCGCTCGCGGCCCTGCACCAGGCGAATCCCTCAGCCCTCTTCGTGATCTTCATCACGGCGATCTGGCCGATCATCATCAATACGGCCGTGGGCGTACGAAACGTGCCGCAAGACTATCGCAATGTCGGCCGTGTGCTGCGACTGTCGCCTATCGCGTTCTTCTTCAAGATCCTGCTGCCGGCCGCGACGCCTTACATCTTCACGGGCTTGCGCATCGGCGTGGGGATGAGCTGGCTGGCGATCGTGGCCTCCGAGATGCTGCTCGGCGGCGTTGGCATCGGCTTCTTCATCTGGGACCAGTACAACTCCTCGCGCATCTCCGACATCGTCGTGGCCCTGCTCTGGGTCGGTCTCGTGGGCTACGCCCTCGACCGGCTCGTCGCCCTGCTCGGCCGCATCGTCTCACGCGGCGCCTCCGCCGGCTGAAGGAGCCTCAAATGGGCAAATCCTATCTCTCGATCGAGAACGTCGGCGTCACCTTCGGCGGCCGGCTGGCCGGCTCCGAAGTCCTGCGAGGCATCGACTTGCAGGTGAACCAAGGCGAGTTCGTCTCGATTATCGGCCACTCGGGCTGCGGCAAGTCCACCCTGCTGAACGTGGTGGCCGGCCTGCTGCCGGTCACGGTCGGGGCGGTGATCCTCGATAAGGAGGCCGTGGAAGCTCCGGGACCGGAGCGGGCGGTGGTGTTCCAGAATCACTCCTTGCTGCCGTGGCTCAGCGTCTACGAGAACGTCCGCCTGGCCGTTGATCAGGTGTTCCGCGGCAAGAAGAGCCGCGCCGAGCGCCACCAGTGGACGCTGCATAACCTCGACCTCGTGCAGATGGTCCACGCCAAGGACAAGCGGCCGGCGGAGATTTCGGGCGGCATGAAGCAGCGGGTAGGGATCGCACGCGCTTTGGCCATGGAGCCGAAGGTGCTGCTGCTCGACGAGCCGTTCGGGGCGCTTGACGCGCTGACCCGGGCGACCCTGCAGGACAGCGTGATGGAGATCCACGCCAAGCTCGGCAACACAGTGCTGATGATCACCCACGACGTCGACGAGGCGGTGCTGCTCTCCGACCGCATCGTGATGATGACCAACGGCCCGGCCGCCACCATCGGCCAGGTGCAGGGCGTGGAGCTGCCGCGTCCGCGCCGTCGCCTGGAGGTGGACACCCATCCCACCTACATCGGCGCGCGCCATGCCGTGGTCGAGTTCCTGCATAACCGCAGGCTCCGGGCGGCGGCCTAGCCCTCAGGCCGCTTTTTGAGCCCTGTTCTTAGGCGCCGGCGTTCACGCCGGCGCCTGCTTTTTATGCTGCGGGGCGAAACAGTCGTGGAAATGCCGCTCCGCGCATGACGCGCTGCAGCAAAACAGGCTGTATTGGGCCCAGGTCATGTGAACAACGGCGTTCCGACCGCGACCGGCTCGAGGACGAGCCGCTCATCCTCCCCGGCGACGCCGCCGCTCCCCGCAGTGCCGGAGCTTGTTCCGTCCATGGTCAGCCGTTCCTTCCTCAAGGCCGGGCATATGCCCACCCTGTTCTCGGCCTTCCTGTATTTTGATCTCTCTTTCATGGTCTGGGTTCTGCTGGGGCCGCTGGGCGTGGCGATCGCCAAGTCCTTCCATCTGGACCCGGCGCAGAAGGGCCTGATGGTCGCCGTGCCGGTGCTGTCGGGCGCCTTGCTGCGGCTGGCGGCCGGGGTGGCGGTGGACCACATCGGGCCGAAGAAGACGGGCCTCATCGCCCAGCTCGTCGTGCTCGCCGGCCTGCTCACGGCCTGGCGGCTGGGCGTCCACAGCTATCATCAAGTGCTCGCGCTGGGCCTGGTGCTGGGCGTCGCCGGCGCCTCATTCGCCATCGCCCTGCCGCTCGCCTCGCGCTGGTATCCGCCGGAGCACCAAGGGCTGGCGCTGGGCATCGCCGGCGCCGGCAATTCGGGCACGGCGCTCGCCGCCCTGTTCGCCCCCGCGCTGGCCCAGCACTTCGGCTGGCAGACGGTGATCGGGCTGGCGGCCGCGCCCCTTTCCGTCGCCCTCGTGGTCTATGCGATCTTTGCCAAGGACGCGCCGAACCGCCCGCCGGCCAAGAGCCTGGGCGAATATCTGGCGGTGCTTCGGACCGGCGACGCCTGGTGGCTGATGGCGCTCTACGGGGTGACCTTCGGCGGCTTCGTGGGCCTGTCGTCCTCGCTGACCATCTACTTCAACTCGGAGTACGGGCTCTCGCCGGTCACCGCCGGCTTCTTCACCGCCGCCTGCGTCTTCGCGGGCTCCTTCATCCGCCCGGTGGGCGGGGCGATCGCCGACCGCTACGGCGGGGTTCGGGCGCTGACCGTGGTCTACGTCCTGGCGGCGCTGGGCTTGGCCACCGCCAGCTTCCAGCTCTCCACGCCGTGGATGGCGCTGGGCGTGCTGATGTTCATCATGATGGCGCTGGGCGCCGGCAACGGCGCGGTGTTCCAGCTCGCCCCGCAGCGCTTCGGCAAGGAGATCGGCGTCGTCACCGGACTGGTGGGCATGACCGGCGGTGTCGGCGGCTTCTATCTCGCCTCCAGCCTGGGCTGGGCCAAGCAGGTCACCGGCTCATACCAGGCGGGCCTGCTGAGCTTCGCGGTGCTCGCGCTCCTGGCGCTGGTCGGCCTGACGGGGGTGAAAAGCCGCTGGCGCCGGACCTGGCCGAGCCTGGCCGCCGCGCGCGTCGTCACCGTCCGTCTCTGAAGCTTTCGGGGGGGTCCGCACCATGCGAGAAAAGCTTGTAGTCATCGGCAACGGCATGGCCGGCTGCCGCGCGGTCCAGGAGGTGCTTAAGCGCGACCCGGGCCGCTACGAGATCGCCATCCTGGGCGCCGAGCCTCGCGTCAACTACGACCGCATCATGCTCTCGCCAGTGCTGGCCGGTGAGAAGCGGTTCGAGGACATCGTCATCAACGACGAGGCCTGGTACCGCGACAATTCCATCGCGCTCCATGCCGGTCGCAAGGTGCTGGAGATCGACCGGCAAGCGAAGGTGGTGCGCGCCGAAGGCGGCTTGGTGGCGCCTTACGACAAGCTGATCCTGGCGGTGGGCTCCGATCCGATACGCCTGCCCCTCCCCGGCGCCGACCTCGACGGCGTCGTTACCTTCCGCGACCTGGACGACGTGGAAGCGATGGTGGCGGCTTCGGCCAAGCCCGGCGCGCGCGCCGTGGTCATCGGCGGCGGCCTGCTGGGAATCGAAGCGGCCTACGGCCTGGCGCGGCGCGGCATGGCCGCCACGGTCGTCCACCTGATGGACGTGCTGATGGAGCGCCAGCTCGACTCCTCGGCTGGCTTCCTGCTGACCGAGGCGCTGGCCGAGCGCGGTGTCGAGACGGTGCTGGGCGCAAACTCGGAGGAGATCCTGGGCGAGAACGGCCGCGTCGCCGGCCTGAAGCTAAAGGACGGCCGCGTGTTGCCCTGCGACCTGCTGGTGATGGCGGTGGGGATCCGACCCAACGTCGCCCTGGCCAAGGCGTCGGGGCTGGAGGTCGGCCGCGGCATCGTGGTGGACGACGCCATGCGCACCTCGGACCCCGCGGTCCATGCGGTCGGCGAGTGCGTGGAGCACCGGGGCCAGTGCTACGGCCTGGTCGCGCCGATCTGGGAGATGTGCAAGGCGCTGGGCTCGGCGCTCACGGGCGGCGACGCCGGCTACGGCGGCTCGGTGCTCTCGACCCGCCTGAAGGTCTCGGGCGTGGACGTGTTCTCGGCCGGCAAGTTTGCGGGCGGCGAGGACTGCGAGGACATCGTCTTCCGCGACGCCGGGCGCGGCGTCTACAAGCGCATCGTCCTGGAAGGCGGAAAGGTCGCCGGCGCGGTGCTGTTCGGCGACGCCTCGGACGGCGGCTGGTACTTCGACCTGATGCGCTCCGGCCAGCCGGTGGAGGACATCCGCGAGACTCTGGTGTTCGGCCAGGCGGTCACGGAGGGCCTTCGGGGACTGGACCCTAGCGCGGCCGTTGCAGCCATGGCCGACGAGGCCGAGATCTGCGGTTGCAACGGCGTCTGTAAGGGGACCATCGCCACGGCCATCGCCGACCAGGGGCTGACGACCCTGGAGGATGTGCGCGCCGTCACCAAGGCCTCGGCCTCCTGCGGTTCGTGCACGCCTTTGGTGGAGAAGATCCTGATGGCCAGCCTGGGCGACGCCTTCGAGGTGAAGACCGGGCCCAAGTCCGTCTGCGGCTGCACCTCCAAGGGTCACGACGAGGTGCGTAAGCGCATTCTCGCCGAGGGGCTGAAGTCCATGCCGGCGGTGATGCAGGCGCTCGAGTGGGAGACGGCGGACGGCTGCTCCGGCTGTCGGCCCGCGCTCAACTACTATCTGCTGTGCGCCTGGCCTGGCGACTACCGCGACGACAAGCAAAGCCGCTTCATCAACGAGCGGGTGCACGCCAACATCCAGAAGGACGGCACGTATTCGGTGGTGCCCCGGATGTGGGGCGGGGTCACCACGCCCGCCGAGCTACGGGCCATCGCCGATGTCGCGGACAAGTTCGCCATCCCCACCGTCAAGGTCACCGGCGGCCAGCGCATCGACCTGCTGGGCGTCAAGAAGGACGATCTGCCCGCGGTCTGGGCCGACCTGAATGCCGCGGGCATGGTCTCTGGCCACGCCTACGGCAAGGCGCTGCGCACGGTGAAGACCTGCGTAGGCTCCGAATGGTGCCGCTTCGGCACCCAGGATTCCACCGGCCTGGGCGTGCGCCTGGAGAAGGTCATGTGGGGCTCCTGGACGCCGGCGAAGGTGAAGCTCGGCGTGTCCGGCTGCCCGCGCAACTGCGCCGAAGCCACCTGCAAGGACATCGGGGTGATCTGCGTCGACAGCGGCTACGAGGTGCTGATCGGCGGCGCGGCGGGCCTGCACCTGCAGAAGACCGAACTGCTCACCAAGGTCGCCAGCGAGCAGGAGGCGGTGTGGGCGATCTGCGCCGTCACCCAGCTTTACCGGGAAGAGGCCTGGTACCTGGAGCGCATCTACAAATGGATGGGTCGGGTGGGGCTGGACAGTATCCGCGCCCGGATCGAAGACCCGGATGAGCGGCGCGCCCTCTACGACCGTTTCGCCTATTCGCAGCGCTTCAGCCGCATCGACCCGTGGGCCGAGCGCGTCGCGGGCCGCGACGCCCAGGAATTCAATCCGCTGTCCCGTCGTATGGAGTTCGCCCTGGCATGAACGCGCTCGTGAAGGATCCTACCGCCTGGGTGGACGTGGGCGCGGTCATCGACGTGCCCCTGCGCGGCGCCCGCCGGGTGCCGACGCCGGACGGCGACGTCGCGGTGTTCCGCACCGGCGACAACCAGCTCTACGCTCTGAAGGACCGCTGCCCGCACAAGGACGGCCCGCTCAGTCAGGGCATGGTCCATGGCCGGTCGGTGACCTGTCCGCTGCACGCCTGGAAGATCGACCTGGCCACCGGCGAGCCGCTGGGCGCCGACGCGGGCAAGGGCTGCACCCCCGTCATGCCGCTGAAGGTGCAGGACGGCCGCATCCTCCTGGGCCTGGTCTAGCTTGGGGCGCCGCGGGGCCATATGAACGTGCGCACCGCCTGTCCCTATTGCGGCGTCGGTTGCGGGATCGCCGCCGAGCCGGGGCCGGAGAGGGCGCTGACCGTGCTCGGCGACGCGGCCCATCCGGCCAACTTCGGGCGGCTTTGCTCGAAGGGTTCGGCGCTCGGGGCCACCGTCGGCCTCGAAGGCCGGCTGCTGCACCCGATGATCGGCGACAAGCGCGCTTCCTGGTCCGAGGCGACGGCCCTGACGGCCCGGCGCTTCAAGGAGACCATCGCGCGGCACGGGCCGGACTCGGTTGCCTTCTATGTCTCCGGCCAACTCCTGACCGAGGACTACTATGTCGCCAACAAGCTGATGAAGGGCTTCATCGGCTCGGGAAACATCGACACCAACTCACGCCTGTGCATGGCGTCGGCCGTGGTGGCGCACAAGCTGGCCTTCGGCGCAGACCTGGTGCCGGGCTGCTACGAGGACCTGGAGCTCGCCGACCTCGTGGTCTTCAGCGGCCACAACGCCGCCTGGACCCACCCGGTCCTGTTCCGGCGCATGGAGCAGGCGAAAGCCCGCGGCCAGCGCCATGTGGTGATCGACCCGCGGCGCACCGACACCGCCGAGGACGCCGATCTGCATCTGGCGATCCGTCCCCAGACCGACGTTCGCTTGTGGAACGGCCTGCTGGCCGACCTCCCCCGCCGCGGCGTCGTCGACCACGCCTATCTCGCCGAGCACGTCTCCGGCTTCGCCCAGGTGGAGGCGGAGCTCGCCAGGGACGACCAATCGATCTCCGCGGTGGCGCAGGATTGCGGCGTCGCCGCCGCCGATCTGGAGCGCTTCTTCCGGCTGTTCGCCGAGACCCCTCGCACCGTCAGCCTCTTCTCCATGGGCGCCAACCAATCGGCGCAGGGAGTGGCCAAGGGCTTGGCGATCATCAACGTCCATCTGGCGACCGGCCGCATCGGCAAGCCCGGCGCCTGCCCCTTCTCGATCACCGGCCAGCCCAACGCCATGGGCGGGCGCGAGACCGGCGGCATGGCCACCACGCTCGCCGCCCACATGGACTTCGACGCCGAGAGCCGCGCCCGCGTGGGCCGCTTCTGGGGCTCGTCCCGCGTCGCCGAGGGCCCGGGCCTGAAGGCCGTGGACATGTTCGAGGCCGTGCGCGAGGGCCGCATCAAGGCGCTGTGGGTGATGGCCACCAACCCCGCCGTCAGCATGCCCGACGGCGCGAGGGTGCGCGAGGCTCTGGCCGCCTGTCCCTTCGTGGTGGTCTCCGAGGCCATGGCGGAGACCGACACCACGGCCTATGCGCACGTTCGCCTGCCGGCCATGGCCTGGGGCGAGAAGGACGGGACGGTCACCAACTCCGAGCGGCGCATCTCGCGGCAGCGCGCGCTGTTCCCGCCGCCGGGCGAGGCGCGGGCCGACTGGCGGATCGTCGCCGACGTGGCCACGGCCATGGGCTTCGGGGACGCCTTCTCCTGGCGCACGCCGGCCCAGGTGTTCCGCGAGTGGGCGCGCCTGACCGCCTACGAGAACGACGGCCGTTTCCTCGATCTTGGCCCTCTCGTCAGCCTGACCGTCGACGATTACGAGGCGCTTGAACCGGTGCAGTGGCCGGTCACCCCAACGGGCGGGACGGTGCGCCTGTTCGTGGACGGCCGGTTCCAGACGGTGGACGGCCGGGCGCGGATGCAGCCGGTGGCCGCGCTCGGCCCGGCCGAGACGGTGTCGAACGCCTACCCGCTGTCGCTCAACACCGGCCGGGTGCGCGATCACTGGCACACGCTTACCCGCACGGGCCTGGCCGTCGAGCTTTGCCGGCATTCGCCGGAGCCCTACGTCGAAGTCCATCCTGAGGACGCCGCGCCTCTTGGGGTGACGGAGGGCCGGCTCGTCCGGGTCGAGACCCGCCAGGGCGAGGCGGTGGCGGTGGCGAAGGTGTCCGACCGGCAGCGCCCGGGCTCGATCTTCATGCCCATGCACTGGAGCGCCGCCTATGCCCCGCTGGGCCGTTCCAACACCCTGGTCTCGCCCAAGGTCGACCCTCGCTCCGGCCAGCCGGAGTTCAAGCACACGCCGGCGCGCATCGCCGCCTATCGCGAGACCTGGCGTGGGTTCTTCATGGCCCGCTCGCCGGCCGCCCAGCCGGCGGGGCTGGACCTGGTGTGGCGACGCATTCCGCAGGACGCCTGCCAGCTGGTGGAGTTCGCCGGCCGCGGTGACGAGGCTGAACGCGGCCGCCTTCGCGCCGCCCTGGGCCGCGGGGCCGGGGCCGACGTCCTGCGCTACGAGGACCCCCGCTGCGGCGCCGTGCGGGAGGCCTGGCTCACGCCGTCGGGCGCGCTCGACCGGGTGCTGTTCCTGACCTGCACGGGGGCTTTGCCGCCGCGCGCCTGGCTGGCCGAGCTGTTCGCGCTTCCCACGCTCGCCGCGGAGGATCGCACCCTGCTGCTGATCGGTCGCGCGCCGGGCCGGCCGATGGACTCCAGCCCGGTGGTCTGCGCCTGCCGCGGCGTCCGCCAGGGCCGTATCGAGGCCGCGATCGCGGAGGGCTGCGCCAGCCTCGACGCGGTCGCCGAAGCCACCGGCGCCGGCGCCGCCTGCGGCTCCTGCCGTCCCGAGATCGCCCGGCTTATCGCCAAGTCCCCCAAACGCGAGGTCCGCCATGCCGCATGAGGCTCGTGACGGCCAAGTCCTGCTGGTGGGCGCCGGGCCCGGCGCCGCGGACCTGCTGACGCTCAGGGCCGCGCGCGCGGTCGAGTCCGCCCAGGCCCTGCTTTACGACGCCCTGGTCTCCGACGAGGTGCTGGCGCTGGCGCCCGCCCACTGCCTGAAGATCCAGACCGGCAAGCGCGCCGGCCGCGCCAGCATGAAGCAGTCGACGATCAACCGGCTGATGCTGCGCTTGGCGCGGCGCGGCCTGCGGGTGGTGCGGCTGAAGGGCGGCGACCCCTCCATCTTCGGGCGGGTGGGCGAGGAGCAGGCGTTCCTGGCGGCGCACGGGGTGGAGACCGAGGTGGTCCCCGGCGTCACCGCAGCCTGCGCCGCGGCGGCCCAGTTCGGCTTTCCCCTGACCCATCGCGGTCAGGCCAGGCGCGTCACCTTCCTCACCGCCCGGCTGGAGGCGGGCGCCCTGCAGATGGATTGGGGCGCGGCGGCCGATCCTCAGACGACCCTGGCGGTCTACATGGGCGCCTCCGCCGCGGGCGAGGTCGCCAAGGCGCTGGTCGGCGTCGGCCGCAGCCCGCGCACGCCCGCGCTCGCCGTGGTCTCGGCGGGCGGCCCCGAGGCGCGGCTGGCGCGCGGCGAGTTGGCCAAGCTGGGGGACCTGGTCGATGAGGCGGAGACGGGTCCGGTGCTGTTCGTGATCGGCGATGTCGCTGGCTTCAGCGCCGCCGCGTCTTCCATGGAAAGCGCGCTCGCCGCCAGCGCCTGAGGGCGGCATTCAAAGCAGGCGGCCGCCGCACCAAGGGTGCGGCGGCCGTTCCTTGTCCGGCGTCTCGTCGAGACCGCCTATTCGCAAGCCGATAGGCCTTAGTGGTGCTCTTTTTCCAGCTGGTTCGCGTCGATGGCGGGCAGTGGCTTGAGTTTTCCCGAGGCGACCAGCTCCTTGAAGGTGGTGTGCCTGACCGTCGCGCCGTCGCAGAACTCAAGCTTCCATTCGGGTTCGTTCATGAGGAACGGCGGCGGCGAGTGCAGGAACGCCTGGAAGCCGAACTGCAGGCTCCACACATGGGGGACCCAGGTGTCGTCCAGCGCGTCGACATCGGCGCCATATTCCATCTCGCCGCCTAAGGGTGACGGCAGGTACAAGAACAGCGCCGAGCCGATCCGGTGCCGCCCCACGCCGAACGGCGAAGACGACCAGCCCTGCCGTTCCATGTACCATTTGGCCGTCATCAGCTCGTCGATGTCCTCGACGATGAGGTTGGTGTGGTGGAACGCCAGCTGTCCGTTCGCCCCGCTGCCCGGCGAGTCGGCGTCCATCAGCGCGATGTTGTGGTGCATGCTCGAGCCCGGCATGCGCAGGTACACGCCGATCCCGACCTGCACGTCGGTCACGCGGAAATGCAGGCGCGAGCGGAAGAAATCCAGCGCCTCGTTGACGTCAGGATAGCCGAAGACGGCGTGCATGATCTGCTTGGGCTGGGCCCGCTGCCGCCACTTGCGCCACTGATTGAAGCGCTGCGTCATCCCCGGCGCATTCGCCGGCGACGGTGAAGATACGATCGGCAGCTTGTTGAACACCTTCAGGCCCATCGCCTGACCGAACGAGGTCACGAAGCGGTAGGTGCCGTCTTCCGATTCCGTGATCTCGTGGTCCCGCCGAAGGTCGGCGATGTAGCGATCCAGACTGGCCTGCTCGTCGACGCCCCAGATCACCTCGCGGACGCCATAGCCAACCTGGCTCGACTTGGGCAGGGCGGGGTCGTCGATGTGCCGCACCGAGATGTAGGACCCTTCCGGCAGGCGATACAAAGCATAGGTTGGCGAGGATTCGACTTTGATGAGGCCGAAATCGTCGAGGAAACGGACGGCCTCGGCCACATCCGCAACCCCATAGTTCAGAGCTTGAATACCGTTCAGCATCTCTTCAACTCCAAAACCCCGTTCGCGCAGAAGCCTACCCTCACGAGATCCGGCAGGCTTTGCGGCTCTTAAGGCATCATCGCGGCGGCGGCATCAAGAGGCAACGGCCCGCGCGAGCCTGCGGGGAAACCCAAGCCAGCTTTTGGCCTAGGCTCAGCCGCGCCTCAGCTATTGCCTATGGGTAAGCGCCATACTAGCGAAACCGCGTCACCGCCGAGATGGTCGTTTTCAAACAATTGGAGCTTCAGGGATGCCGCGCCAGGACAGGTTCACCAACAGGGTAGCCATCGTAACCGGCGCCGGCCGGGGCATCGGCCGCGCGACGGCGGAAGGCTTCGCGCGCGAAGGCGCAAAGGTCGTCCTCGCCGAGGTGAACGAACAGGAAGGCAAGGAGCTTGAGGCGCAGATCCGCAAGGAAGGCGGGCAGGCGCTCTTCGTCCACACCGACGTGACGTCGGAAGACAGCATCAACGCCATGGTCAAGCGCACGCTCGATGAGTTCGGCCGCGTGGACATTCTCGTCAACAACGCGGGCGGCGGCATGGTGAAGTGGGACGGCATCCGCATGTCGCTGGAGGACTGGAACTCCGTCATCGCCTTCAACCTGACGTCCGCCTGGCTGGGCATGCTGGCGGTGCTCGACCCGATGACCGCCCAGGGCGGCGGCGCGATCGTCAACGTCACCTCGATGGGAGCCTTCCGGCACACCCCGCACCACAATCCCGCCTATGCAGCGGCCAAGGCCGGCATGGTGCGCATGTCCGAGATGGCGGCGCTGCGCTACGCCGACAAGCACATTCGCGTGAATGTGGTCGCGCCTGGCCTGACCCTCACTCCGGTCGCCCGCTCGGTGCTCACGCCCGAGCAGCTCCATGGGGCGATCAGCACGGAAAGCGCCTTGCCGCGCCTCGGCGAGCCGGAGGACCAGGCGGCCGCGATCCTCTACCTGGCGTCCGACGAGGCGAGCTATGTGACCGGCATCACCATCCGCGTGGATGGCGGCTGGTCCACCCGCTGAGCGAAGAAAGCGCAGGCCTAGCGGAGCGAGACGAAGCTCGCCTCGTCAGGTGCGCCCGTCGGGTCGCGTCCGTCAGGCGGTGTTCATCTCGATTGGACGATAAAGCCCCTGATCTGCCCCAGCCGATAGGGCCCTGGCCGACGTGTTTGGCGTGACTGGGCGTTGAATTTGAGCGAATAGAGACGAAGTCCCCACTTCGGGCTTTCGGCCCGCCTGATGAAGATTTTTGACCATGGCTGACATCAAAACTCTCGCGAACCCCTTGATGCGCGACCTGGCGCTGCCGGTGGATCGCCCGATCCAAAGTCCTGAAAACCTCAAGCTGCCCAAGGACACGGTCATCGTGTCCGCCGACAGCCACTGGGACCCGACGGCCGACATCTTTTTCGAACGCCTGCCCGAAAAGTTCCGGGAGAAGGCGCCGCGGATCTGGATGGACAAGGTCGTCAAGTTCAAGGTTTCCGATGGGAAGGGCGGCTACATCAATCCGTTCAGCCCCGCCATCAGCGAGATCTACGAGGCGAACAGCGGGGTGTCGGGCATCCACGACCTCGACCTTCGCGTCGGAATCGCCAAGGAGATCAATTTCCCCGGCTTCGTCCTGGCCTTCGCGCACACGCCGGACTTTGAGATGCGGGAAGCCATCTACCGGGTATTCAACGAACACCTGGCCGAGATGCAGGCGCACAACGCCGGCCGCTCCTACGGCGTGGCCGTGCTCTCCAATTGGTGGGACGGCGCCCGGGCCCGCGAGGCGGTGCGTCAGATCGTCGACCTGGGCTTCAAGACGATGATGCTGCCGCTCTATCCGGGCAATGGCCTGGACGGAAAGCCCATCGTCTGGTCCGAGCCGGCCTATGACGAGCTTTGGTCCGCGATCGCGGACTCGGGCCTCCCGCTGTGCTTCCACGTCGGCGAATCCTCGATGGTCAGCGGCCGCGGCGCCTGGGGGATCCGGGTGCTGTCTACGATCGCGCCCTTCGTGCCGACGCTTGCGCAGCTGATCTTTGGCGGCATCTTCGACCGCAATCCGAAGCTGCGCGTGGTGTTCTCCGAAGGCGGCATTTCGTGGGTCCCGCCGGCCTTGCAGGACGCCGAGATGATCTACGACAGCTATCCGGGGCTGCATAAGCCGCTGCCGAAGCTGAGGCCGTCCGAATACTGGGCCAAGCATTGCGCGGCTTCGTTCATGAACGACAGGCTCGGTCTCGAGCTGATCGACTACATCGGCGTCGACAACGCGATGTGGTCGTCCGATTACCCGCATGCCGAGGGGTCGTTCGGCTACAGCGCGAGCTCCATCCAGACGGTGCTCGACATGGTTTCGCCCGAGGACGCGCGAAAGATCCTCGGCGGCAACGCGATCCGGATCTTCAATCTCTGATTAGATCCGGTTCGGGGATTTGAGCGGCGGCGCTGCCAGAGCAGCGCCGCCGGGCTTTTTTGCAGCTCCATCGCCTCCATGGCTGACGTTGGGCGCCGGCGCATGCAAGGTGATCGCGACTATTTGGTCCGTCGGTCCCGCTCCGGCCGGGAAGACGTCGCGGACTGACGGCGCGGGTTGACGACCTCGGTTCCTCAGCCGCCGGCTCAGCAGACAAATGGAAGGGCAGGAATGAAAACGGCGACGCTTGGCAAGGACGGCCTGAAGGTCTCGGCCCTTGGCATAGGGCTGATGGGCATCGGCGGGATCTACGGCAGGCGCGACGAAGCGCAGTCCATCGCCGCGATCGAACGCGCCCTGGAACTTGGCGTCACCCACTTCGACACCGCCGACGTCTATGGCGCGAGCGAGGACATCATCGGCCGCGCCATGAAAGGCCGGTTCGGGCGCATCCAGATCGCCACCAAGTGCGGGCTGGTCGGCGTGGGCGTGGACGGCTCGCCGGCCCACATCAAGCGGTCCTGCGAAACCAGCCTGCGCCGGCTCGGGACCGACGTGATCGATCTTTATTACCTGCACCGTCCAGACCCGAAGGTTCCGATCGAGGAAAGCGTCGGGGCGTTTGCGGACCTGCGCCGCGAGGGAAAGATCCGGCATGTCGGCCTTTCCGAGTTCAATCCCGAGCAGCTCCGTCGCGCCGCCAAGGTGACCCCCATCGCGGCCTTGCAATCCGAATATTCTCTCTTCGTGCGCGGGATCGAGGACCAGGTGCTCGGCGTCTGCCGCGAGCTCGGAATCGGCCTCGTCGCCTTCAGCCCGCTTGGCCGGGGCCTGCTGACCGGCAAGATCAGGTCCGCCGGCGACCTTAGCGTCGGAGGCGATCGCCGTTCGAAAATGATGCCCCAACTGCGGGGCGACAATCTCGAAGCCAACCTTAGGCTGGTCGCAGAGGTCGAGGCGGTGGCCCGCGAAGTGGGGGCCACCACCACCCAGGTCGCCCTGGCCTGGCTGATGGCCCAGGGCGACGATATCGTGCCCATCCCGGGGTCGTCGAGCGTCGCCACCCTGGAAGAGAACGTCGGCGCGCTCTCGGTCTCCCTGACCCAGGCCCAGATGCAGCGGCTCGACCCTCTCGCCGGACGGGTGCAGGGTGACCGGCGGCCTGACCTGAGCGCGCTGACGGACAACTGAGCGCCTTTCGGGTGGCCGCCTGCGCAAAGGGCGAAGGCGCCGACTAGCTTTCAGCCGGGGTCCGGGCCGTCGCGATCAGTTTCTCGAAGGAGGCGCCGACCAGATCCACGTGCTGGAGCATGGCCGCATGCGCCTTGGCGGGCTCGCCGGAGACGATCGCCTTCACCACCATCTCATGTTCGGCCTGCGAACTCGCGAGCCGGCCGGCGGTGCGGAACTGGGCCCGGCGATAGGCCGTCACCCGCCGGCGGAGCTGGCGGGCGGCGTCCTCGATCAGGCTGTTGTGCGCGCCCTGGTAGATCAGGGCGTGGAAGGTCTCGTTGGCCGCGGCGTAGGCGTCTACGTCCTTGCGTTCGGCCATGCCCGCCATGGTCTCGTGCAGCCGCAGCAGGCCGCGACGCTCCACTGGCGCCATGCTCATCGCCGCCAGCCGCGCGCAGGTGGCCTCCAGCTCGGCCATCGCCACGAACATCTCCTCCAGCCGCTCGGGCGTGACCTCGGCGACGAAGGCGCCACGATTGGGCTTCAGCTCGATGAGGCCGCTGCTGGCGAGCTGGCGCAGCGCTTCGCGCACAGGTGTGCGCGAGACCTGGAAACGCTGGGCGAGGCCCTGCTCGTCGAGGCGCGCGCCAGGCAGCACCTCGCCGCTCAGCAGCAGAGCCTCGATCTGATCGGCCAGGGCCGGGGCGCGACCGCCCTGCAACTCTCCCTTGGGATCACGTGTCACCGGCTGAAGCGTCCTGTTCTGTGTGCAGCGTGATCAAGCGCTGTTCGATCATGCGGCATCTACTGCGATTTGAAGGTTATTGCATACATATTTTGCTAACTCCGCGGCTCTCCATGCATCCATGAGCCCCAGGTGCGCACCTCCCCAACAGCGCGCCGAGAGGGGTGTCGACATGATGAAGATTTTCGCGGCCGCCGCCGCCGTCGCCATGCTGGGCGCCGGCCCCGCGCTGGCCCAAAGCGGACCCAGCCTGCACGGCTTCGCCGACCTGTCGTTCAAGAACGACTACATCACGCCACGCGGCCTGCGGGTGACCTCCGAGGGCTTCACCACCCAGTTCCTGAACGGCCTGGTCCTCGACCTGCCGCAGGACCCCGCCGGGACGATCAAGGACCTGTCCTTCGTCGCCGGGACCTGGAGCGACTTCAATCCGGGCGTCCACGCGCTGCACACCCATACGCTGAACGAGTTCGACTGGTTCGTCGGCGCCAACGCCAAGCTGGGCGGCGGTTTCTCGACCGGGGTTCAGTTCGTCCAGTTCATCAGCGCGCCAGGCGCCTTCAAGACCGAAAACAACATCGAGTTCAGCCTCAATTACAGCGACGGGCTGAAGCCGATCTCGATCAACCCCTACGCCAAGTTGTTCTGGGCGGTGAGCGGCGATTCCACGGTCGTGCTCGGCAAGCGCGGGAACACCTACGACGTCGAACTGGGCGCCGTTCCCACCCTCGACCTGCGCGACCACGGCGTCCCGGTGATCCTCACGGCGCCGACCTGGGTCACCGTCGGGCCGAAGAGCTACTGGGGCGGCGACCAGAACGCCGGCGTCTTCTCGACCGGCCTCAAAGCCATCGTGCCGCTCAAGACCCCGGCCGCCGCCGGCCATTGGTCGGTCTACGCCGGCTACCAGTACTACCACCTCATCAACGACAACCTTGTCGCCGCCGAAGCCTTGCTGAACGCCGGCAAGCGCAGCCGCAACCTCAACCTGTTCCAGGCGGGGATCGGCCTCGGCTTCTAGCAACCGGAAAACCCACGAAGGAGATGGCCATGGACATCGAGGCCGGGCCCTATCCGTTCCCGCTTGATCCCGCGCGCGCCGCCCTGGTGATCATCGACATGCAGCGCGATTTCCTGCAGCCGGGGGGCTTTGGCGCGGCTCTGGGCAACGACGTCGGCCGTCTGGCCGGCGTCGTGGCGCCGACCCGGCGTATGCTGGCGGCGGCCCGCGAGGCGGGCCTGCTGGTCATCCACACCCGCGAGGGGCACCGGCCGGACCTGAGCGACCTCCACCCCGCCAAGCACCGGCGGGGCGGAGGGCCGATGCGGATCGGCGACCGCGGTCCGATGGGACGCATCCTGGTCCGGGGCGAGCCCGGCCACGACATCATCCCGGAACTCGCTCCCGAATCTGGAGAGCCGGTGCTCGACAAGCCGGGGAAGGGCGCCTTCTACGCCACCGACCTGGAACTCATGCTGCGGGCGCGCGGCGTCACCCAGCTCATCATCTGCGGGGTGACGACCGAGGTCTGCGTCAACACCACCGCGCGGGAGGGCAACGACCGCGGGTTCGATTGCCTCGTGCTCAGCGACTGCACGGGCTCCTACTTCCCCGAATTTCACGAGCAGGCCCTGGCCATGATCCAGGCGCAGGGCGGCGTCGTCGGCTGGGTGGGCCGATCCGACGCGGTGATCGCCGGTCTTTCCGCCGCCCGCATCCCTAATCAGCAGAGGAGCGCCTGACATGACCGCCATTCCCGCCGCGACGGGGCCGACCGCCGGCACGCGGCCGCCCTTGTGGACCCCGGGCGACTGGAACGCCCTTTTCGGCTTCGGCACCAACATCCTTGTCAACGTGCTGGTGCTGACAGGGCTGCTGCGCTTCGTGCTGCAGATGCCGGCCGACATCGTTTTTGGACGCATCCTGCCGGCGACCGGCCTGATGATGTTCCTGAGCACCATGTACTACGCCTGGCTGGCGCGTCGGTTGGCCGTGCAGACCGGCCGGACCGACGTCTGCGCCCTGCCGTCCGGCATCAGCGTCCCGCACATGTTCGTCGTCACCTTCGTGGTGATGATGCCGATCCTGAACGCCACCAAGGACCCGCTCCAGGCTTGGGGCGCGGGGCTGACCTGGGTCTTCGTGCAGAGTTTCGTGCTGATCATCGGCGGCTTCATTGCGCCGGTGATCCGCCGCATCACGCCGCGGGCGGCCCTGCTGGGCTCGCTGGCCGGCATCTCCATCACCTTCATTTCGCTCAGTCCCGCGGCGCAGGTCTTCTCCAACCCGGTGATCGGCCTGATCTGCCTGATAGTCATCCTGACAAGTTGGCTGGGCGGGATGCGCTATCCCAAGGGCATGCCGGGCGGCCTCGTGGCGATCGCCGTGGGCGCCCTGATCGCCTGGGCCGCGACGCTGTCGGGCCATCCGATGGGCAACGTCGGCCCGCAACAGCTGTCCGACGCGGTGGCCACCTTCGGCTTCAAGCTGCCGACGCCGGCGATCCCTGAGCTGGTCGGCGGCTTCAAGTACCTGGGCGTTATCCTGGTCACCGCCATCCCGTTCGGCATCTACGACCTGGTCGAGGCCATGGACAACGTCGAGAGCGCCTCGGCGGCGGGGGATTCCTTCCCGACGACGCGCGTCCTCACCGCTGACGGCGTCGTCAGCCTAGTCGGCTGTCTGATGGGCAACCCGTTCATCAACGCCGTCTACATCGGCCATCCCGGCTGGAAGGCCATGGGCGGGCGCACCGGCTATTCGGCGGCGACCGGGATTCTGATGCTGGCGCTGACCTGGCTGGGCGTGGTGGCGGTGCTGATGGCGATCATCCCCTCGGTCGCCCTGCTGCCGATCCTGCTCTACATCGGCATGCTGATCGGCGCCCAGGCGTTCCAGGAGACGCCGCACAACCACGCGCCGGCCATCGTGCTGGCCCTGGTCCCGCAGATCGCCGCCTGGGGCAAGACGCAGATCGACAATGCGCTGGGCGCCGCCGGGCTGAACGCCGCCATGGTCGGCGAGGACAAGCTGGCCCAGGGCGGCGTGCTCTACCATGGGCTCAGCATCCTGGGCAGCGGGGCGACGCTCGCCGGCATCATCCTGGGCTCGGTGGCGGTGCTGATCATCGACAAAAAGCTGGACAAGGCCGCCTGGTTCGCCTTCGCCGGAGCGGTGCTGACCTTCTTCGGGCTGATCCACTCCGAGGCGATCGGGGTCGGCAAGACGCCGCTGGTCGCGGCGAGCTACGCCGTATGCGGGGTCTTCCTGCTGATCTGCTCGCGCAAGGCCGTCGAGGCGCCGGTCCCGATCATCGAGCACGGTATCGGCGAGGCGGCATGACGGGGCATGGCGCGACCCAGGGCGATGATCTCGCGACGGTCCGCACGCTGGCCGAGATGTTCGGGTTGAGCCTGCGCGAAGAGCATCTCGGCGAGGTCGCCGCCGGGTGGCGCCTAATGCAGCCGCACCTTACGCGTGTGCGGCAGGTCGAGCTTGCCGAGGACGAGGAGCCCGCCGCCTTCTTCCGTCCATGAGCGTCGCGTTGGAACTGCAGGGGGTGGTGGAGATCTCGCGGGCGATCCGCGCGCGACAGGTCTCGGCCCGGGCGGTCACCGAAGCGGCGCTCGATCGCATCGAGCGCCGCAACCGCGATCTGAACGCCTTCCGCCTGGTGCTCGCCGAGCGCGCGCTGGCGGAGGCCGCGGCCGTGGACAAGGCCCTGACGCAGGGGGCGGATCCCGGGCCCCTCGCCGGAGCGCCCTACGGGGTGAAGGACCTGTTCGACGTCGAGGGCTTCCCCACCGCGGCGGGGTCGAAGATCGGCGCAGCGGAGAGCCCAGCGACCCAGGACGCGGTCCTCGTTCGCCGCACCCGCGCCGCCGGTGGCGTGCTGCTGGGCCTGCAGGTGATGGACGAGTACGCCTATGGCTTCACCACCCAGAACGCCCACTACGGGGCCACCCGCAATCCACATGCGCCCGATCGCACCGCCGGCGGCTCGTCGGGCGGCTCGGCGGCGGCGGTGGCGGCGGCCCTGGGCGAGTTCGCGCTCGCCTCGGACACCAACGGCTCGATCCGGGTCCCGGCCTCGTTCTGCGGCGTCTTCGGGCTGAAGCCGACCTTCGGGCGGTTGCCGCGCACGGGAAGCTTCCCGTTCGTCCATGACCTCGACCACCTGGGACTGCTGGCCCGCGGCGTCGAGGACCTCGCGGTGGTCTACGACGTGCTGCAGGGCCACGATGGCGGCGATCCTGCCTGCGCCGCGCGGCCGGTCGAGCCGGTCGCTTTGGGCCTGGAGCATGTCGCGCGGCCGCTTCGGGTCGGTCTGCTGCACGGCTGGTTCCACGACATGGCGGGCCCCGTCGCGCGCGCCGCGGCGCAGGAAGCGGCGAGCCGCCTTGGCGCGCAGGCCAGGGTGGAGCTCGCCAGCGCCGAGGACGGCCGCTCCGCCGCCTTCCTGATCACAGCGGCCAGCGGGGCCAACCTGCATCGCCGCAACCTTGAGACCCGTCCGCAGGACTTCGACCCCGCGGTGCGCGGCCGGTTGCTCGCCGGCGCCCTCCTGCCCGCCGACGCGCTGGTCCAGGCCCAGCGCGTCCGGCGCAAGCTCTACGGCGAGGCCGTGAAACTGTTCGAGCGGTTCGACCTGCTGGTGGCGCCCGCGACGCCGACCCCGGCGCCTGGCCTCGCGGAGACCGAGATCACCCTCGGCGATCGCAAGCTGCCGACCCGGCCGAACCTGGGCCTGCTCACCCAGCCGATCAGCGCGATCGGCCTGCCGGTGGTTGTGGTCCCCTTCCTTCAGGATGGCCCGCCTATCGGCGTGCAACTGATCGCGGCGCCCTGGCGGGAGGACCTGGCCCTCGCCGCGGCGCGGCGCCTGGAGCGCGCTGGCTTCGCCCGCTGCCCGACGCCGCCATGCTGATCAACGATCCCGAGACGCTCGCCCAGGTGAAGGCCGCCTTCGCCGCCTATGAGGCCGCGCTGATGTCGAACGATCTGGAGCGTCTCGACGCCTGTTTTTGGCCGACCCACCAGGTGGTCCGCTTCGGTCCGGGGCAGAACCTCTACGGGATCGAGGCGATCCGCGCCTTCCGGATCGCGCGCGTCGGCGGCTCGCCGCAGCGGATCCTGGCGAACACGGTGATCACCACCTTCGGTCGCGACTTCGCCACCGCGAACACCGAGTTCCAGCGCGAGGGCGCCGCGCGGCCCGGCCGACAAAGCCAGACGTGGGTGCGCTTCGCGGAGGGATGGCGCGTCGTCGCGGCCCACGTCTCCCTGATGGACGAGGGCTCCTGACCCGCGCCCTCTGTGGCGGCGCCCACGGCTTGGGCGCCGCTGGCGGCCAGCGCCCAAACTTCCGTCACCGCGTCCTGGCCTTCTCTCGTGACGGTGTTACGAATGGAACAATTCGTAATAATGAACGAGGGTCGAGCCATGAGTTCAGAGACCCTGTCCCAACTCGCGCGGCTCAGCGTCAGCCTGCCGGCGGAGCTGCTTTCGCAGCTCGACGCCATGGTGGCCGAGCGCGGCCTGCCTAGCCGCTCGCAGATGATCGCCGAACTGATCCGGCACGAACTGGCCGAGCACAGCGAGGGGGTCGCCGGCGCAGTGTTGGCTGGCACCATCACCCTGATCTACCGCGCCGAGCGCGGCCGCGTGCGCCAGGCGCTGGCCGACACCCAATGCGAGTTCCTCAAAGAGGTGATCTCCTCCCAGCATGTCTTCCTCGAGGAGGACCAATCCCTGGAGGTGCTGCTCGTGCAGGGGCCGTCGGAGCGGCTTCAGGCGATGTGCGACCGCCTGCGCAAGATCCGCGGCGTGCAGCAGATCAAGCTGGTCACCACCACCGCCCTCCTGCCGCCGCTGCATGCCTATGGCGAGGCCCCCGAGCCGGCGGCGCAGGCCGCGGCCCGATGACCGGAACCGCCGATCCCGCCGGCGCTCGCGCGCACGCCCGGGCGATGGCCGGCACGAAGGTGGAGGCCATGCCGACCGTCCCGGCCTCCGCTGCGGAGGACCGGCCCGCGGACGTCGTTCCCGAAGCCATGCTCTGGGCCGAGACGATCGCCTCTGGCGGCTACGCGGCGAAGCGGCTGGATCGCGGCGCGCGGCTGCGGATTGTCGACCTCTTCGGCGACGCTTGCGTCTCCATGCTGGTGTTCAACGCGGAACGTCCGGTCGAGCGGCTGAACGTCGCCGACACGGTCAAGGTGCAGTGGAACGCCTACCTGGGCGAGGGCGGCTTGCTGCTTTCCGACATGGGCAAGGTGCTGATGAGCGTCGTGCAGGACACCGCCGGCGCGCACGACGCTTTCTGCGGGGCCTCTAACGCCGCCTCGAACGCGCGCAAGTACGGCTCCGGCGACAACTGGGGGGCGCACCCCAACGCCCGCGACCGCTTCATGCTGGGGGTCGCCAAGTTCGGCCTGGGCCGCAAGGACGTGCATCCCTGCATCAACTGGTTCAAGGGCGTGCGCATAGCCGAGGACGGCGCCACCCGTTTCGACCTTGGCCCCTACCCCGCCGGCCGCCAGGTGACGCTGCGCGCCGAGATGGACGTAATCGTGGTCCTGGCGAATTGCCCGCATGTGCTGGATCCCCGGCCGGTCTACAGCGCGGCCGCGGCCCGGGTCCTGGCCTGGCGCGACGCGCCGACGACCCCGGAGGACCCCATCCGCAACGCCACGCCCGAGGGGCTGCGCGCATTCCAGAACGTCGAGCAGGATCTGGCCCGATGAGCGCCCCGCCCGCCCTTTCCGGCCGCATCGCGCTTGACGAGGTCGTGCCCGCCCGCGCGCCCTGGACCGCGGAGCTGCGCCAGGGCCAGACGCTCCGCATCATCGACCTGGAGGGCAACCAGGCGGTGGACTTCCTGATCTATGCGTCGGCCGACGACGCCGAGCGCTATTCCGCCCAGGACACCATCGCCGCCCAGGGAAACATCTTCCTGCGCGAGGGCTCGGTGCTGATGTCCAACGAAGGCCGGCCCATGGCGACGGTGACCGGAACGGCGGTGGAGCGCCACGACACCATCGGCGGGGCCTGCTCGTGCGAGAGCAACACGCTTCGCTACGGCCATCACACCAAGGCCCAGCACGCCTGCGTCGAGAACTTCCTGCAGGGCAACGCCCGCTACGGCCGCGGCAAGCGCGACATGGTCTCCAACATCAACTGGTTCATGAACGTGCCGGTGGAGGCCGACGGCGCCCTGGGCATCGTCGACGGAATCTCCGCGCCCGGCCTGCACGTGGACATTCGCGCTGAGATGGACCTGGTGGTGGTCGTCTCGAACTGTCCGCAGATCAACAACCCTTGCAACGGATTCAACCCGACGCCGGTGCGGATGGTGATCGCCGGCTGATGTTCCAGAAGGTCCTGATCGCCAACCGCGGCGCCATCGCCTGCCGCATCATCCGCACCCTGCGCAGGATGGGCGTGGGGTCGGTGGCGGTGTTCTCCGACGCCGACGCGGGTTCGCTGCACGTCAGCCAGGCGGACGAGGCCGTGCGCCTGGGCCCGGCGCCCGCGGCCGAAAGCTATCTGAACATCGAGGCGGTGCTGGCCGCCGCCAAGGCCACGGGCGCCCAGGCGATCCACCCGGGTTACGGCTTCCTCTCCGAGAACACCGCCTTCGCCGAAGCCTGCGAGGCGGCGGGGATCGCCTTCATCGGCCCGACGCCGGACAACATTCGCGCCTTTGGCCTGAAGCACACGGCCCGCGAGCTCGCCCAGGCGCGCGGCGTGCCTCTGGCGCCCGGCACCGACCTGCTGACCGACGCGGCGGCGGCCCGCGAGGCGGCCGAGGCGATCGGCTATCCGGTGATCCTCAAGGCGACGGCCGGGGGGGGGGGCATCGGCATGCGCGTCTGCGAGGACGCGGCGGGGCTGGCGGAAGCCTTCGCCTCGGTGCAGCGCCTGGCCGGGGCCAACTTCGCCGACGCCGGCGTCTTCCTGGAGCGCTTCGTGCGCCGCGCCCGGCACATCGAAGTGCAGGTGTTCGGCGACGGCCGGGGCCGGGTGATGGCGCTGGGCGAACGCGACTGCTCGCTGCAGCGCCGCAACCAGAAGGTCATCGAGGAGACGCCCGCGCCGCATCTTCCCGCGGCCACGCGCGCGGCGCTGGTGCAGGCGGCCGTGGAGCTGACCCGCGCCGTCCGGTACCGCTCCGCCGGGACGGTGGAGTTCCTCTACGACGCCGAGCGCGACGACTTCTTCTTCCTTGAGGTGAACACCCGTCTGCAGGTCGAGCACGGCGTCACCGAACAGGTCACCGGCGTCGACCTCGTCGAATGGATGGTGCGCGGCGCGGCCGGCGACTACGCATTCCTGGATGCGCCGGCGCCCACGCCCAAAGGCGCCTCGATCCAGGCCCGCCTCTACGCCGAGGACCCAGGCCAGGACTACCGCCCGAGTTCCGGCGTGCTGACCGAGGTCAGCTTCCCCGCCGGCGCCCGCGTCGACGGCTGGACGGCGGCAGGGACGGAGGTCTCGGCCTTCTACGATCCGCTGCTCGCCAAGCTGATCGTCACCGCGCCCGACCGGGCCCGGGCGGTCGCCGCCCTGCAGGACGCCCTGGACGCCACCCGGCTTTCGGGACTGGAGACCAACCTCGGCTGGCTGCGCGAGGTGGCGCGCAGCGAAGCCTTCGTCACGGGCGAGGTCTCGACCAGCGTGCTGGCCGGGCTGCCCTATCGCGGCCGCACCGTGCGCGCGCTCTCCGGCGGCGCCTCGACCACGGTGCAGGACTATCCCGGGCGCCTCGGCTACTGGGACGTGGGCGTGCCGCCGTCTGGGCCGATGGACGCCCTGGCCTTCCGGCTCGGCGCCCGCCTGCTGGGCAATGCGGAGACCGCCGCCGGCCTGGAGATCACCGGCCTTGGCCCGACGCTGGTCTTCAACGCGCCCACGACGGCCTGTCTGACCGGGGCTTTGCTGGAGGCCACGCTGGAGGGGCGGCCGCTGGCGCCCTTCACGCCGTTCGAAATCGCCGCCGGAGAGACGCTCAAGTTGGGGCGCGTGACCGGCGGCGGCCTGCGCGCCTACCTGATGGTGGCCGGCGGCTTCGACGTGCCGGACTTCCTGGGCAGCCGCTCCGGCTTCACGCTGGGCGGCTTCGGCGGCCACGCCGGTCGTGCGCTGGCCGCGGGCGACGTGCTGCACCTGACCGACGCGCAAGCGAGACCGACGACGCTTGCCCCCGAGCTTCGCCCGCAGCTTGGCTCAGCCTGGACGATCCGCGTCCTCTACGGGCCGCACGGCGCGCCGGACTTCTTCACGGCCGCCGACATCGAAACCTTCTGCGCCACAGACTGGGGCGTGCACTACAACTCCAACCGCACCGGGGTGCGGCTGGTGGGGCCAAAGCCCCAATGGGCCAGGCGCGACGGCGGCGAGGCCGGGCTGCATCCCTCGAACATCCACGACAACGCGTACGCCATCGGCGCCGTCGACTTCACCGGCGACATGCCGATCATCCTGGGCCCGGACGGCCCCTCGCTGGGCGGTTTCGTCTGCCCCTTCGTGGTGATCCAGGCCGACCTGTGGAAGGTGGGCCAGCTCGCGCCCGGCGACACCGTCCGGTTCCAGCCGGTGGACGACGAGACCGCGGTCGCAGCCGAGCGGGCGCAGGACGAGCTGGTCGAAAGGCTGCAAGCCCCCTCGGCCGCCTGCGGCGACAGTTCCCCCGGTAGCGGTGGAGCACCCGCTAATCGCATCCTCCACCGTGAAACGGGGGAGGTGGATCGGCGCGCCAGCGCCGAGACGGAGGGGGCGTTCGGTTCCCCCATCCTTGGCCGCATCCCCGCGCAGGGCCACCGCCCCGAGGTGGTCTATCGCCGGCAGGGGGACCGGAACCTGCTCGTGGAGTACGGTCCGATCATGCTCGACCTGGAGCTGCGCATCCGGGTGCACGCCCTGATGCTGGCGCTTCAGGCGATGGCGCCGGCCGGCGTCATCGACCTGACCCCGGGCATCCGTTCCATCCAGGTCCACTACGACAGTCGGGTGCTGCCCCAGGCCAGGCTGTTGCAGATGCTGGCCGACGCCGAGGATCGGCTGGGCGGGCTGGACGACTTCGAGGTTCCTTCGCGCGTCGTGAACCTGCCGCTCTCGTGGAAGGACCCGGCGATCTACGAGACGATCGACAAGTACATGGCCTCGGTGCGCGACGACGCACCCTGGTGCCCGGACAACATCGAGTTCATCCGCCGGGTCAACGGGCTGTCGTCGGAGGAGGACGTCCGGCGCATCGTCTTCGACGCCCGCTATCTCGTCATGGGCCTGGGCGACGTCTATCTCGGCGCGCCGGTCGCCACCCCGGTCGATCCCCGCCACCGGCTGGTCACCACCAAGTACAATCCCGCCCGCACCTGGACCCCGCCGAACGTGGTCGGCATCGGCGGCGCCTACATGTGCATCTATGGCATGGAGGGGCCGGGCGGTTACCAGCTGTTCGGCCGCACGGTGCAGGTCTGGAACAGCTGGCGCCAGACGCAGGCCTTCACCGAGGGCAAGCCCTGGCTGTTGCGCTTCTTCGACCAGGTGCGGTTCTTCCCGGTGAGCGCCGAAGAGCTGGTGGAATGGCGGCGCGATTTCCCCCTGGGCCGCCGCGAGATCGAGATCACGCCGGAGACCTTCCGCCTGGCTGATTATCGCAGGTTCCTGGCGGAGAACGCCGACAGCATCGCCGAATTCCAGACTAGGCGGCGGGCCGCCTTCGACGCCGAGCGCGCCGACTGGCAGCGCCGCGGCGAATTCGATCGCGTGGCCGCCCTGACCGAGGAGGCCGACGCCTCGGCGGCGCCGGCGGCGATCGAAGTCCCGGACGGCGCCGAACTCGTCGAAGCGCCGCTGGGCGGCAGCGTCTGGAAGGTGCTGGTGAAGGCCGGCGACCGGGTGGAGAAGGGCGCGGTGATCGCCATCATCGAGGCGATGAAGACCGAGTGCGACGTCACCACGCCGGACGCCGGCCTGGTCCGCGCCGTCTACGCCGCCGAGCGCCAGGCGATCGCCGCGGGCGCGCCGATGATCGCCCTGGAGCCCGCCTGATGCGGGTGCGCGAGATCGCCGCGCAAGTGCAGGCTGGCCGCCACTCGGCCGAAGCGGTGGTCCGTGAGGCGCTGGCGCGCATCGAGGCCTATGACGCGGTGCAGGCGCAGGCCTGGATCGAGCGGCCCTCGGGCGAGGCCTTGCTGACCCGCGCCCGGGCGGTGGATGCGGCCGTGGCCCGCGGCGAGGTCCTGCCCCTGGCCGGCGTTCCCTTTGCCGTGAAGGACAACATCGACGTGGCGGGCATCCCGACCACGGCGGCGTGCCCGGCTTTTTCCTACCGGCCGGAAGCCTCCGCCGCGGTCGTCGCGCGGCTGGAGGCGGCCGGGGCGGTGATGATGGGCAAGACCAACCTCGACCAGTTCGCCACCGGCCTGGTCGGCTCGCGCAGCCCCTACGGCGCGCCGGGCTGCGTCTTCAATCGCGCCTATGTCTCCGGCGGATCCAGCTCGGGATCGGCGGTGGCGGTGGCGGCGGGCCTGGTGTCTTTCGCGCTTGGAACGGACACGGCCGGGTCCGGACGCGTGCCGGCGGCGATCAACAATCTGGTCGGGCTGAAACCCACCAAGGGGCGCTGGAGCACCACGGGCCTCGTCCCCGCTTGCCGCTCGCTGGACTGCATCACGGTCTTCACGCGCGACGCCGCCGACGCCGCGCTGGTGGATTCGGTGGCCGCCGGGTTCGACGCGGATGATCCTTATTCGCGCCATGACGTCGTCGCCGAGCCGATGCCCAAGACGTTCCGTTTCGGAATTCCGCGGCCGGAGCAGCGGATCTTCCTCGGCGACGCCCAGGCCGAGGCCCTCTACGCCAAGGCCCTCGCCCGGACCGAGGCCATGGGCGGGACGGCGGTGGTGGTCGACATCCAGCCGTTCCTCGACGCCGCCAAGCTGCTCTATTCCGGCCCCTGGGTCGCCGAGCGCACCGCCGCGGTGGAAAGCCTGCTGCGAACCAATCCGAACGCCATCGAGCCCACGGTGCGCGCCATCGTCCAGGGCGGCCTGGCGCATTCAGCCGTCGACACCTTCAAGGCCATGTACGAGATGCAGGCCTACGCCCGACGGGCCGAACAGCTCTGGGCGGCGGTCGATGTCCTCCTCCTGCCCACCATGCCGACCGTCTACCGGATCGCCGAGGTGCTGGCCGAGCCCGTGGCCCTGAACGCCAACCACGGCCTCTACACCAACTTCGTCAATCTGCTGGATATGAGCGGCGTCGCCGTGCCGGCCGGCTTCCGCGAGAACGGCGCCGGCTTCGGCGTCACCTTCCTTGGCCCCGCCTTCGCCGACGCGGCCCTCCTCGACCTCGCCCGCCGCTATGAAGAGATCGCGCCCATGACCGACGCCCCGCCGCTCGACCTCGCCGGCCGCCCCGAGACCGTGAAGCTCGCTGTCGTCGGCGCGCACCTGGCGGGCATGCCGCTGCACTGGCAGCTCACCTCGCGCGAGGCCAAGCTGGTCGCCAGGACCCGGACCGCTCCGGTCTACAAGCTCTACGCGATGGCGAGCTCCACCCCGCCGAAGCCGGCGCTGGCCCACGTCGGCGACGGCGCCGCCATCGAGGTCGAGGTCTACGAGTTGCCCATGGCCTTGTTCGGCTCCTTCGTGGCCGAGGTCCCGGCGCCCCTCGCCATCGGCACGGTGACGCTGGAGGACGGCGCTGACGTGAAGGGCTTCGTGGCCGAGCCCCGCGCGCTGGAGGGCGCCGAGGACATCACGGCCCTGGGCGGCTGGCGGGCCTATATGGCGCGCCGATAGCGGCGGATCAGGCGGCGGGCTGCGCCAGGTGTGCGAGCTCCGCCGGAACCCGGGCGTTGGCCTTCTCCAGGGGGAAATCATAGACGGCGGTGGAGCCGAAGCGGTGCGGCGCCTGGGGGTCGCGGCGGCGCTTGTCGATGGCGATCACGCGGGTGCCCAGCTTGAAGGCTTCCTTGATGTCGTGGGTGACCATCAGGATCGTCAGGCCATGCTCGCGCCACAGCGCGGTGATCAGCTCATGCATGTCGAGCCGCACCCCGGGGTCGAGGGCGCCGAAGGGCTCGTCCAGCAGCAGGATCCGCGGCCGCGTGATCAGCGCCTGGGCGATCGCCAGCCGCTGCTGCATGCCGCCGGACAAGGCGCTTGGATAGGCTGAGAGGTTGTCGCCCAGCCCCACGTGGCGGAGCATCTCCACCGCCTCGTCCCTGGCCGAACGTCGGCGGTCACTGCATTGGACGCCGAACATGACGTTCTTGAGCACCGTCATGTGCGGGAAGACGGAGTATTTCTGAAAGACCACCCCGCGGTCCGGCCCAGGCTCGGCGCGCAGCGGTTCACCGTCCAGGTAGATGCGCCCGCGGCTTGGCGCCTCCTGGCCGAGCGCCAGGCGCAGGAAGGTGCTTTTGCCCGCGCCCGAGGGGCCGACGATGGAGACGAAGGCGCCGTCGGCCACGTCCAGCGTGACCTTTTCCAACACGATCTTCTCGCCGTACTCGACCCAGACGTCGCGGAAGGACAGCACGCTCATCAGCGCGCCCTCGCATTGTGCGCCCAGGGGAAGGCGGCCCGGCTGAGCGCGGAGAGGCCAAGGTCCATCATGACGGCGAGGATGGAGATCCAGGCGACGTAGGGAAGGATCACGTCCATCGCCAGATAGCGGCGGACGAGGAAGATGCGATAGCCCAGGCCCACGTCCGAAGCGATCGCCTCGGCCGAGATCAGGAACACCCAGGCCGGCCCCAGCGAGAAGCGCAGAGATTCGATGAGGCGCGGCAAGGCCTGGGGGAGGGCGACCCGCGCGGCGACCAGCCAGGTACCGGCGCCGAGGGTCTGGGCCTTGACCAGCTGTTCCTCCGGGATGGCCGCGACGAAGCTCGCCAGGTCGCGCACCATGAAGGGGGTCAGGCCGACGAAGATCAGCGCGATCTTCGAAGTCTCGCCCAGGCCCATCACGATGAACAGGATCGGCAACACGGCGATCGGCGGGATCACGGCGATCCCGGCCACCAGGGGGCCCAGGACCGAGCGCACGACAGGCAGGAGGCCGATCGACAGCCCCAGGAGCAAGGTCGTCGCCGCCGCGAGCCCGATGCCGGCCGCGAGCCGCCTGAGGCTGGCGATGGTGTCGACGACCAGGGGCACGTGGCCGGTCTGCGGATCGGCTTCGAAGCCCATCACGCGGACCTGCTCGGCCATGGCCCCGATGGTGGGCAGGATCTTGTCGTGGGCGTTGGCCGCGTGGCGGGCGGTCGAGGCCAGGAGATAGACCAGGACCAGCAGCAGGATCGGCAGCAGGCCGAGGAGGAGACGGCCGCCCCCACGCGGCCGGACATTGAGCAGACGAGGCATGGGGGCGGTGTCTCCGGGACGCCGGACCTAGAGCTGGCCGTTCGCCGCGGCGGTGACGAACGTCGGGTCGAAGCGCAGCTTCACGTTCTTCGGATCGCCCAGCACCGTTCCGTTCGGGAATTCGATGCCGATGTCGTCGACCGACTTGGCGCCCTTGCCGAACAGGCCGTTGTCGAAGCTGAATTTCCGCACCTTGTCGTTGGCCGCCACGATGTCGGGACCGGTGGTGAAGTCGGCGGCCATCTTCGGAGTCCAGTAGAGGTAGGTCGTCTTGAGCTGACCCTGGTAGTTGGCGAGGTCCGCGCCCGACAGCTTGGCCATCGCCTCCAGCGCGGCCTTGCCCTCCGGGGTGTCCTGGCGCATCAGCGCCATGGTCTCGTACCAGGCTCCGGCCAGCGCCTTGGCGACGTCGGGATGGTCCTTGGCGATCTCTGTGCCGATGATCAGCATGTCCTCGATCTCGGCGGGGATCTTGCTGGAGTCGCAGACCTCGGTGGCGCCTTGCGCCTTCTTGATTTCCATCAGCTGCGGATTCCACGTCACCATGGCGTTGGTGGCGGGCGTTGCGAACGCCGAGACCATGTCGGCGTCGGAGGTGTTGACCAGCTTCAGGTCCGCCATCTTCATCTTGGCGTTCTCGAGGCAGCGGGCCAGGAGGTACTGCGAGACCGAGTTCTCGACGATGTTGACGGACCGGCCCTTGATGTCGGCCATCGACTTGCCGCCCTTCAGCACCACCCCGTCGTTGCCGTTGGAGTAGTCGCCGACCATCACCACGGTGGAGTCCCGGCCGCCCGCGGCGGGAATGGTCAGGGCGTCCATGTTGGTGGAGGTCACGCCGTCCAGCTTGCCGGCGGTGAACTGGTTCAGGCTCTCGACGTAGTCGTTGATCTGAACGAGTTTGATCTTCACGTGGTACTTGTCGGCCCACTTCTTGAGGATGCCCGACTGCTGGGCGTAGGGCCATGGCATCCAGCCGGCGTAGATCGTCCAGCCGATCACATATTCCTTGTCGGCCGCAGGCGCCGCGGCCTGCGTCGTGTTTCCGGCCGGCTTGCTGCAGCTCGCAATCCCCAGCGCCACGGCCGCGATTGCGCCTGCCGCCGCCGCTGTCTTCCGCCACCCTTGCATCGTGGTCCCCTTGGTCGAACCGGCGCGTCCGGCCGGCAGTGGTATTACTGCCGGGCCGTTTCGTAATAATCCAAGGCGAGGCGGCGGTTGTGGCGACGCGGCCGGTTCGGCGCCCTATTAATGGGCGCCCGCAGCGCCCAACGGCTGATCCGCGGTCAAACCGGCCGGCCGGGCGGGGAGGGCGGTTGCCCCAGAGCGTCGGGCGCAGCTGGCGGTGTTACGGAAATCGCATTGCGTAACATTATGGCGCGACCTTCCGGTGAGCGTGCGTTTCCAGAGCCTTCCCGTCGTCGACATCTCCGGCCTGGCTTCCGCCGATCTCGGGGATCGGCGGCGTGTGGCCGAGGGTCTTGGCAAGGCGGCGCGCGAGGTCGGCTTCCTCTACGTCACAGGCCATGGCCTGCCGGACGCGCTCTGCGCCGAGCTCCGCGCGGCGGCGGCGGACTTCTTCGCCCTGCCGCTGGAGCGGAAGATGGAGAGCTACATCGCGCGCTCGGCGAACCACTCCGGCTATGTCCCGGAGGGGGAGGAGGTGTTCGACAGCGGCAAGATCGACAAAAAAGAGGCTTACGACGTCAACCTCGATCTCCCCGAGGCGGGGGACGAGGCGCCGATGCTGGGACCCACCCTGTGGCCGGAGCTGCCGGGGTTCAAGGCGGCGGTCGGCTCCTATTACGCCGCCGTGGCCGCCCTGGCGCGGCGGCTGTTCGGCGGCTTCGCCCTGGCGCTGGGCCTGGAGGAGGATCACTTCGCGGCGCACCTCACCCGGCCGCCCAGCCAGCTTCGGCTGGTGCACTACCCCTACGATCCCGCGGCCCTGGATCAGGAGGGCATAGGCGCCCACACCGACTATGAGTTCTTCACCATACTGAGCGTCACTGCGCCCGGCCTCGAGGTGCGCAATGGCGCCGGCGAATGGATCGACGCCCCGCCCATCGACGGCGCCCTGGTGGTCAACATTGGCGACATGCTGGAGGTGTGGACCAACGGCCAATTCCGGGCCACCGCCCATCGCGTCCGCAAGGTCGCCGAGGAACGCTATTCCTTCCCGTTCTTCGCCACCGTCGATTACTTCACCCGCGTCGCGCCGGCGGCGGCGTTCGTGACGCCGGCGCAGCCCGCGCGGTTCGCGCCGTTGATCTCGGGCGAGCACCTCTGGGCGCAGACGGTGAAGACCTTCCGCTATCTGGCCTGCCTGCGTTCAGGCGACTCAACCTGAACCGGGAACGGGCTAGGCCGTGCGGAAGTTGAGTTCGATCAGCACCCCGTCGGGGTCCTTCACATTGATCTGGTGAACCTGCATTTGCGGAAAGGTGTTCTCCTGGAAGGGAACGCCGGCCGCCTTCAGCTTCTCGCGGATTTCGTCGACGCCGGTCGCCTGAAGGGCGAAGTGGTCGACGCGCTCGGGCCCGTTCGCCGCGTCGGGCGTCTCCGGCGTCAGATGCACGTAGGCGTGGTCGTCCAGGCACAGCCAGTTGGCGGTGCGGTCGCCGACCGGGAACTGCCTGAGCGTGAAGCCGAGAACCCCGGTGTAGAAGGCGATCGTCCTGTCCACGTCGCTGGAATTCAGATTGATGTGATCGATTCTGTGGACAGGCATGGGGCCCTCGCGTTCGCGGACGCCTGAGTTTATCGCCGCCCAGGCCTGCAAGCCAGCCACCGTTCCCAACAGCGTTGTGCGAGCCGCAGCTTGAGCTATCGTCCGTGCGGCTGATCGGGGGGGCGAGAGGGTGAAACGTGCGATCTGCGTCGCGGTGGCGGCGCTTGGGCTTGTGGGATGGGTCGATCCGAAGACCGCCGCCCCGACCATCTCGCAGGACGCGCTGAAGGCCGAGGAGAAGCGCCAACTGGCCTTTGTCATCTCCTCCCGCTGGAAGGAGAGCGAGCGGGTCAAGGCCGTCGCCTTCCGGCTGGCCCTGGCGAACCAGGACCTCTGCGCAGACCGCAAGCGCAGGACCGGCATGGACGTCTTCGTCCTCACCGACTTCCCGCAGCGCTACCGCGAGGCGGCGGCGGAGGTGCTGAAGGTGGGGCCGGAGCTGACGATCACCGAGGTCGTTCCGGCCAGTCCCGCCGCCAAGGCCGGGCTTCGCCGCGGCGATGCCCTCGTCTCGCTGAACGGCGCGCCCGTTCCGACGGGCGCCAAGGCGAGGGAGGGCTTCATCAAGCAGCTCGCCTCGGCGCTGGAAAAGCCGGGACCTGTCACCCTGGCCGTGCGGCGCGAGGGCGCGGTCCAAGAGCTGACGGTCGAGCCCGTCTCCGTCTGCGCCTACGACGCGGTGGTGGAGGACTCCGATGTCATCAACGCCTTTGCGGACGGTCAGCGCATCCACATCACCCGGGGCATCCTGCGCTTCGCAGCCGACGAAGAGGAACTGGCGCTGATCGTCGCCCACGAGATGGCGCACAACGGACAGCACCACATGCAGGCCCAGGCCCGGAACAGCATCATGGTCGGGTTGGGCGGGCTGCTGCTGGATGGCGTCGCCGCGGCCTATGGGGTGAACACCCAAGGCGTGTTCGCCAAGACCGGCGCCCGCATCGGCGCGGAACATGCGAGCCCGGAGTTCGAAGCCGAGGCCGACTACGTCGGCATGTACTACCTCGCGCGCGCCGGCTACCCAACCGAGGGCGTCGAGAACCTCTGGCGCAGGATGGCGGTCGAGACGCCGGGCGCCGTCTTCATCAAGACGGACCATCCGGTGACGCCGGAGCGGTTCCTGGCCATCGCCGCCACCGCGCGCGAGATCGAGGCCAAGCGGGTGAAGGGCGAGCCGCTGGTCCCCAACATGGCGGCCGATTCCAAGGCGCACTGATGGGCCGAGAGGCCCGCCGCAGCTAGTCGGCCGCGGGCTTCTCCAGCCGGGCGATCAGGTCGCCTTCGCTCACCTGGGCGCCGACGGCGACGGCGACCTCGGCCACCAGGCCTGCGAAGGGCGCCTTCAGGGCGTGCTCCATCTTCATCGCCTCGACGGCCGCCAGCACCTGGCCCTCGATCACCTCGTCGCCCGCCTTGACCGACACGCTGACGACCGAGCCCGGCATGGGCGACAGGATCGTCCCGTCGCCGCCCTCGCCCGCCGCAACGGCCGGATCCGGCTCGGAGAAGGCGTAGGCCTCGCCGTCCTGGAAGACCAGCAGCTCCGACCCGACCCGCAGGCTCGCGGCCTTGGCCTCGCCCGGCCGGGCGACGACGCGATAGAGCTCGCCCTTGTGCGTCAGGGCCACTGCGAGATCCGGATCGGCGGCGACGCGGAAGCCGGACAGCGCGCCCCACGGGTCGTGCGGGTCGCGCACGGCCTCCAACTCGCCCGCAGCGGCGGCCTGGAGCACGGTTTCGGGAACCTCGCCCGAGCCTAGCAGGGCGTCCTCGTGGGCGGCGATGAAGCCCGTGTCGATCCGGGCGGCCCTGAAGTCCGCATGATCGAGCGTGCGGGCCAGGAATGCGGCGTTGGTCTTCACCGGCCAGACCTCGACGGCGCGGCAGGCCAGGGCCAGCTCGCGGGCCGCCGCCTCGCGCGTCGGCGCCCAGGCGATCAGCTTGGCGATCATCGGATCGTAATAGGGCGTGACCTCGTCGCCCTCGGTCACCCCGGTGTCGACGCGCACGCCGCCGGGCAGGCGGCAGCGGGTCAGCGGCCCGATCGAGGGCAGGAAGCCCGCGTCCGGCGCCTCGGCGTAGAGCCTGGCCTCCATGGCGTGGCCGTTCAGCGGGATCTGGTCCTGGCGGAGCGGCAGGGGCTCGCCCGCGGCCACGCGGAGCTGCCATTCGACAAGGTCCTGCCCGGTGATCATCTCGGTGACCGGATGCTCGACCTGCAGGCGGGTGTTCATCTCCATGAACCAGATGCGGTCGGCGCGCAGGCCCTCCGAACCGTCGGCGATGAACTCGACCGTGCCCGCGCCTTCGTAGCCCACCGCGCGCGCGGCCTGCACCGCGGCCTCGCAGACCGCCGCGCGCGCCTCGGGCCCCATGCCCGGCGCCGGCGCCTCCTCGATCACCTTCTGGTGGCGGCGCTGCACCGAGCAGTCGCGCTCATGCAGGTGGACCACACCGCGGTGCTTGTCGGCGAAGACCTGCACCTCGATGTGCCGAGGGCGGGTGACGAAGGTTTCCAGCAGCACCCGGTCGTCGCCGAACGAGGCGGCCGCCTCGCGCCTGCAGCTGGTCAGCGCCTCCAGGAATTCGGCCTTGGCGTCGACCCTGCGCATCCCCTTGCCGCCGCCGCCGGCCACCGCCTTGAT
>Ga0068859_100000232_pt1 | contig 54896 bp, 47 predicted proteins | sample KBSSwiS22_FD_66585 | JGI IMG/M metagenome (GOLD analysis project Ga0068859, IMG submission 66585) | Switchgrass rhizosphere microbial communities from Kellogg Biological Station, Michigan, USA - KBS Switchgrass S2-2 | ecosystem: Host-associated > Plants > Roots > Rhizosphere > Soil ... | reverse complement strand
ACGTTGTGCCGCGGCACTCCACCGCGCATCACGATCACGCTATAGCGAAGCAAAGCAAACAACAGGAAAGGTATCGCGAGTAGCAGGAGTGGATTGAGTTCGAAAGCTGCTAAGAAGTGACCGTGCAGCATCTGGTGCATGGCCCTGGTGCTGCCACATCCGGGACAAGTGAACCCGGTTAGCAAACGAAAGATACAGGGAGGAAAGAACCCCGACTTGCCAGGCTCAAAGAGAAAAAGGTAAGCAGCGCCTGCCAGTAAGAAAGACCAAATTGCAATGACAGTCGTGCGCCGGTACATCAACTCAAGGCTAAACTAGAACCAGCCCTTCTTATTCTGGACGTAAGTCCTGACAAACTCTTCGTCAGACTTAGTGAGATAAATAATCCCTTCGATGATGCTGAGAATACTCGAAAGGCCGCAGGTCACTATGCCGATGCAGAGTTGAATGATCCCCTCGGTGGTGTAGCCGAGAACAAATTTGTGTACTCCGAGCCATCCGACCAGAATCGCACAGATACCGGCGACGATCTTCTTGTCGGCGCCCAACGCTTTCCAATCAGTTATGGCGCCGGGATTAACGGACTGCATCGGTTGATAGCCGGTGTTGACGGCACCGAGTGGCGCCTGACAGGTCGTGCAGTACTGCGCCGTTTCATCGTTGATGGCTCCGCATTTTGTGCAGTATCTGGTCATCTTCTTTCGAACCCTCTGTTAACAAACCTAATCCGCAAAGTATCTCAGGAGTTGCTGAGAAAACTCAGACCAACAATTCCAAGTGTGAAGAGCAGGTAGCCACCCCAAAGGACGACGCCGAGAGCGATGAAAATAATACTGAAAAGTTTGGCCTTCTTCGACGCGTCGAGCGCACCGGCCACATTGCCGGCCTGCACTTTTCCATTTACCTGCGCGGCGAAAATTATGCTGATGATTCCCAGCGGGAAACAGCAGAGCGCCGAAATGATCGCGGGGATCAAGTAGTTTGGCACTTTGTCGTGCGTGCCCGACGGGGGCGGGGGAGTCCATTCTTCAGCCATTCATATTCTCCTGTTTCTCATATGTTCGAAGCTCTCGCTTTCGCGATTAAACCTGGCCGGCGAAATCCTGCGGCGGTGATGGCGGCGGCGCATCAGTTCGCTTTTCAAAAATCGGCACGGCAATGAGTCCGCCAATTACCGACAGTACCAGCAGAACAAGGCCGCCGAGCAAACCACTCACAAGGAACAACAGGAAGCCGGTAAAGGGAAGCTGTACGTTCATCTTCGCCATCATTTCTTCCATCTGGGCGCCGCTGATGAAATACGCGATTGGCACGCCGATGAGCAGGTAGAGCACGGCGCCGATCACTCCAGCCAATCCGCCGAGCATGGCGCCATCTCCGATGGCAATCCTGGTTGGTGACGACTTTATGTACAGATAACTCGCTAAACCCCCGCCGCCAATACCCCAAATACAACAGCAGTAGTTAACAACAGGAATCGCGGAGAGTAATCCGACGATTAAGCCTCCCAACAGTGCCGGCTTGAGTTTATTCATTGGGTTTGCACTCTTTCACACCGAAGTGGTTCTAGCACCTGACTTATGTGGATGTTTGGAATGGCCGAAGCGCCCTGAATAGTTAACAAAGAGGGCCGGGATTGTCAATAAAATTAGCCGCAAAGAGGCACATAAAACACAAAAGCAGCCTCCCTTTATTTGTGGTTTATGTGCCTTTTGTGGCTTAGCGTGCGACTTCGATCCGATCGCCGGCCGCGAGCCGGGGATCCTGAACGGCGCCGGTTTTGATTTGCTTGAGATTGTAGCGAATAGTGACCAGCTTGCCGCCCGCGCCTTCGCGCGAGATCTCGACGTGACTGTCTTTACTCGTAGTGCCGCCCGACGCCAGAATCGCCTGTAGCAGAGTAATTCCGGGTTGAAACTGTTTCTGGCCGGGATAGTTGATACGACCGCCGATGTAATAGAACTCCTGCGGGCGGCTGGAGATGGTAATGATGTCGCCCGATTGAACGTTGAGGTTGAGCGTGGACGGATCGCTCAGGTCGTGAGGTTCTCCGGGCGTACCATCCCGCATGATCACTACGCGCCCACCGTCATTTCTTAACTGCGACTCAGCCAAAACAACATAAAGCGGCACCATCTCCCGTCTCAGGAAACGCGTGCCGGGATGGATGACGAGCCCTGTGATCGTGACCGCGTGGCTGAGATACTGGCGCACTCCGACCGATACCTGCGCCTTTTCCTCCACTGCCCTTCGTTTGAGTTCCGCCGCAATGACGCTCTGAATCTCCTCAGGCGTGAGTCCGGCAACAGAAATAGTGCCGCCCGCGACCGGCAGGTCGATCACACCGCTTTCGACAACCGTGAAGAGCGTGGACTTGTTGCTTGCCGAGTTCAGCAAGCGGATGTCGAGGACATCGCCTACACCGACGCGATAAACCTCGGTGAGTGGACGCGCCGGCGCGCCGGTTGAATCTTTAACCGAAGTCTTGATCGGCAATACGCCCGCGGTTTCCTGGGCCGTTACTGAAACGAAGGACGCAAGCAGAAGAGAAGCAAAGAGGGGGATTATTGTTGGTTTTTTCATAAGCTGGGGGATGCTGATAAACATCGTTTACTTAGAAAGAGACAATGGCGGTGGTTTTCCGTTTTTTGCCGTATCTGTGGCACAGTATGAGCGATGTACGAATTTGCAGTTACACCGGCAGTCACCAGCATTCGCCGTCGCGGGGTCGAGATCTCCGAAGTCGCTCCCGACAGCCTCGGCGCGGAAATGGATCTCGAGTCCGGTGACCGGATCATCAAGGTCAATGGCCGCGTCGTCCGCGACTACCTCGACTTCCGTTTCCACACGGCCGGCGAGACTGAACTCGTCCTGGAGGTGCGCAAGAAGAGCGGCGACGACTGGGAAGTAGAACTCGAGCGCGCCGAGGGTGAAGATTTCGGACTCGCGTTCGAACAGATCGTTCCGCGGCAGTGTGCGAACGAATGTATCTTCTGTTTTTGCAACGGCAATCCTGTTGATGCAAGGCCGTCGCTCTTCATCAAGGACGAAGACGTTCGTCTTTCTTTTCTTTACGGCAACTACACCACGATGACGTCGATCACGGAAGACGAGATGCGACGGATCGTGGAGCAGCGACTGTCGCCGCAGTACGTTTCGGTTCATGCGACTGACCTCGACGTGCGTGCGTACCTGCTCGGCATCGATAGACAGCGCGCCGACATTTCAGGAAAACTTGCACAACTGCTCGATGCCGGAATTGAAGTACACGCGCAGGTAGTCTTGTGTCCAGGGATCAACGATGGTGCAGTGTTGAGGAAAACGATAATGGATCTGGCGGCGGAATTTCCGCGCATCACGAGTGTTGCCATCGTGCCGCTTGGTCTGACTCGTTACAACACCGATCCGCGTCTCACGCGAGTGACGCCGGAATTCTGTCGCCGCGTCATCGATGAAGTCAGTCTGATTCAAAAAGAACTGCACGCGAAAATCGGCACAAACTTCGCGTTGTTGGGCGATGAGATCTATCTGCGAGCAGGACGTCGCATTCCCGCAAGATCGCATTACGGCGACTATCCGCAGATCGAAGACGGTGTCGGCATGGTGCGATCTTTTGCAAACGAGTTTGCACGACTCATGCGCCGGCTCGAGCGACACGATTGGACCAACACCGACAAGAAGCGTGGCACGATCTTTACCGGCACACTCTTCGCACCCGTGTTGCGAGAGAAGATCGACAAGTTAAACCAACGCTTCGGGACGGAGCTGATCGTTGAAGCGCTCGAGAATAGTTACTTCGGCGGCGACGTTTCAGTCGCCGGGTTGTTAACCGGTCAGGATCTTTTACAGGCGCGCGAACGCATCGCGGGTGAGTTTGTAGTGATACCACGACAGATGCTGAAGAGTGACGAAGCGATAATGTTGGATGGTATGCACTTGACGGAAGTGTCACGCGCATTGGGCCAACCGGTTCATGCCGTCAACCTGAAAGAGCTCGCAACTCTGCTGCTGAACAAAAACTGACCGATGCCCGAAAGCAGAAAGATTCTCGACGTTGGTTGTGGTCAAAATAAATTTCCCGGCGCGGTCGGCATCGATTCGAATCGTTTGAGTCATGCAGATGTGATTCACGATCTCGGAACCTTTCCGTATCCCTTTGCTGAGAACGAATTCGACGAGATTGTTTGTCGCCACGTCATAGAGCACGTCCCGGACGTACTTGGCTTCGTCAACGAGTTACACCGCATCACGAAGCCTGGCGGCGTTCTAAAAATACTCACGCCACATTATTCGAATCCTGACTGGGCGACTGATCCGACTCATCGCAATCATTTCAACAGCTACTCGTTCACCTGTTTCATTCCTTCGCGAACACCGTTTCCGTTTTACACCGCCGCTGAACTCAAACCTGTACGGACACACGTGAGTTTGGCAAATCTCTGGCGTGCGTTGGGCCTGGAGTTTGTCGTTAATCTCGACGAGCGCTGGCCTTCCTTTCGTTTCACGAGAAAGTTTTGGGAATTCTATCTATCGACGATCTGCCGCGGGAAGGAACTCTACTTCGAGCTTGAAGTCGTGAAGTAGTACCAGCCAATCGGAAATTGGCAATCGGCAATCTCGCCAAATCCTGTACACTACACACGATGTCGTCTTCGTTTGTCAGCCAACTTCCACTCGCACCGCTCGGAGCCGGCGATCTCATCGACCGCGCTGTCAGGTTATACCGGCGTCATCTCTTCGTTTTAATCAGAACCGCCGCGCCGCCCGTGATTATCGTTGCCGGCGGCTGGATACTGTTTTCAATCAGCGCGCGACGAGTGTTTGTGACGACGGAGACCAACGATCTCCTGTTGTATGGTCTTCTCACGACCTTGTCAGTGGGGTTAATGCTCGCCGGGTATCTCTTCATGCTGGTGGTGATGGGCGGCGCAACGCGCACGCTCGTGGCTCATCTGCTGCGCAACGAACCCGTCACCGCACGCGCTACTTACACTGCCGTCAAGGCTCGCTTCTGGGGCCTGCTTGGAGCTTCGACGATCGTCCTGGTTTGGATTAGCGCATCGTCCATGGCAGCGTTTATGGGCGCGTACATGGTCTTAATAATTTTCATTTTAGGGTCCGTGTTATTCGCCACCGTTATTCCGTGGCTGATGCCTGTTGTGATGATAATCGGAACGCTGATCGCGACGCTTCTCGGATTGTGGATCTTCTTTCTAATTGTGGGCCGCGTCGCCTACGTGCCGCAGGTGATGCTGGTAGAGGGCAAAAGCGTGTTTGCCGCGGTCGGACGCAGCTTCTCTTTAGCGCGCGGAAACATGCGGCGCTTGATGGCAATGACGCTGTTTACCACTTTCGCCACTTACTCAGCTTTGATGATTCTCGCGATTCCACTCGGTTGGTATGGTTATCTTAATGGCGTTAATCCATGGAACTCCGCACAGTGGCCGGCGTGGTATGCGGTTGCCTACAGCGTTCTTGGACCATTGAGTTCGATCGTGCTGACTCCGGTTTGGATGCTGGGACTATCGCTGCTTTACGTGGATGAACGAGTCAGGCATGAAGGTTACGACATCGAATTGATGGCCGCCCGTCAACTTGGTGAACTTCCCGACATCAACGTTTCATCGCCACTGGGAACGGCGCTCCATTCACTCGAGCGTCAACCGCCACCGCCGGGTCCGCCGATGGCATCGGGTCGAGTACTAAACCTCAGTTAACTTCATGCTCTCGCTCGCCAAAAAGTCTCGCAGCCTCGCGATAATGGTTGTGTTGTTCATCTTTCCCGCAACGGCTTCGGCGATTTCGTTAACTGAGTACCAGCACAAACTCAAGCAAGCCATCACCGCTCTCGACACACTCGCTCAGATTGAGGAACACGAAACTGAGGACGCGTTCAAAAACCGTTTGCTGCAAACAATCGATGCCGTGCGCGTTGCTTTGCCCGAGCACTTCATGGTCGAGGAGAATGGCAACGTTTGCAATGTCGATAATTCATCACTCCATAAAACTCTCGAAGATCTCAAGTCATTAACAGTTGAAGAGCAGTTCAAAAAGATCGACGAAGTGAAAGCAACGCTTCAGGCTTTGGAAATGCGAATCGCCGAACGCATTGCCGCCACTCCTTCGGGTGAGACGAAAGATCAGGCGAAGAGCAGACTCGAAAGTATTCTGGCGCGCCCCGAATATACGACTGGTCCACGTGGTTCCAACGCACTCTTTCGTTTAATCGAGCGCTTTGTACGCTGGCTCCTGAGTTTTTTTCCCAAGCCACGCGTAGGTTCTCCGGGCGGCGTGGATTGGCTCGTCTCCATAGTGGAAGTGATTGTTATCGGCCTGGCCGTGGCGGTGTTGCTTTACGTTGCCTTTAACCTGCTGCGCCGGTTTGGTCGCAGCCGCCGGCCCAAAGTTCGCAAAAAGAAGGAAGCCAGGATTGTTCTCGGTGAACGACTCGAACCGGAAGCGACCTCTACAGATCTGCTTTCTCAGGCTGAAGCACTCGTGCGAAATGGCGATATTCGCGGCGCCATTCGTAAAGCCTATATCGCGCTGTTGGTCGAACTCGGCGATCGCAAGCTCATCAGCCTGGCCCAATACAAAACTAATCGCGACTACCTGAACTCTGTTCGTAGTCTTCCTCCGCTTCATTCGACGATGCGAGGACTCACGGATATTTTCGAGCGTCACTGGTATGGTCTTGAACAGGCCACGCCTGACGACTGGCAGGACTTTCGTGCTGGTTATCTCGCTGCGTTACAAGCCGGAAACTGATTAGAGATGCGACAGCGGATCACCATCATTCTGACGTTCGTAGTGATCATCGGATTGCTCGTCATTCTCAACTCACTGACGTATGTGAGGAAGGAGAAGACCGAGGATATGGAGATCGTTCCGAATCGCTCTACGTATCACTCGGGTCCAACCGGCACACGAGCACTTCACGATTTTCTCAATGAATCGGGTCACAAAGTCATTCGCTGGCGTGAATCGCCCGAGCGACTGTTCAGTGAGAACGGCAAACTGATCAACACGTTCGTTGTGATCGGTCGTACACAGATCGAATTCACCGGTAATGAAGCGGAGGCATTGCGCGATTGGGTCGAGCGTGGTGGTCGTTTGGTTTTAATCGATCGCAAAGTTGACGAAGCCATCGCGCCAAGGTCTCAAGGTTGGAGTATCAAAGCACGTGAATGGGATTTCCCCAGCATCGACGACAATCCTGGTGATGTGCAACAGATGACGCGAGGTGTGACGGCGCTGCAACCGCTGCAACCTACAATCCTGACGAACTCGATTGAAACCGTAATGCCGTCTCGTTTTGCTTCGCGACTGAGCGTCATTCCACCGGCAAAAGAGGAGGAAGACGAGGATTCCGATCTTGTAGAAGCGTCGACTTCAGCGGCGCCGATCATTCACATCGGCAATAAGGAAGGAGCTTTGCTGGTTGACTACGCTTATGGCATGGGCAGGATCGTGTTGCTCAGCGATCCTTACATCGTCACAAACAATGGCATTAAGTTGAACGACAATCTGCAACTCGCAATCAACACGCTTTCCGCCGGCGGTGGACTGATCGCGTTTGATGAATATCACCAGGGCAAAGGCATTTCACAAAATCCATGGGCGGGTTATTTTGCCGGGACGCCTGTGTTGGCCCTGGCGGCGCAGCTTGGGTTGCTCGTCTTGTTGATTATCTGGACCAACGCGCGTCGCTTTGGTCGTCCTTTGCCGTTGCCGCATACCGATCGCCGTTCGAGTCTGGAGTTCGTCGCTTCGATGGCTGAGCTTCAGGAGCGTTCGCGTGCCTTCGATCTCGCGATTGAAAACATCTACACGCGCACGCGTCGAGTTCTCGCTCGTTACGCCGGTATAGATTACAACAGTTCGCGATCAGAGATTGCGAAGCGCGTCGCGGAAAGATCGACAATCGACGCCGATAAGCTGGAAACCCTGATGCGCCAATGCGAGGAAGCGATCAACGGTGAGCAGATCAACTGGCGCCAGTCTCTCGACCTGGTGCGACGTCTGCGTGAACTCGAGAAGACTCTTGGCCTCGGGATGCGCGCTCGCGACGAACGCCAGGCAGCAGAAAACATTTGACCTTTGCACGAAAATCGACTTCACTTGGCAAGAAAGTTGCTCTAACTAATACTCTACCGCGGATAACTAATGCCCGAGACCGTTGCCTCTACTGTCGAACACATTCGCACGGAACTAAGAAAAGTGATCGTCGGACAGGACGACGCGATCGAACAGATCCTGATCGTATTGCTCGCGGAAGGTCATGCCCTCGTCGAAGGCGTGCCCGGCACGGCAAAGACGCTGACGGTCAAGACGCTGTCGCGAATCATCAACGCCACCTTCAGCCGCATCCAGTTTACGCCCGACCTCATGCCTTCGGACATCACGGGCACAAACGTCTTCAATATCGCTACGTCGAGTTTCAACCTGCGGCGTGGTCCAATATTCACCGACATCCTGCTAGCCGACGAAATAAACCGCACGCCACCAAAGACTCAGGCAGCACTGCTCGAAGCAATGGAAGAGCGGCAGGTGACCATCGACGGCGAAGCGTATGTCTTGCCATCGATATTCACGGTGCTGGCCACTGAGAACCCGATCGAATACGAAGGCACATATCCACTACCGGAAGCACAACTCGATCGTTTCCAGCTCAAGATATTGCTGGGTTATCCCGATGAAACTGCCGAACGAGAAGTGGTAGCGCGTTGGAATGATGGGTTTAATTCAAAGCGACTGGACCAGGTTGATATTCGGCCACTCTCCGATCCAACCGCGATACTTCAGTGCCGTGCGGAAGTGGCGCGGGCTCGCATGGAACCTGGCGTGCAGTATTACGCTGTCGATCTCGTGCGACGCACGCGCGCGCATCCGTTCATTCACTACGGCGCCAGTCCGAGAGCTTCGGTGGCGTTACTGCTTTGTTCAAAGGCGCTGGCGGCGATTCGCGGGCGCGATTTCGTGACGCCGGACGACGTGCGCGACGTGGCGCTGCCCGTCCTTCGTCATCGCCTGACTTTGCGTGCAGAGGCTGAACTCGATGGCGTGACCGCCGATGCAGTGATCACCGATATCGTGAAGTCTTCAGAAGTTCCGAGATAATTAGCCGCGGATGACGCGGATAAACACGGATCGATGCGCTTCGTCTTCACAAGACTCTTCTACGTTCTCATCGCACTCGGCCTTATCCCACTGTGGTTTTCATGGGAGTATCCGTGGCTGCGTTGGGTTGCGCTTGCCTACAACATCGCGCTGCTCGGCGCCGCTTTTGCGGAGTCGCGCTTTTGCCAGGTCCCGAAAGGCCTTGTCTTCTCGCGAGAGTTCAGTGGTCGTTTTGCGATGGGCGCCGAGACGGAAGTAAGAATTCAGATTCAAAACGCGTCGAATCGTCCGGTGTCGTTGAGGTTGAAAGACGAGTATCCGCCGCAGATGAGTTTGAACGGAGTGCGCGAAGGTCGTCTTGACGTTGACGCGCAAGGCACTGCGACGCTCATCTACGGAGTTAAACCACCGCGCCGCGGGCGCTTTGAGTTTGGCCAAACGGCGCTGCGTTTCCGATCGAAATACAAACTGATCTGGTGCCAGGCGAACGTAATTGAACCCGTCACCGTTAAGGTTTATCCCAACCTGCGCCGCGCGCGTGAGGCTGAGTTGAAAGCACTTGGCGCCCGCTCGCTCGTATCTTCGCATCGCAAAACGTCGTGGCGCGGCGAGGGCCGCGAATTCGAATCGATGCGCGACTACGTTCGCGGCGACGAGTTGCGGCACATCTCATGGACCGCAACTGCGCGACGCGGAAAGCTCACCACGCGCCAGTATCAAATCGAACGCGATCAAACAATCCTGATCGCACTCGATGCCGGCCGGTTGATGACTGCCCGCATCGAAAACGAAACCAAACTCGATTCAGCAGTGCATGCGACGCTCGCGCTCTTTTCCGCCGCCGCACGCGCCGGCGACAACTCTGGTCTGGTTGTTTTTGGACGCCGGATCAAGAGCTACCTGCCGCCCGGTCGCGGACACGATCACATCGACGCGGCGCTCGAGGCTTTGTACGCAGTCGAACCGGAGATGATCGAGCCTTCGTATCCGCACGCGTTTGAATTCATCGCGGCTAACAGCAAGCGTCGATCGCTGGTTGTTCTGCTGACTGATCTCGTCGACGAAGAAGGTTCGAAGGAGTTGTTGACGTCGCTTCACATATTGCGTCCACGTCATTTACCGCTCGTAGTGACGATCGCCGATCGGGACTTGAAAGCAGTGGTGCGGCAGACGCCTGGTTCGGTCAAGGAGTTGTTTACGCAATCAGTCGCGGAAGAGATCATTTATCATCGCGAAGCCGCGCTTCGTCTGGTCGAGTCGCTCGGCGGACTCGCACTCGACGTCACCGCCGCGGCGCTCGCCCCTGCATTGTTGGAAACGTATTTGCGTGTGAAGGAACGAGGGCTGCTATGACGAATCGCGACCGGCGAGCAGCAGGTAGGAATACATCGTTACGCCGGTGAGCGCCGCGATGCTGTACTTGATGCGCGGATCGATCGGCGCGGGTGAAATGAAGCCTTCGATAGTCGCGGCCAGCACGAGCAACACCGCCACCCCCATCATCAAACGCACTGCTTCCATGCCTCGCGTTTTGAGTGCATCTGCGCGCGTCATGTCGCCGGGCATAATCATGGCGCTGCCAATCAACAGTCCGGCGCCGCCCGCGATGAAGATGCACGAGAGTTCTATGACTCCGTGCCCAACCATGAACGTCAACAGATCATTTCCGAAGCCGGCGCGATATGTGAGTGCCAGCACTGAAGCGATGTTGGCCCCGTTCATCGCCAGCAGGTACAGTGTGCCGATGCCAAAAGTGGCGCCCAAAGCAAACGTGTAAATCGTGACCTGAATGTTGTTGGCCATGATCACGCTCGCGCCGATCTGGTTCTGGTCATTGAGCCTTTCCCACCAATGCGTTTTCGTTTCGATCGCCATTTCACGAAACGCGGGATCGACGCCTACGAGTTCGGAAAACTCCGGATCGAGGCGAGTACCTACAAAGCCGAAGATCGCGAAAACCATGAAGATCGAGAACGAGAGAAAGGTGTAGCGCCAGGTGCGGCGAAAAGTCTGCGGCAGTTCACGTGTGAAGAATTCGAGGATGCGTTTCCAGCCGTGCGACTCAGCGCGATAGATGCGACCATGCGCGCGAATGACGAGACTGTTCAGGTAATTGACGAGGCGCGGGTCGCGCGATTCGGCGCGCGCGATCGCGAGGTCCGAGGCCGTGCGACGATAGATACGCCCCAGTTCGCGCACTTCTTCGCGTCGCAAACGCTTCAAGGTCGCCGTATCGAGCAACTTGAGCAGGTCCTCGAGTCGCTGCCAGGCGTTCTTGCGTTGAGTGATGAAGCGATCGATTGGCACAGAAGAAAGATACAATATCCATCCACAGATTACACAGAATTGTTTTTAGAATCGGTGTAATCTGTGGATACATAACCGTATGCAACCAGGCCCTCTCGTCGAATGCGTGCCCAACTTCAGCGAAGGACGTTCGCCCGAAAGGATCCGCTCCATCGCCGAAGCCATTGCAGGTGTTGAGTCAGCGTGTGTGCTCGACACGCATATCGATCCCGATCACAACCGTTCAGTGATTACGTTTGTGGCCGAACCGGAACGAGTAGTTGAAGCGGCGGTGAATGCGGTGCGCAAGGCTTCCGAGCTTATCGACATGCGTGTGCATCAGGGCGAGCATCCGCGACTCGGCGCGACCGACGTGCTGCCGTTTGTTCCGATTCGCGGCGTGACGATGGACGACTGCGTCCGGCTCGCACACGAGGCGGGTGCTGCAATCGCACGTGAGCTTTTGATTCCGGTGTACTTTTATGAGCGGGCTGCGAAACGTCCTGAGCGTGTGAATCTTGAAGACGTACGTCGCGGGGCGCTTGAATTGCTTCGCGAACAGATCACAACCCGTGTTCCTGATGAAGGTTTGGCCCAGGTACACGATTCGGCGGGTGCGATTGCAGTCGGCGCACGGCCCATCCTGATTGCGTTCAACGTGATCCTGCGCAGTGAGGACGTCGCGATTGCACGCCAGATCGCGCGGACGATCAGAGCGCGCAACGGTGGGCTGCCGTTTGTCAAAGCGCTGGGCTTTCGGTTGCAGACGCGCGGCCTGGTCCAGGTTTCAATGAACCTCGTCAATTACAAAGTAACGGGAATGACCGAGGTCTACGATGCAATCGCGCGTGAAGCCGATCGCCTGGGAGTGGAAATCGAGAGCGCCGAGATCGTCGGCTTACTCCCACGCGACGCTCTCAATCGCAACGCTGCTTACTTCTCCAAACTCGAAAACTTCTCCGAAGCGAAGATCCTCGAACACCAGATTGATCAGTGTTTCGCGGAGTAAGTTTCACGCAAAGGCGCAAAGACGCAAAGAAAGTCCGCAAAGATTTAGCTCAGTTCGTTCTTTGTGTCTCTCTTTGCGTCTTTGCGCCTTTGCGTGAAACTGCTTTTAAGATCCCAGTTTGATAATCGCTCCTCGCAACTTCTCATCCTTCTGCATCATCCTGAGATACGTGACTTCTTCGGGTTCCAGCTTAGCCTTTTGTAGCTTACGCATCATCGACAACACGTTCTTCATTCGCTGTGCCTTGAAACCGATCTTGCGTACCTGAAAACGATCCCAGTCACCGCGGCGCTTACTATCCAACTCGAAGATCATCGGACTTGCCGCCAGTTTGCGCAGCGTCGCCGCAGGCGTGCGATAGCCTTTACGGGTTCTGATCTTCTCTTCTTCTTTCAACGTGAGTTCTAAAACTTCTTTGCTGGTGGGCCGAAACCCGAGTTTGCGATAAAACCAGAACGCACCCGACTCGATTCCTTCCTCATTCTCATGACCAATCTGGTAAGGATCGAGCGAGAACGCCGTCACGCCCGCGAATTGATGCATCACGTTGAGTATGCGCGCGTAGAGCCATGCTGTTTCACCGTCGCGAAACGTGTAATACAAGTTGAATCCACTCTCCATACGTTCGAAGAGCGAGATACCTTCGAAGTAACCGATTGGCACACCGTTCTTGTAAATCGTCGCGGCGTGATAAACGCGCAACGGCAAACGGCGGTTCGCCGGCAAGCCCATGAGAAAAAGTTCTACACCGCGGCCCAACTCCGCATAATACACGTGTTTCGGATCGCCATGCGTGAAGCCGTAGAGTTCGCGATAACGAATTGTCGAGGCTTCACGAGCCATGTCGAGCGCCTGTTCGCCTTGTCTCTCTGAAAGCTTTTGCAACGCCACCGGTTGGACCAACTCTTTAGCAAGATCGACGTCGCGTCGCTGGATTAACGGCTTGCGATGATAGAACAAACGTCGCCCCGCCAAGCGCATGCCTGTGCGCGTTGCGTTGAAGTTCGGCGTCCAACGGACGTAAAGCTGTTGCGAATCGTAAAGTTCGGCGCGTTCTTTGTCAGACTTTGGTAACTCGTTGAAACGCTCCATCAACCACGCCAGTTCCGGTCGTCCCTTGCGCGCCGCAGCAAGCCATTCGCGATAGGGAATGTTGGCTTCAACAAACGTGTCCTCTTCGAGCAACGGCATAAACCGCGGCCACGTCTGGGCTAAGCGATTCTCGTCTTCAAACCACTCCCAGTCGATAGCGACTTGCGCGGGGTGTCGTTGCAGTAGCCAACGAACAATGTAGAAACTGAAGGTGTCGGTCACGGAAGTGCCGGCGATACCAGAAACTTCCGGAACCTGTAACGGCGCGAGATCCACGTCGAGTGCCGCAACTCGATCGGCGAAGTGGCTGAGCTCATTTTCGACCGCACGTACCATCGCGGCGTTTTGTGGATACGCGCGGAGAAACAGCAGCCTTTCGTGGTAGCGAACGAGGGTATCCGCGTCCCTGATCTTTTTGAGCGATAGTTTCATATTTTGCCACGGATGACACGGAAGAAATCCGGATTTTTATCCGTGTTATCCGCGGCGAATGAACTTCGCGGCGATCCAGCCCACGAGCACCAGCACTGACAGAATGACCCAGTTGTAACGTTCGCCGTAAGTCACCCCCGGAAAGTGGTTGCTGATCATGATGAACACGACCGGCACCGCCATAAACGTGTTCTGCTTCGATCGCAGCTTCGCTTGCGCCGAGAGTCGCGCGTCTGGTTTGCGGCCTTCGTTGAGTGCGGCGATCATCTTTCGTTGCGCGGGCAGAATGTGCATCCAAACGTTCGCCGCCATGATCGTGCCGAAGATCGCTCCGAGATGAATGTAAGCCGCTCGCGCACTGAACACTCGCGTTAGTCCAAATGCCACGACGACGATCAGCACGTACGCGATCGCCGCAAAGAGTTTTTCATTACGACCCAACGGCGACAACATCATCATGTCGTAGATAAAGCCGCACGCGAGGATCACTCCGATTCCGAGAGCAACAGCCTTCGCAAGACTGATGTCGTACACGTCCGTATCTATCAAAGCGCCGCCGCCGAGATAGTAGATCAGCACGAGCAGAGCGAAGCCGCTGAGCCACGTGATGCCGGCTTCCCAGCGAAACCAGTGCAACGTGCGTGAAGCAAGGTCGGGAGTCTTGCGTCTCTCAACCACGTAAAATCCTCCGCTATGGACCATCCAAACCTGCGGCGTCACGCCCGTCGCGGCGGCAGCCTTTTCTTCTTCGGTCAGGCGCGCGTCGAGCCACGTGAAGTAATAAGTCGTTCCTACCCACATGATGCCCGCAAAGACGTGTGTCCAGCGAAATAGCAGATTTAGCCATTCACTCAAGGTTGGGTCGATAATCATATACGCAGGAAAAAGACTAACTCCCTCGATAGGTTGAATAACCGTAAGGACTGATCAGGAGCGGAACGTGATAGTGCTGGGATCCGTCGTCTACATTGAAGACCACTGTAACCTGAGGATAGAAACAAGCCATGCTGAGCGACGAGAAATACGGTTCAGTGTCAAACACCAGTCGGTACGTCCCGTTTGAAACCGGCCGATCGACGAGAAAGAATGGTTTCACACGTCCGTCCGTGTCGGTCCAGGCGTGGCTCAACTCGGTCCAACTCTCGTCAGTATTCTGAATTTCCAAACAAACTGCCACACCACTGGCCGGGGCTCCCCTCGACGTGTCGAGTATGTGAGTTGAAATGGTGCTCATGTTGGCAGCAGTTTAGCAGCAGATCACGCACCTGTAAGTAATTTCTTTAGCCGCAACTCGGTAATTTTGTTCTGTTCGCCGGCGGCTACGGGGAGTTCTTCCCCTACGTCGTGTTCGAGTCGCTCGCGCAGAGCGGCGAGCATCTCGTCGGAGGTCTTGCCGGTGGCGCAGATAATGAAGATGAAGCCGAACTTTTGTTCGTATGCGCGATTGAGGGTTGCGAGGGCGTTGGTTGTTTCAGTTGAGGCGGTGTTGACGCCGGCTTGTTCCTGGCCGGACCACTGTTTCGACTGCGCGGAAACTGACTCCGCGGCCTTCTTTTCACCGATTTTGGGATGACTGCGAAAGGCCTCGAGCCAGTCGTCACGATCGAGAGACCACCAGGTCTCATGCGCGTGTGTGATTACGTCCGCGAAGTTTTCGTAAGGCCGCGCGTCAGCCATTTGCCTGGCCCATCGCTTGGAGCCGCAGCACTGTAGTAACTCATTCGCTGCTTCCTCGACGGACAACGAGTTGAGCCATGCGAGATCGTGCATTAGTCAACCAACGTTCCGTAAACACGCAAGCGACTCACGCCGCCGTCAGGAAAGATACTGAAGCGAAGGTATGATGCGACGCCGGTGTCGAGCAACTCGTGATCGAAGAAGTGACGCGTGTGTGCCTGTAGTTTTGTGCGGGGCAGGACAGTGGTCCAGGGGGCGGACAAGTCTGTCAGCGTCTCCGTCGTCGCGCCTTCGAGATTGCACGCTTCGAGTGAACAGCTTTCCGGGAAGTTGCCTTTGAAGTGAGCAGTGTCGACTTCAACACGCCGGATGTGTCCACGTCGCGCGAGTTTGATGATGACCCAATCGTGACCTGGACCACGCCGTCGCTTTGTTTCCCAACCGTCACTCATGTCGGCCGCGCGTCCCGGCATGATCAGGTTATGACGATGACCGAAGAACATGTCGCTACAGGAAAGTACGAGCGCGCCGTTCTCGGCTGCGGCGAGATCGATCTGTCCACCGGTGCGTTTGAGTTGTTCCCAATCAGGGAGCACTTCGCCGTACACGCGCAGGCGTGCGACGCCACCGTCCGGGAAGATGCGGAAGCGTAGGTGTGTGATTCGTTGTTCGTAATCGATGGGAAAAGGATTCTGGCTATCGCCCTTGAGTGGCATTTGCGGCAGCAGTGGGACCCACGAGACCTTGTCGCTGGTCAACTCAGCTTCGGTAGGCACGCCGGTGAATGTGGCGCCGTCGAGCGAGCAGTGTTCCGGGTAATTGCCGCGAAAGAAACTCGTGTCGACAACCACACCGCGAATGATGCCGGGGAGTCCGAGACGAACGATGCACCAATCGAAACCGGATGTACGGCGGCGACGAGTCTCCCACCCATCCATCCACTTGCCACGATCGGTGTACTTGCCCTCGATAAAGACGGGCGCGCTCGCCTTAATTAAATTCTCCCTGGGCGCAAAGAAGTCATCATTAGCGACAACCACCGCCCCACCCAACCGCTCCGACGCAAGATCGATCAGTTCAGTGAAATCCATAAGCAAGCCGCAGATTTCCGCGAATTTACGCGGATCTAATCCGTGTTAATCCGCGAAATCTGCGGCTAAAAATGTCCTTTCAGAAGCATTCGGCCCAAAGGAGACTCAGTAATGTCGCCGTCATCATAAATCTTTTTGCCGCGAAGAAACGTTTTTTGCACCACGCCACTCAATGATTCATGGTCGTACGGGGTGATTTTGTGGCGGTGGTGGAGGGAGGTCGCGGAGACGGTGAATTGGGCGTCGGGATTCCAGATGACGAGATCGGCGTCGTTGCCGGGCGTGATGCTGCCCTTGCGAGAATCAAAGGAGACTTGTTTCGCGGGATTCGCGCAAAGCCAGCGAGTCAAATCCAACAAAGAAAACCCACGCCGCCGCGCCTCGGTCCATATTACCGGCAGACGTAACTGCAACGACGCAATCCCGCCCCACGCCTTCATAAAGTCGCCACTCTCACGCAACTTCATCTCAGCCGGGCAAGGCGAGTGATCCGAAACAATCAAATCAATCGTTCCATTCGCAAGCCCTTCCCAGAGCTGCTCTCGATTTGCACGCTCGCGAATCGGCGGACAACACTTAAACTCCGTGGCCCCCTCCGGTATCTCCTCCGCCGCGAAATGCAGATAGTGTGGACACGTCTCAGCCGTTATCCGAACTCCCTCACTCTGCGCCTCGCGCAACATCGGTATGGCATCAGCCGACGAAAGATGAACGATGTGAACGCGCGTGTTGAATTCACGACTCAATCGAATCATCAACTCGATCGCTTCATTCTCAGCCGCGCGTGGCCGCGACTCGAGAAACGCTCGGTAGTCGCTCGACGACTCATCACTCGTCTTGATTGGACCAGGTAACTCAGCATGGACGATCAACAGCGCGTCGAGTCGCGACAACTCGGGCATCGCCTCGCGCAGATGTTCCTCTGTCACATACTCAAACTCATCAACACCCGAAGGAACCAGAAAACACTTAAACCCAACCACACCCGCCGTAAACATCGGCGCCAGCTCGGCAGTATTCCCCGGCACGACACCACCCCAGAACCCCACGTCTACAAAACAATCATGCCGAGCCTCGTCCAACTTCGTTTTGAAGCCGGCAAGCGTTGTAGTCGGAGGAATGGAGTTGAGTGGCATATCGACGAGGGTGGTCACGCCGCCCGCAGCCGCGGCCAAGGTCGCGCTACGAAAGCCCTCCCACTCAGTGCGTCCCGGCGAGTTGATGTGAACATGGCTGTCGACGAGTCCCGGCATCACGACTGACTCATCGTCTATGTCAACGATCTCATCGCCAGTCGCAACGTCGTCGTAGCCCGCAACGGCAACAATTCGCCCGTCACTGATGTGGATCGAACGGGGACCAATCACGTCAGGCAACACAACTCTTTGCGCGCGAACGATCATCAGTTGAAGACTGGTGGCGGCGGTGGCATGTCGGGAGCAAACTCGCGCTGATTTTTCAAACCAAACACCTGTTCGTAAGCCGCGGCGATCGCTGCATACGAGATCGGCAGCACCAGAAACATGCCGACGATACAAAATGCCATGCCCACCGTCACCATGACGCCGGTCAGCAGCATCATTCCCAACAACCGCCAGAAGTTTGCCATAGCGGCTTTGAAACTCAACTTGACGGCATCGAGTCCGTTTAGTCTGCGATCGACGATCAGCGGGTAAGCGAACGTGAAGCCAACTGAGATGATGATGATGAGCACGAAGATCACAATCATCACAAGAAAGAACGTGAAGAACACTCCCAACATCCCAGCCGGATTTTGACTCTGGCTCTGAGCGGCTGCAGCGACAAAGATGCTGACGTAAAACAGCAAGTAGGTCGGGATGATAATCGCCATTACTGGAAGCATGTGCAGTAGCGTTGCCACGAGGCTTGGACCAAAAAATTCGAAGCCCTTGAACAACGCGGCAAACTCGATCGGCTCGCGCCGGCGAGCCGCGAAAAGCACAAAATAGAAACCAGCCATCATTGGTCCCATCAGGATCAGCGGCACCGCCTGACCGATGGCGTAAGCGATGAAGGCCATGCCGACAAACAGCCAGTAGTGCGGCTTAACCAGTTCCCAGCCGGCCTTGATGCATTCTATGGGGTCAACTGCTTTTCGGTTGTAGGGGATATCAGGTGTCATGATTTTGTTTTTCAGCAGACAAAGAGTTTAGGGTTCGTTCGGGAGCCCTTGTGGGCCAGGGAGTCGTGGCAGTCTGAAAACCTCCCTGTTAGCGCGATTCAGCCGGCGTCGCGGCGAGAACGCCGTTGAGTAGTTGCCTCCATACGGCGAGCGGTACATTTCAGACGTGAACGGAACGAACGTATACGATATCTCACCTGGAGACTGGAACCAGAAGCCGGCGTTTCGAAACCGGAGCCGTCGCAATTTAGCCAGATAAGCGGCCTTACTCAAACCGTTGTAATACCCTCCTTCGCCGCGATAGTAGCTCCAGACATCAAACTCATCGGTGCGTTTCTTATCACAAGTAGCAACGACCTCGCCTGCGATTGTTCGGCAAGCGCCGACCGATCTCTCCTTGAACGTGACCTTGCCCTCGCGAACTATGATTACGTGTACGTCGATTCTGTAATTACCGTAGTCAGCTATAGTCGCTGAAGTAGACGCGCCTGCAATCGTGATCTGCGGCGCCTTCTTGCGATCAAACCTCGCCACATCAAGGATAGCAGAACCGCTCACGATCTTTACTGAAACCGCATCGTTTGAGAGTTGTTCAAACAGCGCCTCCGACGAGTCTGCAAGCCTGAAATACATGTCCGGAAATAGTTCCAGCTCAGCAAAACTGTTAGCGCCGGTGCGCAGGCGGTCTCCAGTTTGAAGGTTCGTCTTCTCCGTGAGTGCCTGCCACTCGTTTGGCGTGCGGCCAAACTCAACACCCTCTTCCACAAAATTGACGGTTCCGGGTTTCGCCGAGACGATTAAGGGACTGCCTTTCGCTGTTTCTTCTTCAGGTACGTAGACTGATGCTTCATCACCTTTCTGCTTTTTCGACCAGACGGGCGACTTCTTTAAAGACTTGTTTGTGCGGACCAGCGTGTCCGCACGCTCGCGCGCCCACACGTCGAAAGCGTCTTCGTTCTTTGAGTCGATCTCGGTAATCGTAACGTTATCTTTTGAGACTACAGCGCGGCGTTTTGCTTTGACCTGTTGACCTTTTATTGCTGCCGAGCCATTGCGCACGATTAGTTCGGTTTGGCCGCCGGGTGTGGCACTGATGCGAAAGATGCCTGGCTCACTGACGAAGACTCCGGTGTCGGGAGTTAACACTCGTATTAAGTAGCGAACTTCGGAACCGCCGGTGAAAAAGCTATTCAGGTTTTCTCGCGACAGGATCTCGAAGCTGACGGTGCCGCGATTGAGTTTGAGTCTCATTCTATCGTGCTCGTCGTTGATGATCTGGATCTCTGTATCGGCGGCGACGCGCAGGTAGTTGCCGGGTTGGAGCAACAGTTCGGTATAAGAGTTCGAGGCAGTTTTGATGAAGTCGCCTTTTTCGAGTTTGAGGCCGGGTTCGAGTGGAAACTTTGCATCCTCGCGCTGGTAAACAGCATCGCCTTTCACCGCATTCGCGCGGATGCCGTGCATGAAGCCTTCGACGCTCTCGCCCTCCTGCGCGGCAATCGTTCCGAAGCTCAACAGAACAATCACGACGAGTAGATTGAAACGCATATTCAGTGTAATCGCATTAAAAAATCAGTGAGCAGGTTTTTACTTACCTGGAGACGATAGTCGGCGGTTGAGCGAATGTCGTCGATGGGAGAGATTTCACGCAATAGGGCGTCGCAGGCGGCGGCGATCGTTTCCGCACCGGGCCTTCGTCCGCGCAATGTGTTTTCGGTTTGCACACAACGAACAACAATCGGCGAGACACTGCCAAGAGCGATTCGTGTGTCGCTGATTTGTCCATCATTCATTCGGCCTACGGCAGCGAGGCAGACTTTTGAGATCGCCTGCGCTTTGCGCGTGCCGACTTTGCGATAGTAATGCGTCGCTCCTTCAGTATTGCGCGGCAGACGAATCCGAGACAACAGTTCATCCGCTCCGAGGTGCATCTGTTTGTAACCTGTGTGAAACCCTTGATAGGGAAGCCAACGCGATCCGGCGCTCGACACCAACTCAATCTCCGCATCATAAGCGAGCAACGCCGGTGGTGAATCTGCTGCGGGCGAAGCGTTGATGATGTTCCCGCCCAGCGTGCCGCGATTCTGGATCGCGAGCCCGCCCGTCTCACTCGCAGCCTGACACAACATCGGAAACTCGTCGCGCATGATCGGATTTGCCTGCACGTCTGTGTACGTGGTCAACGCGCCGAGCGTGACGTGGCTTTCGTTTGCTTCGATGCCGCGCAGTTCGTCGAGTGCCCAGATGTTGATGTAATTGCGATGCGGCAGCCTGCCCGCTTCGAGCAGGACCATCAGATCGGTGCCACCGGCAAACGGCTTCCAAACTCCCGGCTCGCTCTTGAGCAGCGCGAGAGCGTCCGCGAGTGACGCGGGCGTGGTGATCTGATAGTTGGGAATGAAAGCTCTCATTTCCGGCAAGCTTGCACAACTGATTCGAAGATCTTCATGTAGCCGGTGCAGCGACACAGATTTCCAGCGAGGCCGTTGCGAATGTCGTCTTCAGTCGGCTGTGGATTTCGTTTGAGCAAGTCCACAGCGGCGAGCACCATTCCGGGTGTACAGATGCCGCATTGCGCGCCGCCGTGCTGGATGAATGCTTGTTGCACTGCGTGTAACTGATCGTTGTGAGCGACTCCTTCGATGGTCGTGATCTCAGCGCCATTCGCCTGGGCCACAGGTACGAGACAACTGTTTACGATGCGACCATCGAGAACGACGGTACACGCGCCACACTCGCCTTCACCGCAGCCTTCTTTCGTGCCGGTGAGTTGCAGTTGTTCACGCAGCACGTCGAGCAGGCGCGACATCGGAAAGACGTCGAGTTGATGAACCTTGTTGTTGACCTTGAACTCAATTTGCATGGGAAACTTTTGCGGCCATTAACTGCTCGGGCATCAGCGGTATATTGTTAAAACTCATCCCGGTCCCGTTCTCGATCGCGTTCAGGATCGCGGGTGCGGCGCCGTCCATCGGCAACTCGCCGATGCCCTTCGCGCCGCCCGGTCCATACGCGTACGGGTTCTCTTCGAAGTAAACACGAATCGGCGGAATGTCCGCGGGCGTCGGGATGATGTAGTTGGTCATCTGGTTGTTGGCCATGCGCCCGTCTTTCCACACCACGTTCTCAAACAACGTGAATCCGATCGCCTGCGCGACACCCCCTTCAATTTGTCCGGCCGCCAGGACCGGATTCAAAACACGCCCAATCTCCTGCATCGCCACGAAATTCTCGACCCGCGCTTCGTAAGTCAGTTCGTCAAACGAAACTTCAGCCACGTAGACGGCCCACGCATATGCTCCGTACGCATCGCCCTGGTACTTCTCATCGTCCCAGTAAACGTTAGGCGGTGGTTGATACGTTGACGAAGTTTTCAATGAACCAAACTTCGCGAGGTACTCGGCGCAGGCATTCTTAAAGTCAGCTTCCGTGTATTGCGCCGGCAAAAGGCCACTGCCGAGGAGCGTCTGCTTCAAACCCATTACCGCTGATTCGACCAGTTTGCCGACTACCATCGACGTCCGCGATGCGACCGTTGGGCCACTGTTCGGCACGCGACCTGTGTCGGGTTGAACGATCTCGATCGAGTCGAAGTCGAGCCCGAGAGCTTCCGCTGCGATCTGCGAAAAGATCGTGTTCGTGCCCTGACCGATCTCGGTGCTGGCGGCGAGTATTTTTACTTTGCCTTCGGCGGTCGCTTCAGCGGAGACGACTGACTGCAAAAAGACCTCACCGGAACCGGTGAAGCCGGCGCCGTGCATGAAAGTCGCGAAGCCGATGCCACGCTTCTTCGCGAAGCGCCCGTTGCTCGCGGAGTTTTCCTTCGCAAACTGTTCGCGCTTAGCGTGATACTCGCTGAGTTGAAGGGCGCGCGTGAGTAAGTGGTCCATGTCGACTCGTTCGCGAATGACCTGACTTGTCGCGGTCGTCTCACCTTCGTGAATGAAGTTGCGACGACGAAATTCTTCCGGCGTCAATCCCACGGTCCGGGCGACTTTGTCCATCTGTCGCTCGAGCGCAAAGATGCTCTGCGGCGCGCCGAAACCTCTGAACGCGCCGTGCGGCGGAACGTTTGTAGCAACGGCGCGACTGTGAATTCTGACATTAGGACAGAAGTACGGACCAGCAGCGTGAATCGTGCCGCGCGAAAGCACTACGGGCGAGAGTGTGCAGTAGGCGCCGCCATCAATGGCGAAGTCGATCTCCATCGCCAGGAGCTTGCCGTCTTTCGTAACCGCGGTTTTATGACGAGTGTGCGATGGATGGCGCTTGGTCGTGGCCACCATGTCTTCGGCGCGATCGTAGATGATCTTCACGGGCTTGCCTGACTTCCAGGCGAGCAGCGCCGCGTGCCCGGCGATCAGCGAGGGATATTCTTCCTTGCCGCCAAAGCCACCGCCGGTTTCGGTTTGAATGATGCGGATCTTTTCTTCCGGCAGGCCAAACAGTTTCACGAGCGCTTTGTGAACGTAGTAAGGACACTGCATCGAGCCCCAAACTGTCACGCCGTCCGAAGCATTCGCGATTGCAATGGCGCCATTGTTCTCGATGTAGAGTTGTTCCTGCGCGCCGGTTTCGTACTCGCCTTCGATGATGAAGTCAGCATTGGACCACGCTTCATCGACGTTGCCTTTATCGACCAGGAATTTTTTGAAGACGTTGTCATTGCCCCAGATGATCTCTTTTTTCGTGAGCGAGTCAGCGAGAGTGAAGACGGCAGGCTGTTCTTCGATTTCGACGCGAACGTTTCGTCGTGCTTCTTCGAGCAGGTACTTGTCTTTGTGCGCGAGTAGCAGGACCGGCTCTTCCGGGTGATTGACGAAATCGGCCGCGAGATATGGCTGATCGTTAAGGATAAGGGCGACGTAGTTAGCGCCCGGAATGTCTTTAGCAGTGATGATTGTGAACTCATCCCACGGAAGATCGCCTTCGAAAGAGATATTCTTGATCTTCCCGCGTGCGGCGGGGCTGCGCACCGTCACACCGTGAAGCATGTCGGGAAACGACAGATCATCGACGTAGAGCGCCTGACCCGTGACCTTCTTGCGGCCCTCTTTACGTGGAAAAGATTTGCCGATGGGATTATTCATGTGGGGAAATTCTCACGCAAACACGCAAGACGCAAAGCGCTGCCGCGTGCTAATAGTCTTCCTTTGCGTCTTTGCGCCTTTGCGTGAGACATGTTTTACGGTTTAGTGATCACTAACGGATTCGCTTCAAGTTCTCGACGATAAAAGACGCGCGGGCGCTGCACGGTGCGTTTCTCGCCCTCGGTGAATGATATTTCTAAACCGAGTCCGCGGCCCTGCGCCATCTTTTCTTCCTGCATCTGCGGCACGCGTTCGGTCGCGAAGTTGAGCCACTCACGCGCGATGACGACGCCATCTTTGGGCTCCGCGTCAGCGGCCGGCGTCTTCAATCCTTCTTCGACTAGCGCATAAGTCAGGTAACCGTGACCAAGCTGCGCGGCTTCCAGCGCCGCCTGGAAACTCTGCGCCGCGGTCAGGATGTACATGCCTTTCTCATACGCGAGTTGCGCGAGGCCTTTTGAATTCATTGGACCACGTCGCTTCTCTTCAGTTTCGAGCGCCTGTCCCGAATTGCACGCGTCGATAATCAACAACAAGTGTCCGGCATCCAAACTTTCTACCGCCGTTTCGAGCTCGATGTCCGAAATGCTGTGCGCGAGTATTGTCTTCAAGCCCTGCTCACTAAGCTTAGTGCGCTCGCCCGTGTAACCGAGATCGTGCGGAATTAGATAGAAGCGTTGCGCCTGCGCGGTGCCGTGTCCGGCGTAGTAGATGACGACTGTGTCTTCCGGCTCGGCGCGTTTTAGTGCATCGAGTGGTCCGGCTTTCAGACTGGGTGGTCCAGTCTCGCCTGCGAGTCGCTTAATCGCGGCGAGAATGTTGGCCTTGGTGGCGTCCTGGTCCAACAACTGAATCACTTCAACGCGCTCGAAACCGGCGAGCTGAGTCTGGCGTCGCCGCATCTCCTCGCCAAAGCTTTGCGCGTCCGCTTTCGCGTATTTCAGGTTGTACTGCGAATTCTCATACTCATTCACACCGACGGCGATGATGTAAGCGGTGCCTTTGCGTTTGAGAGTGTCGGCGCCATTGAAGACGAGCGGCGCATCCTTGCTCTTAACGTTGTCGCGATTGAAGGCGTACGCGACCAAACGATTTGGACCAGCCGTTACGGTGATTTCCTCTTCGAGCGAAACGGACGACTGGCCTTTCAAAACGTCGCCATGCCACACCTTCACGAGCGAGCCGTTGCGGAAAAGACGGAGATCCTGCGCGCCCGCGCCCTGCGGATTGTCTTTGTCGGCCGGCGCATCGGATACGTCGAGCTTCACTTTGATAGTGCGTGTTGCGACGGAATCAGTCGCCGGGCCGGCGAGCGACAACTTCACCACCGGCTGCCGGCGATCTTTCTTCGACACGTCCTGCGCCACCTTCGGGCGCTTGCCCGCGAAAATGTCCGACAGCAAACCGGGATAGTAAAACTCGTTGAAGAACCATTCGATCGGCGCGACGTTGAACGTCTCCTGGTTGTAGCGCCAGAGTATCTGGTTCCACGACACTGGGGTACCGTCGAACAGACCTTGCGGCGTCACAACCATCCACTCGCCACCATCGTCGAGCGAGATCAGCGTCAACAGGTGTTCGCCGGTCTTAGTGTCCCAGAGAAACGTGCTGCCATCTTCACCTGCGGAAGCAAGCAGACTTCCGTCAGGCGAGAAGTCGATTGACTCGATACTGGCAGTGTGTCCGGTGAATGTGCGCAACTCGGCGCGCGTGCCAACGTCCCAGATCTTGATCGTGTTATCTGTGCCTGCTGATGCGAGCAATTTGCCGTCACGGCTAAACGCGACTTTGGTGACGCCGCGGCCGTGACCTTTGATCGCGCCTAGTTCGCTCCCGGTGCTCACGTCCCAAAGCTTCACCTGGCCCACAGTTTCAACTTTCAGATCCTTCATGAAGTCGTTCGGATCCGGTTGAGGTGAACCTTTCTTTTGCCCCTTTTGTCGCTGTCCACTCATCGCACTGTTCATCATCGCCGCGATATTGGTCTTCGACTCAACGCCGCCGACTGCCAGCGTGCGACCGTCGTTGCTGAACGCGAGCGACGTGACCGTGCGGCCCATCGTGCCGGCGGCGAGGCCTCCGATAGTGTTCTCCATCATCGCGGTGATATCAGCCATGTTGGGCATGTTGGCAATGGATGGTCTTTGCCCCGGTGTAAAAACAGGCGCCGTTATCCTGGCCATTGGCGACGAGGTTAGATCGCGCAGCTTGCTTCCTGACTGCACGTCCCATAAAGATGTCTGTCCGGTTGTTCCAATCGTCGCGAGTTGCTTGCCGTCAGTTGTGAACTCAATCTCCATTGGCACGTCACTCGATGTGAGCGAGTGCAATTCACGTCCGCTTTTGATGTCCCAGATTTTTACCTGGCTGCCGCGCATAAAAGACGTGGCGCTGGTCGGGTGTTGATCCACGCGTGGTCCATAGACAACTGCCAGCATTGTCCCGTCAGCGCTGAAACGAGCACGCTCGACGATGCCTGCTTCACCTGGCGGCGTTAGATTCTGTAACTGTTTCCCACTCGGGCTCTCAACAATCAAAAGCGTGCTCGCGTTGCTTCTCATCATCGCAACAGTGCGGCCATCCGGACTCACGATTCCGAAAGTCTTTCCAGGCATGTCGGGAGTGATGCGCACGCCGCGACCGGTACGCAGATCCCAACGTGTGCGTCCACCGGAAAAAAGCTCGGTACCATCGGCACTGAATGCCACGTTGTACGCCATGTTGGTGCGGCCGCTCAGGTTCGAGAGTCGCTTGCCGGTTTCGGTTTCCCAAACGATCGTGTCTGTGTCAAAGCCGCCGGTGGCAATTCGTTTTCCGTCTTCGCTGAAGTTGACCATCGCTTCGCCGAATTCCGCGAAGGCGCCGCTGTTCGGCACTTTCAAAGACGGCAATTCGCGTAACGTCGTTGTCTCCCAGACCTTCACCGTGTAGCTGTCAGACAAAGCAAGCAGACGACCATCGCGACTGAACTTGATCTGAGGATAGTCTTTACTTGTTGGACCAAGTTCCTTTTCTTGTTTCGCGGTCAGGTCCCAGAATTTGAACCGTTTGTTATGAACACCTGCGGCGAGCAGGTGTCCGTCGGCATTGAACATGAGTTGAATGGCTTCAACTTGATCCCCAGGTACTTTAACGCGCCGGACTTCACGACCACTGTTGAGATCGATAATCTTGATCTCCGGATCGGCGCCCTCGCTGAGCGCTAATTGCGTGCCGTCGGGCGAGAGCGTCATGCTGCCTTCCATCCCATTGAATCCAGCGGCTGCCTCAGCGCCAAGGTTTAACGTCTGCAACTCGCGCCCGGTCGCAACATCCCAAACTCTTCCCGCATCGCTCATGGTCACGAGACGATTGTCCGGCGTGAAGGCAATGAAGTAGACGCCTATCGACCCCGCAATCGTCCCTTGCGAGCCGGCGAATCTCTGCACCTCGCGCCCGCTCATCACGTCCCAAACGGTCACTGAATTATCACCGCCGGTCGTCGCTACTAAACGACTGTCGCGACTAAATGCAAAGTTCGGAGCAAAAGCGGGTGTGCTCTGTCCGCTCGTCGAGAGATCACGCAGCTTGCGGTTGGTCGCAGTCTCCCAGAGTGAGACAGTGTTGCTGCGCATGGTCCCGGTGGCGAGTAGTTTTCCATCGGGACTAAAAACCAGGCGCGTAGTGCCGTAGACATTGTTGTATCCCGTTTGCAGTACTAACTCCGGCTTGGCTTCTCGCGATCGTTGGTCGGTCGCTGTCTGTGCGGTTTGACCACCGCTTTGAATCCCAAGCCCGCGTTTGTCCAGCGGCGTTGGCGAAGGAGTTTGCGCAGCTACGATGGCAGTGAAAAATAAACCGAGGAATAAACAACTGATATTACGCATAAATAAACCTTGCTGCGGGTGAATGCTCGAGCAACAGCAACCCGATTGCGACGAGCGCGAGCACGAACATCACCGGGTGAATCTCTTTGCGACGGCCGACGATCAGATAAAGAGCAACATGCGAAATGAAGCCCCAGAGAATTCCCTGGGTGATTGAGAAGGTAAGGGGGATGAGGATTATAGTCAAAAACGCCGGGAGCCCTTCCTCGATTTTCCCAAAATCAATCTGGTTTACGCTGCGAAACATCGACGCGCCGACGAGGATTAGCACCGGCGCGGTCGCGTAGAGCGGCACCATGCCCGCGAGCGGCGCGAGAAAGAAACACGGGAGAAAACAGAGCGCTGTAAAGACTGAAGTCATTCCGGTGCGACCGCCGCTATTGATCCCCGCGATGCTCTCGATGTAAGCGGTGCCTGAAGATGTGCCTGCGAGACCCGCGCCGAAAGTAGCGAACGAATCGACAATCAAACCTTGTTTCAAGTTGCGTGGATTGCCCTGCTCGTCGAGCAGGTCGGCTGCGTGTGCGACGCCGATAAAGGTCGAGATCGAGTCGAATAGATCCGTGAAGAGTATGCCGATAATCGCGGGCAGCAGTGAGAGCTTGAGCGCGCCGAGAATGTCCAGTTTCAAAAATACAGTGTGAAAGTCAGGCGCACTGAACAGACTCTGGGGCTTTTGAACGTGTCCCGCGAACCACGCCAGCAGTGTCACAATGAAAATACCGGCAAGAAAGGCAAACGCGCTGCCGCGAATCATCAGTATCAGAGTCACCGCGAAACCGAGCACCGCGAGCAGCGCTGGACCACCGAGCTCGCCGAGCTTCACGAACGTCACGGGATCGGAAATAACGAGCCCCGCGTTTTTTAAACCGATGAACGTCAGGAAAATTCCGATGCCGGCGGCGGTTCCGATTCTCAACTCAGCCGGGATCGCTTTAGCGATCGTTTCGCGAACCGGCGTCACTGAGATCAACAGAAAGAGCACGCCCGCCCAGAACACGATGCCGAGGGCCACCTGCCACCAAACCTTCTGAGTCAAAATGATCGTAAAAGTGAAGAACGCGTTGATACCCATGCCCGGCGCCACTGCGAACGGGAGTTTTGCGTAGAGACCCATCAAGAGCGTCATCACAAAACAGACCAGGACCGTGGCCGTGAGCACGCCGCTGAAAGCCATCCCTGTGCCGGACGTTGAGAGAATTGTAGGGTTCACCACCAGGATGTAGGACATTGTGAAGAACGTGGTGATGCCGGCGATTGCTTCGCGACGAAGATTCATCGGGGGATAATAAAATAAGAGCCACGGATTACACAGATAAAATCAGAAAGTGGTATGGGAAATAGTTGGTGGGCACTCGCGGCGCTTTGATGCGCGATGCCATACTGGTGACCGATTTGAAATAAAGTTCGGAGACTAAAATGGATCTGCGAGTAATGCTGACGACGTTTGGAATTATTTTTTTAGCCGAGATGGGTGACAAAACTCAACTCGCGGCGATGACGATGGCGGCGGATTCCAAGAAGCCGTTGGCCGTGTTTTTAGGAGCGAGTTTGGCGCTCGTGGCAGTGTCGGCGTTGGGAGTTTTGGTCGGTAGTGTGATTGGTGATTACGTGCCGCTCGTGTGGGTGAAGCGAGTGGCGGCGACTGCGTTTATCGTGATTGGAGTGTTAATGTTGTTCGGAAAATTCTGATGCCGCAGACTCCCCACATCGAACGCCACTTCACGGCGAGTGACGTCGTGCGCGACGTCGTCATTGGAATGGCTGATGGTCTCACGGTGCCTTTTGCCCTCGCGGCAGGTTTGACCGGCGCGATCGATCACACTTCGATTATCGTCACTGCCGGACTCGCGGAGATCGCCGCCGGCTCGATTGCGATGGGACTCGGCGGTTACATGGCCGCAAAGAGCGACGCCGAGCACTACGCGAAAGAACGCGAGCGCGAGAAGCGCGAAGTGGCTGAGATCCCGCACGAGGAGATGCGCGAGGTTGCTGAGGTCTTTCAAGCTTACGGTCTCAACGAGGAAGAAACGTGGCCCATCGTTCAGGCTTTGAAACGCCAGCCGCGAAATTGGGTCGACTTCATGATGCGTTTCGAGCTGGGGCTCGAGAAACCTGAGCCGGGCCGTGCGCTCAGGAGTGCGTTGACAATCGCCGGAGCTTACATCGCGGGTGGTCTGATTCCACTCGCGCCGTATTTCTTCTCACACACGACGACGGAAGCTTTGTTTTATTCGGTTGGATTCACGCTGAGCGCGTTGCTGGTTTTTGGGTTTATAAAAGGGCGTTTCACCGGAACTCGTCCGATACGAAGCGCCCTTCAAACTGCTTTGATCGGCAGCGCCGCCGCGGGCGCCGCCTTTGCAATCGCGCGATTGATAGGTGGGTAAGAATATTAGCCACAGATTACACAGATAAAAATCCGAATTTCTATCCGTGTCATCCGTGGCTAAATTTCTTATTGCCGCACCAACACGACAGGCGCATTTTCCGCGGCGCGGATGCTTTCGAAGAACTTTCTCACCTTCTCATAATCCGCCGGGGCGATGGTGGTTGCCTGCTGCGACAACTGGCGCTTGAAGACCAGTTGGTTGTTCTTCACTTCATAACTCGTCACATAAGATCCAAACGGCGTTTCGAGCTTCACCGCGTCCGGAACTTCGTCAACAGTAAACCCAGCCGGCAACTTCACATTCACCGTTTCAGAATAAGCGTTCGCTCGCAGCACCACCGGGTGCTTGCGTGTCAGCGCAGTCAACGCCAGACCTTCACGACGCGATACCACGACGGGCTTGAACACCAGCAACCGATCCTGCATCAGTTGTGCATACTGATTCGCACTGAACTCGACGTCCAACGTGAAGCGACCGTCAGCAGCATTATCGGACGGCTCCATTTTATTCAGCTTCGCTGACGTCGCCCCTGACGTGAGCCAGCGCTCGATCATGCCGGTGTACTCCGGTTTCGAAAGCCGGCGAAACTGTGTGCGGAATGTCGCAGCCGTCTGTCCATTCGCCATCTCCTTGATCTGGCCGGCAATCGCGCCATTTGCCTGCAACTCGAGCGTCGCGGTCCGTTCGAGTTGATTCATCTCCGGCGGAGTCATCGGCATCTTCACCAGCTCAGTTTCAGTCTTCGAATCGATCAACGCGAGACTGCCCTGAAGATGAAACGGCAGATCACCAATCGGCGTTTCCTGGTCAGTCGGATCGAAGATCAACAGACGACCAAGCGTCGGATGTTGAATGACGGTGCTGGCTTGAGTTTGATCCCCAACCTTGACTGCGATGATGCAGTGATTGAACTGTTGCGGCGAAGGCCACGACGCGCGCACGTAAGTCGGATCGCCTGAATAGATACTCACTGGAATCGCGATGATCCCAACGACCTTGAGCATCGCGCGCATGAGATTCGCTTTGTCTTTGCAGTCGCCATACGACTTCGCAAAGACCTCGTTCGAAGCGTGCGGGCGATAACCACCACCGCGCCCGATGCCGGTCTGAATGGAAATGTACTGAATGTTTTGAACGTACTGCGCGATGGCGCGGATCTTCTCGTACTCGGTCTTCGCGAGTGCAGTCAGTTCATAAGCCTTGCGTGCAAGCGCGTCGTCGACAACCACCTGCGGATCTTCAAGCTCACTCATCCACGTGGCCACGTCGGCCCAGTTTTGAAACGTTTTGATCGAAAGCGCCTGCGTGTTTGCCGGAGGAAAATAACTCACTGCCAAACGGGGTACGAGGTTACTCAAGCTCGGACTCAATGGTTCATCAGGAATGGCCGGCAGGTTTGAGAGTTCCCACGAGTAACTCGTGCCGTTAACTCGCGGTTCAATCTTTGGGTAATTAAACGTTACCGCTTCCGCGCGCCAGCCTTCGGGAAGCGTGAGGTTGTAGCGTGAGCTAATGACCGGCAGTGAACTCTGAAACGCCCAATCCGACTGAGTAAAAACTGATCGATCTTCGAGCGTATAGCTGTAAGCAAAAACAGCGCCGGCATCGGCGTCGTCCGCGGCAGACACTCGTCGCACGCGATACTCGTTGTAAACATCGTTGAGATCGGCGGCGATGTCTACGAAGTCGTCCTTGCCGTAGCGCTTCGGGTCGCCGGCAGCTCGAATCAACCACGCGCGAAAGTCTTTTACTTTTCCGATGTCGGGAATGTAGCCCACCTGGCCCACGGCATATGCACGTCCTTCGCGTCGCAAAATACGAACAGCGAAGTTGTAAACTTCGTTGACCTTTCCGTCTGAGCCGATCGTGGTTGACTGCTCATCAAGCAACACGACTGCGGGAACGTCTTTGTCGTACGTGGGAACTTTGAGCGCGACCGCTTGCTGCACCCATGGAGGAGTTTCGTCTCCGGGCGCTGCGCTTGCGGATACGGCAAACACCAGAAGACCGAGGATTGCGATTAGTCGTACTTTCATCTTCGACACTCCTGAGCGTTAATTCGTAGTAGCCGCCTGCTTCAACGCAATGCTGTGGTTGTCCTGTTTGTGCAGCATGTCGAAATAGCCCTTGAGTGGACCGTAAGAGTCAGCCGGGAACAGGACGGTGCCATCGCCACCAAAAAAGAAGTTGCGTTTGTAAATCAGGAGCGTTCCGTCAGCGCTGGCCTGCATACTGACTTTGTACTCCGAGATCTTACCGCTGCCGAAAGGCGCCGGAGCCTCGGCATTATCGAACGCGAAGCCTTTAGGTAGCTCGAAGTCGACGCGATCGTCTTCGGACCATGGATAGTGGAAATAGATCGGGTACTTTCGATCGGTGGTGGCGAAGAGTGGTCCTTTTCCGTGCTGGAAGAACGCGGGCTGAAGGAAGAGTCGTTTGCCGGTGCGTTGCGCGTAATTCGGAACACGCACGTGGAAAGTGTAGACGAGCGGCTTGGCGTACTCCATGACATTTTCGACTTTGATATTGCTGACTTCAGCCGCGCTAATTTGTTCCTTGATCTCTTCTCTCAGGTCGTCTTCACGTTGACTCTCTGACTCTTCGTCGATATCCATTTTTCGTTCGATCGCGAACTGGCCCGTGTATTCCATGCGGACGTCGCCTTCGAGCGCGCCGTCTTCGCTTAACTTCAACTTGGCGTTTCTCTTCACGAGCGACTTTTCAGGCCCGGACATCGGCGTCTCAACCCAAACCGGTTGGCTCGGATCCGGAATCAGCGACTGCTGGCCTTCTTCCTGCCAGCGCAACATTCCGAACGGGATGTGAGGATAACCAGGATTAAAGAATTTCCAGTTGTCACCAACTTTGACAGCGATATTCATCGGATCTATGAAGTAGGTGTTGGGCACCTCTTTATTGAAAAAGATGTCGCCGCGATCGGGCGCGAATGCGATGCGCGCGTCGTAACCCGAAGCATTAACGAGCGCAGCGAAGAGCTGATCGATGTCGGCGCTGCTGCCCATACCGCGTTTGAGCGTGTCGCTGGGATTCTTGTTTTCTTTGAGTTTGGCGCGCTCTTCAGAGGTGATGCCGGCGGTGTCGAGACTGATGTTCTTGATCTTCGTGCGACAGAAGTCAAACAGGCGTTCCAGTTTCTCATCGTCGCTCTTGGCATCGGCAATGAGTGTCGCGGCCATTTTCTTCACTTCATCGCTTGGCTTGATGAGCGACTTGGTCTTGTCGTAGAAAAACTTGCCCGTGCGTACCCAATACTTGTCCACGTCTTTTGTGTCGTCGGTGGTGCTTTGATAAAAGACCAGCATCCAGGTTTTTACCTGGTCCTCGGGAGGCATACGTGCCTCATCATGCAGCGCGGGTACGTTGGTCATCGAGGTCATGTAGAAACCGTTTTTCGCTTTTTCCCATTTAGTCGGAGTGCCGTGCAGCGTGATTGAGTTGAAAGTGTAACCTTCATAAGCGTACGGCTTGACGAGGTACTGAACTCGCTGCACCGGAATGTCGCGTTGAAAATTGAGGCGAACGTTTTGTGCGTTTGTATGTACTCTCGTTTCACGCCAGCGGTATTCGATGATGCAGCCCGGCTCCACTCCCGGCATCGCAAACGATTTGGCTTTGTATTTCAGTCCACTGGTCTTGACGACCGTGCGGTCAAAGATGTCTTCTTTTTTGAGTTCTATGATCGTGCCGTCAGTCTTAATGGTGCGCGCGGCGATGTCGCTAATCTTGATCTCACTCCCATACAGCTTGCCGTAAAGCAGGTCGATCTTGCTTTGTGACTCGCGGCCACGCTCGGTGAATACTTTGACGCGCAGGTAGTGAGTGAAAATCAGATCGCCTTCCTCGTTGTCGTCCATCCTGACTTCCCAGAAGAGGCCTTCGGCATCTGCCTCTTTCTCCACGACCGAGGTTTTCAGGGCAAGCTGCGCGGGATCGATTGGCTTCCAATCTTCGCCGAATGCCAGCGCGGTCGCCGCAAAGGCGGCAAACAGACACAATAATAGGAACGTTGGGAGAAATAAGGGGGGATGGGATTTCATCTAAATGACCTTTCTGGAGCTTAGCAAATAACAGTTGGTTCGACTCGTACTGAGTGTGGAAACTGCCAGAGGCTGCCTGGGATTCCCGCGGCGACGTGCGATTGTATACGAAAAATTGTGGTCCATTCAACCGATAGTTGGCGTCGGCAAAGACGGTTACGTATAATTCATGCCATGGTGACTAAACTACAACGCTCCGACTCGATTGACCGCATTTCGGAACTGCTCGGGCCGAATGCGTCAGAACTACTAAACCACTCGACGCAAACGATTTCCAGGGACCATCTGCAACTCCCCGGTCCGGATTTTGTGGACCGTGTTTGGTCTATCTCCGATCGTTCGCCGGCGGTGTTGCGTTCGCTCCAGTCGTTGTTTGATAACGGCAGGCTGGCCGGTACCGGCTATCTTTCGATACTTCCGGTCGATCAGGGCATCGAGCATTCGGCGGGCGCTTCGTTTGCGCCAAACCCGCAGTATTTCGATCCCGAGAATCTCGTGAAGCTTGCGATCGAAGGCGGTTGTAATGCAGTGGCTTCGACTTTCGGCGTGCTCGGCTCGGTGGCCCGGAAGTATGCGCACAAGATTCCGTTTATCGTAAAGATCAATCACAACGAGTTGCTGACGCTGCCGAACAAGTTTGACCAGGTGTTGTTTGGAACGGTCAGGGAAGCACACAACCTCGGCGCGGTTGCGGTGGGTGCGACCATCTATTTCGGATCTGACGAATCAACGAGACAGATCGTTGAAGTCAGCAAGGCCTTTGCACAGGCGCACGAACTCGGCATGGCGTGCATTCTCTGGTGTTACCTGCGCAATCCGAAGTTCAAAACTCCGGAAGGCGATATGCACGCGTCGGCTGATCTAACGAGCCAGGCAAACCATCTCGGCGTGACTATCGAGGCCGACATCATCAAACAAAAACTGCCCGAGCGAAACGGTGGCTACAAGGCTGTTGAACAAGCGTTAGGTAGTTCCTACGGAAAGACCAGCAAGCTCGTTTACGAGAAGCTGACTACTGACAATCCGATTGACCTCGTGCGTTACCAGGTGGCGAATTGTTACATGGGCCGTTGTGGCTTGATCAATTCGGGCGGCGAATCGAAGGGCGCGAGTGACCTGGCTGAAGCGGTTCGCACGGCAGTGATTAACAAGCGCGGCGGCGGTATGGGGCTGATCTCCGGTCGCAAGGCGTTCCAGCGTCCGATGAGCGAGGGCGTGCAACTGCTGAACGCTATCCAGGACGTTTATCTCAGCGACGAGATCACGGTCGCGTAAGAAATTTAGCCACAGATAACACGGATTTCATGCACAGATTTAATTAAATCCGTGTATGAAATCCGTGTTTATCTGTGGCTACGTATATTCTCCGCTTGCAACCTGAACCTGCACAAGAGAGCGATGTCTTATTGCTCAAAGCGATCGCCGCCCGCGACGAGGCGGCCCTCGCGCTGCTCTACGACCACTACGGCCGCATCCTGTTTGGGCTGCTGATGCGTATATTGAATAACCGCGAGGAAGCGGAAGACGTCCTTCAGGAAGTGTTCCTGCAGGTTTGGCGCAAAGCGGGAGATTTTGATGAGAGTCGTGGACGTCCCTTCACGTGGCTAGTGACACTCGCGCGCAGTCGCGCCATCGACCGGCTGCGAACCCTCGCCTCACGCGAACGCGTTGCGGAGGCAGGGGCGCGCGAAGTTTCGGAAGTGATCTCCGATGCGGCAACCGATGCGCTCAAGTCAGAACAACGCGGGCTCGTGAGCGATGCGCTCGCCAAACTCCCCGACGAGCAAAAACGTCCAATAATGCTGGCTTATTTCGATGGTTTGACCCAGTCGGAGATTGCCACGCGGCTCGGTGCGCCGCTGGGAACGGTGAAGACTCGTATGCGCACGGGTATGATTCGCCTGCGCGAATTGCTGGCGGGCCAGGGCGAGAGTTTTGGATTTTAAGTAGATGGTCCACGACGACTACAAGGAGATGATTCCGGCGCGCGCGTTGTCAGCGCTCGACGCGGCGGAAGCCCACGCGTTGAACGAGCATCTCGAAAACTGTGCTGAGTGCCGCAAGGAACTCGATGAGTGGCAAGCCACTGCCGCAGCGCTCGCGCTCGGAACGAATCGCTCGGATCCGTCTCCAAAGGTTCGTGAACGCATTCTCGATGAGGTCAGAAAAGATCTGTCGGAATCGAATGTCGTTCCGTTTCGATCGACGCCACGAAATCTATGGAGTTCGTTTGGTTCGCTCGGTGCGATGGCAGCGGCCGTGCTCTTCACTGCGTTGATTGTTGGCATCGTCGTGTTATGGCGTCAGAACAACGCGATGCGAACCCAGATGGAGCAATCGCGAGAATTTGTGCAACTCGTAACCTCACCCGGCGCGAGAGTAGCTGAACTTAAGTCAAGCGCTGTGGGCGCCGGAGCAATCGCGACGGTTGCTTACGACAGCAGTGGTCATGCGATGTTAGTGGCGAGCAAGCTCCCGAGTCTTCCGCAAGGGAAGGCTTACCAGTTATGGTTCATTGTCGGAAATAAGCCGCCGATGCCGGGCAAGACTTTCGCGCCTGATAACAATGGGCAGGGAGTGTTGAAAGAAGAGATGCCGCGCGAGGCGCTTAATTCACCTGTTTTCGCAGTGACCGTTGAGCCTTCGGCCGGTGTTCCAGCGCCTACGGGTCCGATTTATCTTAGCTCATCCGCTGTCAACTAATTCTGCAAAAGCTGGTACACTCACGCATCATGAGCACGGGGAAGAAGCAACCACAACCACCAGTAGATAACTCTGTTTCGGATTCCACAGGGCAGTACGATCTGCGCTTTGTCTTGTGGCGGCAGTTCTGTGCGAAGTATCAGATTCCGGTCGATACCTTACCGAGCCAGTTGGATGACGAGCAAAAAGAATTGTGGGAAGAGATGAAGGCCAAGCGGCTTAAGTAGAATTAGCCACGAAAAAGCACATAAGGCACAAAATTATGTCTGGCTTAATGTTTTGTGCTTTATGTGCTTTTTTGTGGCTAAATTCTATTCAGAAAAGGATTCGTTAATCGCTCTTCTCCGATCGTCGTAACTGGTCCATGTCCTGAATAAACCTCAACGTCATCTTCCAGCATCAGGAGTTTATTCTTTATCGAACTGAGCAGTTGCTCCATCGATCCACCGGGCAAGTCTGTCCTGCCTATCGATCCCGCGAATAACACGTCACCGACGAAGACTTTTCGCTCCGTTGGTTCATAGAGCACGACGTGTCCGGGCGTGTGGCCGGGACAATGACGCACTTCAAACTCGAGTTTCCCGACTGAGTACTTCTCGCCATCAGTCCAATAGTGATCGAGTGGCGGGGGAGTTTCGAAAACAAACCCGAGCGCCGCCCACTGCGCGCGCGGAATCCCGATCCACGACGGCTGCTCCGGCAGCGCTTGATACATAAACTCGTCGGCGGGGTGCAGGTTGATCTTCGCCGCGGGCTGGAGCTTTTTCAGCGCCGCAACGCCGCCCACGTGATCGAGATGTGCGTGTGTGAGCGCGATTGCCTGGAGCGTGAGACCATGGCGCTCGAGTGTCTCGACGATCCGCTCGGCCTCGTCGCCCGGATCGATGCAGATCGCCTGTTTGGTCTCCTCGCAGCCGAGGATGCGAGTGTGTTGCTGAAAGGCGGTGACGGTAATCTCTTCGATGATCATTTGAATCTAAGACTTATAATACAAAGAAATGCCTTTAACTGCTCAATCAGCACCGCTCGCCGCCGTCCTCGATTCGATGACCGTGGAAGGAGCGCCCGAACTCACCGAACATCTCGACGCCGGAGCCCTCAAATGTTACGCGTGTGGGCACCGATGTTTAATCAAAGAGGGCAAACGGGGTATCTGCAAGGTCAGGTTTAACGAAGGCGGCCATCTGCGCGTGCCTGCGAATTATGTCGCCGCGCTGGCGTGTGATCCGACCGAGAAGAAACCGTTTTTCCACGTGCTGCCCGGTTCCGATACGTTGACTTTCGGAATGCTCGGCTGTGACCTGCATTGTGCGTATTGTCAAAACTGGCTGACGTCACAGGCGCTGCGTGATGATTCGGCGGGCACGAAGCCAACGATGGTTTCGGCGGAACGGTTGGTAACGATGGCCAAAGCGTATGGTGCGTCGATGGTCGGCAGCAGTTATAACGAACCGCTGATCACCGCTGAGTGGGCGGTCGATGTGTTCAAGAGAGCCCGGCCGGAAGGTTTTAAAACGGCGTTTATTTCAAACGGAAACGCAACGCCACAAGTGCTCGATTACCTGCGACCGTGGACTGACTGTTACAAGATCGATCTGAAGTCGATGAGCGATAAAAACTATCGACAGCTCGGAGGCGTCGTCGACAACATTCTCGAGACTGTGAAGATGGTCAACGAGCGTGGCTTTTGGGAAGAGATTGTTACGCTCGTGATTCCCGGCTTCAACGACTCAGAAGACGAACTGCGTCGCGCGGCTGACTTCATCGCCTCAGTTTCGCCCGATATACCGTGGCACGTCACTGCCTTTCACCAGGACTACCGGATGACTGAAAACTCAAACACGACCGCGGCGCAATTGATACGCGCTTGTGAGATTGGTCGTGAAGCGGGTTTGAACTACATCTACGCGGGAAATCTGCCGGGAAGAGTTGGTCGTTGGGAGAATACTTATTGCCCGTCGTGTGATGAGTTGCTGGTGGAGCGTTTTGGATATCTGATCCGCCAGGTGAAGGTCACGCCTGAAGGTCACTGTCCAAAGTGTTCCACTACGATTCCTGGAATCTGGAGTTAAGTTTTTTCGCCGCAGATTACACGGATGAACACAGATCAGATCTGTGTTCATCCGTGTAATCTGCGGCGAAAAAACTACTTTACTGGAGTTTCGATCTTGGTCGCCTGCGAAGCGACCGCTTGCCACTTCCCATCGCGGCGACGGTAGACATCGAGAAAGCGATACTCGCCGCTGATATCTATCGTCTTTTTCGTGGTTGCGTCTTTGTACTTTCCGTTCCGAATAACGCTGCGCCCGGTGATGAAAGCCGAGTCAGCATTAACGACCGTCACCTTCGGATCCACCATCTCAAACGCATCCGCGGTGATGCCTCCCGATTCAATGGTGCTTACTTCATCAGCCTTGGTCGCCAGTGTTCCATCCGGATAAACAATCACCGCATCATCTGCCACGACGCGCCGCGCGGCTTCGGCATTATGAGTCTTATTCGCGTCGGCCCATTCCCGTTCGAGCTTCATTAATTCCGCCTCAATCGCAGCCGCGTCGAACGCCTCTTTCTGCGGACTTGCGGTCGCCAGCGCCGCGTTCCGATTTGTCTCGACGGCAGGCTGGCATCCAGTCAAAACTACGGCCACAGCAGTTACAAATAAAGCGAGTACGCTTTTCTTCATTAAGTCTAAACTCCTTTTCCAGACATTGACATCGCGTTTCCTTGGGATTATTTTTTTCGACATAAAAGCAAATCCGGGACGGCAGTGCAATTATTCGTATCGTTCCGGCGGTATTTTCCTACCTGTTTGTTTGTGAAAATGTCCACTTGTGGAAAGGAGTAACCATGACTCGCCTTTTGAGATCCTCCAATTTTTGGTTACTAAACCGAGCTTTGCTTGTAGTAATCAGTTTTATGATTGCGGCCGGGGTAGTATCAGCTCAGACCGCTCGCAAACCCGCAGCAACCGAAGATGAACCGGTATTTCACGAGTACCGGGGCGTCAAAATCGGCTGGCTCGCGGATGAAGTTCGCAAGAAACTGGGAAATCCAGCTAACAAAAGCGACGAGCAGGATTATTACATCTTCAATGAGAACGAGAGAGCCCAGGTTTATTACGACAAGGCAACTCGCCAGGTAACGGCCATCTCCGTTGACTTCATGACCGGAGCTACTGAAATAATCACTCCGCAGCAGGTCTTCGGCGCTGATTTCGAAGCCAATGCCGACGGGTCAAAGTCGAAACTGGTGCGTTATCCGAAAGCGGGTTGTTGGGTCTCATACAGTCGAACAAAGGGCGATAGTCCAATTGTCTCCGTGACGATCCAGAAAATGCCGTAGTGATCCTGTCGCGTGACATCAAGGAACGAGCTCTTTTCGAGGGATTCAACAAAGTCGGAATCGTCGGCGCCCAGTCGCTTGCAGACGAAGGGCGCCGGCTGAAGGAATGGCTGGCGCGCGGTTATCACGGCGAGATGGGCTGGATGGCCCGCGACGTCGAGAAGCGCATCAGCCCGCATGAGATCTTTCCGCCGGCACGCTCGGTCGTAGTCGTCGCGCTCAACTACTTCACGCCTGACCAGCATCAGCAAAGTTCCAGCACCGGCAAAGTCTCCCGTTATGCCTGGGGAGACGACTATCACGATGTAGTAAAGGAAAAACTGTTGTCACTGCTGGCATGGATTCGCGAGCAGGACCCGACGGCGCAGGGGAAAGTGTGTGTGGACATTCAGCCGGTGATGGATAAGGCATGGGCCGTGCGCGCCGGGCTCGGTTGGCTTGGTAAACACTCAAACGTGATTACACCGGAGCATGGTTCGTGGGTGTTCATTGGAGAGTTGTTACTGAACCTGGAGTTGGACCATGATACGGAGCGCGTTGAAGATCATTGCGGCACATGTACGCTGTGCATCGATGCTTGTCCGACTGCTGCGATCACCGAGCCTTACGTAGTTGACTCAAACAAGTGTATTTCGTACGCGACGATCGAACTTCGCGCGCCTGAGTTGCCGGTTGAACTATCGGGTTGGTTGTATGGTTGCGACATCTGTCAGGATGTTTGTCCGTGGAATCGTTTTGAGGAACCGACGAGTGAAACGCGATTCGCGCCGCGAGCAGGAAACGTCAATGCAGAGCTGAGCGAGATACTTGAACTCACGCCTGAATCTTACGCCGCTCGTTATCGCGGCAGTGCGATGAAGCGAGCCAAGCTTGCCGGATTACAGCGCAACGCGAGGGCTTTGACAGCGCGAGAATAGTTTCACGCAAAGGCTCAAAGATTACGCAAAGGCACAAAGAAAATCTTTGCGACCTTCTGCCGAGTCTTTGCGCCTTTGCGTGAAATATCCTTAAACTTCCGTAATGCCGCAGCAACCACGAAATCCCTCGTTCGCGGAAGAAGTCAAACAAAGTTTCGCAAAACAGACGATAATGGGACTCATCGGGGCCGAATTGAGCCGCGTCGAACCCGGACTCGTCGAGATCACACTGCCCTATCGTCCCGATCTCGCGCAGCAGCATGGTTACCTGCACGCCGGCATCGTGACTGCGATTGCCGACTCGGCTTGCGGTTACGCTGCGTATACTTTGATGCCTCCGGAAACGGAGGTATTGAGTGTTGAGTTCAAAGTCAATCTGCTGCGACCCGCGAAGGGAGAAACGTTTCTCGCAGTGGCGGAAGTAGTTAAAGCTGGGAAGAGGTTGACAGTCGTTCGTGCGGATGTGTTCGGGATGGACCAGGAAGGTCAACGTGAACTTATAGCGACTATGCTCGGCACGATGATCTGCATACGATAATGTGTCTCATTCATTCCATTGGCGGTGCATTCAAACGACAACCGGAGGAGTTGGACCGCAAACTCAGCGATCAGTCGTCTGACCTCATCAAACGCACCTTCGAAGATATCGATCCCGAAAAGCTAATCGACCATCACGTTCACATTGCGGGCCTCGGCATCGGCGGCACGAAAACTTTCGTCAATGCAAAGATGCGGACGTGGAAGCATCCGTTCCATCGTCTCAAGTTCAAGGTTTATATGAGTTCGGCCGGGGTTGACGACGAGCGCAAAGCTGACCCGCAGGTGATCGATCGGCTCGCGCGACTCGTGGGCCATATTCGCGGGCACGGCAAGCATCGCCTGCTTGCTTTCGACAAGCATTACCGTCGCGATGGATCGGTCAATCTCGAGAAGACCGAGTTTTATGTTCCGAATGAATATGTTTTTGAAGTCGCCGCGCAACATCCGGACAAGTTTGTGCCTAACATTTCCGTCAATCCTTACCGTCCGGATGCGATCGCTGAGTTGGAAAAATGGGCGCAACGCGGCGCGCGCGTGGTGAAGTGGTTGCCAAACGCGATGGGAATCGATCCTTCAGATCCGCAGTGCGATCCGTTTTATCAAAAGATGAAGGAACTGGACTTGATCCTGTTGAGTCATGGCGGTGAAGAGAAGGCTGTAGAAGCTGAAGAAGATCAAAAGCTTGGCAATCCGCTGTTGCTGCGGCGCGCGTTGGACCACGGCGTCAAAGTGATCGTCGCGCATTGCGCCGGACTCGGAACGAACGAGGATCTCGATACTAAGGATCGCAAACAGCGAGACAATTTCGATCTATTTCTGCGGCTGATGGATGAGAAGCGTTATGAAGGTCTCGTGTTTGGTGAGATCTCAGCGATGACGCAGTTCAACCGGATCGGTAAACCTTTGCAGACGATTCTAGAGCGCAAAGATCTGCACGAGCGACTGGTGAATGGAAGCGACTATCCGCTGCCGGCCGTGAACATCCTGATCCGAACGCGGCCGCTCGTGAAGCATGGACATCTCACGAGTTCGGAAGGCGAGTGTCTCCGGGAGATTTATGACTACAATCCACTGCTGTTCGACTTCGTTCTCAAACGCAACCTGAAGCTTCCCGGCACGTCCAAAACTCTTCCTGCCGCGCTCTTTATGATCAATCCGGCGCTGTCCGTGTAAATCTCCGGGTTAAAAGGTATGATTTCGGTGATGTCTTTGCGGGATTCTTACAATCGACCCATTCGCGATCTGCGCGTGTCGTTGACGGACCGCTGTAATTTTCGCTGTTTTTACTGCCTGCCGCACGGCGAGCCGCCAATCGCGCCAAAAGAAAAGATGCTCTCGTACGAAGAGATTGAGTACGTGTGCGACATCTTCGTCAGTTTGGGTATCGAGAAGATCCGTCTGACCGGCGGCGAGCCCATGTTGCGCCGCGATATCGAGACGATCATTCGCAAGCTCACGAGGCTGAAGACGGACGGGCTTCAGGATCTCGCACTCACGACGAATGGTTATTACTTGCCGGAGCGGGCGCAGAGTTTGAAAGACGCCGGCCTCGACCGCGTCACGATCAGTCTTGATAGTTTGAAGCGTGACGTTTTCAAGCGGATGACGGGCGTTGACGTGTTGGACAAGGTGCTGGCCGGAATTGCGGCTGCGAAGTCTGCGGGGCTCGAACCAATAAAGATTAACGCGGTGATCGTGCGTGGTCACAACGAAGATGAAGTCGCGGACTTTGCGGCGTTTGCGCGTGAGTACGATGTGAAGATGCGTTTCATCGAATTTATGCCTCTCGATTCCGGTCACGAGTGGGCGCGCGAAGACGTTGTTTCCGGAAAAGAGATTCGCGAACGGATCAATGAGCGTTTTCCGCTCGTGCGTGTGGAAATTGCAAGAGGATCTGACACGTCTTCGCGGTATCGCTTCGCGGATGGCGCGCTAGGCGAGATTGGTATCATCGCGCCAGTTACGGAACCGTTCTGCGGTGCATGTTCGAGGATCCGGCTGACAGCCGACGGGCAGATTCGCACGTGCCTGTTTTCCACAGTCGAACATTCCCTGCGTGACGTGGTTCGCAGCGGCGCCTCGCGCGCTGAGATCGTCGAATACATCGAGTCAGTGATACTGAAGAAAGAACCCCGCCACTTCATCAACGATCCCGGTTTCGTCACCCCCTCACGGACTATGAGTTTTATTGGCGGTTGATTGACCTGGAATTCTGTAAGGCATAGAATTCCTTCAACTTGATTCACATACTCACACGACACCTATGAGCACTAAAGTCGAAGCCACAATTGAAGATCTCTACAAGGTCGAGGGCAAGGCTGAGCTCGTCAACGGAGAAATAATCCTCATGTCTCCAACAGGCGATTTCCCGGGCTATGCAGCCGGGGAGATATTTTCCTCACTGCGTATGTACAGTAAACGCCAGAAGTATGGGCGTGCAGTCACAGATAACAATGGTTTTATTGTAAATCTTCCGTATCGTGAATCATTCAGCCCTGACGCTGCATTCCATATCGGCGCATCGACACGCATGAAGTTTTTCCAGGGCGCGCCGGTATTTGCCGTTGAGGTTCGCAGCGAAGGCGATTACGGACCACGAGCCGAACGGGAAATGGCGAAGAAGCGAGCGGATTATTTTGCCGCCGGTACGCTCGTTGTCTGGGATGTCGATTTGTTAAGCGACGATGTTGTGAGAGTTTATCGAGCGAGTGATCCGGAGAAGCCTAAGATTTATCGAAAGGGCCAGGTTGCCGAAGCTGAACCGGCCGTGCCGGGATGGACCATGAGTGTCGACGATCTTTTCCCGTCAGATAAGACCTAAACTTTCACGCCCTGCTCAATTTCTTTTACCGCTCTCAAACCCGACGACAGCGCCCCCTGCATCCACGAAGACCACGGCGAGAGATGTTCGCCGGCGAAGTGTATATGGTTCTCGACCGAAACAGCCGCAAGAAAGTCCGTCAAGCCAACAAACGCCCACGCACCGCGTGACCATTCATCGTCCATCCAGCACTTACTCACACCGCGCTCAAAGTTTTCATGCAGGCCCGAAAACATCTCATCCAACTGCTTCAACGTAACAGCCACTCGCTCATTTTCCTTCAGCTTCGTAACTCGCTCAGCTTCGCCGGGTCTCGCGTAAGTCATCAGAATGCCGCGTGGTCCAGGCTGGCTCCACGTCGGCTGCCAAATCTCAATTGCACCGCTTGTAAACGCAAAACCGTTGAGCCCCTTCTCCTCCCAAAAGCGATTTCTGGTTTGCAGATAAACGCGCGAGACTGCGTCGTAACGAGTGCGTTTAATTATTTCCCGCTTGCGCTCCGATAAAGCCGGAAGATCGATGTTCTTCAAAACTGAAAACGGAATCGTGCAAAGCACAGCATCGGCGTTCAGCTTTTGTTGACGACCAGCTTCCAGAAAAACTACGCGCGGCTGATTCGCATCCTGTTCGATCCTCACTACCGCCGCGCCGTAGTGAATCTTTCCAGAGAGCCTTTCGGCAAATGCTTTCGGAAGTAGATCCGTGCCGCCTTTGATCTTCTGCCAGCGTTCCGGATTTCCACCCAACTCACCACCGTAGTTCTGCGTCATCGCATCGGTGAAACCGTCGATCGGCACTTCCTCTCGCCGGCCTCGATCAAATCTCAACGCATTGAGCTTGCTCGGGTAGAACGGCTCGAGCGGCAACGCGAATTCTTTTACGTACTTGAGCGTGAGATCGTGATTGTCAGGAATGCGCGCCGCTCCGGCTTCGGCGTAAAGACCGTCAGCAAAGGGTTCGTGTAGCGTGTGTACGCGCCCACCCGGTCGCGTGCGAGCTTCGAGAATGGTTACATCGTGACCGAGTTTCAAGAGTTCATAACCAGCGACAAGCCCGGCCATTCCAGCGCCCAGAATGAGCACCTTTTTGGCCGGGCTACCTAGTACGATTGCTCGGGACTGATACAGTCCTGTGCCCGCAACTGCGAGTGCGCTTCGCCTTAGAAACTGGCGGCGAGTTACTGTCAAACGGAATCTTATCCTCTGCTTTTTCGTGTGTTCGCCCGTGCCTTGGTCGTCTTTGCCGGAGGCTTTGCTTGCGCATCTGTACGCACCGGCGGCGTTGCAGGTTGCGAACTTGTTTCTTCCGGTTTCGCCGGCATGTCACCCTTTGCAAACCGGGGCAGCAGATCGTCGCGCATGGCCAACTGATAAACAGACCACGCGACCACCATCGCGTCTTTCTTTACATCGTCTTCAAGAATTCGTTCGTAAGTGTCGAGATTCGTGTGCCAGGTGTGTGTTTGATACTCGATCGGATCCTGGCCCATGCCGATACCCGGCAAACCAGCCTCATTAAACGACGTGTTATCAGAGCCGCCGAGCCTGCGACTGCGCGTTGTGACTGCACCGACTACGCCATCGTTTTTGAAAGGCTCGAGAATCCCTCGCAGGATGCCCGCCGCTTCCGGTGGTCCAAACACGCCCGCGCCACGCACACGTCCAGTGCCGGAATCGATGTTGAAATAGCCACCAAACTTCTCGTAGCCAGGTTTTGGAGCTTCGAAAGATCCGAAGTGCTCTTTCACGTAAGCTTGCGAGCCAAGCAGTCCTTGTTCTTCACCACTCCACAACGCGACGCGAATCGTGCGTCGCGGCTGAACACCGAGCGTCTTCAGAATGCGAGCGGCTTCCATCATGATCGAGCAACCGATTGCGTTGTCGGTGGCGCCGGTGGCAGCGTGCCATGAGTCGAGGTGGCCGCCGAGCATGATCACTTCGTCAGCTTTGTCAGTGCCGCGAATCTCTGCGAGCGTGTTGTAGGAAGTCGACCCTTCAGGATACACGTGATTGACGATATTGAATTCGAGCACGACATCAGTGCCGTCATTCAGAATGCGAGCGATGCGGCCAAAATCTTCATTGCTCATCACCACTGTCGGAACCACTTTGTTAACGTCAAACGTGGCGTTGTTGAATGCACGAATCTGACGAAACTCACGACCTGCGTCGTTAACTCGCACCAGCGCGCCACTCTCTTTAAGAAAGACATCGAGCTGTTCGTTGATCTGGCGATTCGTTAACGGCTTCGGCGCGTTTGGATCCGGCGTCGGCGTCGGTGACGGTGTCGGAAATGAAAATGGGCGCGCGTTTGCTCCATAGCGTTGCTGTGCCTGTTCGTCGCTGAGCCGTTTTGAGGGCGGACTGAGATTAACCGGTATTGAAGCCGGCTTACCGATCAACACGATCTTGCCGCGCACTTTCGCTTTGTAGTTGTTGAAAAAGATCTTGAGCTGGTCCTGCGTCACTCTATCCGGCAGGATTAGCTGGTAGGCGCTGGCTTGCACTGTTCCCTTCGTGCTTGGCGTCCACGCGAGCACTTCGCACACGAGTGGATCTTTGACGGGCGAGATGAGATGCGCAGTCAGGCGTTCGTTTAGCCAACCGGGATGCTTGAAGTCCCATGGCTCGAGGTGCGCGTTCTCGAGTCCCCAGGCGGTCATCTGTTTAACTGCCCACTCTGCCGCGGCTTTGTGATTCGGCGAACCCGTCAATCTTGGGCCATAGAGATCCGTAAACATGTGCATGGTCTTCATGATTTGCGAATGTTCCATGGCTTCCTTACGAATGCGGCTCAACAGGTCGCCGCTGCCATTCTGCGCGGCGATCGGAAGAACGAGCAGCGAGAGAATTATCGACAGGGCGACAACGCGTCGTTTCAGCATCTTTTATCTCCGGGAGATCGGTTGGGTTGGATTACCAGCGCCTAAGATTATAGACTACATCCATAACAATCGGAGAATGTCTTCTATGAGCGCAGTTATCAAACCAACGCAAAGCGAAATTTCTGAAAACAGTTCACTGCCTAACTCTCGTCGCGTTTACAGCGACGGTCAACTGCCCGGCGTGCGTGTGCCTTTCCGCGAGATCACACAGAGCCCGTCACGAAATTTTGATGGCACTTTAGTCGCAAATCCGCCGGTTCGTGTTTACGACACGAGTGGACCATGGGGTGATCCATCGCAGCGATGCGATGTGCGTGAAGGATTGCCGCAACTGCGACGCGAGTGGATCGTCAGTCGTGGTGATGTTGACGAGTACGAGGGTCGTGAGCCCATGCCGATCGACGATGGTTACCTAACGTTTGAAGCTGCGAAGCGCGCCCGCGTAAAGGACGTCGGTCGTCTCGAAGATTTTCCCACCGCACGACGCACAGTGCTGCGCGCAAAGCCGGGACTATGCGTGACGCAACTCCATTACGCGCGACGCGGAAACATCACGCCCGAGATGGAGTTCATCGCGATCCGTGAAAACCTCGGTCGCGAAGCGGCATGGGAAGCAGGCGATGCGCCGCGCGACTCGCTGTTGCACCAACACAAAGGACAATCATTCGGCGCGCAGATCCCAAAGTTTGTTACGCCTGAATTCGTGCGTTCTGAAGTCGCGCGCGGACGAGCGATCATTCCGGCCAACATCAACCATCCTGAGTCGGAGCCGATGATCATCGGCCGTAACTTCCTCGTCAAGATCAATGCCAACATCGGCAACTCGGCAGTCGCATCGTCAATAGAAGAGGAAGTCGACAAGATGCGTTGGTCCATTCGCTGTGGATCTGACACGGTAATGGATCTCTCGACCGGGAAGAACATTCACGCGACACGCGAATGGATCATTCGCAACTCACCCGTGCCGATCGGTACTGTGCCAATCTACCAGGCGCTCGAGAAAGTCGGCGGCAAGGCTGAAGAACTTACGTGGGAGATCTTTCGCGACACGCTAATCGAGCAGGCGGAACAGGGCGTTGACTACTTCACGATCCACGCCGGCGTGCGATTGCCCTACATTCCTCTAACGGCCCGCCGAACAACGGGCATCGTGAGTCGTGGTGGTTCGATCCTCGCGAAGTGGTGTCTGGCCCATCACGAGGAGAGTTTTCTTTACACGCACTTTCGCGAGATCTGCGAAATCATGGCTGCTTACGATGTGTCGTTCTCGCTTGGCGACGGACTGCGACCGGGGTCGATTGCAGATGCTAACGATGAAGCGCAGTTTGCGGAGTTGGAGACGCTTGGTGAGTTGACAAAGATTGCCTGGGAGCACGATTGCCAGGTAATGATCGAAGGCCCGGGGCATGTTCCGATGCATTTGATCAAGGAGAACATGGACAAGCAACTCGAGACTTGTCAGGAGGCGCCCTTCTACACGCTTGGGCCACTGACGACCGACATCGCGCCTGGTTACGATCACATCACCTCAGCGATCGGCGCGGCAATGATCGGATGGTTTGGAACGGCGATGCTCTGCTACGTTACTCCGAAAGAGCATCTCGGCCTGCCGAATAAGAAAGACGTTAAAGACGGCGTGATCTCCTACAAGCTCGCGGCGCACGCGGCGGATCTGGCGAAGGGGCATCCGGGCGCGCAGTATCGTGACAACGCGTTATCGAAGGCGCGTTTCGAGTTTCGCTGGGAGGATCAGTTCAACCTCTCGCTCGATCCTGAAGTGGCTCGCGAGTATCACGACGAGACTTTACCTCAGGAGGGCGCCAAACTGGCGCACTTCTGTTCCATGTGCGGGCCGCACTTTTGTTCGATGAAGATCACTCAGGACGTGCGCGAGTATGCAGCGCAAAAGCAGGTTGATACGGCAGCGGCTTTGAGCCTGGGGATGCAAGAGAAGGCGCAGGAATTTGTCGAAACCGGCGGCGAAATCTATCGAAAATAGAAGCCGCCACTCATTCCGCATAGCTTCACAAAATCCATAAGAATTTGTGTACCTATCTCGCAAGTTGTTGTGAAACGGCTTATGTATGCGAAAATACACACAGCATACAGCGAGGTGGGGAACTATGAGATTAAAGCCAGTAGACTCGGATATGCTGAGGTTAGTTGGGTACGACGCCCGCGCGCGAATCCTCGAGGTCGTATTCAACAAGGGCGGCCAGTATAAATACAAAGGGGTGCCTGCTACGGAATTTAAGAAGTTGATGAGTGCAGACTCGATTGGGAAATACATGCATCGCTACATCATCGATCGTTACGATTACGAGCGAGTTAATTAGCCACGGACAACACGGATTGATTACGGATAATCCGTCTTCATCCGTGTTATCCGAGGCCGGCCTTGCGCTGCATCGCTTTCAGCGTCTCGGGAATGAACGATGTGATCTGGTGAGTCTCTTCACGACCATCAGCGTAAGTCTGATACAAATTAAAATCCGGCAAGGCGAGGCAGCTTAGCGGCGACTGGTAGTTATAGCCGGTGTCGAGCCCAATCGCACTGTGCGAAATATAGATTCCATGCCGTCCAACACGTCCACGCAGAGGCAGAAGCGGCGTTGGTGTGTGTCCGAACACACACGGTTTGCCTTTGTAGTTCTTGTAAAAGTCCATGTCGCGCATCCACAGGAGCGACACTTCCGAACTTTCACTCGGATGCTTGCCCTCGTCCAACCCGGCATGAACGTAGATCGCGTAGTCGTCTTCGTAATAGAACGGCAGATCCTGCATGAACGCGAGATGCTCGGCCGGAAATGATTGCTCAAACTTAATCTTCGCTGCTTCGAGATCCTGTTCACTGTCGACTCGCAGGGACACGCCCGTGTACTGTTCAAACGTTCGCTCACCACCGACCACCGGCGTAAGCCACAGATTGCCGTGACCCTCGAGAAAATCCATCAACATCTGTTCATGATTTCCGCGCAGGCAAATAACTCGTTCGGGATTCTCGTTGCATAGTTTCAGGATGTGAGAAACGCAGCACGGCGCATCCGCGCCACGGTCGATCAAATCGCCCAGAAAGACGAGCGTGTCGTGCTCCGGATCGCGCGGCAGCATATCGAGCAGGTTGAGGAGCTGTGCGCATCGACCATGTATGTCGCCCACGATAAATGTTTTCATTCAGACTGGTCCCCGGCTGGTTGTTCGCGTTGGCTCTTGATGCGATTCATCAATTCGACGAAACGTGGATCCTCGTGCATGTCAGTCCAGTTTGGATCAGACTCAAACCACTTGTAATTCTCATTGCCGAGACTGATGGCAGTTTCCAACCACCTCAAAGCTTCGACTTGTCGTCCCTGCAAAAGATAAGCAGACGCGAGCCAGTAAGAAATGTCGTAATCGGCTTCGGCTACCTGCCTGACTTTCGGCGTGAGTTGTTCGTTTGCTTTCGTGTGTTGTCCCTGCGCGCTCAAACAGATTGCGAGGATCGGTCGCACGCCGTCGATCTGCGGGTGTTGTTGCAAAACCTGCTGGAGGATCTTAAGCGCTTCGTCAACTTCGCCTTTGTAATAAAGCACGCGCGCTGTGAAAACTCTGATCAGCGGATGTTCGGGTTCGATTTCATGACCCTGAGCGAGCTCCCGGGAAGCCTCTTCGTACTGGCGTTGATACATGAAAATGCGCGCGCGGTTGTAACTTGCCAGCACGCGTTCACCGGGGTTCAACTTCACCATCCGATCGAAACTGCGCAACGCCTTTTCATAATCACTATCCAGACGCGCAACCACGCCGCGCACAAACCAGACACCCGGATCGTTCGGATACTCATCCCGCAGTAGTTCGACTTCCGTGCGTGCCTTCTGTTTTTGGCCGCCAGTTAGATAGATGAACACCATGTGCATGCGCGCTTCGAGCAGCCGCGGATCGAGCTTCAGCGCTTTGCGAAACGCGTTCTTCGCCTTTTCGTGATCGCCTGCCTGGCCCAGGCCTTTCAACACGCGATTGACATAACAACTGCCGAGCGCTGAATAGGCGAGTGCGAAGTTGGGATCGATCTCGATCGCACGTCGAAAATGTTCGATGCCGGAGTCGAGATGTTCGCGCAGAATGGTGTGATAGATAAACGTCGCCAGGCAATCGCGGCCGCGCAGGTACTCTTCCGAAGCAGCGGCGTCGGCGGTCGTCTTGCGTGCCAGTTCGTCTTTTTCATCCGGCCTCAATTCGAGGCGCAAGCCTTCGACGATGCGTTGCACGATCGTGTCCTGGACACCGATGATGTCGCGCGCTTCGGCGTCCATTCGTTCACTCCAGAGAATCTCGCTGGTGCGCACGTCGAGCAATTGGGCAGTAACGCGGAGTCGATCGCCGGCTTTCAGGAATGTCGCAGTGAGAATCGCGTCGACACTGAGTTCGCGTCCGGCTTCAGCAGCGTCAACAGTTCTATTCTGATATTTCACGATCACTGACGACGGTCGCACTACGAGTGAACGAACACGCGCGAGCTCCGTAATCACAGCATCCGCGAGGGAAAACTGGTAGAAGTCGATCTCGCGATCGTTGCCGACGTTTTTGAAAGGTAAAATGGCGACGCTCTTGCGATCGCGATCGCCGAGACTCGTCAGCGGGCTCGGTTGAGAATCGCGGCCGGCGGATCTTGGACCAGACTCAGAACCCTCGCCACTCTTGCTGCCCGTCAGCCAACGCAGCGCGCGTGTGACCGGACCCTCCTGTTTGAGATGTTTGGGAGCGACCGGCAACGTGGTCTCATCCATGCCCGGAAGCGATTCGGTTCCGAGCTCGCGAATGATCGCACGCAGGTCATCGGCGAAGTGTGAAATCCTTTGATAACGATTGCGTGGATCTTTCGCGAGCGCTTTGTCGATCACTGCCTGCAACTTCGCCGGCACGCGACCCGGCCGCATCTTCGAGAGCGGCTCCGGCTCATCATTCAACACTGCATGACGTACTTCGACCGCTGTTTGACCCCGGAACGGCCAGGTGCCCGTCAGCATTTCGTAAAGCAGCACCCCGGTCGAGAAAATGTCAGCACGCGCATCGACGCGATCTCCGCGCGCCTGTTCGGGCGCCGCGTATGTGGCCGTGCCGTAGGGAACGCCGACTTCAGTGATCTCAGTGTGATGAATTCCCGAAGTACGTGCCTGGTCGTCGTCGAGCAGTTTTGCGAGACCGAAATCGAGTACTTTGACCTGACCGCTGGGCGTGACCATCACGTTGCCGGCTTTGATGTCGCGATGAATGATGCCGCGAGCGTGAGCGGCGCTGAGTGCGTCCGCAGTTTGCAATGCGATCGACAACGCGCTCTCGAGCGACAAGGGACGACCGTTTACGAGTTGCCGCACGTTTCGACCTTCAATGTACTGCATGGCGATGAAGTGAATGCCATTGATCTCGTTGAGGTCGAAGATGGTGCAGATGTTTGGATGGTCTAACGCTGATGCGAGGCGCGCTTCGCGTTCGAAACGTTTGAGGTTAGCTTCGCGGGCAGTCAGTTCCGCAGGCAACACTTTGATAACGAGCGTGCGACCCAGTTTGGAATCGACGGCTTTATAGACCGTACCCTGTCCGCCCTCACCGAGCTTCTCGAGGATCTTGTAATTCCCCAGCGTGGTGCCGATCATTTCCAAAAGTTTCCCGCAAAGGCGCAAAGACGCAAAGAAGAATTTAGCAGTTTCTTTGCGTCTTTGCGCCTTTGCGCCTTTGCGGGAGAATATTCCCTCGCTTCTATGCCCTATTCCGTAATTCCCATCTGCCAGAGCATGAACGCGTAATCGAATGCCGTCTCGCGCAAGGCATCGTAACGACCTGACGCGCCGCCGTGTCCCGCGCCAAAGTTGACTTTCAACAGTAGTGGATTGTTGTCAGTCTTCAAAGCCCGGAGCTTCGCCACCAGCTTTGCGCCTTCCCAGTACGGCACCTGACTGTCATTCACCGAAACCTTCACTAGCATCGTCGGATAATTCTGCTTCTTGACGTTGTCGTACGGCGAATAGGTCTTCATGTAATCGAACGCGGGCTTCTCGTTCGGATTGCCCCATTCGATGTATTCGCTCGTCGTCAGCGGCAAACTCGCATCGAGCATCGTGTTCAGCACGTCAACAAAAGGCACTTGCGAAACGACTGCCTTGAACAAATCAGGTCGCATATTACTAACCGCGCCGACCAATAACCCACCGGCACTACCACCCTGAATGACCAGCCGGTCTTTCGAGGTGTACCTTTGTTTGACGAGGGTTTCGGCGCAGGCGATGAAATCGGTGAACGTGTTCATCTTCTGCATCATCCTGCCGGCCTGGCGCCATTCCTCACCTAACTCGCCACCACCGCGAATGTGTCCGATCGCGAAGATAACGCCACGGTCGAGCAGGCTAAGACGATTCGAAGAAAACGTCGGCGGAATTGAGATCCCATATGAACCATAGCCGTAGAGCAACAACGGCGCACTGCCATCGAGCTTTACTCCGTTGCGATAGACGATCGACATCGGAATCCTGGTTCCGTCCGCGGCTGTCGCAAACACTCGTTCAGACTTGTAGTTTTTCCGATCGAATCCGCCGGGCACTTCCTCCTGCTTCAACAACGTCGCCTTGCCCGTGTTCATGTCGTAATCAAGGGTCGAAGACGGTGTAACGAGCGAGTTGTAACTGTACCTGACGACGGACGTGTCGAATTCGTGGTTGGTAGACAGCCCTGCTGAGTAGACCGGTTCCGGAAACTTGATGCGATGACGTTTGTCAGTTTTGAAGTCAACGACTTCGAGTTGTTGCAGTCCGTGTTCCCATTCAGACAGCACGGCATGATTGGCAAAGAGATCGATCCCCTCGAGCTTCACTTCCGGTCTGTGTGCAACAAACTCTTTCCAGTTCTTTTCCGACGGATCGTTAACCGGCGCGGTGACGATGCGGAAATTCTTCGCGCCTCTGTTTGTGCGAATGTAGAACGTATTGTTGCGGTGATCGACGTCGTACTCGTGCTCGGGCTGTCGCGGCAGGATCACTTTCAACATCCCGTTTGGCTCATTAGCGCGCATGTAGCGAGCCTCGGTAGAGGTCTTGCTGAACGCTTCGACAAAGATGATTTCCTTGTCGCGTGAGCGACCGACTCCGATATTAAACAGCTCGTCCTTTTCTTCGTAGATCAGGTCATACTTGTCAGTGCTGAGAACGTGACGGAAAAACTTGTCGCCCCTCTTGGTAACCGCATCTTCAGTGACGTAGAAAAGCGTCTTGCTGTCAGTGGCCCAAACGGCGCTGGTGGCGCGTTCAATTTTCTCAGGAAAGAGTTGGCCCGTTCGCAAATCTTTGACCTGGAGCACGTACTGGCGATAACCCGTGTTGTCAGTACTGTAAGCAAGCAGGTTTCCATCATCACTCGGAATAAAGTCGCCAACGCTCATGAACTTCTGACCCTTGGCCAGTTC
>Ga0068859_100000231_pt1 | contig 55036 bp, 63 predicted proteins | sample KBSSwiS22_FD_66585 | JGI IMG/M metagenome (GOLD analysis project Ga0068859, IMG submission 66585) | Switchgrass rhizosphere microbial communities from Kellogg Biological Station, Michigan, USA - KBS Switchgrass S2-2 | ecosystem: Host-associated > Plants > Roots > Rhizosphere > Soil ... | reverse complement strand
GGCCGATTCGCTCATGTCCATTGTCTCACAGCCGCGACGCCGCCGCACGGCGGCGGCTTTGCTTGAGGATGAAGCCGATGACCTTGGCCACCGCCTCGTAGTGGGCGGGCGGGATCATCTCGTCGATTTCGGTGGTGGCGTAGAGGGCGCGCGCGAGTGGCGGGTTCTCGATCACCGGCACGCCGGCCTCCTCGGCGACCTCGCGGATCTTCAGGGCCAGGGCGTCCAGCCCCTTGGCGACGCAGACCGGCGCCTCGTCCTCGCCCTGGTCGTAGCGCAGCGCGACCGCGTAGTGGGTCGGGTTCATGACCACCACCGTCGCCTTGGGCACCGCCTGCATCATCCGCCGGCGGGCGCGCTCGGTGCGGATCTGCCGCTGGCGAGCCTTCACGTGCGGGTCGCCTTCGGTGTTCTTGAACTCCTCCTTCAGTTCCTCCTTGCTCATCCGCATCCGCGCGATGAAGCGCTGGCGCTGGATCAGCCAGTCGGCGCCGGACATCACCAGCAGCAGGCCCAGGATGGCGAACACCAACCGGCGCAGCACCTGCGCCAGGAAGGGCAGGATGGCCGCCGGCTCCATCGACGCCAGCCGGTCGAGCTGGACCAGCTGCGGCTTCAGCACCCAGTAGGCGATCGCCGCCGTCAGCGCGATCTTCACCACCGACTTGCCGAACTGGATGAGGCCGTCCAGGCCGAAGATCCGCTTCAGGCCCTTCAGCGGCGAAAGCTTGCCGAAGTCGGGCTTCAGCTTGTCGGGCGTGAACATCAGCCCGGTCTGCAGCAGGTGTCCCGCCGCGCCCGCCGCGCCGGCGGCCAACATGACGATCAGCAACGCCGGCAGCGCCGCCTTCAAGGCATGACGGGCGACCTCGACCCCGCCCGCCCCCTCCAGGGGGATGGACTCCGGATGGGCCACAAAGGGCAGGAGCTGCTGGGCCATGTCGCGGCACATCCAGCCGCCCAGGGCCGCCACCACCGCCGCCGTCGCCGCCAGCGACGCGAACTGCGGCAGCTCCATGGTCTTGGCGACGTCGCCCTTTTCGCGCGCCTGCTCCAGCTTGCGCGGTGTCGGCTCCTCTGTGCGGGAGGCGGCTTCGTTCTCCTCAGCCATGCCTCACCCGAAGACCGTCAGCAGGTCGTGGTAGCGGTCGACCCACACCATGCCGATTGCGCCCAGGCTGATGGCGAAGACCGAAAGGCTGGTCAGCACCATCAGCGGCGTGGCGACGAAGAACACCTGGAACTGCGGCATCACCCGCCCGACCAGGCCGGTGGCGATGTTGAAGATCAGGGCGAAGACCATCACCGGCGCGGCCAGCTGCACGCCGAGCGCGAAGGACCGGCCGACCGTCTGGATCGCCAGCGTCGCCGCGTCGCCCGCCGGCGCGGTTCTGTGGAAGGGGAAGATGGCGTAGCTGCGGACCATGGCGCTGATGAACAGGTGGTGCAGGTCGGTGGTCATGATCAGCACGACGCCGATCAGGCTCAGGAAGGTCCCGAGCGTCGTCGACGGCTGCGCTTGGGAGGGATTGGCGGTCTGGGCGAAGGACAGCGTGGTCTGCAGCGAGACGATTTCGCCCGCCGTCGCCAGCGAGGCCATGAACAGCCGCAGGACGCCGCCGATCATCAGCCCGATCAGCGCCTCCTTGATCACCATCCCGGCCAGCTCGCCCACCGAGCCCGGCGTCGCCGGCGCGCCGGCGCTCAGCACCGGGAACAGGGCCAGGGTCATGACGAACGCCAGCGCCAGGCGGATGCGCGGCGACACCATGGCCTCTCCGATGCCCGGGATCAGCATGACGATGGCGCCGAGGCGCGCAAAGATCAGGCCGCCGGCGAAGACCTGCTGGGCTGTCGCATAGTGCTCCAAGGCCGCCCGCGGCCTACATCTGGGCGATGCGGGCGGCGATGTGGCGCATGAAACCGCTCATCAGCGCGCCCATCAGCGGCAGGAACACCAGCAGCGAGATGAAGATCGCCACGATCTTGGGCGCGAACACCAGGGTCTGCTCTTGAACCTGGGTAAGGGCCTGCACCAGCCCAACGCCGACGCCCACGATCAGGCCGACGATCAGCACCGGCGCCGAAAGCTGCAGGGTCAGCCAGATGGCGTCGCGGCCGACATCCAGAACCTCGGCGCCGTTCATGGGGACCTCTCGCTCGACTCGGGAACTCTTGGGCCTCCGAGCCTTGGCGATCATGGTTAACGAAGGGCTACCGCCGTTAACCTTTCGACCCGCGCGCCGCCGTCAGATCGGCATGCGCATGATCTCTTGATAGGCGTTGATGACCTGGTCGCGCACGGCCATCACCGTCTCCAGGCTGGTCTCGGCCGCGGAGATGGCGGTCACCACGTCGACCAGCTCGGCCTTGCCCTGCACCTGAGCCGTCATCTGCGTCTCGGCGTGGCGGGTGGTCGAGAGCACGTCCGTCATGGCCGAGCGAAGCATGGACGAGAAGTCGCCGGCGCCGGCGACGCCTTCGGCGGGACCGCCCGCGCCGAGGCCCGCGGCCTTCTGAACGCTGGCGTAGGCCTTGGCCGCTGAGAGCGGATCGATCATGGCTCAGCCCCTACCGCTTCAACAGGTCGAGCGTGCGCATCTCCATGGCGCGCGCGGTCTCGATGACGTTCAGGTTGGCCTCGTAGGCGCGCTGCGCGGCCTTCATGTCGAGCGCCTCGATCAGGGGGTCGACGTTCGGCTCCTTGACGTAGCCCTTGGCGTCCGCCGCCGGGTTGCCCGGTTCGTAGACCGTCTTGAAGTCCGATCGGTCGGGCTGGACCTTGGCCATGGAGACGCCGGTGGCGCCGGCGACGGTGGTGGGCTGAAACACCGGAATCTGCCGACGGTAGGGCTCGCCGCCCGCCGTGCGGGCGGTGGAATTCGCATTGGCCAGGTTCTCGGCGATGATCCGCATGCGCGCCTGCTGGGCGCGGAGCGCGGAGGCGGCGACGGCCTGGGTGACGCCGCCGATGGTCTTGTCGCCCGCCATCTAGTTCCCCCTACTTGCCCGGCGCGCGCGCGGCGGTGCGCAGCAGGTTGAGCGACTTCTGATAGAAGCTGATCGCCGCGTCGTAGTTCATCCGCGCATCGGTCATCTTCATCATCTGCTCCTCCAGGACCACGGCGTTGCCGTCGAGCCGGGTTTCGGAGTCGCGGACCGTGACGGTCTTGACCTTGGCGCGCCCGGGTCCACCGTTGCGCGCCGGGCTGATGTGGCCGCTTTGGGTCGTCATGGGGGCCAGGGCCGCCCTCGCCTGCGTCTCGGCGAGCGCCATCTGGGAGGCGAAGCTGAACGGCTTCAGGTCCTTGGGAAGAAAGCCGGGCGTCTCGGAATTGGCCACGTTCTCGGAGATCACCCGCTGGCGCTCCGACAGATAGCCAAGGCGCCCACGCAGCATGGCGAACAGCGGAATCTGCGACAGGTCCATGCGCCAAGATGGTGAACAAACAGGGTTAATGGGGACTTAATCGACTCGCCCAAGCGTGCGATGCAACGGTCATCTCAGCACGCAGAAGCGCTTATGAATTTTGCCGATTTCGCCCGCGCGGCGTTCGCCCTGGCGTTGACCCTGGGGCTGCTCGGCCTCTGCGCGGCGGCCATGCGCCGCTATGGCCCCGACCTCGTCGCCCGCTTCTCGGCGCCCAAGAAGGAGCGGCGCCTGGCGATCGTCGAGACCCTGGTCCTCGACCCCTCCCGCCGGCTGGTGCTGGTCTCCTGCGACGGCCGCGAGCGGCTGCTGCTGCTGGGCGAGGGCCGCATCGTCGACGGCGAGCGCGCGTGATGTGGAGCCTGTTGCGCGCCATCCGCACCCTGCCGGCCGAAGAGTGGCGCCGGGCCGCCGGCCTGGCCGCCCTGACCACCCTCGCCGCCTTGGTCTTCCCCGCCGCCGCCGCGGCCCAGGCGCTGAACATCAACCTCGGCACGGGCGCGGGCCTGACCGACCGTGTGGTCCAGCTCATCGGCCTGATGACGGTGCTGTCGCTCGCGCCCTCCATCGTCATCATGACCACCTCTTTCGTGCGCATTGTGGTGGTGCTGTCTCTGCTGCGCACGGCGCTCGGTCTGCAGCAGAGCCCGCCCAATTCCGTGATCATCTCGCTGGCGCTGTTCCTGACCGCCATCGTCATGGGGCCGACCCTGGAGCAATCCTATCAGCAGGGGGTGAAGCCGCTGCTCAACCACGAGATGGAGCTTCCGCAGGCCTTCGAAGCGGCCGGAAGCCCGGTGAAGCGCTTCATGCTGAGCCAGGTGAACCGCGACGACCTCGACCTGTTCGTGCGCCTGTCGAAGATCCCCAAGCCCGCCAGCCCCCAGGCCATCCCGATCCGCGTCGTCACCCCGGCCTTCATGATCTCCGAGCTGAAGCGCGCCTTCGAGATCGGCTTCCTGCTCTTCGTGCCCTTCCTGGTGATCGACCTGGTGGTGGCGAGCGTGCTGATGAGCATGGGGATGATGATGCTGCCCCCGGTGGTGGTCTCGCTGCCGTTCAAGCTGATCTTCTTCGTGCTCGTCGACGGCTGGCGCCTGGTCTGCGGCAGCCTCGTCGAAAGCTTCCACCGCTAGGGAGCGTTACCGGGCGGCGGATTAGCGCCCCGCTCGAAGCTCAGCCCCTGCTTCCGGCACGCTTCCGCCACCAAGGGGCCGCCCAGGGTCTCGTAGAGCCAGATACGGACGTTTATGGTCTCGTCGACGGTCGGCGGCTCACCGGGGCGCACCGCCGCCTGGAACGCCTTCTCAAATCGTTCCAGGTCAGCCATCGCCTCGGCCAGGTCGCCCTCGATCTCGTAGATGGTCAGGTAGGGTTTCGCGCCTTCCTGCCGGGCGGCCGTGACCGGTCCCGAAGGCGCCGGCGTCTTCCACTCCGTCCGCTTGTAGCGTTGCGCCCGCAGGAATCCCAAAGTCTGGACGGCGTCGCAGACATGATCATGGTAGTATTCGACGAACGCCGTCTCGGTCCCTGGGGCCGGTTCCATCATGACGATCATGATATATCTGTGCGACTCCATGTCGTTCTCCTCCCTGTTTTCTAGAGCGCCTCAAGCGGAAACGGACCGCTTCTCCTAACCCTTGGCCGAGGCGCTGGGGAGCGCAGCCTGCTTTCCCGAGGCGCCGCGCGTCGGGCCTGAGGGCGGCGGAGCGGACTTGAACCGCTGCTTCATCTTGGACACCCAGCCGGCGAAGGTTTCGTTGTCCGCGGTCACCCGGCCGAAATCGGCGACCGACAGGCGTCCAGAGGGCTCGCCGGTCAGGGCGATACGCAGCGCCTCTGGGTTGTGCGCCTGCTCGTAGAAGCCCTGGTACTGCTGCTGCAGGCGGCCAAGCGCGGCGGCGTCGCCGGCCAGGCTGTAGGCGACGGCGGCCCGGAGAAGGCGGCCTTCCTCGTCCCCGGTGAGCGGGCCGGGCCTTTTCCAGCGGTCGCCAAGCGACTTCTCGTAGAGCGGCCCGGCCACGGCCCAGACCTTCTGCTTCCAGTTCACCTCGGCGCGCAGGTCCTGCGCCTCTCGCGAAGAGTCCTTGCCGAGGATCTCCAGCGCGCTGTCGAACCGGCCAAGCGCGGTCCAGGCGCGAGCCTCGACCAGCCTCCGCTCGGCCTGAAGCGCGGTGGGCAAGACGGTGGTGCGCGAGCTGTTGAGCGCCACCAGGGCGGGCTCCGGCTTGCGGTCCATGAGGTAGATCACCGCCAGGTCGGTCGCCACCTGCGCCCTGGGCACGCCGTCCAGCCGGTTGTCGACCTGGTACTTCAACAGCTCGGCGGCCTGGGGCAGCAGGTCCACGTCGACCAGGCGGCGCACCAGCTTGCGCACCATCAGGTCCCCGTCGGCCCCAAGCGGCGTGAGGTCCTTGAAGTCGTAGAACAGCGCCAGCGCCTGGATCGGCTCCAGCCCGTCGGCCATGCCCTCGAGGAACAGGGCGCGGAAGCTGGTCTGCAGGTCGGCCTGGAGCTGCACCGCTTCGGGCAGGTCCGGCAGCTTCTGGCCCATCGAGCGCAACGCCTCCAGGGCTTCGCGATAGCGGCCACGCTTCAGGTAGAGCTGGCCCAGCGCCCGGGTGCTTTCCAACTCGGTGGCGTCGCCGCGCCAGCGGTAGCGCAAGTTGTCGAAGACACTTGCGGCCTTGTCGGGGGCGATGGCGCCCTGCTCGAAGCGGATCTGGGTGGCGCGCAGCATGGCGGGCGCCGCCAGCGACTCCACCGGGGCGCCGGCGATGGCGGAATAGATCCGCAGCGCCCGGTCCTTGTGGCCGAATAGCTCGATGACCCGGGCCTGCACGAGACGCGTGCCCAGCTCCTCCAGCGGGTCCACCTTTTCCTGAAGGGCGAGCTTCACCCGGCGGTCGGCGTCCACCAGGTCGCCTTGCCGCAGCGCCGCCTCCGCCGCGGCGCGGGCGAAACGGGCCTTCCAGGTCGGGGACATCAGGGCGTAGGCCTGGACACCCTTGGAGAACTGGGCGCGGCTCTCGGCCCACTGCGCCTGTTTCGAGGCGATGTAGGACCGCCACAGGGCGGCGGACGGATCGTCGGCCAGCTCCGGGCTGGAGAAATCGGCCTCGGCCTCCTTGTAGCGGCGGGCCATCACCCGGGCGACGCCGCGAAGGCCGCGCCATTCGGGATCGTTCATCAGCTCGGGATGGGCGCGGGCGACGGCCCCCAGCGCGCCGATCGCCTCGAAGCCAAGTTCCGAGCCGACCAGGAAGCGGGCGAAGGCCATGCGCGCCTTGACCGGGCCGTTACGGTCGCCGTCGGCCGACTCCGCCGTGGCCTGGGCCAGCAAGGCGTCGTAGCGGGCGAGGAAGCCCCCTCCGCCGGTCTTCGGCCAATGTTCGAAGTCGATCAGCGCCGGCATGGCCGCCGGCTCCGGAAGCCCAAGGCTCGCCTGCGCGCGCTGCTGGCTGGCCCAGGCGGGCGACAAGGCCAGGCCGCCCGGCCGGCTGAACCGCACGATGTCGCCGTCGCGGCTCACCTGCAGGTCTTCGACCTTGGCCTCCACCGCGAGGCCCTGGATGGAGGCCAGGAAGGCCATCTGGACATAGTCGCGCCGTGAGGCCAGGCCCTTGGGCGGGCCAAGCGCGGTCACCACCGTCAGGGTGTCGCCAGCGTCCGGGTCGGCGAGGCGCACGATCCGGGTGGCGCCGGCCAACGGCGCCTTGAGAGCCGCGGGGCCGCCTTCGGCGTCGCGAGCCACCCGCACGATGGTGGGCTGACTCTGATCGCCGGGTCCCAACGCCAGCGTCCAGGTCGCGCCGTCGGAGATGGCGAACAGCGGAATCTCGCTCGAGGCTTGGAGGCGGACCGCTGAATAATCGGCGCCCCGGAACGCCTGCGCTCCGCGAAGCTGCGAGAGGCCCTTGGGCGCGCCCGAGATGTCCAGATTGGCGGGAGCGTCGAACACCACCCATATCGCATCGCCGCGGCGGAACACCGCCGCCCCGGCCGGATTGGCCCACGGGAAGCTCAGCAGCACCTGGCCGCCGGCGACCTTGGCCTCCATGCGCACCGTCCCCCCAGCCGGCACGGGATTGGGCCTGGGCGGTTCGGGCGCGACCGCCTCCGCGGTCTTCACAGGCGGCGCATCGGGCTTGGGGAAGACGTTGACGTAGGCTGCGCCGTCCGCCTGGCCGACCTTGGCCTCGGCGTCGTCCGCCAGGGTGAGGGTGAGCTCCAAACGGCCGCCCACGTGCCGCTTCTCGGCGGACTTGATCCACTTCGGCGGATCGGTGCGCAGCCTGGCGATATCCGGATCCGCGTCGCGCGCGAAGCGGAAGGTCAGGACCTGACCCTGCCGTCGGGTCTCCATGCCCGCCTTGCCGCTCCAGTGGAGCTCCACCCGCGAGAAGGCCTCGGCCTGGGCGACCCGGACCTCCAGCGGTCCGTGCGGAGGCGCGGCCGCCAGGCCTTGAGGCGCGGCGAGACCTGCGACGCAGGCCGCGGACACGCCCAAGCGCAGGGCCTGGCGAAGACGCATGGCCGCTAGCCGGCCTTCGCGGCCTGCGGCGCGGCGGCGGGCGCAGCGGCGGCGGGAGCGGGCTTGGCCGGAGAGGGCTGCGCGGCGGCCTGGGCCGCGGCCGGCGCCGCCTTGCGGGCCGGCGCCGCGGCCTTGCGCGCGGCGGCGCGCTTGGCGGGAGCCTTCTTGACGGGCGCCGCGCCCGTCGCGCCGCCGGCGCTGGCGGTCACGGCCGGACCCGAGGCGGCGACGGGCGCAGGCGCGCTCGTCGAGGTCGCCGCCGCCTGGGCGGTCGCGGCCAGGGCCTTGGCGGTGCGGAACCGGGCGGCCAGTCCTTCGGCCAGCTTCTTGGCCTCCGACGGCGGCATCTGCGACAGCACCGCCGCCAGGGAGCGGTCCTTCATCTTGGCGGCGATGGGCAAGCGCACTGTGTCGTCCAGCACCATCATCCGTGGGCCGGCGTCCTTGGGCTTCATTCCCTCGAACACCTTCACCAGGCGATCGACCTCGGCGTTGTCCTTCTGCTCGGCTTGGGCCAGCAGCGCCTGGACGTCGGCCTTCAGGCCGTCGAGCGCCTTGACCTTGGCGTCCAGCTTGGCCTCGGCCGCGGCCATCAGGGCGAGCTGGGTGTTGAGGTCGTTCTCGCGCTGATCGAGCTGGCCGCGCCGCTCGCCCAGGCTCTGGAGCACCTGCAGCTCGGCGGGCGACAACCCGGCCTCCTTGGCCAGCTCCGCGGCGGTCGGAGCGCACACCGGCTGCGGCTTCGCCGGAGCCGGACCCGACGCGGCGGCCGCCGCGTCGGTCGCCGCGCCTGTCGTCGCCGCTTCGGCCCCCTTGCCCTTGGCGGGCGTGTCGGACATGGCCACGCCCTCGGCGAGGGCCTTGGCGCCGGTCAGCAGGTCGGGAAGCTGGCGCGCGCCGGCCATGGCGTTCACCGTCAGCACGCCGGCCACGGCCACGCCCATCAGCGGCAGGATACGAGGCACGGGCATCAGCGACGCGCTCCCGCCGGATCGGCGGCATCGACGAACAGGTCCTCATCGAAGGCCAGCGGCGCACGCACCTTCGGCTCGGGCCTGACGAGGCGCTCGGGTTTGGCGCGGGCCTCGCGAGTGGCGGCGAGCAGGGCGCCCAGCCGCCGCTCCTGCGCCCGCTCCGCCTCGGCCTCGGCCAGGCGCTCGACGGCCGGCGCCTGTTGGGTCAGCCGCTCCAGCTTGGCGGCGAGCTGACGGCCCTTGTCGATGCGGTCGGAGAGCAGGTCGAGGGCCTCGTCGGAGGCCGCGCGAAGCTCGGCCAGGCCTTGCTCGGCGCGCGCCGCAGCGTTGTTCAGCTGCTGGACCGCGAGGGCGAAGTCATGCTGGCTGGCGCGCAGGGTCTTGAGCCGCCGGTTCAGCCGCATTCCCATGACCAGAGCCGCCGCCAGGAGGGCGATCAGGAGCCCGTTCAGGGCGAAACCGATGACGCTCATTGGGTCCTCTGCAAGGCTTCCCGGGCCTCGGGCGCGATAGGCGCCTCGACGCGCACGGCGATCTGGCTGTTGCGGCGGCCCATGCGGCCGCGGGTCAGCGGCACCATGCCGGCCTTCAGCTCGATCAGGCTGTCGGGGGTGGCGCTGAACATCATGGTGTCGCCCACCTTGAGGTTCAGCACGTCCTTGAGGCTCACGCTCTGCTCGTCCAGCACGGCGCGGACCTCGACGTTGGTGGTCCAAAGCTCGGTGGCGAGGTGGCCTTCCCAGATGTTGTCGCGGCCGAACTTCTCGCCCATGAACTGCTGCAGCAGCATCTTACGGATCGGCTCCAGCGTGGCGTAGGGCAGCAGCAGCTCGATCCGCCCGCCGCGGTCCTCCATGTCGATGCGCAGCTTGACCAGGATGGCCGCGTTGGCCGGCCGGGCGATGGCGGCGAACCTCGGGTTGGTCTCCAGCCGGTCGAGGGTGAAGGTCACCGGCGTCAGCGGATCAAAGGCTTCCTTGGCGTCCGCCAGCACGACCTCGATCATCCGCTGCACCAGCACCCGCTCGATGGTGGTGTAGGGCCGCCCCTCGATGCGCATGGCCGCGGTCCCGCGGCGGCCGCCCAGCAGCACGTCGACGATCGAGTAGATCAGGTTCGAATCGACCGTCAGCAGGCCGTAGTTGTTGAGCTCCTCGGCGCGGAAAACCGACAGGATCGCCGGCAGGGGGATCGAGTTCAGGTAGTCGCCGAAGCGGATCGAGGAGATGTTGTCCAGGCTCACCTCGACGTTGTCGGAGGTGAAGTTGCGCAGCGACGTCGTCATCAGCCGCACCAGGCGGTCGAAGACGATCTCCAGCATCGGCAACCGCTCGTAGGAGACGAGCGCCGAGTTGATGATGGCGCGGATGCCGGTCCGCTCGTGGCCGTCGTCCTCTGCGAAGTCGAAGCCCAGCAGGCTGTCGATCTCGTCCTGGTTCAGGATGCGCTCGGCCGCGACGCCGTCGCTAAGGCCGCCGGCGCCGCCCTCTTCCCAGTCCTCCGCCTGTTCGTTCTGCTCGGCCATGATGCGCTACGCGGTCCCCCAGCCCTGCGGGCTAGTTGATCAGCATCTCCTCGATGAGCACGGCGTTGGCATGGGCCGGCGCCGCCAACAGGTTCACCCGCCGCAGGATCTCCATGCGGAGCTGATAGGAGCCCTGGCTCCCCGAAAGGTCCTCGGGACGCAGTTCGCGCAGGAAGCTTTGGAACATGTCCTGCAACCTCGGCATGTTGGGCTGGAGGGCGTCCACCGCCTCCTGGTCGGGCATCTCGAGGGTCAGCCGCAGCTTCAGGAAGGTGGGCCGCCCGTCGGCGGTCTGCATGTTCACGACGATATCGGGCAGGGTGTAGAACACCACCCCGTCGGGCCCTTCGCGGACCTGGCCGGCGCCCTTGTCGTCCTTGCCTTCCTTGGCGCCCTTCTCGTCCTTCTTCTTCTCGGCCTTCTTCTCCTTGTGCTTGGCCCCGGCCGCGGCCTCGTCCTTGGGCGCGAGCAGCAGGAAGGCCGCCGTCCCGCCGCCGCCCAGCACCAGGACGGCCGCCGCGGCGATGATGATGATCAGCTTCAGCGGCGGCTTCTTCTTGCCGTCGCCTTCGGCCGCCTCGTCGGCCGACGCTTCCTGGAGCTGGGCCTCAGCCACGCGCGCGTCCCTTAGAATCCTTATCCGCGCTGAGGCTCGGGGTGTTTTGGTTAAGAAGCGGTTGTTAACGGGCGCGACATGGCCGCGATCTGCCGGGCAAAAACTTCCCCTGGCGGCCGTTAACCTTCTTAGTAGTTGGAATTATTTATATTTTCGTCTGGCCTGAAGCTTGCAGCGAAGACCGTGAAAAGGTCGCGTTCGAAAAGGCCGGAGTTAATGGACAACGCCCTCTATGTCGGATTGTCACGGCAGATGGTGTTGCGCCGCGAGATGGACATCGTGGCCAACAACATCGCCAACGCCGACACCACCGGCTTCAAGGTGGAGTCGCTGGCGATGAAGGAGAACGCCGCGGAGCCCGCCTTCACCCTGCAAGGCCCGCGGCCGGTGAAGTTCGTCGGCGAGGACGGCGTGCTGCGCGATTTCGGCCAGGGCGGGCTGCGCCGCACCGACGCCCCGCTCGACTTGGCCATCGACGGCCCGGGCTTCCTGCAGGTCTCCACGCCGGACGGACCCCGCTACACCCGCGACGGCCGCCTGCGGCTCGACGACAACGGCCGGCTGGTCACCAGCTCGGGCCAGCCCGTGGTCGACGATGGCGGCGGCGAGATCACCCTCGATACGGAGAAGGGCCCCGTCAGCATCGCCGCCGACGGCGCCATGACCCAGGGCAGCGAGCGGGTCGGCAAGCTCGGCGTGGTGAACTTCGCCACCCTCTCCACCCTCCAGAAGGTCGGCGACAACCTCTACCGCAACACCTCCAACCAGCAACCGCAGCCGGTCGCCGAGGCGAAGCTGCGCCAGGGGATGCTGGAGAGCTCCAACGTCAACCCGATCGTGGAGGTCACCCGCATGATCGAGGTCAGCCGGGCCTACGAGCAGATCGCCCGGATGATGGAGTCGCAGTCCCAGCTCGCCTCCAACGCCGTCCAGGCGCTGGGCAAGGTCCAATAGGAGAACTGAACGATGCAGGCGCTCCGCACGGCGGCGACGGGCATGGCGGCCCAGCAGCTCAACGTCGAGGTCATCTCGAACAACATCGCCAACATGAACACGGTCGGGTTCAAGAAGCAGCGCGCCGAGTTCCAGGACCTGCTTTACCAGACCATGGAGCAGGCCGGCGCCCAGTCCTCGGACCAGGGCACCATCGTGCCGACGGGGGTGCAGGTGGGCGCGGGCGTCAAGGCCGGCAGCGTCTACCGCATCCAGACCCAGGGCGCGCTGACCGCCACCGGCAACAAGCTCGACCTGGCCATCGACGGACGCGGCTTCTTCCAAGTGCTGCTGCCAAGCGGCGAAACCGCCTACACCCGGGCCGGCAACTTCTCGACCAACGACCAGGGCCAGCTAGTCACCCAGGACGGCTACCTGGTGCAGCCGGCGATCAGCATCCCCAACAACGTCACCGACATCAGCATCTCCAAGACCGGCCAGGTGCAGGTGACGCAGCCAGGCGTCGCCGCGCCCACCACGGTCGGGGTGCTGGAACTGTCCACCTTCGTCAACGAGGGCGGACTGCAGCTGATGGGCGGCAACCTGCTGAAGGAGACCGCGGCCTCCGGCCCGCCCACCAACGGCCTGCCCGGCGCCGAGGGCGTGGGCGTCCTCGACCAGGGCTACACCGAAGCCTCGAACGTCGATCCCGTCTCCGAAGTGACCGCGCTGATTGTGGCCCAGCGAGCCTATGAGATGAACTCCAAAGTCATCTCCACCGCCGACTCCATGCTCGGCGTGACCAACCAGATCAAATCGTGATGAAGGCTGCCGCCCGCCTCCTCGCCCTGGCGCTCGCCGCCGCGGCACCTCCAGCGCTCGCCGGCCAGCCGGTGACCCTGCGCGGCGACACCGTCAGCGCCGGGCCTGTCGTCACCCTGGGCGACCTGTTCGAGGGCGCAGGCCGCGCCGCCGACGCGCCCGTCGCCCGGCGGGTGGGTCCGAGCGTGGTGCTGAACGCCCGCGCCGTGCAGGTCCAGGCCGCGCGGCTGGGCCTCGACTGGGCCAATCCCGCCGGCCTCTCGACGATCGTCGTGCACGGCGGCGTCTCCCCGCCGTCCCGCGCGGCGGCGGCCCGCGGCAATGTCGAGGTGCTCACCTACGCCCGCAGCCTGATGGCGGGCGAGATCGTCCGGCCCGAAGACCTCGTGTGGGGCAAGGCGGCGCTGACGCCGGCGGACGCGCCCTCCGACGCCGACGCCATCGTCGGCCTGGCCGCCAAGCGCCCGCTGCGCGCGGGTCAAGCCGTGGCCATGCGCGACGTGGGCTCCGCTCAGGTGATCAAGGCCGGCGAGGCAATCACCGTCACCTTCGCCGCCGAAGGGATCACGCTGTCGCTGCAGGGCCGCGCCATGCAGGCGGCCGGCGTCGGCGAGCTGCTCAACGTGCAGAACACCGCCTCCAAGAAGATCGTCCAGGCCGTGGTGGCCGGACCCGGCCAAGCCGTCGTCGGTCCCCTCGCCGAACGCCTCAAGGCCGCCGGCCCCAGCCGTTACGCGCTCCGCTAGGAAACCCTCGCATGACCCGCGCCTTCCGTTCCGCCGTCGTCGCCCTCGCCGCCCTGGCCCCCCTGGGAGCCTGCTCCACCGCCATCGAGGCGGTGCGCGGTCCCGAGCTCGCCCCGGTCGGCTACCCCGCCGCCCTGGTGCCGCGCGACCAGCAGATTCTCTCGTCCAACCGGGAAACGAGCCCGGGACCGGCCAGCTCCAACTCCTTGTGGCGGGTGGGCGCGCGCGCCTTCTTCGCCGACCAGCGGGCGCGGCGGGTGGGCGACATCGTCACCGTGCTGATCGAGATCGACGACAGCGCCAAGACCAACAACACCACCTCGACGGGCCGCACCTCGGGCATGAGCGCGGGCATCCCGCACCTGCTGGGGCTGGAATCGAGCCTCGGCCGGATCCTGCCGGGCGGCTATGACCCGGCCAACGCGCTGTCCACCAACTCCAAGACCAGCAACGCCGGCTCCGGCTCGGTTGACCGCTCGGAGAAGATCAACCTGACGATCGCGGCCGTGGTCACCACGGTCATGCCCAACGGCAACATGATGATCCAGGGCACCCAGGAGGTGCGCACCAACGCCGAGCTTCGCCAGCTCACCGTGGCCGGGATCGTGCGGCCGGAGGACATCTCCTCGGCGAACACCATCCGCCACACCCAGATCGCCGAGGCCCGCATCAGCTACGGCGGACGCGGCGACATCAGCCGGGTCCAGAAGACCCCGGCCGGCCAGTCGCTGATCGAGAAGTTCTCGCCCTTCTGAGGCTCAGCGCCGCGCCGCCGCCTGCGAGAGGTTGCTCGCGAGCGCGATCTCGGCGGCAAGGTCGGCGGCGAAGGCGTCCTTCGCCTGGGCGGTGACGCGCTGCTCGACAATCCAGTCGCCCACCTGGGCGACGGACAGCCTGGCGAAGGACTCCTGGCCGTCGGCGGCGTAGGTCAGCCGCCGGGTACGGCGCTCCGGCAGCGCGGGCCCGCCCTGCGACTTCGCCACCGCGAATCCGCCTTTGGCCGGCCGCGCATCCGGATGGGCCCGCGCGATGTCGCTCAGGAAGTAGTCGAACATGTCGTCCAGGCTGAAGGCCGCCGGCTTCCTGACGATCGACTGGGTCTGCAGCGCACCCAGCACCCGGGTCTCGCAGGCGACGTCCTCGCTCCGCCAGCGGGTGGCGTCGATGGTGATGCGGTTGTCCAAGGCGCCCGGCTCGAACTCGCAGACCAGGCCGCTGGCGCGATGCCGGACCTCGGGGGAGGTCCCGGTGGTGACGTTCTCGAACAGGTCGCCCGCGCCGGCGGCGCGGATGATCGCGTCGGCTTCCACCCTGGCGGCGACGGGCGTCGCTTTGGCGCCGACAGCCGGCAGGAAGGCTGCGAACGCCACAGCGGCGATGGCAAGGCGTGCGGTCATGGAAATCGAAGCCCCGTGAGGACGGGCCCGGAAGCGGGCCGGCTCACCTTAATCGACAGGGCGAGGCCGAAGGGCGCGGCATCCCGCCCCTGCGACCGTGCATCCGCGATGGAGCGGCTCGAGCCCCTTGGCGGGGCCGCGACTAGGCGCGACGGCCGGCGGCGGCCGTTTCGACGCCCAGCGCCGCCAGCGCGGCGCGGGTGATCCCCTCGGCGTCCAGGCCCGCCTGGGCGTACATGGCCTCGGGCTTGTCCTGGTCCTGGAAGATGTCCGGCAAGGTCAAGGTGCGCACCCGCAGGCCGCTGTCGAGGGCGCCGTTCTCCGCCAGGGCGTGCAGGACGAAGGCGCCGAAGCCGCCCACGGCCCCGTCCTCGACGGTGATCAGGGCCTCGTGCTCGCGGGCCAGGCGAAGCACCAGATCCAGGTCGAGGGGCTTGGCGAATCGGGCGTCGGCGACGGTGGTGGAAAGCCCGCGCGCCGCCAGCAGGTCGGCCGCGCGCAGCGCCTCGCCCAGTCGCGTCCCGAGCGAGAGGATCGCGACCGCCGTCCCCTCGCGGACGATCCGGCCCTGGCCGATCTCGAAGGGCGCGGCGAGGTCGGGAATGGCCACGCCGACCCCGTCCCCGCGGGGATAGCGGAAGGCGCTGGGCCGATCGTCGATGGCGACGGAGGTGGCGATCGCGCGCGCCAGCTCGGCCTCGTCGGACGGCCCCATCAGCACCATGCCCGGCAAGGCGCCCAGGTAGCCGATATCGAAGCTGCCGGCGTGGGTCGGCCCGTCGGCGCCCACCAGACCCGCCCGGTCGATGGCGAAGCGCACCGGCAGCCGCTGGATGGCCACGTCATGCACCACCTGGTCGTAGCCGCGCTGAAGGAAGGTGGAATAGATGGCGCAGAACGGCTTCATGCCGTCGGCCGCCAGGCCGGCGGCGAAGGTCACGGCGTGCTGCTCGGCGATGCCGACGTCGAAGCAGCGGTCGGGGAACTTCTGGGCGAACAGGTCGAGGCCCGTGCCGGACGGCATGGCCGCGGTGATGGCCACCACCTTCGGGTCGCGCTCGGCCTGCTTGATCAGCTCGGTGGCGAAGACCTTGGTGTAGCTGGGAGCGTGCGCCTGGGCCTTGGCCTGGACACCGGTGATGACGTCGAACTTCACCACCCCGTGGTACTTGTCCGCCGCCTTCTCGGCCGGCGCGTAGCCCTTGCCCTTCTGGGTGACCACGTGAACCAGCACGGGGCGGTCCTCGATGGCGCGGGCGTTCTGCAGCACGTGGACCAGGGCGTCCATGTCGTGGCCGTCGATCGGGCCGACGTAATAGAAGCCAAGCTCCTCGAAGAAGGTGCCGCCCGTGACCATGCCGCGGGCGAACTCCTCGGCCTTGCGTGCCGCCTCCTTCAGCGGGCGCGGCAGGGCGTTGGCCACCGACTTGCCCATCCGCCGCAGCGACTGATAGCCCTCGCCGGAGACCAGCCTGGCCATGTAGGCGCTCATCCCGCCCACGGGCGGGGCGATGGACATGTCGTTGTCGTTCAGGATGACGGTGAGCTGGCGGGTGGTGTGGCCGGCGTTGTTCATGGCCTCATAGGCCATGCCGGCGCTCATCGAGCCGTCGCCGATCACCGCCACGACCCGGTTGTCGCGGCCTTCCTGGTCGCGGGCGGCGCAGAATCCCAAGGCCGCCGAGATCGAGGTCGCCGCATGCGCGGCGCCGAAGGCGTCGTATTCGCTCTCCGCCCGCTTGGTGAAGCCGGAGAGGCCGCCCCCTTGGCGCAGCGTGCGAATGCGGTCGCGGCGGCCGGTGAGAATCTTGTGCGGATAGGCCTGGTGGCCGACGTCCCAGATCAGGATGTCGCGCGGCGTCTCGTAGACGTGGTGCAGCGCCACCGTCAGCTCCACCACGCCCAGGCCCGCGCCCAGGTGGCCCCCGGTCTGCGAGACGGCGTCGATGGTCTCGGCGCGCAACTCATCGGAGAGTTGGCGGAGCTGAGGCAGATTGAGCCTCCGCATGTCCGCGGGCGACGAAACCGTGTCCAGGAGGGGAGTGGGAGGAGCCATGAACGCGACCGCTCGGAGGATGCTGCGGGACTGACTAGCTGCGCCGGTCTAGCACGAAATCGACGCTGTCCCGCAGGAATTCCGCTGCGACGCCAAAAGGGTCCAGGTGCGACTTCGTCTGCTCGACGATGAGCTCCAGGCGCTCGCGCGCCGCCTCCGCGCCGAGCAGCGTGACGTAGTTGGCCTTGCCCTTTTCCACGTCCCCGCGCGCGCGCCGGCCGGGCGTCGCCTCGCCGCCCTTGGCGTCCATCAGGTCGTCGACGATCTGGTAGGCCAGCCCAAGGTCCTGGGCGAAGGCCAGCAGGGCGTGCCGCTCCGCCTCGCTCGGGCGCGCCATGATCAGTGGCAGCTCGAAGGCCGAGGCGATCAGGGCCCCTGTCTTCAGCCGTTGCATGCGCGCCACCGCTCCCAGGTCGTCGCGCACGCCCAGCACGTCGATCATCTGGCCCCCGCACATGCCGCGCGCGCCCGCCGCCTGGGCGAGCTTCAGGATCATTTCGGCGCGCACCGAGGCGTCGGCATGGGTGTCCGGGTGGGCCAGGATTTCGAAGGCGGCGCTTTGTAGGGCGTCGCCCGCCAGCAGGGCGGTGGCCTCGTCATAGGCCCGGTGCACAGTGGCCCGGCCTCGGCGCAGGTCGTCGTCGTCCATGCACGGCAGGTCGTCGTGGATCAGGCTGTAGGCGTGGATGCATTCCAGCGCGCAGGCCGCCCGCAGCACCGGCCGCTCGTCCACGTCGAACATCCGCCCGGTCTCCAGGGCGAAGAACGGCCGCAGCCGCTGGCCCGGACCCAGCGCCGCGTAACGCATCGCCTCGGTGAGCCGCGCCTCCGGTCCGTCGGCGCGGGGAAGCAGCTCGTCAAGCGCGACCGTGACGAGATCGGCGGCCTCGGCGACGCGCTGCACATGCTCCTTCATCAGCCGAACTCGGCGGCCTCGGCGCCGGGCTGCCCGTTTATCCCCTGAACGATCTTCTCGACGCGCAGCCGCGCAGCCTCCAGGCGCGCCTCGCAGTGCGCCTTCAGCGCCGCGCCGCGCTCGTAGAGGCGGATCGAGTCCTCCAGCGGAGCCTGGCCGGATTCCAGGCGCGCCACGATCTGCTCCAGCTCGGCCAGCGCCTGCTCGAAGGAGAGGCTTACGATATCGGGGGCTTCGGACATGTGCGGTGATCCCTGGCCCGATGGTTTCAGCAGGACTGGCCGCCCCTGGCAAGCCGGGCTGACGCTGCGTCCATCATCCCGTCTTCACGAAGCGGCGCATCGACCAGTACTTCCACCCCTCGCTGTGGGCCAGCCGCCAGCCGCGTCGCCGAAGCGCCCGGCCGATCATGAAGTTGAAGAAGCCATGGGCCAGGACCACCACGTCCTCGCCGCCGTCGGCCAAGGCCTCGAGCATGTCGGCGGCCTCTCCGGCCCGGACCTCGGCCTGGCGGCGCGTCTCGCCGCCCTCGTGGTGGTTGAAGAACCACCACCAGAACCGGGCGATGAACCCCCAGGTGGAGGGATTGAGCCTAAGCCAATCGGGCCAGCGCGGCGGCGGCAGCGGCGCCTCCACCAGCACGGCTTGCTGGGTGAAGCTCTTGCCGCCAGCCAGCGCCTCGGCGCTTTCGATCGAGCGCAGCCGCGTCGAGGCGACCAGGGTCCCGCAACGCTCCACGAAATCCACCAGCAGCTTGGGCGGGCTCTGGCCCGGCAGCAGGCCGAGCACTTCGTAGCTGGCCCAGAATTCCCGATACTCGCGGGCGTTCAGCCTCACCTTGCGTGAAAGCGCCGGCTCGCCGTGCCGCGCCAGCACGATGGCGCCGCGCCGCGATGGCCTGGTCGGGGTGGGAACCTCGGCGGTCAAGACGCTGCCCATCCTCCGGGAGCGCCCGTTCGGCGCGAGCCCCGCTCCCTACCCCTCGCTCAAGGCGCGGACGTGCGCGAGCGCCGACCGACCCAAAGCCTGAAGGTCGTAGCCGCCCTCGAGCGAGGACACAACCCGGCCCTTGGCGGATCGACGCGCCACCTCGCAGACCGCGCGCGTCGCCCAGGCGAAGTCCTCCGCCTCCAGCGCCTGGCGCCCTCCGATGAGATCGTCGCGATGCGCGTCGAAGCCGGCGGAGATGAGGATCAGCTCCGGCGCGAAGGCGTCCACCTTCTCCATCAGGCCGCTGAAGGCCTGACGCCAGGCGGCGATGGGCGCGCCAGGCGCCACGGCGGCGTTGACGATGTTCGACGGATCGTCCGCCTGCGGACGGCCGCTGCCCGGCCACATCGGCCACTGCTGGATCGAAGCCAGCATCAGGTTCGGCTCGGCCGCGAACGCCGCCTGGGTGCCGTTGCCATGATGGATGTCGAAGTCCACCACCGCCACCCGGTTCAGGCCGGCCTGCTGGGCGGCGCGCGCGGCGACCGCCACGTTGGAGAAGACGCAGAAGCCCATCGCCGCGCCGGGCTCGGCATGGTGGCCCGGAGGCCGCACGGCGCAGAAGGCCCGCTCCAGCTCGCCCGCGGCGGCCCGCCGCGCCGCCGCCGTCGCCGCCCCCGCCGCCCGCCGCGCGGCCGACAGGCTGCCCGGCGAGAGCACGGTGTCGGCGTCCAGCGCCAACCCCCCGGGACCTGGTGAAAGCGCGAGGATGCGCTCGACATAGCCTGGCGCATGGACCAGCAGCAGGTCCTCCACCTCCACGAAGGGGGCCTCGCAGGGCTCCAGCTCCAGGTCGGCGGCGTCCTGCAGCGCGCTCAGCACCGCCGTCAGCCGCTCGGGCCGTTCCGGGTGGCCGGCTCCGGGACGGTGGTCGAGCATGTCCGCGTGGGTATAGAGAGAGAGCTCCATCACCTCGCTATCTCAGCACACGCGCGGCGGCATGCAAGGCTGGGCGCGCCACGGCCGCTCTAGGCCGCCAAGGACCAGGCGAACTCTAGGTCCTCGACGAACAGCGCGTAGGCCTTCGCCTTGGCCTCGCGGTCCGGCAGCCGCAGCAGATAGGAGGGATGGTAGGTCGCCACTCCCTGGGCCTGGTCCGCCAGCTGCAGCGCCTGCTGGCGGAGCTTGCCGATCGCGGCGGGCTTGCCGAGGACCGACAGGACCGCGGTCGCCCCCAGCGCCACGATCACGCGCGGCCGCACCAGCCGCCGCTCGGCATCGAGCCACCAGCGGCAGGCGGCGACCTCGCCCGCGTCGGGGGTCTTGTGCAGCCGACGCTTGCCGCGCGGCTCGTGCTTGAAGTGCTTCACCGCATTGGTGACGTAGGTCTCGGCGCGGGGAACGCCCGCCTCGGCCAGCGCCTTGTCCAGCACTTGTCCCGCCGGGCCCACGAAAGGCCGCCCGGCCAGGTCCTCCTGGTCGCCGGGCTGCTCGCCCACCAGCATCAGCCGCGCGGTCGGCGGCCCCTCGCCCGTCACGCCCTGAGTGGCGTCGCGCCAAAGGTCGCAGCGGCGGCAGGCCTGCACGCCGACCGCCACCGCCTCCAGGCTGGCCGGCGCCTGGCCGTCCCAGGCCGCGTCGCGGCTGGCGCGCTGGGCGGCGCGGACGATGCGTCGATCGGGCTCGCTGGGCGCCTGGCGCACCATCTCCTCCACCTGGGCCTCCGCCTTGGCGATCAGTTCGGGAATGAGCCGCGCCTCGGGCAGGTTCCGCCAGTACCGCTTGGGCATCTCCTTGCGCATCATCCTAGGATTGAGGCGCGCGGGGTTGAAGATCGCGGCGTAATAGCCGCGCCAGACCTCCTCCAGCGCGTCCTCGCCGGGCGCGTCCGCGGGGTCGGCGCCGGGGGCGAACGTCAGCTTGCGCCCGTCCCAGTGGACGCAGACGTCCGGCGTCAGGATGGAGAAGCGCATGTTCGCAAACCGGCCGGCGAAGAAGGGCGCGGTCAGCTCGGCCACCCGATGGGCGGGCTCGAACCAGGCGGCGTAGGCCTCCTGGCCCTCGGCATCGGCCACCTGCCGGAAGCGGACGAAGGCCTTCATCTTGTGCGCCGCCTGCCCCACCTGCCGTGCGAGCGCCCGCGCCTTGGCCACCTCCGGATCGCTCGCCAGCCGCAGGAGATGCGGCTCGTGCGCCAGACGCCTCAGCAACCGGTAGAGCAGGTCGAACCTCTCGTCGGACCGGTGCAGCACCACGTCCGCCGCAAGCTCCAGGAATTCGCGGGGAACCGAGAAGCCGCCGCCGGCCGGCGGCTTCGCCGCGGCGTCGGCCCCGCCGAAGAGCTCTCGCCCCTCGACCGTCCAGAGCACGTCCTCAGGCGCGGCCTCGGCCGCGCGCAGCGACCGGGCCGCGGCGCGCCAGCCCTCGAAATCGGTTTCCGACGCCAGCCGGACGACGCGCATCAGAACAGCCTCAATTGCTCCGGCTCCGGCGCCAGCCGCGCGCGAAGATCGACGCGGTCGATGAGGCCGCCCGGCGACCAGTCGCTCACCACTACAAAGGGCTTCAGACGGGCGAGCCCGCCGGTCAGCCGTCGCAGATCCTCCAGCTCAAGCCGCTTGCGGCGTCGGACCTCGATCAGCCGGTCCACGGCCTTCAGGCCGAGGCCCGGCACGCGCAGCAGCCGATCCCGGTCGGCGGTCTGCAGGTCGAGGGGGAAATCGCCGCGATGCTTCAGCGCCCAGGCGAGCTTGGGGTCCACCGTCAGGTCCAGGTCCTCGCCCTCCCCGACGATCTCGGCGCGTTGGAAGCCGTAGAGGCGCATCAGCCAATCGGCTTGGTACAGCCGATGCTCGCGCATCAGGGGCGGGCGCGACAGCGGCAGCCGGCGGGTGGAATCCGGAATGGGCGAGAAGCCGGAGTAGTAGACCCGCTTCAGCCTGTAGGCGGCGTAGAGGTTTTCGCTTCGCTGCAGGATCTCGCCGTCGCTGGCTTGGTCGGCCCCGACGATCATCTGCGTCGATTGCCCGGCGGGCGCGAACCTGGGCGGCTTCGCCTTGCGCGCCGGCGCCTGGGCGGCCTCGGCCCCAAGCCGCACCGCTCCCATCGCCTTCTTGATTCCGACGAGATCCTTTTCCGGCGCCAGGGTGGAAAGGCTTTCGTCGCGGGGCAGCTCGATGTTCACCGACAGCCGGTCGGCGTAGAGGCCGGCCTCCGTCACCAGCCCTGGCGAGGCCTCGGCGATGACTTTGAGATGGATGTAGCCGCGGAAATCGTGGACCTGGCGGAGCGTGCGGGCCACCCGCACCAGGGCCTCCATGGTGTAGTCCGGCCCCTGGATGATCCCCGACGAGAGGAACAATCCCTCAATATAGTTGCGCTTGTAGAAAGAGAGGGTGAGGTCCACGACCTCCTCCACCGAGAACCTGGCGCGCGGCGTGTTCGACGAGACGCGGTTCACGCAATAGGCGCAGTCGTAGATGCAGAAGTTGGTCAGCAGGACCTTCAGCAGGCTGATGCAGCGCCCGTCCGGCGCATAGGCGTGGCAGATGCCCATGCCCCCATCGGTCGAACCCACCCCTCGCCCGCCGCGCGAGTGCCGCCGCTCGCCCCCCGAGGAGGCGCACGACGCGTCGTACTTGGCCGCATCGGCGAGGATGGCGAGCTTGCGCCGAAGGTCGAGGACCGCCATGGGACGCAGTCTATAGTTCTTGTTTTGTTCCGTCCACCCGCACCTCTCATCGCACGGTCGGCGCCTACACATTGATCACCCCGTGCACACGCCTTCAGCGGATCGGTCGAAAAGCGCCAGGCTCCACACTTTTGGCCTTCCGGTCAGATTGCGCGGACTTGCCTGCGCTTTAAGCGCGATGTGCCGGTGGATTGCGCAAATCCGCGGCCGAGGCTTTCGGGGGAGGCGCTGGTGAAGGGATCGTCGATGCGGAAGGCCCTGTGGGCAGGACTTGCAGCCTCCGCCACCGCCGCTTTTGCAGGCGCCGCCCAGGCGCATACGCCCGTCACCGTGGCTGAGCCCGGCCATACGGCCTGGCTGCTGTCGGCGACGGCGCTAGTGTTGTTCATGACCCTGCCTGGCCTCGCGCTGTTCTACGGCGGCCTGGTGCGCGCCAAGAATGTGCTGTCGGTGATGATGCACTGCGTGGCCGTGGGGTGCCTGGCTTCGGTGCTGTGGCTCGCGGGCGGCTACAGCTTGGCCTTCTCGGGCGCCGCGCCGCTGATCGGCGACCTGGCCAAGTTCGGCCTGCACGGCGTCCGCGGCCAAGTCACAGGCCAGATTCCCGAGACGGTGTTCTTCGCCTTCCAGATGACCTTCGCCATCATCACGCCGGCGCTGATCATCGGCGCCTATGTGGAGCGCATCAAATTCTCAGCCGTCCTGCTGTTCAGCGGGCTCTGGCTCTATCTGGTCTATGCGCCGGTCTGCCACTGGGTATGGGGCGGCGGCTGGCTGGCCCAGCTCCATGTGATGGACTACGCGGGCGGCTTGGTGGTGCACGCGACCGCCGGCGTTTCGTCCCTCGTCGTGGTGGCCCTGCTCGGCCCGCGCGACGGCTTTCCCAAGGACGTGCAGCCTCCGCACAACCCCGGCATGACCATGATGGGCGCCGGCATGCTGTGGGTGGGCTGGTTCGGCTTCAACGGGGGCAGCGCCCTGGCGGCCGACCAGAACGCCGGCGCGGCGCTGGTGGCCACCCACCTGTCTGCGGCCACCGCGGGCCTGGTCTGGGCGCTGATCGAGCGCGTGCGCTTCGGGCGCTCCAGCATGGTCGGCCTGGTCACCGGCGTAGTCGCGGGCCTGGCCACGGTGACACCCGCCTCGGGCTTCGTCGGGCCGGCGAGCGGGGCGGCGCTGGGCGCGCTGGGAAGCCTGGTCTGCTTCGGAGCCGTGGAGCTGGTGAAGCACCGGCTGAAAATCGACGACAGCCTCGACGTCTTCGCCGTGCATGGCGTGGGTGGCATCCTGGGCACGCTGATGGTGGCGGTGCTGGCGGCGCCGGCCCTGGGCGGGGTCGGTTACGCCGAGGGTGGGACGGTGCTCAGCCAACTCGGAACCCAGGCGCTCGCCGTGGCGGTGGTCTGCGCCTGGGCGGCTGTGGTCTCGGCGGTCATCGTGCTGGTCTGCCGCGCCTCGGTCGGCCTGCGCGAGAACGACGAGGCCATCGAGGAGGGCCTGGACCTCGCCTCCCACGGCGAGCGCGCCTACACCCTCTGAGCCGGCTCAGTTCGCCGCGCCTGCATCTGGTCGCGGGATCGGCGGTGCGCCGGACGGCAGGGGCGCCTGCGGGTCGCGGATGAAGCTCAGGACGTCGGCCCACACCACGGGCCCCTGATGGTCGCGCATCAGCAGGTGGTAGCCCTTGGCGTAATAGGCCGAGCGGTCGGCCGGCTTCAGTCGGCGGGCGGCGCGGAAGGCGGCGCGCTCCGGGATGATGTCGTCGTGCGCCCCATAGAGGTAGAGCGTCGGCGCGCGGGCCCGGCCGAGGGCGTCGGCCCCGCGGGACATCAGCCTCACCAGCCCATAGAGGGCGTCCGAACGCGCGCCCCAGATCATCAGCGGATCGCGGCTCATGGCGATCAGCTCCTCGCGATTGTCTGTGGCCTTGATCTTCCGCGTCAGCCACGAGGGCGGGGTGTAGACCTTGCCGGGCGTGACGTTGGCGGCGATCCACAGCAGGGTCTTGTAGGGCAGCGGCTGATCCCGCCAGCCCCAAACCGCGGGCGACAGCAGCACCAGCCGGTCTGCGGCGGGCGGACGGTCGGACGCGAAGGCCTCCGCCGCAAGCGCCCCGCCCATGCTTTCGCCGACCACGGCGATGAGCGCCCCCGGATAGTCGCGCCGGGCGAGGCCGACCACGGTTCGCAGGTCCTCCATCATCAGATCGTCGCCGGCCCATACGCGACGGCCGGGCGAGCGGCCGAAGCCCCGCTGGTCGTAAGCCAGGGTCGTCACCCCCTGCTCGGCCCACCAGGGCGCCGCCAGATGGAAGGCGTGGCCATAATCGTTCATGCCGTGCAGGCCGATAATGACGGCCCAGGGCTCGCCCTTGGCCCGCCAGGCGCTCAGGCCCAGCCGGGCGCCGTCGAAGCTCACGACCGCGTCGGACTCCAGCCTTGGCCCCTCGAAACGCGCCGAAGGCGCGGCCGCCTGCTGCACCAGCATGGGCGCGCAGCCGGTCAGCGCCATGACGGTGGCGAAGGCGGCGAGCAGGCGCCTCATGCCTGCAGCACCTCTTGGGTCCGGCGCCGGAGATGCGGCACGACCTCGGCTTCGAACCAGGGATTGCGGCGGAGCCAGGCGGTGTTGCGCCAGGACGGATGGGGCAAGGGCAGGACCTCGGACGGCAGGTCGCGCCAGCCGCGCACCACCTCGGCCATCGGCCGGCGGGTCTTCAACGCCCAGGCCTGGGCGTAGCTCCCAACCAGCAGGGTCAACTCCACCTGCGGCAGGGCGGCGAGCAGCCGCTCCCGCCAGAGCATCGCGCAGCGCGGGGGCGGCGGGTGGTCGCCGCCCGCCGGGCTAGTCCCCGGGAAACAGAAGGCCATGGCCGCCACGCCGATGGCCGGATGACCGTAGAAGGCGGCCCGGTCCACCCCCATCCAGTCGCGCAGGCGATCGCCGGAGGGGTCGTCGAACGGCAGGCCGCTTTCGTGCACCCGCCGGCCGGGCGCCTGGCCGCAGATCAGCAGCCGCGTCTGGCGGCTGACCCGCACCACCGGCCGCGGTTCGTGCGGCAGCTCGCCGGCGCAGGCGCGGCAGGCGCGGATCTCGTCCAGCAGGCGGTCCAAGGCCACGCCGATGCGTCCCTAGTCTGGCGACCGCAGCCTGTAGACGCCTTTGAAGCTGTCCGGGTCGGCGGGCTTGTTGTGCCGGGTGATGACCAGGCGCCCCTGCCGGGCCAGGCCCACCGCCGTGGCCCGCACCTGCGGCAGGAGCCTGCGCCAGCCCTCGGCGTCCACCGCCCGGGCGATCTCCTCCGGCGAGGCCGACTTGCCGGGCGCCAACTCCGCCAGCCGCGCCAGGATGGCGGTCTCGATCACTGCGCTCATGCGGCCTTTCCTAGCCGCTTCCGGAGCGGGGTGGAACGGAACTGGGAGTCGCCCCCTACTGCAGGCTGCGTCCTATGGCGTAGAACCGCTCGGCGCGGGCCTTGCGCACCGCGTCGGGCGAAAGGCCGTCCAGCGCCGCCAGCTCGGCTTCCAGGGCGTCGCCCACGGCCTGCAGGGCGGCGTCGCGGTCGGCGTGGGCCCCCCCCATGGGCTCGGGCACGATGCGGTCGACGATGTGCATCTCAAGCAGGTCCTGGGCGGTGATCTTCATCGCCTTGGCCGCCTCGGCGCCCGAGCGCGAACCGCGCCAGAGGATGGAATTGGCGCCCTCGGGCGCGATCACCGAATAGATGGCGTGCTCCAGGATCAGCACCCGGTTGGTCGCGGCGATGGCGATGGCGCCGCCGGAGCCCCCCTCGCCGGTGATCACCGCCACATTGGGGGCGCCCAACATCAGGCAGGCCTCGGTCGAGCGGGCGATCGCCTCGGCCACGCCGCGTTCCTCCGACGCCACGCCCGGATAGGCGCCGGCGGTGTCGATGAAGCTCACGACCGGCAGGCCGAAACGCTCCGCCAGCCCCATCAGCCGCACCGCCTTGCGGTAGCCCTCGGGCCGGGCGTAGCCGAAGTTATGCTTCACCCGGGTGGCGGTGTCGCGGCCCTTCTCATGGCCCATGACCACCACCGGCCGGCCACGGAACCGGCCGAGCCCGCCCATCAACGCCTGGTCGTCGCCGAACACCCGGTCGCCGTGCAGCTCGATGAAGCCCTCGATCAGGCCCTGGGCGTAATCGACGAAGTGCGGCCGATCGGGATGGCGGGCCACCTGCACCTTTTGCCACGGATCCAGGTCGCGGTAGGCCTCGACGCGCATCTCCTGGGCGCGCGAACGCAGGCGCTCGATCTCCGCGTCGAAGGCGCCGGGCCCGGCGCTGACGGAGAGCTTGGACAGCTCCTCGATCTTGGCTTCGAGCTCGGCGATCGGCCGCTCGAAATCCAGATAGTTGCCGGCCATGCGGAGGGAGGCTCCCAAGCGGTGCGGAAGGGCGGCGGAACTTAGGCGGGAAGGCGCCCCGCCTCAAGGGGGCAGGGCGGAGGGCCTGCAACCACATCGTCGCTGACGGGTTTCAAAGCCGAGGTCGAGTCCGATCCGTTCCGCATCAGGGGGGCGGCGAGGGCGGAGCGGGTGCGTCTTCGCGAACGCGCGGTGGCTCCTGACACGTCCGCCGCGCCCGAGGAGAAACGGAGAAGGAACATGAAGACCCTCATGAGGACCGCGATGGCGTCGGCCCTGGCGCTCGCCGCCGCCGCGCCCGCGGCCGCCCAGTACGGCGGTTCCCCTTACCGCCCGACAGACGACTACATGCAGCGCCAGCGGGAGTACGAAGCCCAGCGCAATCAGTATGAGGCGCAGCGCGACGTCTATCAGGCGAACCGCTCCGACTATCGCGCCGCCCGCGCCGCCTACGAGCGGCGGATGGCCGACTGGGAAGCCGCGCGCGCCGCCTACGACGCCCGCTACGGCTATGGCGCCTACGCCCGCTACTACGGCCCTGCGCCGGTGTGGAACGAGAGCAACTGGGCGTCCTGGTCCGGCCCGCCGGCCGCCGGCTACTATGGCGCCAACGCCAGCTATGCGGCGCCCATCCGCTGCAACAACAACAGCGCCGTGACGGCGGGCGTGATCGGCGCCATCGCCGGCGGTCTGCTGGGCTCCAACGTGGCGTCCCGCCATACACGGACCGAGGGCGCGGTGCTGGGCGCCGTGGTGGGCGGCGGCGTCGGCGCGGCCGTCGGCCACGCCAACGACAAGTACAAGTGCGACAGCCGCGGCGCCTACTACAGCTACAACGACACCGTGCCCTACCGGGTGTCCGACAACGTCTACCGCGACGACCGCTACAGTCAGTGGCGTCGCCGCGGCTGCCGCCTGGCGCCCGCGCCCGTGAACGACCGCGGCGACTACGCCTATATCCGGGTGTGCCCGGATTCCGACGGCCGCTACCGCATCACCGGCTAAAGGCCGGTCGTTCCCACTTCGCAAGCCGCCCCTTGTGGGCGGCTTGTTTTTTGCGCGCCGGGTGGAGGGTCAGCGCTTCTTCGCCAGAGGGTGCTTGGTCTCCACCACCTGCCGAAGCCGGTCGCCCGCCAGATGGGTGTAGATCTGGGTGGTGGCGATGTCGGCGTGGCCGAGCAGCGTCTGCACGACACGCAGGTCCGCCCCGCCCTCCAGCAGGTGGGTGGCGAAGGCGTGGCGCAGGACGTGGGGACTGACGCGGGCCGGGTCGATGCCGGCGAGCGCAGCCGCTTCGTCCAGAAGCTGGGCGAAGCGCCGGGGCGTCAGCCGACCGCCGGCCGAGCGGGACGGGAACAGCCAGGGATTGGCCTTGTCGCCCTTCGGCAGGAAGCCCGCCCGCACCTCCAGATAGGCTTTCACCGCCGACCGCGCGGCGTCGTTCAGGGGCGCCAGCCGCTCCTTGCCGCCCTTGCCCTTCACCACCAGGTAGGCCGGATCGCGGGCCAGGACGGCTAGCGGCAGGCCGGTGAGTTCGGATATCCGCAGGCCGGAGGCGTAGGCCAGCTCCACCATGCAGGCGAGGCGCAGGCCATGGGCTCCGTCCTTCGCCGCCGCCGCCGCGATCAGCCGGTCCATCTCTTCGCGGCTCAGCACCTTGGGCAGGCTGCGGCCCTTCTTGGGCGCCTCGACGCGTCGGGAAGGGTCGTCCGCTCGCCAGCCCTCGCCCAGCACGAAACGATAGAACTGCCGCACCGCCGCGCGCCGGCGCGCCGCCGTCGCCGCCGACAGCCCCCGCGCCCCCAGGTCGGCGAAATAGGCCTCCACATCCTCCGCCGCGGCCTCGGCCAGGTCGCGCCCCCGCCCCCCCAGGAAGGCGGCGGCGTCGGCGAGGTCGCGGCCATAGGCGACGAGCGTGTTTTTCGCCGCCGCCCGCTCCACCGCCATCATCTCCAGGAAGGCCTCGCTCCAGTCCCCGCCGCGGCTCATGGCGCCAGCAACCCCTCGAGGGCGAAGTTGCGCGCGTCGCGGTCGAGGCCCGCCAGGCGCAGCGCGCGAACGATGCGGGCGCGCTCGCCGGCCGCCAGTCCCCCCTGCCCCGCCTCGGCGCAGCTCCACAGCGCCAGCATCGCCGTCTCTCCGGCCAGCTTGGCGCGCGCGGCGTCCTCCATCGCCAGATTCCGGCCGACGGCGCTCCTGCCTTCGGACACCTCCAGCGCCGCCAGAGCCGCGCGTAGCGGCGGCGTCTCGGCGCCGGCGTAGGCGGCCACGATCACCGCGGCGGGGGCCGAGGCGCGGTCTTTCGCGGCGGCGTCGAGAAGTCCGGCCACCGTCTCGGCGGGGATAGCGCCCCCGCCGGCGATCGCCTGGGCCGCCGCCGGCGCCGGGCCGTCACCCGCGGCGATCGGCCACGCCGGCTCGACCGGATCTCCCGCCAGCGCCGCCGCCAGCGCCGCCGTCGGCCTGGCCCCATGGAGATCGAGGCCCAGGTTGCGGGACAGCGCATAATCCAGCCCGTCGCGCAGCGAGGCCGGCCCGGGATCGCCAAAGCCGGCGAGCTTGGCGCCCATCAGCCGACCGAAGGTGGCGTCGCGCGCCTGGGCCTGGGCGAGGTCGTAGGTGAGCTGGGCCTGGTCGGCATGGCCGCCGATGGCCTGGCAGTAGGCGCGAAGCCGCAGCCAATAGACGTCCTCGCGCCCGACGCTCAGCCCCTCGGCCACGGCGCAGGCGCGCGCGTCCTCCCCGGCCAGCAGCGCGCTCTCGGCCGCCTGGCGCGAGAGCTCCGGGCTGCGGTCCATGCCGCGCGCCCGGGCGAGCACCGCCGACGCCGCCTTGGTATCGCCCAGCGCGGCCAGCGCCCTCGCCCGGGCGGACAGGATCTCGGCGTCGTCGCCGATCCCCTGGGGGCCCGGCGCCCCGGTGGCCAGCACCCGGCGGGCGAGCGCCTGGGCGGCCTTCGACAGCGGCGCGGTCGCGAGCTTCGGCAGAACCGCCCGCACCGTGGCGGCCGAGGCGTCGCGCCAGAGGTCGGCCGGAAGGCCGGTCTCGCGTCCCGGGTTGGAGAAGGCGTCGGGCGCCGCCAGCGCCGTGACCTCGACCGGCTGGGCTCGCGCCGCGCCGGCGAGCGGGAGGGACAGAAGGGCCGCCAGGGCCAGTGCGCGCCGCATGACGCCACCATACGACAGCGGCATGGTTGGCGCGAGGGCGTGGGCTCGTGTAAGCCTGCGCCATTCATGGACCGGTTTGAACCGCTGCGCCGCCGCACCATCGCCCTCGTCGGCCTGATGGGCGTCGGCAAGTCGAGCGTAGGCCGCAGGCTGGCCAACACGCTCTCCCTCCCCTTCCGCGACGCCGACGCCGAGGTGGAGGCCGCCGCCGGGCGCGCCATTTCCGACATCTTCGCCGAGCTGGGCGAGCCCGCCTTCCGCGAGGGAGAACGGCGGGTGATCGCCCGGCTGCTGGACGAGCCGCCGCACGTCCTGGCCACCGGCGGCGGGGCTTTCATGGACCCGCGAACCCGCGCCCTCATCAAGGGCAAGGCCATCTCGGTGTGGCTGAAGACCGACCTCGAGGTGCTGGCGCGCCGCCTGGCGCGCAAGGACAACCGCCCCCTGCTCGCCGGCAAGGACCCGATGACGGTTCTCCAGGCGCAGGCGGAAGCCCGCTACCCCATCTACGCCGAGGCCGATCTGGTGGTGGAAACCGGAGACGCGGCGCATCACGTCAGCGTCGATCAGCTGCTGCGCGCCCTGGCGGACTTCGTCGGAGAGACCCAGCCGTGACGCGCAAGGTGGCGGTGGGGCTGGGCGCGCGCGCCTATGACGTCGTGATCGGCCCCGGCCTGTTGGCCGAGGCGGGCGCCCGCATCGCGCCTCTCGCCCGACGCAAGCGGCTGGCGGTGGTCAGCGACGAGACCGTCTGGGGCCTGCACGGGCCGGCCTTCGCCGCCTCGCTGCAAGCGGCGGGGCTGAGCGTGCTGCCGGTGGTCGTGCCGCCCGGCGAGCAGACCAAGAGCTTCGAGGGCCTCGCCAACCTCATGGACCGCCTGCTGGCCCTGGAGCTCGACCGGGGGGACCTGATGGCGGCCTTCGGCGGCGGCGTGGTGGGCGACCTCGCGGGCTTCGCCGCGGCCATCTACAAGCGCGGCGTCGACTTCGTGCAGGTCCCGACCACCCTGCTGGCGCAGGTCGATTCCTCGGTGGGCGGAAAGACCGCCATCGACACCCCGCGCGGCAAGAACCTGGTGGGCGCCTTCCATCAGCCGAGGCTGGTGCTCGCCGACCTCGACGTTCTGGGGACCCTGTCCGAACGCGAGATGCGCGCCGGCTACGCCGAGGTGGTGAAGTACGGGCTGCTGGGTGACGCCGACTTCTTCGGATGGCTGGAGGCGCAGGGGCCGCAGGTGCTCGCGCGTGCGCCGGACGCCCTATCCCACGCGGTCGCGCGTTGCGTCGAAATGAAGGCCGAGATCGTCGCTGAAGACGAGACCGAGCAGGGCCGCCGCGCCCTGCTGAACCTGGGACACACCTTCGGCCACGCGCTGGAGGCCGAGACGGGCTATGGATCGGCCCTGCTGCACGGCGAGGCGGTGGCCGCCGGCCAGGCGCTCGCCTTCCGCTTCTCGGCGGACCAGGGACTTTGCCCGCACAGGGATGCGGAGCGCGCAGCCGCGGCCATCGCCCGCGCGGGCCTGCCCACGCGGCTGGACGAGGTCGTCGGTCATCCCTTCGGCGCCGAGCACCTGATCCGTCACATGGCCCAGGACAAGAAGGCCCAGGGCGGCCGGCTGACGTTCGTGCTGGCGCGCGGGATCGGCCAGGCGTTCGTGGCCAAGGACGTCGACGCCGCCGCCGTCGGACGGTTCCTACTGACGGAAGGGGCTCGTTGATGGGCGCGATCCTGGCCCTGGCGCCCATCGTCTTCGGCCTGCTGGCGATCTCGGCGGTTTTCTCGGCCGCGGAGACCTCGCTCACCGGCGCAAGCCGCGGGCGGATGCACCAGCTCGAGCGCGACGGCGACCGAGCGGCGGCGCGGGTCAACCGGCTGCTCTCCGACCAGGAGACCATGATCGGCTCGGTCCTGCTGGGGAACAACCTGATCAACATCCTAGCCTCGGCGCTGGCGACCCAGGTGCTGACGCGGGCGATCCCGGGCGCGCTGGGCGTGGCGGTGGCGACGGCGGTGATGACGGCGCTGGTTCTGGTGTTCGCCGAGGTGCTGCCCAAGACCCTGGCCATCCTGCGCTCCGACGACGTGGCGCGCGCGCTGTCGGCGCCCACCCTGCTGGTGGTGCGCGTGGCCGGGCCGGTCATCAACACGGTCCAATGGATCGTGCGCAAGACGCTGGGCCTGTTCGGTGTGAAGCTCAGCATGGAGCTGGACGTGCTGGCGGCCCACGAGGAGATCCGCGGCGCGGTGGAGTACCACCACTCCGAAGGCCTGGTGGAGACGGGTGACCGCTACATGCTGGGCGGCGTGCTCGACCTGGGCGAGATGGACGTCAGCGAGGTGATGGTCCACCGCCGCTCGATCCTGATGATCGACGGCGACGCCGCGCCCGGCGAAATCCTCAGGCAGGCCCTGGAGTCGGGCCACACCCGCCACCCCATCTACCGCGGCGAGCCGGAGAACGTGGTGGGCGTGCTGCACGCCAAGGACCTGCTCCAGGCGCTGGCGGACCGGGATGGGCGGATCGAGGCGGTGGACTTGAACTCCATCCTGCGCGAGCCCTGGTTCATTCCCGAGACCACCACGCTCAAGGACCAGCTGGCGGCGTTCCTCAAGCGGCAGAGTCACTTCGCCCTGGTGGTGGACGAATACGGCGCCTTGAAGGGCCTGGTGACGCTGGAGGACATCCTCGAGGAGATCGTCGGCGAGATCGAGGACGAGCACGATGACGCGGAGGGCGGCGTGCGTCCGGGGCCGGAGGGCGCGGTGACCGTCGACGGCTCGATGGCCATCCGCGAGCTGAACCGGGCGATGAACTGGGACCTGCCCGACGACGAAGCCGTCACTGTCGCCGGCCTGCTGATCAACGAGGCCCAGACGATCCCTGAGGTGGGCGAGGTGTTCACGATCTGCGGCCATCGCTTCCGGGTGGCCGAGCGCAAGGGCAACCAGATCACCGTCCTGCAGATCTGGCCGGCGGCCGTGGGTCGATCCCCCGCTTGACGCGCCCGGGCGATTTGGAGGAGTCTGGAACCAACGGCGGGACGGCGCCGTTGCCAAGCTTGATCCCGCTGGGGGCGTTCCGTCCTGATGACCACAGACTTGCTTGGCCATTCGATTCCGCACCGTCCAAATCGCGCGCCGCGACGCTACGCCCGCGATCCGTACCGAAGCACCGTAACGCCCCGGAGCCCCCTGAATGACCAATAAGCTCGATGGCCTGAGAGTGCTCGTCGTCGAGGACGAGATGATGGTCTCAATGCTGATCGAGGACATGCTGGCGGACCTCGGCTGCGTGGTGGTCGGTCCGGCGTCGCGGCTGGACGAGGCGACCCGGCTGGCGCACGAGGCCGACCTGGACTGCGCCGTGCTGGACGTGAACCTCGGAGGTCAGCCGATCTTCCCCCTGGCCGACCTGCTCCGCGAGAAGGGCGTGCCGATCGCCTTCGCCACCGGCTATGGCGACGCCGGCCTGCGCGACTCTGACCGCGGCTCGCTCGTGCTGCAGAAGCCGTTCCGTGAAAACGACCTCGCCCGCATCCTGGGTGAGCTCAAGGCCCACGTAAGCTAGCGGCCCAAGGTCTAACCCTCGCCGGGCGCGAGCGCCTTCACCGAGAGCGCGTGCACCGGGCCGGCCAGTTCCTCGGCCAGGGCGCGATGGACCATCCGCTGGCGCGCCACCTTGGAGACGCCTGCGAAGGCGGCGGACTCGATGAGCAGGTTGAAATGGCTCTCGCCGCCCTCACGGGCGCCGGCATGGCCGCGATGCCGCGCAGAGTCGTCCTCCAGCTCCAGCCGGATGGGCTGAAAGGCCGCGGCCAGCTTTTGTCGTATTGTCTCGGAGATGGCGCCCATGGCCGGCATTTTCAATTCTTGAACCCAGCAATCCTGTCCCCATACTTCCCCCGATGTCAGGCGCGTTTCAATACAGACCCAAGTTCGTCGATATACGCGTGCGGCCGCCGTCCGAGGCCGAGGCCCAGGCGCGCGCGGCGGAGGAGGACGTCAACGCCCTGAAGCCGGGCGAGCGGGCGTGCGACCATCCCGGCTGCCGGCGCGCCGCCGAGGCGCGGGCGCCGAAGTCGCGCGAGATGCTGAACGAGCACTACTGGTTCTGTCAGCCGCACGCCGCGGACTACAACCGCAACTGGGACTTCTTTGCGGGCATGAGCGAGGGGCAGGTCCGCAAGACCCAGCAGGACGAGATGTTCACCGGCGGGCGTCCCACCTGGGAGATGAAGGCCGGGCGCTTCAGCCGGGAAGCCGCCAGCTTCACCGCCAAGTTCGGCCGCGGCGAAGGCTATCGGGACCCGTTCAACCTCTTCGGCCGCGGCGGGCCGCGCCCCGCGCCCGAGCCGGAAGCGCCGAAACTCGGCAAGATCGAGCGCAACGCCCTGGCTGAACTGGACCTTGAGGCGGGCGTCGAAGCCGCCGCCATCCGCGCACGCTATACGGAGCTGCTGCGCCGCCTGCACCCGGACGCCAACGGCGGCGACCGCGCGGGCGAGCAACGCCTGCAGAAGGTCATCCGCGCCTACCAGTCGCTGCGCAAGGCGGGGATGGTCTAAGGCCCGGCACGCGACGATCCCGCGAACCAGGGCGTCATGCGGGCGATGGCCTCCTGCACTTCCGGAGTCGAGACGGCGAAACTGAAGCGCATGAAGCGGCGGCCCTCCACCGGATCGAAGTCGATGCCCGGGGCGGTGGCGACGCCGGTGTCGCGCAGCAGCCGTTCGCAGAAGGCCAGGCTGTCGTTGGTCAGATGGCCCACGTCGGCCCAGATGTAGAAGGCGCCGTCCGGCGGGGCGATCGAGCGCAGGCCCATCTTCGGGAGCGCCTGCAACAGCAGCTCGCGGTTGCGGCGGTAAACGGCGACATGGCCCTCCAGCTCCTCGCGCGCATCCATCGCCGCCAGACCCGCGTGCTGGGCGAGCGACGGCGCGGTGAGGAACAGGTTCTCCGCATGGGCCCGGGCGCGCGCCGCGTGCGCCGCCGGCGCCAGCAGCCATCCCAGCCGCCAGCCGGCCATGCTGAAATATTTCGAGAAGCTGTTGATCACCAGCGCGTCCGCATCGAACGCCGCCAGGCAGCGCGTCTCCCCGGCGTAGGTCAGGCCATGATAGATCTCGTCGGAGATGATGCGGACGCCGCGGGTCCGGCAGACCCGGGCGATCGCCGCCAGCTCGTCGGGCGGGATGATGGAGCCGGTGGGATTGGCCGGGCTGGCGACGATGACTCCCGCCGGGGCCGGTTCGAGGTCGGCCAGGGCGCAGGCCGTCAGCTGGAAACGCTCCTTGGGCCCGCAGGGAATCTCCACCGGCCTCATGCCGAGCGCGCGCACCACGTTGCGGTAGGCGACATAGCCCGGCCGCGCCATGGCGATGGCCGCGCCCGGGCGGAAGCTGGAGGTCAGCGCCGCCACCAGGGCCGGCGAGGCCCCGCAGGTCAGCACCACCTGCTCGGCCGCCACCTGCAGACCGTAGGTCTCCTGGTAATGCCGCGCGATCCTGGCGGTGAGCGGCGCGCTTTCCCAATAGCCCATGGCCTCGCGGTCCAGCACCTCGTGCGCGATGGCCAGCGCCCGCGCCGGCGCGCCGGTCGAGGGCTGGCCGAACTCCATGTGCAGGATCGAACGCCCCTCGGCCTTCAGGACCTGGGCGATGCGCGACAGCTTGATCGCGTGGAAAGGCTGGACCTCTTCGGACATCGAACTGTCCTAACCCGCCGGCGGCGGCAGGTCCTCGGGCGAAAAGCCCCGCGCGCGCAGCATCGCCTCCACCTGCGGCCGCGCGGCGCGCCAGTCGCGCTGCAAAAGGCCCAGGCCCACGACGTCCTCGAACCTTCCGCCCTTGCGCACGTGCTCCCGGAACAGCGCCTCTCGGACGAAGCCGAAACGCTCGTGCAGCTTCACCACTGCGGCGTTGGACGCCAGCACCTCGCACCACAGCTTGTTCAGGTCCAAGGCCTCGAAGACGTGCCGCAGCACGACGTACTCGACCTGGGCGCCCAGCCCTTTCCCCCGCGTCGAGGCCTCGCCCAGGTAATAGGCCCACTCGCAACGCCGCGCCGGCTCGTCGATGCGGGCTAGGTTGGCCAGGCCGACCGGCGTCCCCTCGGTCTCGACGATCCAGTAGCGGCGGTCTGGCGCCGTCATCGCCCCGGCGAACCAACGGTCGTGCTCGTCCTGCCCGATCCGATGGTCGGAATACATGTAGGCGGCCACCTCGGGGCTGTTGCGCCAAGCGAGCAGGCGCGGGCTGTCGGCCGCCTCCACCCGGCGTAGCCGCACCGCGCTCACGCCAGCATGTCCCAGGCCAGCGGTTCGCCACGCTTGAGGTCGCGCGCCGCGCGGCGGCCCACCACCTTGTCGATCTCCGCCGGCGGCAGGCCGGCGCCCGGGCGGATCGAGCGGACATTCTCCCGGTTCAGCGCCTCGCCGGCGGCGATGTCGCGGGCCACGTAGAGCGAGCGGCGAAAGGCGGCGTTGCCGCGCTCGCACCCCAACAGGTCGTAATGGGCGCGCCCCAGCGACCGCCAGGCGGCCTTGCAGTCGGCGACGAGCGCCGTGAACTCGGCGGGCTCCAGGCTGAAGGCCGCGTCCGGCCCGCCCTCGTCGCGCGACAGGGTGAAGTGCTTCTCGACCGCGCAGGCGCCCAGCGCCACGGCCGCGACCGCCGCCGCGCTTCCCGGCGTGTGGTCGGAAAGCCCGACCGGGCAGCCGAAGCGGGCGGCCATGTCGGGCACGGTGAGCAGGTTCGCGTCCTCCAGGGGCGCGGGATAGCTGGACACGCAGTGCAGCAGCAGGACGCCGGCCGCGCCTGCGTCCATGGCCGCGTTCTTCGCCGCTTCGATCTCGGTCAGGTTCGCCATTCCGGTGGAGATGATCAGCGGCTTGCCCTTGGCGGCGGCGTAGCGGATCAGCGGCAGGTCCACCGCCTCGAAGGATGCGATCTTGTAGGCCGGGGTCCCCAGGTCCTCCAGCAGGTCGACGGCGCTTTCGTCGAAGGGGGTCGAGAACAGGGTCACGCCCAGGCGCCGCGCGTGCTCGAACATGGCCGCATGCCATTCAAAGGGCGTTTGCGCCTCGCTGTAGAGATCGTGCAGGTGTCGGCCGTCCCACAGCCCGCCCTCGATGCGGAACTCCGGGCGGTCGACGTCCATGGTCAGGGTGTCGGCCGTATAGGTCTGGATCTTGACCGCGTCGCAGCCGGTGGCCGCGGCCGCCTCGATGAGCGCCAGCGCGCGCGCCAGCCAGCCGTTGTGGTTGCCCGACAGTTCGCAGATCACGAACGGCTCGTGCGCCGGGCCCACCCGCCGGCCGGCGATCTCGATCTCGGAGGGCGACTCGGGGCGCATCTTCGCCCGGAGTCTAGCTCAGCGCAGCGGAAGGTCACCTGCCAACGTCGCCACGCGACTTGGCGCTCAGTGCAGGGCGGGCCTGCTTTCGTGGCCGAGCGCCGGGGCGGCCGCGCCCTTGGCGACGGAGGCCACGCCCAGGGCCGCGCCGAGACCCAGGCCGACGAGGGCGCCCGTCGCCACGATCCTCAGGCCCATCCCCAGCGCCAGCCCGACGCCGATGGCGGCGCCCACGCCCGCGACAATGCCGAGCTGTTTCAGGTGATGATCATCCATCGCAACGCTCCAGAGACTCCCCTACATTACGACCATGTCCTCAGATCGTTCCGAACCTCGCCTCGTCCGCTGCCTGATCGTGGGCTCCGGGCCCGCCGGATATACGGCCGCCGTCTACGCCGCCCGCGCCCTGCTGCAGCCAGTGCTCATCCAGGGGCTTCAGCCCGGCGGCCAGCTCACCATCACCACCGACGTGGAGAACTACCCAGGCTTCGCCGACGTCATCCAGGGCCCCTGGCTGATGGAGCAGATGCAGGCCCAGGCCGAACACGTGGGGACCGAGATCGTCACCGACATCGTGGTCGGGGTGGACCTGTCGAAGCGGCCGTTCACCGTGACCTGCGATTCCGGCCAGGTCTGGCGCGCGGAGACCCTGATCATCGCCACCGGCGCCCAGGCCAAGTGGCTCGGGCTGCCGTCGGAGCAGAAGTTCCAGGGCTTCGGCGTGTCGGCCTGCGCCACCTGCGACGGCTTCTTCTATCGCAACAAGCAGGTGGTGGTGGTGGGCGGCGGCAACACCGCCGTGGAGGAGGCGCTGTACCTCACCAACTTCGCCGCCAAGGTGACCCTGGTCCATCGCCGCGACGAGCTGCGCGCCGAGCGCATCCTGCAGGAGCGCCTGTTTCACCACCCCAAGATCGAGGTCGTCTGGGACAGCGCCGTCGCCGAGGTGCTGGGCGCGGAGGATCCCCTGGGCGTCACTGGCGTGCGCCTGGCCGACATCAAGACCGGCGAGACCCGGGAGCTCGCCTGCGACGGGGTCTTCGTCGCCATCGGCCACGCCCCTTCGAGCGAGCTCTTCAAGGGCCAGCTGGAGATGGACGCGAGCGGCTATCTGAAGGTCCGGCCCGGCTCGGCCTCCACCGAGATCGCCGGGGTCTACGCGGCCGGAGACGTCACCGACGACGTCTACCGCCAGGCGGTCACTGCGGCCGGCATGGGCTGCATGGCCGCGCTGGAGGCGGTGCGGTTCCTCGCCGAGGAGGACCATCGCAAGGCGCATCATCCCCTCAGCCACGCCGAAGCGGAGAAGATCGGCGCCTGGTGACCGCCGTATTTTCGCCGTCCCCGCCCGCCATCGGCAACGCGCCCACGTCGCGCCGTGTTGAGGGATGGCATGGACCGTCAAATGAGAGACAGCGAACGCTATCTGGCGCAGGCGGAGACGGTCATGCGCATGGCGACCCGAGCCGACAGCCCCGCCGAGAAGGAAGTCTATCTGAGCATCGCCGAGGGCTGGCGGCGCCTGGCGGCCGAGGTGCTGCGCAACGAGCGAAGCCCCGAAGAGCGCTCATTCAGCCCTAAAAAAGAGGACTAGGCGGTCATCCCGCGGGCGCCGCGGGCGCAGCCGCCGTGCGCGCGGCGTCCCGCTCGTCGAGCTGGCGTTCGATCGCGGAGAGCCGCGCATTGACGGCGCGGACCTCGTCGGCAGTCGGCTGACGACGGCTCGGGATGATCACCCCCGCAACCCGGGTCCGAACGCCGTCGGGCGCGGCGGCGTCGGCGACCTTATAGACCCGCGCGGCACCGCCGGAGCCAAGGCTCACCTGCCGCAGCGGCGGCGGCACAGGCGCCTGGCTCTTCAGCACCGCGGTGGTCAGCACCGCCTCGCCGCCGGCGTAGCGGCCGGTGAAGGCGGGGGGCTCCCCCCAGGCGCCGGTCCAACGGTAGAAGATGTGCCGCCCCACCTGGGCCATCTTGGCCAAGGCCGGCGCCCAATAGGGCGCCACATAGGCGGCGTGGTAGTGCGTGGCCGAACCGACGCCGGCCGCCACATGGCCGTCGAGCGCGCCGACGGCGACGGCCTCGGCGCGCCGCCAGAGCGCGGGCTCCGGCCGCCAGCGCAGGGCGCCGTCGCAGGTGAAGGTGAACTGGCATCCCGTGGTGCGGGCGGAGCCCTGGTAGACCACCCCGCACACCGACTTGGGATAGGCCGGGTGGCGCACGCGGTTCAGCACCACCTGGGCCACCGCCTGCTGTCCCGCCAGCGGCTCGCGAGCGGCCTCGTAGTAGACGGCCTGCGCCAGGCACTCCACGGCGCGCGCGCGGTCGGCCGTCCCGGCCTTCAGCACGAACGGCCGCATGGGCCTCACCGGGCCGCCGTCGAACGGCCTTTCGGCGTTGATTCGTTGCGCTGCGTCCGGATCGACGGGCGCCAAGGTCGGATCGGCCGCCCGGCGCATGGCGGCGTCCTGCGCGGCGGAAGGCAGGATCGCGCGCGCGGCCGCCTGCCGTGCGGCCGACGCTTCGGCCGATCGAGGTTCGGGCTTTGGCGCGCAAGCCGCCGCGACCGCAAGCGCGGCGGCGACAAAAGCCAGCCGTGAGAGAAAAGGGAGAGGAAATCGCAGGGAGAGACGCTCCGTGGACGGCGCTTTTGCCTGCCGGTCGCGGCGAGTATTCGACGTCATCTGGGCGAAAAGGCGGTGGAGCTCAACCGTTCCGTCGCGGAAACCGGGCCGGGTCACGCCATTGGGACCCGATTCGTCTTGCGCCCCCCGACAGCGGCGTTATATGTGGAATGTCGGTTTTGCTCTAATTGAGCATAACCGGTGCGTCGCGGAGGTCCGCTTCCGGGGCGTCTTTTTAGGCCAGGGAAATGCTCAAAATGAGCATAAGGAGGAGCCGATGGCCGCGGATGGGTTCGGGTTCGAGTTCACCCCCCAGGTCCAAGCCGCCACGGCGGTGGCCTGGGAGAAGGTGAAGCGCCACGTGACGCCGCTGGAATGGCGGCTCCAGGCCCCCTTGATCGCCGAGATCAACCGGCTGAAGCGCGAGAAGGACGCCGTCATCCTCGCCCATAACTACATGACGCCCGAGATCTTCCACGGCGTGGGCGACTACGTGGGCGACAGCCTGGGGCTGGCCAAGGAGGCCGCCAAGTCGGACGCCCGCATCATCGTCCAGGCCGGCGTGCACTTCATGGCCGAGACCTCGAAGGTGCTGTCGCCGCAGAAGACCGTCCTGATCCCCGACCTGGCGGCCGGCTGCTCGTTGGCGTCCTCGATCACCGGCGCCGACGTGCGGCTGATCAAGCAGCGCTATCCGGGCCTGCCGGTGGTCACCTACGTCAACACCACCGCCGAGGTGAAGGCCGAGACCGACATCTGCTGCACGAGCGCCAATGCCGTACAGGTGGTCGAGGAAGCCGCCCGCCTGTGGGGCGTCGACCGCGTGATTTTGATCCCCGACGAATTCCTCGCCCGCAACGTCGCCCGCCAGACGCATGTCGGCATCATCGCCTGGAAGGGCCGCTGCGAGGTGCACGAGCGGTTCACCGCCGAGGACGTGCTGGAGATCAAGGCCGCCTATCCCGGCGCCGAGGTGCTGGCCCACCCGGAATGCCCGACTGAGGTGCTGGAGGTCTCGGACTTCGCCGGCTCGACCGCGGCGATGAACGACTACGTCCTCACCCGCAAGCCGAAGCGCGTGGTGCTGATCACCGAGTGCTCGATGGCGGACAATGTCGCGGCCGACGCCCACGAGACCGAATTCGTGCGGCCCTGCAACCTGTGCCCGCACATGAAGCGGATCACGCTCGAGAACATCTACGAGGCGCTGCTGCACGAGCGGCACGAGGTGACGGTCGACCCCGCCATCGCCGATCGCGCCCGGCTGGCCGTCCAGCGCATGGTCGACCTGCCGCCGCCGGCCGTCCCCGCCCGCTACGACCTGGTCAAGGCGCGTCACCACGTCGACGTGGAGCTGATCTGATGAAGCGCTATCGCCACGACGGCGTCGTCGTGGTGGGCGCGGGTCTGGCCGGGCTCACCGCCGCGCTCGCCGCGGCCCCCGCCAAGGTCCTGGTGCTCACCGGCGCGCCCCTGAACCAGGGTTGCTCCTCGGCCTGGGCGCAGGGAGGCGTGGCCGTGGCCCTGGCCGACGACGATACGCCCGAGCTGCACGCCGCCGATACGGTCGCCGCCGGCGCGGGCCTCGTGGACACGGCCATGGCCCGCCTGCTGGCCGAGGAAGGCCCCGCCGCCGTCCGCGCGCTGGCCGCGCTGGGCGCGCCGTTCGACCGCGACGCCGAAGGCCGCTTCGTCCAGAGCCTGGAAGCCGCCCACAGCCGCGCGCGGGTCGCACGGGTGAAAGGCGATCAGGCCGGCCGCGAAGTCATGCGCGCCATCGCCGCCGCCGCCATGGCCGCGCCGCACGTCGAGGTGCGGTCGGGCGCGAGCCTGCGCGGCCTGCTGCAGGACGCCCAGGGGCGCATCCGCGGCGTGGTCGCCGACATGGCGGGCGAGCGGGTGGAGATCCTCGCCAACGCCGTGGTGCTGGCCACCGGCGGCATCGGCGGCCTGTACGCCGAGACGACCACGCCGGCCGAGCTTGTCGGCGACGGCCTCGCCGTGGCGGCGCTCGCCGGCGCCGTGATCGGCGATCCCGAGCTCGTCCAGTTCCATCCCACCGCCATCGACATCGGCCGCGATCCTGCGCCGCTGGCCACCGAGGCCCTGCGCGGCGAGGGCGCGGTGCTGGTGAACGAGGCCGGCGAGCGATTCATGGGCCGCTACCATCCGGCGGCGGAGCTGGCGCCCAGGGACGTGGTGGCCCGCGCCATCCATGCCGAACGCGCCGCAGGGCGGGGCGCCTTCCTGGATGCGCGCGACGCGGTGGGCGAGCACTTCCCCGACGCCTTCCCCGGCGTGTTCGCCGCCTGCCTGGGCGGCGGGATCGACCCGCGGCGCTCGCCGATCCCGGTGGCGCCGGCCTGTCACTACCACATGGGCGGGATCGTCACCGACGCGGAGGGCCGCACCACCCTGCCCGGCCTGTTCGCCGCGGGGGAATGCGCGTCCACGGGGGTCCACGGGGCCAACCGGCTGGCGTCCAATTCCCTGCTGGAGGCGGCGGTGTTCGGCGGCCGGGCCGGCCGCGCGGCGGCGGCCGAACCGGTTTCCGCGCCCTCGCCCACGCGCGCCGTGCTGGCCGAAGCCCTGCCGGACGCGGCCTTGCAGCGGCTGCGCAAGGCGATGAGCGCGCACGCCGGCGTCGTGCGGGACGCCGAGGGGCTGACCGCCCTGCTCGCCGGGATCGAAGAGCTGGAGGCCGCCCACGGCCGACGCGGCCCGCTGGTCGCCGCCCGCCTGGTCGCCGCCTGCGCGCTGGCGCGGCGGGAGAGCTGCGGCGCCCACTTCCGCGCCGACGCCCAGGACGCCCAGGGCCGGCCGGCGAGGACCTTCGTCACCCTGGACGAGGTGGACGGCGCGGGACTGCGGTTCGCGGCGGAATGATCGAGCCCCTCCCCGAAATCCTGATCGCGCCCGTCGTGCGCGCCGCCCTGGCCGAGGACCTGGGCCGCGCCGGCGACCTGACCAGCCAGGCCTGCGTGCCGGCCCAGGCGGTGCTTTCGTGCATCTTTGCCGCGCGCCAGCCGGGCGTGGCCGCCGGGCTCGACTGCGCCCGTCTGGCGGTGCTGGAGCTCGACCCGAAGGCGACCTTCGTTCCGCTGGTCTCCGACGGCGACGCCTTGCAGGCCGGGACGGCGCTCGCCCGGGTGGAGGCCAACGCCCGCGCCCTGCTCTCCGCCGAGCGCGTGGCGCTCAACCTGCTGGGCCGGCTCTCCGGCGTGGCCAGCCTCACCCGCGCCTATGTGGACGCGGTGGCGGGGACGGCCGCGCGCATCGCCGACACGCGCAAGACCACGCCCGGCCTGCGCGCGCTGGAGAAGTACGCCGTCCGATGCGGCGGCGGGGTCAACCACCGCTTCGGCCTCGACGACGCCATCCTGATCAAGGACAACCACATCGCCGCCTGCGGTTCGGTGGGCGAGGCGGTCCGCCGCGCCAAAGCCTTCGCCGGCCATCTGACCAAGGTCGAGGTGGAGGTCGACGGCCTGGAGCAGCTCGCAGAGGTCCTCATTCACGCCCCCGACGTGGTCATGCTCGACAACTTCAGCCTGGACGACCTGGCCGAGGCGGTGCGCCGCGCTGGCGGCCGGGCCGTGCTGGAGGCCTCCGGCGGGGTCAACCTCCAGACCGTGCGCGCCATCGCCGAGACCGGCGTGGACGTGATCAGCGTCGGCGCCCTCACCCACTCGGCCGCCGTCCTCGACATCGGGCTGGACGCCGCTCAATAGCCCGCAGGAAGCGTTGACCTCCACCGTCGGAACCGGTCTTCGCCCGCCGGGTTGACCTCCGACACAGGAGGCGAACCATGGCTTCGAAAGCTCCCCCCATCCCGCCGGAACAGCGCGCGCACCCCAGCGACAAGCCGCAGGTGAAGGGCTCGACGCAAGGGCGTCGCGACGAGGTGACCGGCCTGCAATCCAGCCAGCCGGGCGACGAGGACGTGAACCTGCGCGAGCAAGGCCGCCAAGGGGGCATCTGGCAGAACACCCATCACCAGGGTCACCAGCAGGACCGCTGACATGCCCCAGAAGCACCCCCAAACCCGGCGCTGGGGCGGTCCCGGCGCCAGTCATGAGGACCGGACCAAGCCGGAGCCTCGCAAGGGCGAGACCCGCGCCTTCGGCGAGCCCACCAACACGCCCTACTCGCACGTCTCCGGCGGGGGCGGCGAGCGCGACCGCCGACACAGCCACGACCCGGCCGAGAAGCGGAACTTCCAGGAGAACAGCGCCGAGCGGCGCAAGCCGTAGGGCCTAGGAGGCCGTGGGGGCCTCCGCCTTCGCCGCCGGGGCCGCCTCGGCCTTCGGCGCGGAGATCGGCGAGATGTCTGGCAGCTTAGGAAGCTTGGCGTCGGGGGCCGCAGCCGGCGCCTTCGGCGCGGCGGATTGCATCGGCTCGACGGCCGGCGCGGTCAGGGCCTCGGCCAGGCGGATCTCGGTCGGGGCCGGCGACGTGCTGCTGGTGAAGACGGCGTCGTCGTCCTCCCCGCCGGCGAGGACCGGCGCGCGCGGCGCGTTCGGGTTGAAGCGATAGAAGACGTGCAGCCCCACCTGGGCCACGCGCAGCATCCGCGATCCCCAGTCCGGCGAAACGCCGGTGGTGTGGAAATGCGTCGCCGAGCCTACGTCGCGCAGCAGGGCGCCCGAAAGCACCCGTGCGGCCACCGCGTGCGCGCGCCGCCAGGCGGTCTGCTCGACCACCCGCTCGGCCGCGCCGTCGCAGGCGAAGGAGAACTGGCAACCGTTCCGGCGCGCCGAGCCCTGGTAGACGACGCCGCAGACGGTCTTGGGGAAGTTCGGGTTCTTGACCCGGTTCATGATGACGGTGGCCACGGCCTGCTGGCCGCGGGCGCTTTCGCCGCGCGCTTCGAAATAGACCGCCTGGGTCAGGCAATCGAGTTCGCGGGCGCGGGTGGGCGGCGCATTGGCCATGCGCAGGGTGTCTGGGTCCAAGGCCTGCAAGCCGCGTAGCGAACCCGGCGCGGAGGCCGCGCCGAAGGCGGGCTGGGAAGACAGGGCGACGCGCACCGCCTCGCCGCGCGACAGGGCGACTTGGCCAAGCCCGGCGCCGAGATAAGCCGCGCCGAGGCTCAGGCCCACGGCCGCGCCGACGCATGCTGCGCTCGTCAGCACACGCCAATCGGCGCGCGCCTCGATTTCAAGTTTCAAAACGCTCGTGTCCTACGTGGCGAGGGCGAACGGCCCTCCGACTACGGTCGCCGGCGGACGCCCCTGCACTTGCTGGCAGCGCCGCAGGCAGGCCTGCCCGGACTCGTTGGGGCAAGCGACGCCAAATGATGAATGACCTATGAACGACTAGACCGAGTCAGGTCAAGCCCTTTTTGCAGTGCAGCATCAGATTCGCGCAAATGCCTTGAATGGCGCCGCCCAGATGTGCTCACCCCCGTCTCGCTCAAGTTACGGACCAACTCAAAGTCCCAACAATGATCTAACAAGGGTGCCAACTATTCTTAACGTTGCTGATTAACCAGGCGCAGGCCGGTCGCACGCAAGACTCTCGGAACCCACACCGTTCGCGGGAGTTTGGTCCCGGGACAGGTTCGGAGAACACTGATGCGCAACACTCTTCTTGTGCTCGCCGCCGCCGGTGCGGCGCTCACCCTGGCCGCCTGCGGCCACAACACCGAGCAGAAGGCCGCCTCCGGAGCGGTCGCCGGCGCCGTGGTCGCCGGACCGGTGGGCGCGGCCGTCGGCGGCGCGACCGGCGCGGTGGTCGGCAAGGCCACCGACGGCAAGTAGAACGCGCCCGGGCCACGTGGGCCTGGAGCTGACGTCGCCTTGAGTGCGCGGCGCGTCACTGGCGCCGGGCCGCGTCGCGCCCTACCTTGCCGTTCATGGCTCGTTCCCCAAGCGCCCGCGGCGGCGTCGCCGAGGTTTCGGCGGCGTTCGACTACGACGAAAACACCATGCCCATGCTCTGGCGGCCGCACCGGCCCGCGCGGCCGCAGAAGAGCGAGGGCGGCCGGCGGTTCAAGCTGGTCAGCGACTACGCCCCCGCCGGCGACCAGCCGACAGCCATCGCCGAGCTGACCGCCGGCGTGGAGGCCGGCGAGCACGACCAGGTGCTGCTGGGCGTCACCGGCTCCGGCAAGACCTTCACCATGGCCAAGGTGATTGAGGAGACCCAGCGCCCCGCGCTGATCCTGGCCCCCAACAAGACCCTCGCCGCTCAGCTCTATTCCGAGTTCAAGAGCTTCTTCCCTGAGAACGCGGTCGAGTTCTTCGTCTCCTATTACGACTATTACCAGCCCGAGGCCTACGTGCCGCGGACCGACACCTACATCGAGAAGGACAGCTCGCGGAACGAGCAGATCGACCGGATGCGCCACTCGGCGACCCGCGCGATCCTGGAGCGGGACGACGTCATCGTCGTGGCCTCGGTGTCCTGCATCTACGGCATCGGCTCGGTCGAGACCTACACCGCCATGACCTTCCAGCTCACGCCGGGCGAGCGGATCGACGAGAAGAAGCTGATGGGCGACCTGGTGGCCCTGCAATACAAGCGCAACGACCAGGCCTTCGAACGCGGGACCTTCCGCCGGCGCGGCGACACCCTGGAGATCTTCCCCGCCCACTACGAGGACCGCGCCTGGCGCATCTCGCTGTTCGGCGACGAGATCGAGAGCATCACCGAGTTCGATCCGCTCACCGGTAAGAAGACCGCCGACCTTCAGGGCGTGAAGATCTACGCCAACAGCCACTACGTCACGCCCAGGCCGACGCTCCGCCAGGCCATCGGCCAGATCAAGGACGAGCTGCGCACGCGGGTGGACTGGCTGGTGGCCAACGGCAAGCTGCTGGAGGCCCAGAGGCTCGAGCAGCGCACCACCTTCGACATCGAGATGATGGACGCCACCGGCTCCTGCGCCGGGATCGAGAACTATTCGCGCTACCTGACCGGCCGGCGGCCGGGCGAGCCGCCGCCGACCTTCTTCGAGTACATCCCCGACAACGCCCTGCTGTTCGTCGACGAGAGCCACCAGACGGTGCCGCAGATCGGCGGCATGTACCGCGGCGACTACCGGCGCAAGTTCACCCTGGCGGAGTACGGCTTCCGCCTGCCTTCGGCCATGGACAACCGCCCGCTCAAGTTCGAGGAGTGGGACGCCATGCGGCCGGACACGGTCCACGTCTCGGCCACGCCTGGGCCGTGGGAGATGGAGCGCACCGGCGGGGTCTTCGTCGAGCAGGTGATCCGGCCCACCGGCCTGATCGACCCGCCCGTGGAGGTGAGGCCCGTCCAGGCGAACGGCTTCTCCCAGGTGGACGACGTCATCGACCAGGTGCGCCAGACCGCGGCGCGCGGTTACCGGGCGCTGATCACCGTCCTCACCAAGAAGATGGCCGAGGACCTGACCGAGTACATGCACGAGCAGGGCCTCCGCGTGCGCTACATGCACTCCGACGTCGACACCCTCGAGCGCATCGAGATCATCCGCGACCTGCGGCTGGGCGCCTTCGACGTGCTGGTCGGCATCAACCTGCTGCGCGAGGGCCTGGACATCCCCGAGTGCGGCCTGGTCGCCATCCTCGACGCCGACAAGGAGGGCTTCCTGCGCTCCGAGACCAGCCTGATCCAGACCATCGGCCGGGCGGCTCGCAACGTCGACGGCCGCGTCATTCTCTACGCCGACCAGGTCACGGGCTCGATGGAGCGCGCCATGGCCGAGACCAAGCGGCGGCGCGAGAAGCAGGAGGCCTACAATCAGGCCAACGGCATCACGCCGGAGAGCGTTCGCAGCCAGATCAAGGACATCCTGGCCAGCCCTTACGAGAAGGACCGCGTAACGGTGCCCGTCGGCGTGGCGGAGGGCGCGACGCCCTTCATCGGCGACAACTTCAAGGCCACCCTCAAGGACCTCGAAACCAGGATGCGCGAGGCCGCCGCCAATCTGGAGTTCGAGGAGGCCGCCCGCCTGCGGGATGAGGTCAAGCGCCTCAAGCTGCTCGATCTGGAATTCGCGGCCGACGCCCTGGCCGGCGATGGTGAGGGCGGCGACCGGAACGCGGTGAAGCAGGTCAGGGCCGAGGCGCGTGCGGAAAAGGCCGAGGCGATGCGCAAGGCGCGCGGGCGGCGGCGGTAGTTCAGAAGACCCCGACCGCCGCATCCGCCCAGATGAGGAGGACCAGGGCGACCAGCGCCGCGGCGACGACGGCCCGCGTCCTCCCGCCGCGAAGCCGCCAGGCCGCGACCTCGTAGATCAGCCCGGCCCCGATAAGGAGGCCTCCGGCGAAGAGGAAATCGGCGAGATCCCAGGCCACCTCGCGGGTGAACTGCATCGCCGCCAGCGGCAGAATGAGGAGGGCTGCTAAAGCGCCCCACATCGCCCATCGCCACCGGCGCCAGCCGTCCGCATCCGTCTCTGTCGCCATAGCCCGTCTTTTGTCTTGCCGCCGCTTCGGTTCGGTCAAGGACCTATTCCGTGATCGCGGCGACGGGCGGCGCGGCCGTCGGCTCGACCGGAGCCGAAGATGCGGCGTCGTGGGCCTCGGCGGCCACGCTCGGGACGGCTTCGGCGGCCGGCGAGGGCGCGACCTCAGGAAGGGGCGCGACCTCGGCGGCTGCGTTGGGGGCGGAGGTCTCGCCAGACGGGACCTCGGCCGCCTGAACATCCGTCGCCATCGCGACATCCGAGGTGCTCGTCTTGCGGACCGCCGACGGAGCCGACCGCGCGACCGGGCGAGGCTCGGCCTCCACCTGTTGGACGGGTATGACGACCGGGGCGGGCGCCGGCCGCCAGGTGGTCACGCTGGGCGGCGGATCATGGTGGAACGGCGGAAGGGTCCGCTTCAGCCCCAGGCCGAAACTGCACACAGCCACCGCCGCCAGCGCGCTGGCGATGGCGCCGGCCGGCAAGCGTCGATGCGGAACGTCGGCATACATAGGCCCTAACGACGAAGGACCCGCCGTCGATCCCCGTCAGGCGTCGGACTTTTCCGACCAGCGCAGGAACGAGCGCTCGATGCGCAGCTCCGCGGCGCAGCCGTGGCTCGTCAGCCACTCCACCACCCCTCGGCCGAGGCGCACGGCGGTGTCCTCGTTGGGCGCAAAGCCCAGATAGCCCTCGTCGCCCTTCACGGCCCAGACGCCGCCATCAATCGGTTCGATGTGGATTTGCTCGACCATGATGACCTCGCGATCAGACAGCCCCGATCTCCCGCCGGAGCCATCCTAGTCGCGGGGCGAGCCTGGCGGGGATCACGATGCGTTTCAGCGGCGGCTCACGTTCCCGCCGCCAACTCGTGAGCCCGCCTGCGGGCGCGGGCCTCGGCGCTGTTGACCAGCGCCCAGCGCAAAGCGCCGCCAATGCCCCGAACGCCCAGCCGCGCGGCGCCGCGCCGGGACGCCGAAAGGCGAAAGCCGTGCAGGTCCGCCGCCCAATCCGGCATCAGGTCCTTGGCCGCGTCGAAGACCAGCGCCATCGCCGGCGAAGCGATGCGGCTGGGCGGACTTTGTGAGAGCAGGGCGCCGGCGACCTCCCGGGTGCGGTCGTGGTAGCGCAGCTTGGGACGCATGGCCTGGAGATAGGCCGCCGCCTTTGCGCGGCTCTGGGGCGGGTCGGGCGCGCCGATCCGCTGGGCGATCTCGGCGGTCTCGCGGAAATAGCGGTCCTGCTCGACATCCGGAAAGGCCGGATCGACGTAGCGGATATAGGCCGCCAGGAACGAACTGACCTCGGCCACGTGCACCCAGTTGAGCAGGTCGGGGTCGTCCGCGGCGTAGGGAGTCCCGTCCGGAAGCGTTCCGGCCACGCGGGCGTGGATGGCTCGCACACGGTCGATCAGCGCCTGCGCCTCCGCTCGGTCCCCGTAGGTGGTGCCTGCGATGAAGCGGGCCGTGCGCTTGAGCCGGCCCGGCATGTCATGTCGAAAGTCGGAGTGGTCCCAAACCCCGGCCAGGGCGCCGGGATGCAACATCTGCATCAGCAGGGCCGTGACGCCGCCCACCATCATGCTCGTGAAATCGCCATGCACTTTCCAGCAGGCGCTGTCGGGCCCGAAGAAGCCGGTATCCCGTCGGTTGCGCTCCACGGTGTCGTCGCCCGTGCCGCCGACGAGTTGGCGGACCTCGAGCACCATGGCCCGTCGGATCGCGGGGCCGAACGACGGCAGGGTCCGTAAAAGGGGGCGCAGGGGCATCGTGCGTAGAGATGGGGAGCGGTCCAGTCGGGCGGAACCGGCGCCTTCCCGCAAGCTGCGCGTTGAGGAGGAACGTGACCAGACTATCGGACATCGGCGGGGTCCTGATCGGCCTCGCCGCCGCCTCCGCCATCGCCGGCCTGATAGGCTGGCGCGTGCTGTCCCCGGCGCAGGGGCCCGCCCCGCCCCCATCGCCATCCCCGTCCGCAGAGAACCTGCACCCCCCAGGCTGCGCCGCTGCGGCCTGGGGGGCGGCCGCACGCGCCAACCGGACCACCCTCTTCACCCTGCAATGGTCGCCCTTCGGCCGACCCGAGACGGGCTGGGCGACCTACGCCCCCCTCGTCGCCCAGGAGGTCGGCGCGCGATGCCCGGCGGACAGCGAAGGCTTCGCCCGCGCCTACGCGCGCTGGCAGGCGACGCGGAAACTGGCTGCGGACGGGGTGTTCAAGCCGGCGGACTTCGACCAGATCCGCGACGCCCTGGCGCTTCGTCGCCCGTTCGTCCAGCAGACTGCGCGGGGCCTCTGCCCGACCGCGCCAGACCCCGCGACGCTGGCGACCGCGCGCGATGACGAGGGCTATGGCGGCAAGCGGGTCCAGCTCCGCCCCGCCGCCCTGGAGGCCTACCGGCGGATGGTGGCCCAGGCCCGCCGCGAGGGCGTCGCGACCCGCCCGGACTCGCTGCGGCTGATCTCCGGCTACCGCGGTCCGGGGGAAGAAGCGGCGCGCTGCGCCGACGGCGGTTGCAACACGCTCACGCGCGCCCGTTGCTCGGCCCACCGCACGGGCCTCGCCATCGACCTCGGCCTGCCGCCCGCGCCGGGCTACGCAACGACCTCCACCGCCGATGAGAACCGGCGCCACATGGCCGGCACGGCGGAGTACCTGTGGCTGGTCGCCAACGCGCCGCGCTTCGGCTTCCTGCCGTACGCTTATGAGCCGTGGCATTGGGAGTGGACCGGCGAGGCGCCCTGAGCGAAGCGGCCCACATCCTTCCCGAGTTGACCGCGTCGGCGCGGCGTCACTACGCTGGCGCCATACCAATGACATTGGCGAGGAAACACCGGTGATCAAGCTCTACGGCTGCCCAAGCCCTAACGTCATCAAGGTGAACATCTGCCTGGAGGAGATGGGGCTGCCCTACGACTATTCGTACGTGCGCGTCACCAACGGCGAGCAGTTCACCTCCGAGTTCCGCGCGCTGAACCCCAACGCGAAAGTCCCGGTGCTCACCGACGACGACGGGCCGGACGGGCGGCCGATCACCCTGTTCGAGTCCGGCGCGATCCTGATGTACCTGGCCGACAAGACGGGCAAGTTCACGCCGCCTCGCGGCACGGCCGCCTACTGCGACACGATCTGCTGGCTGATGTGGCAGATGGCCAACGTCGGGCCGATGCACGGCCAGTTCGTCCACTTCAAGTATTACAGCCCCGATCCCGTACCCTATGCGCTGAGCCGCTACTTCACTCTCATCAGCCAGCTTTACGGGGTGGCCGACGAGCGGCTGGCCAGCACGCCCTACATCGCCGGCGACGCCTTCACCATCGCGGACATGGCGCTTTATCCCTGGGTCTGCATGACCCGCGGCGACAAGCTGCCCACGGAGCGATGGCCACACCTGCAGCGCTGGATGGAGAAGATCGACGCCCGGCCCGCCGTGGCGCACGTGAACGCGACGACCGAGAAGCGCCTGACCGCCGCGCTCGCGGACCTCAAGTCCTCGCCGATCGATAAGCTCGACCGGTTCTTTTTGCGCACCCCCGACCCCGAAGCGGCCAAGGCCGTGCACGAGCCGCGCATCGGTAAGTCTCCCGCGACCGCCTGACCGTCCAGAGAAGCGGAGCCTTTTGGGGCGGGGCCATGGCCCCGCCTTTTTCGTTTTGCATCCTCGCTTTCTGCCCGCCCGGGAGGGAAACCCTAAGCCCGCCCAGGTGTTGCGGAAGAATAGAGGCCGCTCACCGCCGCGAGGTCGTCAGGTCGCGAGGTCCCCTTCGGCGGGCCGGCCAAGAATGGAAAAAGTCTGCTCGCGACCGAGGAAAGGAAGCTGCGGATGATCCGAAGCCCGGAAGACTACGAAGCCGCGCTCGAACGGCTGATCGCGATGATGGAACACCCGCCGCGACTGGGCGCCGAAGACAGCGCGGCCTTCGCCGAGCTGCTGGCCGAAATCGAGCGGTACACCCCACGGATGACCGCGCCGGAGGCCGTCGGACGCGCCGTCTCCCAGGACGAGGCGGCCGCCCTGGTGCGGCAGGCCAACGCGCTTCTCGCCGAGCGCGAAGCACAGGCGAGACGACAGCGGTACAGCAGCTTCCCGGACGACGGCGAAGGCATCGGGCCGACCACCGGCGTCTAGAGCTGGAATAGAACGTGCTCGGGATCGGGGTCCCGAGCACGCCATCCGTTCCGGCGTGTGGCCCGTGGCCGCGCTTAGGCCTTGGCCACGACCTTGTTCTGGAACGAGCCGATGTTTGGCGCGCTGACCTCCAGCACATCGCCAGGCTTGATGAACAGGTCGGGCAGAGGCCGGTCGCCGTCCCATTTGCTGGTGTCGACGGCGGTGCCAGGGCCGGTGCCCGTGAGGATCACGTCGCCGGGGACGATGCTCAAGTCCCTCGTCAGGTACTCCACGAATTCGCAGAAGGAGAAGATCGAGTCGCGGTTGCTGAAGTTCTGACGTTCCTGGCCGTTCAGGGTCAGGCGGATGCCGTCGATGGCGTCCGGGTCCAGCCCGTCCTCGACCAGGATGCACGGGCCGAGCGTCAGGCAGTCGTCGAAGTTCTTCATCAGGTTCAGCGAAATCGGGAAAGGTTGCGCGACGAGCTGGTCGCGGTCGCTCCAGTCGTTGGCCAGCGTCAGGCCCCAGACGTAGTCGCGCGCCTTGCCCTTGGGGATGTCCTTGCCCCTCTTGCCGACGATGACGGCCAGCTCGGCCTCATAGTCGAAACGCGTGCTGCGCGCCGGATAGGTGATGTCGTCGCCGGGGCCGGCGACCTCGACGGGCACCTTGAAGAAGCCGCTCGGCGCACCCTTGCGGAGCATCGTCCTGACGCCCTCGACGGTCCCCTCCTTGCCGGTGTTCAACAGGTTGTTGAGGATGTGCTGGGGGTTGTTGGCCCCGGCGCAGGCGACGCGCCGGCCGGGCCAGGGAGCCCAGATCTTCGTCCCCGCGTAGGGCTGCGACACCGACGGATCGTCGCCGGCCTTCTCGGCCGCCGCGCGGGTCAGGTCCAGCGCCTCTTGGCCGGCCTCGATATAGGCCAGCAGATTCGCCGGCGCCCGCGCCGCCTTGTCGGCCCCCAGATGGGTCGCGACCGCCTTGTTGACGTCGATCACCCGGTCGCCCTGCCACAGGCCGACGCGACGATCCGGACCGAACACTACGATTTTCATTCTGCATGCCTCCCGCAATCTGCATGCCTGATAGGTCGGAGAACGCCGCCGCTCAAGATACAAGGTGGTCGGGGCCGGCCCGTTGGCGTGGCGCTGGAGGCCGTCCTGGGGAAGTTATTTTAACGTCACGCGAGGGGGGCATAGCTTGGGACATGCTCGCCTCCCGCCGCCGCATTATCGCCGGCGCCGCCGCCTCCGCGGCCTTCGCCGGCCTCGCGCGTCTTTCCCACGCCGCCGCCGACCCCGCGGGGACCCGCGACTACGCCAGCGAGGCGCCGGGCTACGGACCGCTGCAAACAGACCCCCTGGGCGTCTTCGACCTGCCCGAAGGCTTCTCCTACGTCGTCATCTCCCGCGCTGGCGAGTGGATGAGCGACGGCCTGGTCACGCCGCACAAGCTGGACGGCATGGGCTGCTTCGCCCTGGACGCCGACCGCGTGGCCCTGGTGCGCAACCACGAGTTGGCGGTGGAGGACCGTGACTACGGCCCCCTCGGCGTCGGCCAGGTCCTGGCGGACAAGGTCCCCAGCCATCATCATTACGACAGCGACCAATCGGGCCGCCCGCTCAGCGGCGGAACCACCACCCTTGTCTACGACCTGCGCAAACGCGCCCTGGTCAGCCAGCATCTCAGCCTCTCGGGCACGGTGAAGAGCTGCGCCGGCGGCGTCACGCCGTGGGGCTCGTGGCTGACCTGCGAGGAGGCCGTGCAGTCGGCAGGACCGTTGTCCAACGGGCTCGGCGTGATGAAGCCCCACGGCTGGGTGTTCGAGGTGCCAAGCGCAGCCCGCGGCCCCGTGGAGCCCCGTCCGATCACAGGCCTGGGCCGTTTCCGCCACGAGGCGGCGGCCGTCGATCCGCGCACCGGCGTCGTCTACCTGACCGAGGATGAGCCGGACGGCTACGGCCTGTTCTACCGCTTCCTGCCGAACGACCGCACCCAGCTGCACGCCGGAGGCCGGCTGCAGGCGCTGGGCTTCGCCGACGACCGCGACTACGGCGATAGCCGCAACTGGGACCAGGTCGACTGGCGGACCGGCGACTGGCGAGGCGTCGTCTGGATCGACCTGGACGGGACGGACAATCCCGACGAGGCGCTGCGCGCCCGCGGTCACGCCAAGGGCGCCGCCTGGTTCGCGCGGGGAGAGGGCGTTTGCCTCGGCGCGGATGAAATCTACTTCGCCTGCACCAGCGGCGGCCCGCTGCGGAAGGGGCAGATCATGCGCTACCGCCCAAGCCGGTTCGAGGGCCGGCCCGGCGAGGCCACCGAACCCGGGCGGTTGCAGCTGTTCGTCGAGCCGACCGATCCCAGGGTGATGGATATGGCCGACAACATCACCGTCTCGCCCTGGGGCCACCTGTTCGTCT
>Ga0068859_100000230_pt1 | contig 55064 bp, 58 predicted proteins | sample KBSSwiS22_FD_66585 | JGI IMG/M metagenome (GOLD analysis project Ga0068859, IMG submission 66585) | Switchgrass rhizosphere microbial communities from Kellogg Biological Station, Michigan, USA - KBS Switchgrass S2-2 | ecosystem: Host-associated > Plants > Roots > Rhizosphere > Soil ... | reverse complement strand
TCCACGCCGTCCCACGGGTCGGACTGGAGCTGCTTCATGCCGAGCGAGATGCGCTGGGTGTCGGGGTTGATCTTGACGATCTGCACCTTGACCGTGTCGCCCACCGCCAGGACCTGGCTCGGGTGGTTGACGCGCTTCCAGCTCATGTCGGTGACGTGCAGCAGGCCGTCGATGCCGCCCAGGTCCACGAAGGCGCCGTAGTCGGTGATGTTCTTGACCACGCCTTCGCGCACTTCGCCTTCCTGCAGCTGGCTGACCAGCTCGGTCCGCTGCTCGGCGCGGGCCTCTTCCAGGATGGCGCGGCGGGAGACGACGATGTTGCCGCGCGGGCGGTCCATCTTGAGGATCGCGAACGGCTGCTCGCGGCCCATCAGCGGGCCGACGTCGCGCACCGGACGGATGTCCACCTGGCTGCCCGGCAGGAAGGCCGAGGCGCCGCCCAGGTCGACGGTGAAGCCGCCCTTCACGCGGCCGACGATGGCGCCCATCACCGGCTCGTTGCGCTCGTAGACCGCTTCCAGGCGGGTCCAGGCTTCCTCGCGGCGGGCCTTGTCGCGGCTGATGACCGCTTCGCCCATGGCGTTCTCGACGCGTTCGAGGAAGACCTCAACGGAGTCGCCGACCTTCAGCGCGGCCTTGTCTTCCTCGCCGGGCGCGGGGCTGAATTCCTTCAGCGACACGCGGCCTTCGGTCTTCAGGCCCACGTCAATGATGGCGAAGTCCTTCTCGATGGCGACGACCTTGCCGTGCACCACCTGGCCTTCCATGAAGTCGCGTCCGCCCAGGGATTCGTCGAGCAGCGACGCGAAGTCGTCGCGGGTCGGGTTGAGGCTCATATCGTCAGCCATGAAACTCTTTCGTTCGAAATGACGGAGGTCGCGCCCGCAAAGCGGTTACGCGGAATCCTCGCGTCGGTTGGAGGTTGAACCGAAGGCGCAGGGCATACCCCGCGCATATGTGGATCGCCCGCGGCTATCGAGGAAAAGGCGCGGTTGGATTGCCCTACCGGTCCGGCGCTCCTGTGGAGGCCTCCCAGCGGACGCGCGCCGCCTCGACGATGCGGCGGGCCGCATCGGCGGCCTGCTCTATAGTCATTTGCGAGGTGTCCAGCAAGACCGCGTCGGCCGCCGCCCGGAGAGGCGCGGCCTGGCGGCCGGCGTCGCGGGCGTCCCGCCGCCGGATATCCGCCAGCACCTCGGCGAGCTCCACCGCCTCGCCCTGGCCGGCGAGCTGCTTCCAGCGGCGCTCGGCCCTGACCTCCGGCGTCGCGGTGACGAACAGCTTGGCCGCGGCGTCCGGCGCGATGACCGTGCCGATGTCGCGCCCGTCCAGCACCGCGCCCCCGGGCTGGGCCGCGAAGCCGCGCTGCAGGTCGAGCAGGGCGTCGCGTACGGCCGCATGCGCCGCGACCCGGCTCGCCGCCTCTCCCGCCGCCCGCGCGCGCAAGCCGGGGTCATCCAGGAGCGCCGGCGTAAGCTCCCGCGCCGCGTGGGCCGCGGCCGCCGCGTCGTCGAGATCGGCGCCGGCCCGCTGCAGGATCACGCCTACGGCCCGGTACAACAGCCCTGTGTCCAGCACCGGCAGCCCATAGGCCCGCCCGAGCCCCGACGCGATCGTCCCCTTCCCCGACGCCGCCGGTCCGTCGACGGCTATGACGAAGGAGGTCATGGACGCAGGCGCCTCACGCGGCCTCGGCGATGTCGGCGCCCAGGCCGCGCATCAGGGCCACGAAGGTGGGGAAGCTGGTGGCGATCATGCCTGGCTCGTCAACGGTGACGGGCGCCTCGGCCGCCAGGCCCAGCACCAGGTGGGACATGGCGATGCGGTGGTCGCCGTGGGTGGCGACCCGCGCGCCGCCGGCCACGGTCGCGGAGCCGGCGACGATCAGCCCTTCCGGCTCCTCCTCCACCGTCACCCCGCACGCCGCCAGGCCCCGCGCCATCAGCGCGATGCGGTCGCTCTCCTTCACCCGCAGCTCGCCGATGCCGCGCATCACCGTGCGGCCCCGCGCGAATGCGGCCGCGGCCGCCAGGATCGGATATTCGTCGATCATCGAAGGCGCGCGGTCGGGCGGGACCTCGACGCCGCTCAGCTCCGAAGTGCGGGCGGTGACGTCGGCCACCGTCTCCCCGCCCTCGTCGCGGAGGTTGGCGACCGTGAGGTCCGCGCCCATCTCGCCCAGCGTGTCCAGGAGGCCGATGCGCGAGGGGTTGAGCAGCATCCCCTCCACCGTCACGTCCGAGCCGGGGGTGATGAGGCCGGCGACCAGGGGGAAGGCCGCCGAGGAGGGGTCGCCCGGCACCCGCACCGCGACGCCGCGCAGGCGCTGGCCGGGCGGCAGCAGGATGCGATGGCCGCCGCCGTCCATCTCGGTGGTCTCGATCGTCGCGCCGAAGCCGCGCAGCATCCGCTCGGTGTGGTCGCGGGTGGGCTCGGGCTCGATCACCTCGACCCCGCCGTGGGCATGGAGTCCGGCCAACAGCACCGCCGACTTCACCTGGGCCGAGGGCTCCGGCAGGCGGTAGGCGATGCGCTTCAAGCCCCCGCCCATCAGGGTCAGCGGCAGCCGCCCGCCGGTACGGCAGAGCCAGCTCGCGCCCATCTCGCCCAGCGGCTTGAGCACCCGGTTCATCGGCCGGCTTCGCAGCGAGCCGTCGCCGGTGAAGGTGGCCGAAAGCGCGAAGCCGGCGGCGGCGCCCATGATCAGGCGGACGCCGGTGCCGGCGTTGCCGCAGTCGACCACGTCGGCCGGCTCCTCGAAGCCGCCGCGGCCCTCGATCCGCCAACGGCCCTCGCCCAGCCGCTCCACGCGCGCGCCGAAGGCGGCCATGGCGGCGGCCGTGCGCTTCACGTCCTCGCCTTCCAACAGCCCCTCGACCTCGGTCACGCCCTCGGCGAGGGCCCCCAGGATCAGGGCGCGGTGGGAAATGGACTTGTCGCCGGGCGCGCTCACACGGCCCTTCAGGGGGCCGCCCCTCCGAGCGGTCAGCGCCTGCGCCGTCATGTGAAAACTCCCGCCTGCCCAAGCCCCACGCCCGCGAGGGGGATTGCTTTGACAGCGCTCTCCCTGCGTGGCAAGGGAGCGCGCTTCCGCCAACCTTTGCGTCTAGAGGGTCGCCGACTTTGGCCAGTCCGGAATTGGGCACGAAGCAGATTTGTCCCACCTGCCAAGCGAAGTTCTACGACCTCAACAAGCGGCCGGCGCATTGCCCCAAGTGCGGATCGGACTTCGATCCCGACGAGGCCGTGCGCAACCGCAGGGTCCGCGCCCGCAGCTCCACGCCGGACTTCGAGGCCGACGACACGCGGCCCAGCCAGGTCTCGGGCGACGAGGCCGAGAGCGATGAGGAAGAGGACGAGGTCGTCGCGCCGGAGCTTGACGAGGTGGTCGACGAGCCGCTGGTCACCGACGACGACGAGGACGCCGTCGAACCCCCCGCGCCGGCCGGCGGCGACGACCTGGTCGAGTTCACGGACGACGAGGAAGTCGAGGACGCCGAAGACGTGCCTTTCCTTGAAGAGGACGAGGACGAGTTCGACGACAGCGAGATCGACGGCCTGCCCGACGAGGGCGACGACGACCGATGAGGGACCTGGCCCCGGCGCGGCGAAAAAGGCCGAAAGCCGGGCTTGATCGCGCGAAGCTGTTTGAATAGGTTCCGCGCCTCTCCGGCCGGCGACGCCTTCCGGAGACCCGAGACCTCGGGGCTATAGCTCAGTTGGTAGAGCGCTTGAATGGCATTCAAGAGGTCAGCGGTTCGACTCCGCTTAGCTCCACCATGAAGCCTCCCAGTAAACCGCTGGGAGGCTTCATCATTTTCGCATTCTTCCGATTTGCGAAGGCGCCGCCGCGAGGGATTGGCCGAGCTTCGGGTAACGCCCGGGTAACAGCCGGCGGATGCGCAGCCAGGATGTTTCGCCACGTGCCGGGCCGTTGCAGGACCGACTTAGCTATCCGCCATCACGCGAAGAGGCCCTCAAGCTTGTTTGCGCCAGGTCGCAGGCGGAGCGCCGCGCGCGCGGCGGAAGGCGCGGGTGAAGGCGGCTTCCGAGCCGTAGCCGATCTCGTAGGCGATCTGGGACACGGACCGGCTGGAGTCGCGGAGCATCTGGCAGGCGAGCTGCATGCGCCAACTCGCCAGGTAGCGCATCGGCGGCTCGCCCACGAGGGCGGTGAAGCGGTCGGCGAAGGCTGAGCGCGACATGTTCACCGCCCCAGCCAGGTCCTCGGTCGTCCAGGCTTCATCGACCCGGGCGTGGAGCAGCGACAGGGCGCGGCTGATCACCGGATCGCGCAGGCCAGCCAGCCAGCCCACCGCATCGTCCGGCAAGGCCGACAGGTGCCGGCGAAGGGTCTCCACGAACAGGAGTTCGGACACCTTCGCAACCACGGTGGCGGTGCCTGCGTCGCCGTTCGCCAGGGTGCGGGCCGCATAGGTCAGCGTGCCGGCGATCCAGTCGCCTCCCGGCAGGTTGGTCACGTCGACCACTATCGCCGGTGGCAGACTGGAGAGGAGGGGAGCGAGTTGTTCGTTGCCGCCCATGAAGCCGCAGACCATGCGGGTGAGGTCGCCGCCGCCGCCGAAGGTCGCCTGCGAAACCCCAAAGGCGTCCGGGGGCCGGACCACCTCAGCCGCGGGCAGCGGCGTGACCGGCGCGCCGCCGCTCAGGATGTGCATCTCGTTGCGCGGCAGCATCACGGCCTGGCCCGCGGCGACGCGGGTGACCGGCTGGCCGTCCATCTGCAGGTCGAAGCCGCCCTCTAGCACATAGTGGAACCCGACCACTCGCTGCGGCTGGACCATGAAGGGCCGGCACAGCTCGGGATGCACCTGGCCGATGACGGCCCACGGCTCGGTCATCTCGGCCTCCAGGTAGAGGCCACCGGTCAGTCCCACCACCCGCAGGATGTCGGAAAGTGCGTCCATCGCGGCGAAGCCTCCTTCGGCGGGGCGGTCAAGATCGGCGGCGGCTCGATCATTCAGCCAGCCGGCCCGGAGGTCTACACCCTTCCCGGCGCCGCCGACCGATGTTCATCGAACTCTGCGCGTCGCAGGCCAACGAGGACAACACCATGGAACTTTATGTCATCCACCGCCCCAGCGCCTGGGCCGACCTCCAGGAACTGGAAGCGGCAGGCGCCAAGTCGGCGCGCATTGGCGACACCGAGATGTCGGACCGCGTCCGCTGGATCCGCAGCTACGTCGTCAAGGAGCAGGACGGCCGCATCGGCACGGTCTGCATCTACCAGGCGCGCGATGTGGACTCGATCCGCGAGCACGCCGCCCGCGTAGGCATGCCGGCCGAGAACATCGTGCCGGTGGTCGACACGGTGATCGTCCGCGCCGACCCGGTCGGCGAGGTCGTCGTCGCTTGAACTGCGCCAGAGCCAGGGCCGGCGAACGCCGCGCCCTGGCCAGCGGAGCCCGATATGACGCTCAATCCTCTCTTCGAACGCGCGCTCGAACACGCCAGCCGCTACCGCGCGATGCTGGCCGACCGCTCGCCCTGGCCGGCGCTGACCGGTCCCGCGCTCCACGCAAGGTTCGACGGGCCGACGCCCGAGCGCGGCCGCGACGGCCTGGCGGTCATCGACGACTTGGTCGCCGCCGCCGAGCCGGGCCTTTCCGGCGCAGCCGGGGCGCGCTTCTTCGGCTGGGTGATCGGCGCGTCGAACCCAGTCGGCGTCGCCGCAGACATGCTCACCAGCGCCTGGGGCCAGAACGCCGGCAACCACGCCTGCTCGCCCGCCGCGGCGGTGGCCGAGCAGGTCGCCGGTCGTTGGCTGGTGGATATGCTGCGCCTGCCGGCCGAGAGTTCGGTCGGCTTCGTCACCGGCGCCACCATGGCCAGCTTCACGTGCCTGGCCGCCGCCCGCAACGCCGTGTTGGGTCGGGTCGGATGGGATGTCGAGACGCTGGGCCTGAGCTCCGCGCCGCCGGTGCGCATCCTGCTGGGCGAGGACGCCCACGCCACGATCGTGTGCGCCCTGCGCTATCTCGGCTTCGGATCCCAGGCGACGCGGATCCCCACCGACCGACAGGGCGGGATGAACGAGGCCGCTCTCGCGCAGGCCCTGGCGGCTGGAACGGGCCCGGCGATCGTCATCGCCCAGGCCGGACAGATGAACACCGGGGCGTTCGATCCCTTCGCCGCCATCGTGCGGACGTGCCGCGAGCACGGCGCCTGGCTGCATGTCGATGGCGCGTTCGGCCTGTGGGCCCGCGTCGCGCCTGAGCTCGACGCCCTCACCGACGGGGTCGAGGGGGCCGACTCCTGGGCGGTCGACGGGCACAAGTGGCTGCAACTTCCCTACGACAGCGGCTTCGCCATCGTCCGCGACGCCGCCGCCCACCGCCGGGCGATGTCGATCGTCGCCAGCTACCTGCCGACCGAAGGCGAGGGCGCCTGCGATCCCGCCCAACGCGTGCCGGAGCTGTCGCGCCGGGCGCGGGGCTTCGCAGCCTGGGCCCTGTTGCGCTCCCTCGGGCGCAGCGGCGTCGCCGACCTGGTGCGGAGCCATTGCGCCCTGGCCCGGCGCGCCGCCGCCAACCTGGCGGGGGAGCCGGGCGTCGCTGTCCTGAACGACGTGGTCCTGAACCAGGTGATCGTCGGCTTCGGCGAAGGGCCGCCCGCGGCGAGGGACGCCGCGACCGCCGCGGTGATCACCCGTCTGCAGGACAATGCGGCCTGCCTGACGGCCGGCGCAGATTGGCGCGGACGCCGGGTTCTTCGGCTGTCGGTCATCTCCGGACCGCTCGCCGAGGCCGACATCGATCGGCTGACCGACGCCGTCCTCCACGCCTGGCGCCAGGTCCGCGCCGAACTCAATCCCACGCTCATGATCGGAGCAGCTCAATGAAGTATGCATCCATCCTGGACACCATCGGCCGGACGCCGGTCGTGGAGTTCTCGCGGCTCGCTCCCGAGGGACGACGCCTGTTTGGCAAGGTCGAAGCCTTCAACCCGATGGGATCGGTCAAGGATCGGCTCTCCCTGGCGGCGATCGAGCGGGCCGAACGCTGCGGCCGGCTGCGGCCCGGGCAGACGGTGGTGGAGGCCACCAGCGGCAATACCGGCATCGGCCTGGCCATGGTCTGCGCGGCCAAGGGCTATCCGCTGGTGATCGTCATGGCCGAGAGCTTCAGCGTCGAGCGGCGGCGGCTGATGCGCTTCCTCGGGGCCAAGGTCGTGCTAACGCCCGCGTCCCTGAAGGGCACCGGCATGTATCTGAAGGCCATGGAGCTTGCCGAGGCGAACGGGTGGTTCCTGGTGGGCCAGTTCGAAAACCAGGCCAACGCCGACGTGCACACCGAGACCACCGGCCGGGAGATCCTTGAGGACTTCAAGGGCGAGCGACTGGACTACTGGGTGACCTCCTTCGGCACCGGCGGCACGCTCAAGGGCGTGGCCAGGGCTCTGCGGCGGTCCAGGCCCGAGACCAAGATCGTCGTCGTCGAAGCCGACAACGCCCGGCTGCTCGGCGGCGGCGTCGCCCAGCCTCCGCAGGTGGGACCGGCCCCCGCCAGCCACCCGCTGTTCCAGCCGCACCCCATCCAGGGCACGACTCCGGATTTTATCTCCAAGCTGACGGCCGAGGCCGTCGCCGAGGGGCTGATCGACATCGTGGTGCCAGTCAACGGTGGGGACGCCATGACCATGTCCCGGCGATTGGCGACGAGCGAAGGCGTGTTCGCCGGCGTGTCGTCGGGCGCGGCGCTGGTCGGCGGGCTGACCATTGCGGCGCAGGCTGACCCGGGCTCCAGCATCCTCTGCATGCTGCCGGACACCGGCGAGCGCTATCTGTCGACCCCGCTGTTCGCCGATGTCCCGGCGGACATGACCGACGAGGAACTCACCATCTCGCGGTCGACGCCGTCGGCGCGGTTCGATGGCGGCGGGTCGGCTGCGCCCGCCGCGGTCCCCTCGGCGACGGGAGGCGCAGCCGACCCGGAGGCCGAGCACCGGCTGGCGGAGGCCATCGGCGAGGCTCCCGTCGTGGTGTTTGCGCTCGAGTGGTGCGAGTTCTGCTGGTCGGTGCGCAGGTTCTTCGACGCGCTTGAAATTCCCTACCGGGTCGTGGCGTTGGACTCTCTGGCGCTACAGACCGACGACATGGGCTTGAGGCTGCGGCGCGCGCTGACGCGAAAGACCGCCATACCCACGATCCCGCAGGTGTTCATCGGCGGCGAGTTCATTGGTGGATGCACCGACGTCTTCGACGGCTATTCAGAGGGCCGTCTTGAGGCCCTGCTGGCTGCGGCTCAGGTCGCGGTGCGCCCTAGGCCGCGCCTGGCGCCGCAAGAGCTATTGCCAGCCTGGCTACATCCCAGGGTTCCTGCGTGAGGTGATCGCGGCGCGCCAGGGCGGAGTGAACACTCCGCCCGCCATCGGCCCTTGCTGGCTGCGCCGCGAGAAGCGCGGTGACGCTGGTCCGCTTTGGGATTACGGTGACACGGTACGAAATAGATCGGCATCCTCGCGTCAGGCCGCATCAAGCCCTGGGGCGGCGAGCCCGCCGCCGGTGGGACTTAGGCCGCCGCCAGGGTCTCCGGCGGGCCCAGGTGGGCGAGGAAGTCGGGCTTACCGACCGTGACGCCGGCCGCCCGCAGCAGGGCGTAGGCCGTAGTGACGTGGAACAGGAAGTTCGGCAGGGCGAAGCTGGTCAGGTAGTCGCCCCCTTTGAAGCGATAGCCCCGGCCGTTCGGGAACTTCAGCACCACCTCGCGGGTCTCGGCGCCGGCGAAGGCCGCGGGATCGACGCCTTGGATGAAGTCGATGGTGGCCTGGCAGCGGGCCTTCAGCTCGGCGAAGCTGGTCTCGGTGTCGGGCATGGAGGGCGGTTCGATCCCGACTAGGCGCGCCACCGTGCCTTTGGCGCTGTCCGACGCCAGCTGGAACTGGGCCGGGAAGGGGCGCATATCGGGGGCGAGTCTGGCTTCCATCAACACCGCTTCCGCCTTGCCCTCGGCGAGCGCCTTGTCGAGCCAGGCCTGCATGTTGGTGAGCGCCGCGACGAATATGGGCGCGGACGCGTCGTAGATCGAAAAGCTCATGAGACCCTCAGGATGGCGCCAGGCGTCACCTGCGCCTGGCGTGGCCTGCACATGGTGGCGCGTTCGCCCGGCGGGAAGGCCGAGGCGCGCTGATAGAGGAATTTCATCCATTCGCCACTCCGCCCCGCTCTTTGGGCGGATCATCGGCTTCGTCAGCCAGCCGGAAGCCCACATCGCGCGACCGGCGTCCGCTTCGAGCGCAGACCCTCAAATAGGTCGCGCGAACGTCCGCATTCTGGAGCGGATCGAAGTTCCGCTCCTGGCGCAGTCTGATCGTGCTCGAGCGGCCGCTGTAGGGCGACAGCTTCGCCGTGTTGCGGATCGCGCGGCGCCTCGACACACTCGGGGCCATGGAGCTGCTGACCCAATTGGCGGTGGCGAGCGGGACGGCAGGCGCGACGGCGCTGATGCACCTGCTTGGCCTGGCCGCCTGCATCGAGGCGCTGCACGCCGGCGGCGGCGGGCGGATAATCGCGCCGCGGGCGCGGCTGCATCAGGCCCTGGTCGTGCTGCTGATCGGCCTGGGCCTCTTCGTCCTGCACGCCCTGGAGATATGGCTCTACGCCGCGGTCTATCTGCTGTTGGGCGAGTTCGACCGCCTGGAGGACGCGCTCTACTTCTCGACCTCGACCTATTCCACCGTCGGCTATGGCGACGTGGTGATGTCGCACCGCTGGCGCGTGCTGGGCGCCATCGAAGGGGTGAACGGCATCATCCTGCTGGGCTGGTCGACAGCCTTCTTCGTCTCCCTCGTCCGAAGGCTGGGCGCCCTGGAGGAAGGTTGGCGGCTGTTCCGCCGCCCGCCGCCCGGCGCCGGCGGCTGAGCTCACCGGCGCCCAAAGGTTCGGCGACGGCGCCGGCCTACGAAATTGCGGCTTTCCGCATCTCGGTGGCCGGCGCCATGCCTCAGCTCACCAGCGCATCAGGTCGCCGCCGTTGACGCTGATGACCTGGCCGAGGACCCACGCTGCGTCGTCCGAGGCCAGAAAGGCCACCATGCCGGCGATGTCGTCGGGCGAGCCCAGGCGCGGGCTCTTGATCCGGCCAAGGATCATCGCCTTGCTCTCTTCGGTGTGGTCGCGCAGCACCGTGTCGGTGAGGATCAGGCCCGGCGAGATGCAGTTGGCGCGGATGTTCTCCTTGCCCCATTTGGTGACCACGTGGCGCATCAGGGCGGTCACGCCGGCCTTGGCCATGTTGTAGGAAGGATAGTGCCCCATGGGGGTGAAGGCGGCGTCGGAGCTGGTGTAGATGATCGTCCCGCCGCCGTTCTCCAGCATCACCGGCAGGCAATAGCGGGTGCACAGCAAGTGCCCGCGAAGCCCGATGGAGATCGTTTGGTCGAACACCTCGGTCTCGACCCTGATGGCGTCGAAGTCGCGTTGCCGGATGTTGGTGTCCGCGGCGTTCACAAACATGCTGTCGATTCGGCCGTAGCGCTTCACGGCGCCTTCGACCATCTGTTTGACCGAGGCCTCGTCGGCGAGGTCGACGTGCAGAGCGTGCGCCTGCCCCCCCGCAGCGTTGATCTTTTCGGCGTTGGCCTGGGCGCCGGAGAGGTTGACGTCGGCGAGAACGACCGAGCACCCTTCTTGGGCCAACCGCCTCGCCGTCCCCTCGCCGATGCCCAGCGCGTTACCCGCGCCGACGACCACCGCCACCTTGCCTTGAAGTCCACGCATAATCCGTCCCCAACAAAAGATGGCCCCTACGGGCCCGTTGATTCCAACCAGAGCCGGTCCAATCGTCCGGCTTGGGCCTTACTTCACGCCGGCGGCCTCGAGGTCGCCGCGCTGCGCTTCCCAGCTCCAACCGCCCTCGGCCAGGTTCCGGCCGGTGGGCGCAGGCGCCGAGATGGTGGTGCGCCACACCTCACGCTCCTCGCCGGGCGGCACGCCGTCGGCCTGGTGCAGCATGCGAAGGTTGTCCCACAGCACCATGTCGCCCTTCCGCCAGGCGTGGTGGTAGGTGAAGTCCTCGTCGGTGATGTGGTCGGCCAGGGTGTAGAGCAGCTCTTCGGCTTCCGCCGGCTCCATGCCCACGATCCCGGCCGCCATGTGGGGCGTGAAGTAGAGCATCTTGCGGCCCGTCTCAGCCTGCACCCGCACCAGCGGATGGGCCACCGGAACGAAATCCGAGGCCGGCCGCTTGCGGACGTTCGCTAAGGTGCTGCCCTCGATGAGGGTGCGCAGCCGCTTGCGGCGGTAGTACTTGTACATGTGCGCGTCGTCGGTGCCCATCTGGCAGACGGCCTCCAGGCCATCGATACGCCGCTTCAGCGCCTCGGGTAGCCGGTCATAGGCTTCGATCATGCAGGCGAAGCCGGTGGTCCCGCCCTTCGCCGGCTGCTTGTGGACGCGCAGGATGCCACCGTGATTGGGGTGGGCGCTCCAGCGGAAGTCGGTGTGCCAGGGGATGTAGCCCACAAGCGGCTGGCCATCGACGTCGACCGTCGACTCCTTCTCGGGGTCGGAGCTGAAGGCCACCAGCTCCGGATGACCATCGACGTAGCGGTCCTTCTGGAAGTGGCCTTCCAGGTCGCCGAACACCTTGCTGAGCTCGACGTGCAGTTCGTTGGTGATGTCTGTCTCGGCGAAGACCAGAACGCCGTGCTGACGCCAGTGCGCGCGAAGCTCTCTGCGGCTCTCCTCGTCGCGCAACTGGTCGAGGGTGATGTTGCGGATCACCGCCCCATAGGACAGGTCCGCAGAAAGCTTCTCGGCGGTGACCATGGACGATCCTTACGAAACACCCGGCGCGCGACCTCGGCCCTAGAACCGCCCGCGCCACACATTCGCACTGAATAATATGGCCATAGCGCGCACCAGCTCATATGGCCATAGCGTCCGTGCCTTCACCGGCTTTCCGAAAACACGGGTTCAAACAGCCCCCGAACGCGGGGCCTCCCGGGCTCAGAACGGCGGCGTGCCGTAGGGGCCGTAGAAGGCGAAGATCTCGTTGCGGATCTCGGCGTCGTCCCAGCCGCTCAGTTCGTGGGGCTCGAAGCGTGGGGCGTTCTCAAGCTGCGACTTCTCGCACGGGATGACATAGCCATGCCTGCGGGTCTCGTAGGCCAGCAGCTTCCAGGGCACCGGATAATAGCTTTCGCCCATGCCCAGAATCCCGCCGAAGCTGAGGATGGCGTAGGCGACCTGGCCGGTCACCTTGTCGATGGCCACGTCCTCCACCTTGCCGAGCTTCTCACCCTCGCGGTTGTAGACCTGGGTCCCGTTCACCCGGCTGGCGGGAACCAGGGGGTGCTCGGGCCGCCGGTCCGAGGGTCCGCTTGCGCCGACGCTATCATGGGGCTGTTGCATAGGGATTCCTCCTCGCATCTCCGCTTCACTGAAACCCCCATGGACCGGCGAAGGTTCGCGGAAGGCGGCTTATTGCAACGCAGCACCCCATTCCCCACATAGAACTCGTCCGGCGGGGTCGCGCCGCTAACGGGCGGTCCGGCCGGCGAGTCGCTTGATGTGAGGACTCCTCGTCGATGAACCGGTCGATCCTGTTCGACAGCCCGTTCCTGCTGGGTTTCGAGCATACGCGCAGCCTGATCGAACGCGCCGCCAAGGCCGCGGCGGAAAGCTATCCGCCGTACAACGTCGAAGACCGCGGGGCTGGCCGGCTCCGCATCACCCTGGCCGTCGCGGGCTTCACGCCCGAGCAACTGGGCGTGACCGTCGAGGACCGGCAGTTGACGGTCCACGGCAAGCGGGACGGCGAATCCTCTCGCTCGGAAGACGCCTATCTGCACCGCGGCATCGCGGCGCGTGGGTTCATCCGCAGCTTCGTCCTCGCCGACGGCATGGTGGTGGAGGGCGCGACGCTCGAGCACGGCCTGTTGCACATCGACCTGGCCAGACCCGAGCCCGAGCCGCGCGTCATCCAGGTGCCGATCCGCACGGCGGGATGAGCCCGGCGACGACCTAGGGGCGTGCGGATTCCCGGCGCCCCGTGAACGGACGGCTTGAACCTGCGTCCGTTCGATGCGTTGAGTTTTTGGAGGTGGTCCTATGACACCGGTATTGACAACAGAAGCCTTTGCTGCTCTCGGCGCCCCGCACCTAGTCTATGTGCGGCCCGTGAAGGCGGCCGAGATCCTCGCCAGCGTCCCGTCCGCGCAGGTGCAGGGCTTCAGTCTCGATCCCGATCAGACGCTGTATGCGGTGCACCGCGCCGATGGCGAGCGCCTGGCCGTCTTGACTGACCGAGAGGCGGCGGTGGCCGCCGCGCTGGCCCACGAGCTGGCTCCCGTTTCGGTCCACTGAAGTTTCGGCGGCCAAGCCGCCCGCGAAAAGCCGGCCGCCCGGACGGGCCAGGCCGGCTTTTTTGTCCCGATCCGAAGCGACGCGCCTGGCCCGGGACTAGACCGAAATCCGGTTCGCTCTAGGCGGCCGACGGCCGCGCCGCATGGAGATCTTCCTGGACGAGCAAGGCATGCATGGCGTCAGCGGTCCGGGCCTGACGCAGCTGTTGGCGCAGCTCCGGTTGACGAAGGAGACGCGAAACGCGGGCGAGCGCCCGCAGGTGCTCCGCTCCAGCGTCGACGGGCGCGAACAGGGCGAAGATCAGATCGACGGGCTGATCGTCCACCGCGTCGAACTCCACCGGCTGCTCCAGGCGTACGAACACCCCGCGCATCTGCTCCAGCCCGGTCAGGCGCGCATGCGGCGCAGCGACGCCATGGCCGACCCCGGTGGAGCCGGCCAGTTCCCGCTCGGACAGCCCTTCAAGAATCTGGGCGGCGTCCAGGTCCAGATTCCGCGCCGCGATCTCGGCGATCACCGCCAAGGCCTGACGTTTATTGGCTGCGCTCACGCGCAGGGCGATCGCATTGCGATCCAAAAGCTCGCCGATTTGCATCTTTTCTCAAGAACTCGCACTCGCGCGCCGGATCGACGCGCACCACAAAGCGCCCTCAGGCCGTCGCGGTTCCGGCTGCCCCAACTCCGTCCGCCCCCGCTCCGTTCGCGCCCTTCGTGCGCTCCGGATCGACCCAGCCGATATTGCCATCGGCGCGCCTGTATACCACGCTCAATCCGCCGTGCGCGGCGTTTCGGAACACAATCGCCTGCGCTTCGGTCAGGTCGAGCTGCATCACCGCCATTGAAACTGTCATCGTGCGGATCGGGGTCTCGGTCTCGGCGATGACCATAGGCTCCGGGAAGGCGTCCTCGATGTCGGCCTCCGCCTCGTCCTCGTCCTCTTCCTCTTCCTCCTCGCCCGGCTGCAGCACGAAATAGGCGGCCGTCTCCTGCTGTTTGGCCAGCGCCTGCAGGTGGTGATCTTTCAGGCGCCGTTTGTAGCGGCGGATGCGGGTCTCCATCTTGGCGATGGCCGCGTCCACCGCCTGGTGCGCATCGCCCCCCAGGCCATGGGTCGTAAGCTGCTGGCCGGACGCCAGAGTGACGGCGCAGTCGACCCTGAAGGAGTGGCCCTCACGGGTGACGACCACGTCGGCGCCTCCGCCGCGGTCGAAGTATTTCCCGATGCTGGTTGAAAGCTCTTCGGCGACGCGGTTGCGCAGCGCATCGCCGACGTTGACGTGTTTGCCGGTGACTTGGACTTGCATGCAACCACAACGCTCCCGCGCGTCGAAGGTGTCAAGAAAGCGGAAGCGCCTCGAAGGCCTGACGGGCGAGGCCGACCAAAAGATTGTAGGCCAGAGCCAGCACGCTGACGCCGGCGGCGGCGATCGCGTAGCCAGCCAAGGCCGCCAGGCCATCGCGCTGCACGAGCGCGAGCGAGAACATGCTCACCGCCGCCGCGGGCAGCATGTTGCCCAGCGGTATGGGCAGGATCAGCACGACTGCGAACACCGTGCAGATCAGGCCGATCAGCCGCCGGCCGATAGACCCCACCAAGACGCCCAGGCGCGGCCGGGTGACCGCCTCCATCCGACGCAGCCAGGGGATCATGCGCGCGAACACCTGGCGCACCTGGTCGCCGGACAGGCGCCGGGCGCGCAAACGCGCGGGCGTCCACGGCGCCTGGTCGCGGAGCAGGAGCTGCGGGGCCAGGAGCAGGATGGGCAAGCCGAAGAGGGTGGTCGCTCCCGGCGGCAACGGCAGGGCGCAGGCCAGGCCGAACACCAGCAGCAAGCTGGCGAGCGCGCGGCCGCCCAGCACCTCGGTCAGTTCGCCCACGGTGATGGTCGATCCGGTCGAGCGGGTGAACTCGTCGAGAACGTCGGAAAGCGGTCGTTCGGGTGATGCTGCGGCCATGCCGTTCATCTGGGGCGGCGGAGCGCGCGCGCCAAGCCCTTTATCAGCCCACGTGCTTCAGCAGCCGCCGGCGTTCCACGGAGGAGGGTATGCGCATCGCCTCGCGGTACTTGGCGACGGTGCGCCTGGCGATGTCGACCCCGGCCTCCTTGAGGATCTCGACGATCCGGTCATCGGAATGCACGTCCCGCTCGCTACCCTCGGCGTCGATCAGATGGCGGATGCGATGGCGCACGCTTTCGGCCGAATGCGCCGCGCCCCCCTCCGACGAAGCGATGGCGGAGGTGAAGAAGAACTTCATCTCGAACACCCCGCGCGGGGTGCCGATGTACTTGTTCGACGTGACCCGGCTGACGGTCGATTCGTGCATGCCGATGGCGTCGGCCACCGTCTTCAGGTTCAGCGGCCGCAGGTGCTCCACGCCATAGGCCAGGAAGCCGTCCTGCTGGCGGACGATCTCGGACGAGACCTTGAGGATCGTGCGGGCGCGCTGGTCGAGGCTCTTCACCAGCCAGTTGGCCTGGGCCATGCAGTCGGAGACGAAGGTCTTCTCCTGGTCGGAGCGGGCCGCGGCGCTCACGCGGGCGTGGTAGCGCTGGTCGACGAGCAGCCTTGGGAGGGTGTCGCTGTTGAGCTCGACCCGCCAGAACCCGCCCGCGCCCTCCAGCACGAAGACGTCGGGCGCCACCGGCTGTTCGGGTTCGCCGCCAAACGCCGCGCCCGGTCTCGGCGTCAGGGCCTTTAGCTCGGCCACCATGTCCCGCAGGTCGTCGTCGTCGACGCCGCACGCCTTCTTGAGCGCCGGAAAATTGCGCCGCGCCAGCAGCAGCAGATTCTCCAGCAGCGCGTCCATGGCGGGGTCGAAGCGGTTACGCTCCTTGAGCTGCAGGGTCAGGCATTCGCGCAGGTCCCGGGCGGCGACGCCGGTGGGCTCGAAGCCCTGGATCACCGCCAGCACCCGCTCGACCAGGCCAAGCCCGCAGCCCAGGCGCTCGGCGGTCTCCTCCAGGTCCAGCCGCAGATAGCCGCCTTCGTCCACGGCGTCGATCAGCACCGCGGCGACCGCGCGCTCGGCCGGAGAGACCCCCGTCACCGCCAGTTGGGCGTGCAGGTGCTCGGACAGGGTAAGTTCACGCGCGAACCGGGCTTCGATGCCGTCGGGCGCCTCGTCGAACCCACCGGCGCCCGATCCGGCGCGCGACCAGTCCACGGGCCCGACCGCGTCAGCGGCGCCCTCGGGCGCATCGCCCGTCGCCCGCTCGCCGGGCGAGGCGTCGTCATAGGCCATGTCGGGGGCTTCGGCGGCTTCGGCTTCAGGGCCGGATTCGGCGACCGCGGCCTCGGGCTCGGCGTCCGGCTCCACGTCTTCCCGCGCCAGCAGCGGGTTGCGCTCCAGCTCGGTCTCGACGAAGGCCTCCAGCTCGACGTTCGACAGCTGCAGCAGCTTGATGGCCTGCTGCAGTTGGGGCGTGATGACCAGCCCCTGTCCCTGCCGAATCTCGAGCCGTGCGCCCAGCGCCAAGGTGCGCTCCCGTTTTGGCCTGTTTCTTGCTGAAGCTAACGGCGCCTTTCCCACCGATTGGTTAATTGCGGCCGTCCGCGCCGTTCGCTAGCGGGCTTCCGACAGAAATTTTCGACTGCGGGGACGCTCCGGACAAGCGGCCGCCGCCATCGCCGGGGCTGGCGGCGATCGACCGGTCGGAATCGCTGTTAAGGCCTGGGGTTCAGAACGCGCTGGAAGCGACGCGGCCCCGCAGGCGCCAGACCACCGGACGCGCCACCGCGGTGCAGACGATCAGTGGCGACAGCACCCAGGCCAGCAGGCGCCCGGAACCGTTGCGGGCGCGCTTGCGGAAATAGCGCGCCAGGCCGACGCCCTTGTGGAACTCCACCTTCAGCGGGCTGCTGCGGCTGGTGCGGCCCAGGTGGATGACCTCGGCCTTGGGATGGAAGACCACCGAACCGCCCTGCTGACGCACGCGCCAGCACAGGTCCACGTCCTCCACATGAAGGAAATAGCCCTCGTCGAAGCCGTCGACGGCCTCGAAATCCTCGCGGCGCATGGAGAAGCAGGCGCCGGAGATGGTTGGCACCGCGGCCGGCTTCTCCGGAATGGCCTCACCCTCCCAGTGCACCTCGTAACCGCGCAGGCCGGGCAGCTTGTCGGCGACCCTGGCCAGCGAGACGAGCGCGGCCATGGGCGTGATGTCGCCCCGCCGCCCGCCCCGTTGCTCGGTGCGATCGGCGTTCAGAACCCGCCCGCCGACGATGCAGGGCCCGGGCCGTTGCTCCAGCTCGCGCACCAGCTCGGCGATGCAGCCCGGCTGCAGGAAAGCGTCGGGGTTAAGGAAAACCAGGATGTCGCCCTGGGCGGTGCGAGCGCCCATGTTCGCCGCGCGGGCGAAGCCGATGTTGCCATGGCCGGTGAGCAGCACCACCCGCTCGTCCCGTTCCGACAGCGCCTCCAGACCGGCGCGGTCGGAACGCAGGGAGCCGTTGTCGACGACCACGAACTCGTCCACCAGCGGATCGTCCAGCACGCAGGCGATGCTTTGAAACAGCGCTTCGCCGGTCATGTAGACGACCATGACCACGGACACGGTGGGCCGGCGGCGGAGGAAGTTCGACGAGATCGCGGGTTCCGCAGCGACGACCGAAGCGACGATGCCGTTCATCCAGCCTCCAAGGCGCCGACCGCCTCGCGCGCCGATGACTCATCGACTGCGCTCGCGGCCGCAACATCAGGCGGACTGGCTTCCAAGGCAAGTCCGTTCGCCGCCGCCTGCAGACTCAAGACTTCCTGCCGATCAGATCCTAGGCGCCGAAGCGCCACCTGCCCCAAATCCGCTTCGCGGCGGCCGACGACAGCTATGACCGGAACCTTGGCAAGACTGTGTTCGCGCACCTTGTAGTTGATTTTTTCGTTGCGCACATCCGTCTCTACGCGCAGCCCGCGGGCGCGAAGGGCGTCCACGACCTGGGCGGCGTAGCCGTCGGCGTCCGAGGTGATCGTCGCCACGACCACCTGCACAGGGGCCAGCCACAGGGGGAAGGCGCCGGCGTAGTTTTCGATCATGACGCCGATGAACCGTTCCATCGAGCCGAAGATGGCCCGATGCAACATCACCGGCCGCTGCTTTGATCCGTCCTCGGCGACGTAAAACGCGTCCAGGCGCTCGGGCAGCACGAAATCGAGTTGCAGGGTGCCGCACTGCCAGGTCCGGCCGATGGCGTCGCGCAGGTGGAACTCCAGCTTGGGGCCGTAGAACGCCCCCTCGCCCGGCAGCTTCTCGACCTCGACGCCGGCCGCGCGGGCGGCGCGCTCCAGCTTGGTCTCCGCCTGGTCCCACACCTCGTCGTCGCCGGCGCGGACCTCCGGCCGAAGCGCCAGCTTGACGCTGTGCAGCTGCACGTCGAGGTCGCGGTACACCTGCTCCAGAAGCTTCACGAACCGGGTGGTCTCCGATTCGATCTGGTCCTCGCGGCAGAAGATGTGGGCGTCGTCCTGGGTGAAGCCGCGCACGCGCATGACGCCGTGCAGGGCGCCGGAGGGCTCGTAGCGATGGCACGAGCCGAACTCGCTCATCCGCAGCGGCAGGTCGCGATAGGACTTCTGGCCGACGTTGAAGATCTGGATGTGCCCCGGACAGTTCATCGGTTTCACGGCCAGCTCTTCGCCTTCCGTCGTTTCGCAGACGAACATGCTTTGGCCGAACTTCTCCCAGTGGCCGGAGCGCTCCCACAGGGACCGGTCGAGGAGCTGGGGCGTCTTGACCTCGTCGTAGCCGTCGGCCTCCAGCCTGCGGCGAAGGTAGGATTCCAGCGTCCGGTAGAGCGTCCAGCCCTTCGGATGCCAGAAGATCATCCCCTTGCCCTCTTCCTGCAGGTGGAAGAGGTCCATGGCTCTGCCGATGCGGCGATGGTCGCGCCGCTCCGCCTCTTCGAGGCGATGGACGTAGGCCTCGAGGTCCGCCTCGCTGGCCCAGGCGGTGCCGTAGATGCGCTGGAGCTGCGGATTGCGGTGGTCGCCCCGCCAGTAGGCGCCGGCCAGCTTGGTCAGCTTGAACGCCTTGCCGGCGGCCTTGGTGGAGGGCAAGTGCGGCCCACGGCAGAGGTCCTTCCAATTCCCCTGGCGATAGACGCTGACCTCTTCGCCCTCGGGCAGGCCCTCGATGATCTCGGCCTTGTAGGCCTCGCCGATGGATTTGAAATGGTCGATGGCCTCCTGCCGGCCCCAGACCTCGCGTCGGATCGGCTCGTCGCGGTCGACGATCTCCTTCATCCGCTGCTCGATCCGGGCCAGGTCGTCGAGGCTGAACGGCGCCGCGCGGGCGAAGTCGTAGTAGAAGCCGTCCTCGATGGCCGGGCCGATGGTCACCTGGGCGTCGGGGAACAGCTCCTGCACCGCCTCGGCCATGATGTGGCTGACGTCGTGGCGGATCGTCTCCAGCGCCTCAGGGCTCTCGCGCGTCAGGATCTCGAAGCGGCCCCCGCGGTCCAGCGGGCGATCGACGTCCAGGAGCTGGCCGTCCAACTTCACCAGCACGGCCTTCTTCTCCAGCGACTTGGCGATCGAGGCGGCGACCTCGCGGCCTGTCACGCCGGCTTCGTAGTCACGCTTGTTTCCATCGGGGAAAATCAGTTCGATCATGTCTCACACACGTCCTGCCCGGAGCGGGGGGGCGGCGGGGGATCGTAGCCGCCCGCGCTCCAGGGATGGCATCGGCACAGTCTGCGAAGCGCCAACGCGCCGCCGCGGACCGGACCATGGCTGATCAGGGCCTGCGCCGCATATTCCGAACAGGTCGGGACGAAGCGGCAGCGCGGCCCGATCAAGGGCGATAGCGTCAGCTTGTAGGCGCCGAGCGCCCCCCTGACGCAGCTCTGGTAAAAGGTCATGCCGACTGCGGGCTTCGGGGTCGGGGAAGGAAGCAGCGCTTACGCCGCGCTCACCCGCCGATCAAGCGGCGCCGGCGGGGCTAGTTCGCCCCGCGGCCTGGCGCGCGGCCTCCGCGGCGGCCTCGAAGGCCAGCAGCGTGGAGGTATGGCGGGCGGGATAGTCCTTCACCGGCGCGAGCATCGAGAGGTCCGCGAAACGTCCTTCGGGGGCGGGCGCGCCCTCTTTCAACATAGCACGGAACTGGTCGCGGGCCACCTCCAGCTCCTCGGGCGTGGCCCCCAGGACGTGGGCGCCCAGCACCGACGCGGCGGCCTGGCCGAGCGCGCAGGCCTTCACCTCCTGGGCGAAATCGGCGACCCGTCCATCGCGCAGGGAGACGTCCGCCACCACCCGGCTGCCGCACAGCTTGGAGACCTTCTCCACGGAGGCCTGAGGCGCGGCGAGGCGTCCCGCGCACGGCATGTTGGCCGCGAGCTTCAGCACCTGGGCGGAATAGATGTCGTCGATCATCCATCGTTAGGTCGGGGCTGGCGCCGGCAATGTCAAACGCGCGGTCCAGACCGCCTCGCGCCGCCGGCTTCGGCTTCCGCCTTCAGCGCCTCGTTCATTTGGCGAAGGCCGCGGTGCAGGCGCGCGCCCACCTGGCGGGCGGCGCTGGCGCCCAGCAGGCCCCCGATGATCTGTCCGTTGGAGACGATGCAGCTGGCCTCGGCGAGCTGCTCGATCTCGATGTAGTGGACCACCTTCACCAGACCGCCCAGCGCCGTCGACTTCAGGTGCAGCTGCTCGTTGGGCGCCCAGTCGAGGACGGTGACCTGCAGCGACTGCGGCTTGGCGCCGGGCAGGGCCATGTCGATGTCGATCGGTGCGCCGATGCGGATCGCGCCCTGCGCCGTGGGGAACAGCGGATTCCAGCGGCTCCAGCCGTCCAGGTCCTGGATCACCGCCCATATCGCCTCGGCCGGGGCCTGGATCCCGATCCGGTGCTCGACGCGCACCCCCCTGGGCCCAGCAGGCTTCCCGCCGCCCTTGGGCTTGGCGCCGCCCACGGGCATGCGCCCGAACATTGAGGCCTTCAACTGCGGCTGATTCGTGATCGGGGCCATCGCGGAGGTCAGGCCTGTTCCTTGATCCGCCAGGTCGGACCCGCGGGGCCGTCCATCACCTCGACGTTCAGCTCGGCGAGCTCGAGACGGATGCGGTCGGCCTCCGCCCAGTCCTTGGCCTGGCGCGCGGCGGAGCGGGCGGAGATGAGCGCCTCGACGCGGAGTTTCAAGGCCTCGTCGGCGCCGCCCTGGAACCAGGCTTCCGGGTCCGCACCCAGAAAGCCCATCAGCCGGCCGCCAGCCAGCAGTTCGCCCTTCGCGACGGCCCTCTCGTCCGCCTGGCCGGTCTCCAGCTTCGAGGCCAGGGCGAACAGCTCCGCCATCGCCTGCGGCGTATTGAGGTCGTCGTCCAGCGCCTGCAGCAGGCGCGGCGAGGGACGCTCGGTCGTCGGCTCGACGTCCTGGGCGCGGCGCAGCGCGCCGTAGAGCCGGTCCAGCGACTTGCGGGCCTGGTCGATCAGCTCGCCGGTCCATTCCAGCGGCGCCCGGTACTGGCCGACCAGCAAGGCCCAGCGCAGGGCTTCGCCCGGCGAGGTCTTCAGGAGCTCGTGCGCCAGAGCCACGTTGCCGAGGCTCTTGGACATCTTCTCCTCGGCCATGTTCAGGAAGCCGTTGTGCATCCACACGCGGGCGTAGGTCTCGACCTTGTCGGCGCAGCAGCCTTGGGCGAGCTCGTTCTCGTGATGCGGAAACACCAGGTCGACGCCGCCGCCGTGGATGTCGATGGGCAGGCCCAGCGCCTGGTCGATCATGGCGGTGCACTCGATGTGCCAGCCGGGACGGCCGCCGCCCCACGGGCTCTCCCACTCCGGCTCGCCAGGCTTGGAGGGCTTCCACAGCACGAAGTCCGCCGGGTGGCGCTTGTAGGGGGCGACGTCGACGCGGGCGCCGGCGATCATCTCGTCCATCGGCCGGCCTGACAGCTTGCCGTAGTCGGGGAAGGCCTGGGTGTCGAACAGCACATGGCCTTCGGCAGGGTAGGCTGCGCCGTTGTCGACCAGCCGCCCGATCATGCCGACGATGGCGTCCATGGTCTCGGTGACCCGCGGCTGCAAGGTCGGGCGCAGCGCGCCCAACGCCAGGGCGTCGGCGTTGTAGGCGTCCAGGTAGCGGTCGGCGATCGCCGAGATCGGCACGCCCTCTTCGGCGGCCTTGCGGTTGATCTTGTCGTCCACGTCGGTGACGTTCGCCGCATAGACCACGGCCTCCGCGCCGTAGTGGTGGCGCAGCAGACGGAACAGCAGGTCGAAGACCACCACCGGCCGGAAGTTGCCGATATGGGCGTAGTTGTAGACCGTGGGCCCGCACACATACATCGTCACGCGGCCGGGATCGGCGGGAGCAAAGGGCCGCTTCTGGCGGCTCATGGTGTCGTAGAGGCTGAGCGACATCGGGTCTGCGGCTGGAGGAGGCGTTCGTGCGCCCTGGCGAGCGGTCGGCCCATATACAGGCCCGAGCGCATGGAAGCCACAGACGGCGCCAAGGCTAGCGCGCGAAGCCTTGCCGGCGCCATATGGCGGGCATGACCCAGACCACCTTCCCCACCGCGCCGGACAAGCAGGCGCTCGAGCAGGGAATCGAGCTTGCGCCGCGCTTCGACGCCTCCGGCCTGATCGCCGCGGTCGCCACCCACGCCGAGAGCGGCGAGATCCTGATGCTCGCCTGGATGAACGCCGAGGCGCTGGCGAAGACGCTGGAGACCGGCGAGGCCCATTACTTCAGCCGCTCGAGGAACGAGCTTTGGCATAAGGGAGCGACCAGCGGGCAGGTGCAGACGGTGGTGGAGGCGAGGATCGACTGCGACCAGGACGTGGTGTGGCTGAAGGTCCGGCCGCAGGGCGACGGCGGCGCCTGCCATACCGGCGCGAGGTCCTGCTTCTACCGCATCGTCCAGCGCGACGGCCGGCTGCTGCTGGACCGTTAGGCCGACCCGTCGGGGCTCAGTCTCCGGTTCGTGCGTTCGTCGCCGAGCCGTGCAACTCTGCTGGCGCATTCCACAGGAGCATGACCGTCCATGTCGAGCGAAGTCCTTCACGTCCCGCGCGAGAAGCTCAGCCGCAAGACGCTTGAGATGCACTACGCCATCACCTCGCTGATGGAGGAGCTGGAGGCGGTCGACTGGTACCGGCAGCGGGCCGACGACATCCAGGACCCAGAGCTGAGGGCCATCGTCCTGCACAACGCCAAGGAGGAGCTGGAACACGCCTCCATGGTGCTGGAGTGGATCCGCCGCAACGACGCCGAAGCCGCCGAGCAGTTCAAGGAATATCTGTTCTCCGAAGGCTCCATCACGGGCCATGAGGAGGACGCCAGCGACGCGCATGGCCTCTGAAGCGCCTCTGGACGACGACCACGCCGAAACTGAAGCCGAGGTTTCAGGAACTCTTCACCGGGTGAGCCTCGGTCCCGAGCAGGCGGGAGGGCGCATCGACAAGGCGCTCGCCGAAGCGGCGCCGGAGTTTTCCCGCGGCCGCATCCAGGCGCTGATCGCACAAGGCCGGGTCAGCCTGGGCGGGGAGGTGGTGCGCGACGCCTCGGGCCGAGCCCGCGCCGGGGACTACGAACTGGCTGCGCCGCCGCCCGCGCCGGCGACGCCGCTCGCCGAGGCCATTCCGCTCCTGGTCCTCTACGAGGACGCCGACCTCATCGTGGTGGACAAGCCGGCGGGCATGGCCATGCACCCGGCGCCGGGGACGGAACGCGGCACCCTGGTCAACGCCCTGCTGGCCCACTGCGGCGACAGCCTGTCGGGCGTGGGCGGCGTGGCCCGGCCGGGCATCGTGCACCGCATCGACAAGGAGACGTCCGGCGTGGTGGTCGCGGCCAAGAGCGACCGCGCCCACCAGGGGCTGTCGGCCCTGTTCGCGGAGCATCGGATCGAGCGGCTGTACGTCGCCTTCACCCGCGGCGCGCCCAGGCCGGAGCGCGGGACGATCGAGACCCTGATCGGCCGCTCGCCGCACGACCGCAAGAAGATGGCGGTGCTGAAGTCGGGCGGCCGCCGGGCCGTGACCCGCTACCGCGTTGAGCGTCTCTTCGGGCCGCCGGACAGGCCCGCCGCCGCCCGCGTCGCCTGCGAGCTGGAGACCGGGCGCACCCACCAGATCCGCGTCCATCTCGCCTCGAAGGGCTGCCCCTGCCTGGGGGACCCGACCTATGGGTCCGGCCCCGCTTCGGAGCCGGTCCGCCACGCCATGGCCGAGGCTGGCCTGGCGCGGCAGGCCCTGCACGCCGCGGTGCTGGGATTCCGCCATCCGACCAGCGGCCAGGACCTGCGTTTCGAAAGCCCGCTGCCCGCCGATATGGCGAGGCTGGAACAGCTGTTGGGCCACCTCTAAGGTCGTCGGCGCCCGCCTTGAACGCGCCGCAATGGACCACTAAATAACCAACTCGCCCAGTGGGGTATTTTTCCATCCCCCATCTAGCTCTGCCGCAACCTCACGCTTATCTGGTTGGTTGGGGGACCTAAGGGATGATCGCGCCTCGCCGCGCGGAAGGCTCGCAAGTCCGGAACTTTGAGGAATCAGTCCATGGCCGCCAACGCGCTCGCCGTGATGTCGCCGGAAGGCGGCCTTTCCCGGTATCTCTCGGAGATCCGGAAATTTCCCATGCTCGCCAAGGACGAGGAATTCATGCTGGCCAAGCGTTGGCAGGAGCATGAGGACCCGGAAGCCGCTCATCGCCTCGTCACTAGCCACCTGAGGCTCGTGGCCAAGATCGCCATGGGCTATCGCGGCTACGGCCTGCCGATCGGCGAGGTGATCTCCGAGGGCAACGTCGGCCTGATGCAGGCCGTCAAGAAGTTCGATCCGGACAAGGGCTTCCGCTTGGCCACCTACGCCATGTGGTGGATCCGCGCCTCGATCCAGGAATACATCCTGCGCTCCTGGAGCCTGGTGAAAATGGGCACCACTGCGGCCCAGAAGAAGCTGTTCTTCAACCTGCGGAAGGCCAAGAGCGAGATCTCCGCCCTTGAGGAAGGCGACCTGCGTCCCGAGCAGGTCCGCCAGATCGCCACCAAGCTCGGCGTGCTGGACGAGGAGGTGATCTCCATGAACCGGCGGCTGGCCGGCGGCGACGCCTCATTGAACTCGCCTCTGCGCTCGGATTCCGAGGCCGAGTGGCAGGATTGGCTGGTGGACGAGGACACCCCCTCGCAGGAAAGCATCGTCGCCGAGTCCGAAGAACGCAGCATCCGCATGAGCCTGCTCGAGGAGGCGATGGCCGAACTCTCTGACCGGGAGCGGCACATCCTCACCGAGCGTCGCCTGAAGGACGAGCCCACGACCCTGGAGGAGCTGGCCGCGCAGTACGGGGTCAGCCGCGAACGCGTCCGCCAGATCGAGGTCCGGGCCTTCGAGAAGCTGCAGAAATCCATGCAGGCCGCCGCCCACGAGCGGAACCTGGTAAACGCCTAGGCCAGATCGGGCCTCAGGCCGCCGCTCGGCTCTCGCGGCCGGCGTAGGCCAGCAGGCCTTGGGCCGCCTCGTGCGCCCGGGCGGGGTCAAGCAGGTCGCCGGGCGCGGCGACGTAGGCGCGAAGCTCGCCCGCCGCGCTCGCCAGCCGCTCGTCGGACGTCTCGTCGGCTGCGGCGATAAGCAGTTCGCATTGCGCCAGCAGGGCGCGGCGCGCCTGGCCGGGATCGCCGTCCACCGCAGCCAGGGCCGAGCGGACGATCTTCAGCGCCTCGGCCACCCGCACCCCATGCGGCGCGGCGGGCTCGTCGGCCAGCCGCTTCATGGGTCCCGGATAGTCGGCCGTGTTGAACCGGCGGCGGTCGGGCCCGACGTAGTCCATCGCCTCCACCCACTCACGCGGATGGACCGTGGCCGCCTCCAGCCTGCGGGCCAGCTCTCGGGCCACGATGGGGCGGCGCAGGAACTCGTGGGCGCCGGCGTCGCGGCCGGCCAACACGGCCTGGGCGGTGGGCTCGGCGGCGGTCAGGATCACCGGCGCGCGCCGGCAGGCCAGGTCGCTGCGGCGCAGGTTGCGGGTGAAGGCGGCGCCGTCGAGGGTGCCCGCGGCCAGTTCGCAGACGATCAGGTCCGGGGTGATCTTGGCGGCGAGTTGGAAGGCCTTGGGCTCGCTGGGCGCGTTCCAGATCTCGGGGCGGCCGGCCAGCCGCAGCAGTTCTCCGAGCGCCCGCGCCCGGGCGGTCTCGGGATCGACGATCATGATGCGGCGGACCTGGGTTGCAGGCGAGGGTGCGGACCTGGCGAATAAGCTGAACACGGGCGGCTCCAGCGGATATTCCCCAAAGCTAGCCGGCGCTCGTAAATAACCCTTTGATAGGCGGGCCGTTTTCCGCCGGCTTTCGCCAGATGGCGAAATCCCCGTCAGTTCTGGCCCTATCAGTCCTGAAACGGATCACGCATCAGGATGGTGTCGTCGCGTTCCGGGCTGGTGGACAGCAGCGCCACGGGCGCCCCGATAAGCTCCTCGATCCGGCGGAGGTATTTGACCGCGTTGGCGGGCAGGTCGCGGGTGGCGCGGGCGCCGGCGGTGGGCTGGTCCCAGCCGTCCAGCTCCTCGTAGATCGGCTCCAGCGCCGCTTGGGCGCGCAAGCCGGCCGGGAAGTGGTCGAGGCTTTCGCCGCCCAGTCGGTAGCCCGTGCAGATCTTCAGGGTCTTGAGGCCGTCCAGCACGTCGAGCTTGGTGAGCGCGATCCCGTCGATGCCGTTCAGCGCCACGGACTGGCGCACGAGGGCGGCGTCGAACCAGCCGCAGCGCCGGGCCCGTCCGGTCACCGTCCCGAACTCACGGCCGCGCTCGCCCAGGCGGTGGCCCACCTCGTCCTTCAGCTCGGTGGGGAAAGGGCCTTCGCCGACGCGGGTGGTGTAGGCCTTGACGATCCCCAGCACATAGCCCGCCGCGCGCGGCCCCACGCCCGAGCCCGCCGCCGCCTGGCCCGCGACGGTGTTGGAGGAGGTGACGTAGGGATAGGTGCCGTGGTCGACGTCCAGCAAGGCGCCCTGGGCGCCCTCGAACAGCACCCGTCGGCCCGACCGGACGACCTCGTTCAGCAGCCGCCAGGCGGGCCGCGCATAAGGCAGGATGCGCGGGGCCAGGCTTTCCAGTTCGGCCCGCAACGCCGCCCCGTCCGCCCCGGGCAGGCCCAGCCCGCGGCGCAGCGGCTCGTGGTGGGCGAGCAGGCGGTCGATCTTGGCCTCCAGAGCCTGGCCGTCGGCCAGGTCGGCGACTCGGATGGCCCGGCGGCCCACCTTGTCCTCATAGGCCGGGCCGATGCCGCGCCCGGTGGTGCCGATCTTGTTGGCGGCGGCGGCCTCCCGCGCCTGGTCGAGGTCGCGGTGCAAGGGCAGGATCAAGCAGGCGTTGTCGGCCAGCACCAGCAGCTCGGGCGTGATCGTCACGCCCTGGCCGCCGATCTTCTCGATCTCGGAGAGCAGGTGCCAGGGGTCGACGACGACGCCGTTGCCGATCACCGAGAGCTTGCCCTGCACCACGCCCGAGGGCAGCAGTGACAGCTTGTAGGTCTGGTCGCCCACCACAAGGGTGTGGCCGGCGTTGTGCCCACCCTGGAAGCGCACCACCACCTCGGCGCGGTTGGACAGCCAGTCGACCAGCTTGCCCTTGCCTTCGTCGCCCCACTGGGCGCCGATTACCGTCACATTGGCCATGGGTATGCGCTCTCGGCCCGCCGGACGGGACCCAGCCGCCCTTCGACGGGTGCTCGGCGGATGGGCTTGAGCTGATTGTCGGTCGACCTTCGCCGACGCGGCCGCGGTTTAGACGACAGCGGCCCGCGGCTCAAGCCCGCGCAATTCCCGCGAAGGTCAGGTCGGCCGCTCGGGCTCCCGATCGGGGGCGTCGCGCGGCGTGATCAAGCGTGCGAGCTTGGGCCGCAGCCACTGCTCGAAATCGTCGACGAACTCATAGACCACCGGCACCAGCGCCAGCGACAGGACGGTCGAGGTCATCAGGCCGCCGATTACCGCGACGGCGAGGGGCTGGCGGAACTCCGAGCCTTTCTGGACGGCGAGGGCGGCCGGCAACATGCCCGCGGCCATGGCCACGGTGGTCATGACGATGGGGCGCGCCCGCTCCCGGCAAGCCTCGATCAGGGCCTGGCGCTGGGCGACCCCGCTGCGCTCGCGCTCGATGGCGTACTCGACCAGCAGGATGGAGTTCTTCGCCGCCAGGCCCAGCAGCATGAGGAAGCCGATCATCGAGGGCAGCGACAGAGACATGCCGCATAGCAACAGGCCCGCCAAGGCCCCGCCCACCGCCAACGGCAGGGCCGTCAGGATCACCACCGGCTTGAAGAACGAGCGGAAAAGCAGCACCAGCACGCCCAGGATCATCATCACGCCGGCGAACAGGGCCATGCCGAAGCTGGCGAACAGCTTGTGCATCTCCTCGATGTCGCCGGTGGCGGAGGGCCGGACCCCGTCGGGCAGCTTGCGCATGATCGGCAGCTTGTTCACCGCCTTCACCGCCTCGCCGACCACCACGCCGTTCAGCTCGGCCTCCACCGACATCTGCCGGCTGCGATCGAGGCGCACGATCCGGCCGGGCCCGGCCTCGAAGCTGACGTCGGCGACCGAGCCCAGGGTGGTCAGCCCGCCGCCGGCCGTGGGCACGCGCAGGTTCCGGATGGTCTCGATGTCGGCGCGCGCGTCGGCGGGCAACCGCACGCGGATGGGGATGCGGCGCTCGCCCTCATTGAGCTTGGCGACATTGGCGTCGATGTCGCCGACGGTGGCCACGCGGGCGGCCTGGGCGATGGCCTCGGTCGAAACCCCCAGGCGTGCGGCCTCGTCGGGCTTGGGCCGGATCACCACCTCGGGCGCGACGGGCGGGGTCGAGGGACGCACGTCGGTGAGCTGGCTGACCCCGCGCATCTCGCGCTCCAGTTCGTTGGCGGCCGCCTGAAGGGCTGCCGGATCGTCGCCCGTCAGGACCTGCTGGAAGCCCGCGATCCCCTGGACGCTCAGGAAGGTCACGCGGGCGTCCGGGATGGCGGCCAAGGCCTCGTGCAGGCGCGCGCGGATCTGGTCGCCGGTGGCGCTGCGCCGGGGCTTGAGCAGCACGCTCACCGTGCCGGAGCGCAGGTCCGTCCCGCCCACGCCCAGCGAGCCGCCGTAGATGTTCGACCCCACCTGGGCGAAGACGTCGCGCACCTCCGGCTGGTCGGCGAACACCCGGGTGATCCGCTGCGCAGTGGCCTCCATGTCGGCCAGCGAGGCTCCGGGCGGACCCTGGATGTCGACGTACATGAAGTCCGGGTCCCCGGGCGGCCGGAAGCCTTGCGGCAGCAGGGGCACCATCAGGATCGACACCAGGAACACCCCCCCGCCGATGGCGGCCGACGCGATGCGATGGTCGAGCGCCCAGCCCAGCGCCCGCTGGTAGGGCGGCCAGAGCGGCTTGCGCTCGCGCGGGTGGGCCTGGGGCTTCAGCAGATAGGCGGCCATCAGCGGCGTCAGCAGGCGCGCCACCAGCAGCGAGAACAGCACCGCCACGCTCACCGTCAGGCCGAACTCGCGGAAGAACTGTCCCGTCACGCCTGGCATGAAGCTGACGGGCGCGAAGACCACGACGATGGCCATGGTCGTAGCCACCACAGCTAGGCCGATGGCGTCGGCGCCCTGCAGCGCGGCCGGGTAGGGCCGAAGCCCCGCCTCCACCCGCTTTTCGATGTTCTCGATCTCGACGATCGCATCATCGACGAGAATGCCGATCACCAAGGTCAGGGCCAGAAGAGTGACTAGGTTGAGCGAGAATCCCAGCGCGTACATCACCAGGAAGGTCGGGATCAGCGACATCGGCATCGCTAGGGCGGTGATCATCGTCGCCCGCCAGTCGCGCAGGAACAGGAAGACCACGAGGGCCGCCAGCGCCATGCCCTCCAGCAGAGTCTCCAGCGTGGCGTGGAAGCTCGAGCGCGTGTAGTCGACGCTGGAGAAGACCGGCGTGAAGCTGACGCCGGGATAGGTCTTGCGCAGCTCGGCGAGCTTGGCCTTGACCTCGTCGTCGACGCCGACGTCGCTGGCGTCGCGGGTCTTCATCACCTGGAAGGCCACGACGGGGCGGCCGTTCAGGCGCGCGAAGCCGCGCGGCTGCGAGGCGCCGTCGCCAATCTCCGCCAGGTCGGCGAGCTGGACGAAGCGCCCGCCCCCGACCGGAACCGACAGCGCGCGGAGCTGGCGCAGCGTGTCCACGTCGCCCACCACGCGCAGGCTCTGCTCGCGCCCTCCGATCTCCAACCGCCCGCCGGGAGCCTCGGTCTGCATCGAGGCCAGGGCGGCGTTCACCTGGGCCGCGGTGACGCCGTGCGCCGCCAAGCGGTCGGCATCGACGATGACGTTGATCTCGCGGTTCACCCCGCCCAGACGGCTGACCTGGGCGACGCCCGCCGCCCCCTGCAGCGCACGCGCCACGGTGTCGTCGACGAACCAGGAGAGTTGCGCCTCGTCCATGGCGGGGGCGGCCACCGCGTAGGTCAGGATCGGGGCGGAATCGAGCTCCACCCGCGCCACGGTCGGGGCGTCGATGTCACGCGGGAGCTGCGCGCGAAGCTGCTCCATCTTGGTGCGGACCTGGTCGGTCTTCTGTTGCAGGTCCACCCCCATCTCGAACTCGATGTTGGTGGCCGAAGACCCTTGGGTGACGACCGACTGGATACGCTTCACGTCGGAGAGCCCGGCTACGGCGTCCTCGACCGGTCGGGTGATCTGGGTCTCCATCTGGCCCGGCGCGGCGCCGCTCTGGGTCACCGTCACCGTCACCATCGGGAAGGTGGTGTTGGGCCACTGCTTGATCGGGAGCTTGGCGTAGGCGATCAGTCCGCCGAGCACCAAGGCCAGGAACAGCACCGTCACCGGCAAGGGGTTGCGGATCGCCCAGGCCGAAATCCGGAAGGAGCCGCCGGACTGGCCCTCGGCTTCGCTCATCGCGCCGGCCCGGTCGCCGCCACGGGCGTCACCGCGTCGCCGTCCATCAGGAACGAGGCGGCGCTCTGCACCACCCGCGAGCCCGCCGGCGGGCCCTCAAGAAGCTCCACCAGGCCGCCGCCGCGGGCGCCGGTGCGCACCCGCACCCGCTTCACCCGGTTGTCGGGCTGCACCACCATGACGCTGGCGCCGTCGGCGTCGTATCGCACCGCCTTCTCCGGCGCCGCCGTCGCCACGCCTGTGGCGTCGGGGAAGACGGCGCGGGCGAAGCCGCCGGCGCGGATGTCGGTCCGCACCGGCAGGGTGATGCGGACGAACCCAAGCTTGGTCTGCGGGTCGATCTGCGGGCTGATCAGGCGCACCTGACCGGTGACCGCGCCGCCGCCCGGCAGGGTGACCTGGGCGCTCTGACCTGGCCGGACGCGGGCCAGATCCTCTTCGGAAAGCTGCGCCTGCAGCTCCATTCGTCCATCCCGGGCGATGCGGAACCACGGCTGGGCGCCAAGCGCGGCGAGGTCTCCCGGGCGGACGGTCTTCTCCAGCACCAGCCCGTCGACCGGCGAGGTGACGGCGAGCTTGGCCGCCCGCGTGCGGACGTCCTTCAGCGCAGCCGCCTGGGCCCGGGCCGTGGCGCGCGCCGCGCGGGCCTGCAGGCGGCGTTGGTCGATCTGCTCCTGGCTGAGCACGCCCGAGCCGTCGAGCCCGCGCACGCGCTCCGCCTCGCGCTCGGCCTGCACCGCCTGGGCCTCGGCCTGGGCGACGAGCGCCTGCTGCTGGGCGAGTTGGGCGGAGATCAGGGCCGGGTCCAGCCTGGCCAGCACCTGGCCCCGCCGCACCGTCTGGCCCACGTCGGCCAACACCTCGGACACGCGATAGCCCGTGACCTCCGGCGACACCGCCGCTTCCTGCCGCGGAGCCAGGTCGCCCGAGGCTGCGAGCGTGCCGGCGATCGGACGTCGCTCGATGGTGGCGATGCTGACGGACCGCGGCCCATGGCCCTTGGACGTGGTCGGCGTGGGCTTGTGGCAGGCGGCGAGGCTCGCGGCGAGCGCCAGCAGGACGGGGAATCGGGATCGACCCATGCGCCGGTGTCTCACGAGTCCGTGCGCGAGGGCCAGCCGCCGCCCAGCGCCTTGTAGGCCTGCACGGTCCGCCGCACGGCCTGCACCTGGGCGGCGGTGAGCTGGGCGCGCACCGAGCGCCAGGACTGCTCGGCGGAAAGCGTCGTCTGCAGGTCGGTGAGGCCGCGCGTATAGCCGAGGCGGGCGGCCTGGTAGGCGCGCGCGGCGCGGGCCTCGCCCTCGGTCAAGGTCGCGACCCGCCGACGGTCGGCGTCGAGCCGCACCAGCGAGGATTCCGCCTCGCCGAAGGCGGTCTGCACGGTCTTCTCGTAGGCCGCGACCGCCTGTTCAGCCCGCGCGCCTTGCACCTTGATGTCCGCGATGAGGCGCGGGAGGGAAAGCAACGGCTGGACCGCGTTGCCGCCCATCGTCCAGCTCCGGCTCTCGATGGTGAAGCCGGGCTGCGATTGCCTGGACCAGCCGACGCCGGGCGTCAGGGTGAAGGTGGGCAGCAGCGCCAGCCGGGCCAGGTCCCGTTGGCCGAGCGCCGAGCGCAGTCGCGCCTGGGCCTCGCGCACGTCGGGCCGGCGGCCCAACAGCTCCGAAGGCAGGCTGGCGGGGACCGGTGGCGCCTCGCCCACCTCTGGCGGGGCGGCGACATTGGTCGTGGGTTCGACCACGCGTCCGGCGAGGATCAGAAGCGTGCGCCGCTCCACCTGCAGCTCGGCCTCCAAGGCGGCGGCCTGGGCCTCGGCCTCGGCGAGCTGGCCGGCCGCACGGTCGGGCTCGGAGGTCGCGGCCAGTCCCGCGGCGGCGCGGCGGGCGGCGATGCCGTAGAGTTCGCGCTCGATCCGCGCCGTCTCGCGCGCCTCCGCGAGCTGGATCGCCAGGCCGCGCACCTGGAAGTAGGCGTCGGCGGTCTGGGCGGCGAGCGCCGCGCGGGTTCCTTCGTAGTCGAAGCGGGCGGCGGACACCTCAGCGTTCGCGGTGCGGGCGGCGGCGAACACGCGGCCGAAGACGTCCACCTCCCAGCTCACGTTGAAATTGGCCGAATAGGCTTCGGACACGCCGTTGGTGGAAAAGCCCGGGATGTTGGGGAACACCGGTCCCGAGATCTGATGCGTCTCGACCCGCCGGGCCGCGGCGGACAGGTCCCCCTTCGGCAGGTATTGCATCAGTGCGCTCTCGCGGCTGGCCCTGGCCTCCCGCAGCCGCGCGGCGGCGCTCTTCGCGTCGGGGTTGGCGGCGAGGGCCTGCTCGATCAGCGTCGTGAGCTGCGGGTCGCCGAAGCGCGTCCACCAGCTGTCGAGGCTGGCGGCCTCGGCCGGGGCCGGCGCCGCCGGCTGCGGCGCTTCGTAGGCGAGCGGCAGACGCAGGTCCGGCTTGGGCGTCGACCCGCAACCAGCCAGCGCGCCGGAGGCGGTCACCGCGCAAAGCAGGGCGAAAGGCGCAGCCCCGCATCTCGCCGAGGCGTCGCGGCCCCTTTGCGGGCGACAAGGCTTAACGCGCGAATCCATCAGAGATTGTATTTTTTCTTGGCCGCATATGCTGGTTGCGTGGTGATTCTGTCCAGCTTGCCGCCTGGACCTTCCCATTCCATGAAGACGGGCCTCGAAGGCGAAAAGCGGTGGAAGCGGAGAGCCAAGTCATGGCGAAGACAGGGCGCATCCGCGCCGGCGTCGGCGGCTGGACCTTCGAGCCCTGGCGCGGCGTCTTCTATCCCAAGGGCCTGAAGCAGGCGGCGGAGCTGGAGTACGCTTCGCGGCGCCTCACCGCGATCGAGGTCAATGGCACCTATTATTCTACTTTCAAGCCCGAAAGCTTCGCCAAGTGGCGCGCCGCCACGCCCGAAGGATTCAGATTCACGGTCAAGGCCAGCCGCTTCTGCACCAACCGCCGGGTGCTGGCGGGAATGGGGCCCTCCCTGGAAGTGTTCCTCAACCAGGGCCTCGCCGAGCTGGGCGATCGGCTGGGGCCGATCCTGTGGCAGTTCATGGGGACCAAGAAATTCGAGGCCGACGACTTCGCGGCCTTTCTGGAGCTGCTGCCCGACGAGCTCGAGGGCCTGCCGCTCCGCCATGCGGTCGAGCCCCGGCACGACAGTTTCAAGACCCCCGAGTTCGTCGCCCTGTGCCGCAGGCGCAAGGTCGCCATCGTGCTGGCCGACCACGAAACCTATCCCATGATCCCCGATGTCACCGCCGACTTCGTCTACGCGCGCCTCCAAACCGGATCGGACGAGATCGAGACCGCCTATGCGCCGAAGGACCTGGACGTCTGGGCCCGTCGCTTGGAAGCCTTCGCGGAGGGCTCCGCGCCGCAGGATCTGCCGCTGGTGGCCGGCGAGCCCGGCGCGAAGGAGCCGCGCGACGTCTACGCCTTCTTCATTCACGAGGGTAAGGTGCGCGCGCCGGCCGCGGCCATGGCGCTGCTGGAACGCGTCGGACAAGCGGCCGCGCAATGAGCTGCGGTTGACACGCCGGAGCTGTTCCACTATCCACCGCGCCTCGATTTTCGACCCGGAGCCGTCCCGTGAAGCGGACCTATCAACCGTCCCGCCTCGTGCGTAAGCGCCGTCACGGCTTCCGCCTGCGCATGTCCACGAAGAACGGCCAGAAGGTGCTCGCCCGCCGCCGGGGCAAGGGCCGCAAGCGCCTGAGCGCCTGAGCCGCGCGCTTCAGCTAAGGTGTCGGCGTGGCCGACGCCCCCATTGCCATCGCCCCCATCGCTATCGAGCGTCTGAAGAAGCGCGCCGACTTCCTGGCCTGCGCCCAAGCCTCCGCCTGCGCCCGCGGCGCGGTGGTGCTGCAGGGCCGTTCACGCGCCGACGCCGACCTCAAGGTCCGGGTGGGCTTCACCGCCACCAAGCGCATCGGCGGGGCGGTGGAGCGCAACCGCGCCAAGCGCCGGATGCGCGAAGCCGCACGGCTGCTGCTGCCCCTCCATGCGGTCCCGGGTTTCGACTATGTTCTGATCGCGCGGGGCGGTGCGACCTCGCGCCCTTGGGAGCGGCTGCTTGACGATGTGAAAACCGCACTGATAAGGCTCGCCGCCGAACGCGACGGCCGGGCCCGCGACCCTGCGACCGCCCCAAGCGCAGATTGAGCGCCCCTCCCCGATGCAAGACGATTCCAACCGCAACACGATCATCTTCCTCGTGTGCGCGGTCGCGCTGTTCTTCATCTACCAGCACTTCGTCCTGGATCCCGCCGCGGCGCGGCGGCAGGCCGAGGCCAGGCAACAGCAGGCGGCCGCCACCCAGACCCAAGCCCAGGCCCAGCGGCCGGGGCTTCCCGGCGCGCCCGGCGGCCCGGCCGTCACCCGCGCCCAGGCCCTGGCGGCCAGCCCGCGGGTGGCGATCGCCACGCCGGCGCTGAAAGGCTCGATCTCGCTCAAGGGCGCGCGCATCGACGACCTCTACCTCACCCAATTCCGCGAGACGGTGAACAAGAACTCGCCGCCGGTGGGGCTGCTAGCTCCCGAGGGCGCGAACGGCGCCTGGTTCGCCGAATTCGGCTGGGCCGGCCAGAACGTGCCGGGTCTTCCCAACGACGCGACCAGCTGGACCCTGGCCCAGGGCTCGACTCTGACGCCGGCAAGCCCGGTGGTGCTCACCGCCGACAACGGTCAGGGCCTGACCTTCACCCGCAAGATCGAGGTCGACGACCGGTTCATGTTCACCGTGACCGACACGGTGGCGAACCACGGAGCCCAGCCGGTGACGCTGGCCCCCTATGGATCGGTGCAACGCCAGGGCCTGCCGAAGGCGCACTCCGAAAGCCAGATCGTGCACGAGGGCGCGGTCGGCGCGCTGGGGCCGGAGAACCCGACGCTGAGGCTGATCAAATACAAGAAGTGGGCCAAGGAGGGCGGCGGCGACCCCATCGCCTCCAAGGGGGGCTGGGTCGGCATCACTGACAAGTATTGGCTGGCCGCGCTGATCCCGCCCCAGGGCGAGAACATCGAGGGCCAGTTCCGCGACACCAAGACGGCGGGCCTCGACGTCTTCGACGCCAACTTCGTGGGCCAGCCCAGGGCGATTGCGCCCGGGACCCAGTCGACGGCCGTCACTCACTTCTTCGGGGGCGCCAAACAGGCGCCGCTGCTGCGCGACTATCAGAGCAAGCTCCACATCCCGCGCTTCGATTCCGCGGTGGATTGGGGCCACTTCTGGTTCCTGACCCGGCCGCTTTTCCGCTTCCTGGAGTTCATCTACGCCCACGTGGGCAGCTTCGGCATCGCCATCCTGCTGCTGACGGTGGCGGTGCGCCTGGTCTTCTTCCCCATCGCGCACAAGCAGTACGAGTCGCTGGCCAAGATGCGCCGCGTCCAGCCGATGATGGAGGAGATCCGCAAGAAGCATAAGGACGACCCGGCCAAGCAGCAGCAGGAGATGCTCGCCCTCTACCAGCGGGAGAAGGTCAATCCCCTGGCCGGCTGTCTGCCCATCTTGCTGCAGATCCCGGTGTTCTATGCCCTCTACAAGGTGCTGACCGTCACCATCGAGATGCGGCACGCCCCCTTCATGGGCTGGATCCGCGACCTCTCGGCCCGCGACCCGACCACGGTGTGGAACCTGTTCGGCCTGATCCCCTGGACGCCGGCCCATGCGCCCCTTGTCGGCGGCCTCCTCGACACCACCCTGCACATCGGCGTGGTGCCCCTGCTCTACGGCTTCACCCAGTGGCTGACCATGTCCATGAGCCCGCCCGCGCCCGACCCCGTGCAACAGCGGATCCTGCAGTTCATGCCGGTGATCTTCACCTTCATCATGGCGCCCTTCGCCGTGGGCCTCTTGATCTACTGGTGCTGGAGCAACGTGCTGACCATCGTCCAGCAATACATCCTGATGCGGCACTACAAGGTGGAGAACCCGATCGACAACCTGATCGGGCGCTTCGCCCGCAAGGCGCCCGGGTGAGCGAGACGGCCGCCTTCGACGCCGAGGCGCTCGAGGCCGCGCGCAAGCTGTTCGCCCGCGAGGTGCGCTTCCTGATGGGCGCCGTGGCGATCTCGGGCCTGCCCGACACGGACCTGCCGGAGGTGGCCTTCGCCGGCCGCTCCAACGTCGGCAAGTCGAGCCTGATCAACGCCGTCACCGGCCGCAAGGAGCTGGCGCGGGCCTCCAACGAACCCGGCCGCACCCGCGAGGTGAACTTCTTCGTGGCCGACGATCGTCTGCGGCTGGTGGACCTGCCGGGCTACGGCTTCGCCAAGGTGAGCCGCGAGGCGGCGAAGAAATTCCAGAACCTCGGGCGCTCCTATCTGCGCGGACGGCCCAACCTGAAGCGGGCCTATTTGCTGATCGACGCCCGGCATGGGCTGAAACCCGTCGACGGCGAGGCCCTGGACGCCTTCGACCAGGCGGCGGTCTCCTATCAGGTGGTGCTGACCAAGGCCGACAAGCTGAAGCCCGCCGAGGTCGAGAAGGTCGTCGCCGCCACCCTGGCGGCGGTGGCGAAGCGTCCCGCCGCCTTCCCCCGCGTGCTCGCCACCTCGTCGGAGACCGGCGCCGGCATACCCGAACTGCGCGCCGAGATCGCCGCCGCCTGCGGACTGTAGCTGATGACACCGCCGCCGCGCTCCGCTATCGGACACCCGCGAGGCGAGCCTGGGGCATGAGTTGAGCGAAGAAGCCAAGAACCAGGGCTGGGCGACCGCCAAGACGCTCGCCGAGGCCCTGCCCTACATCCAGATCTACGACCGCGAGACCGTGGTTATCAAATACGGCGGCCACGCCATGGGCGAGGACGACGTCGCCAAGCTGTTCGCCGCCGACGCCGTGCTGCTGAAGATGCTGGGCGTGCACCCGGTGGTGGTCCACGGCGGCGGGCCGCAGATTTCCGCCTGGCTGGCCAAGGCCGGGGTCAAGTCCACCTTCGTCGACGGCCTGCGGGTCACCGACGAGGCGACCATGGAAGTGGCCGAGATGGTGCTCTCCGGCGCCATCAACAAAGAGATCGCCAACTGGATCACCCAGGCCGGCGCCGAGGCCGACGTGCGCGGCGTGGGGTTGTCCGGCAAGGACGGCCGCCTGATCACCGTCGAGAAGGTCAAGCGCAGCCGCAAGGCCCCCGACTCCGACGAGGAGCAGATGGTGGACCTGGGTTTCGTCGGCGAGCCCAAGACCATCGATCCGAAGCTGATCCACGCCCTGATCACCGCCGAGGACGACTACATCCCCGTGGTCGCGCCGATCGGAGTCTCCGAGACGGGCGAGACCTACAACATCAACGCCGACACCGTGGCCGGCGCCCTGGCCGGCGCGCTGAACGCCAAGCGCATGCTGCTGCTCACCGACGTCGCCGGCGTGCTGGACAAGAACGGCGACCTGATCCGCCAGCTCACCGTGGCCGAAGCCCGCGGCTGCATCGAGGACGGCGTGGCGACGGGCGGCATGATCCCCAAGCTGGAAACCGCCATCGCCGCGGTCGAGGCTGGGGTCGAAGCGGTGGTCATCCTCGACGGCCGGCGCCCCCACGCCATGCTGGTGGAGCTGTTCAGCGAGCACGGGGCGGGCACGCTGGTCTGCAGATGACCGCCGACCTGCGCCACGTGGACACCTGGCTGTTCGACCTCGACAACACCCTCTACCCGGTCGAATGCGGACTGATGGGGCAGATGGAGGCGCGCATGACCGCCTTCGTGGCTGAGGTCACAGGCCTGTCGGCGGAGGCGGCGCTGCGCTTGCAGAAGGACTACCTGGCCGAGCACGGGCTGACGCTGGTGGGGCTGATGCGCGACCACGGAATCGACCCGGACGTCTTCCACGCCCAATTCCATGACCTGTCGCTGGACGCCCTGGCCCACGATGCGGAGCTTGTGGAGGCCATCGACGGCCTGCCCGGCCGCCGGATCGTCTTCACCAATTCGGACCAGATCCACGCCCAGCGCGTGCTGGAGCGGCTGGGGTTGGACAGGCTGTTCGAGGCGGTCTTCCACATAGGCTCGGCGGCCTATAGGCCCAAGCCCTCGCCCGAGCCCTTCGCACGGCTTTGCGCCGAGCATCGGATCGCGCCCGAAGGCGCCTGCTTCTTCGAGGACTCCGAGCGCAACCTGAAGCCCGCCCATGAGCTGGGCATGACCACCGTGCTCGTCGGGCCGGACGCGATCGCATCGGACGCGCCCTTCGTCACCTACCGCACGCCGCACCTCGCGCCCTTCCTGCGCGGGGCGCGCCTAACCCGCCACTAGGAAGTTCTGGGGACAGCCATGGCCACCATCACCGCCGACGACCTGAAGACCGAGATCGAAAAGGCCTGGGCCGAGCGCGACGGCCTGTCCGCCGCCACCAAGGGCCCGGTGCGGACGGCGGTCGAGGAGACGCTCGATCGGCTGGACCGCGGCGTACTGCGCACCGCCGAGCGCGGGCCGGACGGCCGCTGGTCGGTGAACCAGTGGGTGAAGGAGGCCATCCTTCTCTCCTTCCGCCTGAACGCCAACGCCATCGTCCACGGCGCCGCCCCCGGACCCTTCTGGGACAAGGTGCCGACCAAGTTCGCCGGCTGGGACGCGCCGCAGTTCGAAGCCGCGGGCTTCCGCGCGGTGCCGGGCGCCATCGTCCGCCGGGGCGCCTTCATCGCCAAGAACGTGGTGCTGATGCCCTCCTTCGTGAACATCGGCGCCTATGTGGACGAGGGCACGATGGTCGACACCTGGGCCACCGTGGGCTCCTGCGCCCAGGTCGGGAAGAACTGCCACATCTCCGGCGGCGCGGGCTTGGGCGGGGTGCTGGAGCCGTTGCAGGCCAGCCCCACCATCGTCGAGGACAACTGCTTCATCGGCGCCCGCTCCGAGGTCGCCGAAGGGGTGATCGTGCGCCAGGGCAGCGTACTGTCGATGGGCGTCTACATCACCTCCACCACGCCGATCGTGAACCGCCAGACCGGCGAGACAACCTTCGGCGAGGTGCCGCCCTATTCGGTGGTGATCTCCGGCTCGCGGCCCAACAAGGACCCGTCGCTGCCCTCCACCTATTGCGCGGTGATCATCAAGACGGTCGACGAGCGCACCCGCTCCAAGACCGGGGTCAACGAGCTGCTCCGCGACTGAGCGGGCGCGTGCCCGGGTAAGGCGTCCCGTTGCGATGCGTGTACTCGTTGGACCCCGGGGCGAGCGCCAGGTCAATGTCCGGGAACACGCCGCCGTCGCCAGCGGGGTTGCGTGTCCCGACCTCCAGGAGCACCAGCTCCCTGTCGGACCTGTTCTGGATGTGGTGGCCGTTGGCCTCCCCGCCAGGGAAGCCTGCGCAGTCGCCCGCCCGCAGGACCTGCTCGCCGTCTTCGGTCACCAGCACGCCCTCGCCTTCAAGGACATAGATGAATTCGTCCTCGGTGCGGTGCCAATGCCGCTGGCTCGACCACTGGCCGGGCGGGAGACGCAAGAGATTGACGCCGAACTGGGTGAGGCCCGCCGCATCCCCAAGCCGCCAACGCCTGCGTCCGGCGCAGGGCGCGTCATAGGGCGGCGGATATCCCGTGCCGAAGCGGGTGGGCGCGTTCTCCACGTCGATCTTGGGCATTGTCCCTTTCCGGTCTAGAGCACAGGCGTCTTGTACAGCCGGCCTGAGCTGGGGGCGATGTTGATCGACGCATTGGAGCTGACGCGGGAGCTGATCCGGCGGCCGTCGGTGACGCCGGCCGACGCCGGCGCCATGGACATCGTCGAGCGCACCTTGAAAGGCCTGGGCTTCACCTGCCGCCGGATGCGGTTCGGCGAGATCGAGAACCTATACGCGCGCTATGGGACGGAGCGTCCCAACCTCTGCTTCGCCGGCCATACCGACGTCGTGCCGGTGGGCGAGGCCGCCGCATGGAGTTGCGACGCCTTCGAGGCCAGCGTCACGGGCGGCGTGCTGGTGGGCCGGGGGGCGGTGGACATGAAGGGCGCCATCGCCGCCTTCTGCGCCGCCGCAGCCAACGCCATCGACGGCGGCCAGGTGAAGGGCTCGCTCTCCTTCCTGATCACAGGCGACGAGGAAGGCGTGGCCCTCGACGGCACCAAGCGGGTGGTGGAGACGCTGGCCGCCGAGGGCGAGGCGATCGACCACTGCATCGTCGGCGAGCCGACCTCGGCCGAGGTTCTGGGCGACATGGTCAAGGTGGGCCGGCGCGGCTCGATCAACGCCGAGATCGTGGTTCGTGGCGTGCAGGGTCACGTCGCCTATCCGCAACGCGCCGCCAACCCGGCCCGCGTACTCATCCCGCTGCTGGCGCGCTTGCAGGCGCGTGTGCTGGACGAAGGTTACCCCGAGTTCCAGCCGTCGAACCTGGAGATCACCCGCGTCGAGATGCCCAATGCGGCGACCAACGTCATACCGCCCGAAGCGCGGGCGATGTTGAACATCCGCTTCAACCCCTCGCACACCGGCCAGGGCCTGGTCGACTGGATCGCCGCCGAAGCTCAGCGGGCGGCGGAGGGAACGCGCTGCACCGTCGACGTCGTCCCTCAGATCAGCGGCGAGGCCTTCCTCACCGAACGCGGCGACTTCACCGACCTCGTCCAGGCCGTCGTCGCCGAGGTCTGCGGCCGCGCGCCCGAGCTTTCCACCTCCGGCGGCACCTCCGACGCCCGCTTCATCCGCGCCCTCTGCCCGGTGGTGGAGGTGGGCCTGGTGGGCGTCACCATGCACCAGGTGGACGAACGCACGCCCGTCACCGAGATCGAGCGCCTGCAATCGGTCTACGAGCGGCTGATCGGGCGCTATTTCGAGCACTTCGGCGCCGCCTCATAGGCAAGGCAAGGGCCTCCTCCGGCCGTTTTGCGGACCCACTATCCGATGAGCGCCCGACGGGAGTAAGCTTCAGCCGTCGCCGCAGGAGGGAGGGTCCAAGATGACGCCCTGGGAACTGAAGGGTCTAGAACTCGTCAACTGCACCTGCGAGTACGGCTGCAACTGTCAGTTCGGCGCCCTTCCGGATAAGGGCTACTGCCACGCCGTGGGCGGATTCATTATCGACGAAGGTCATTTTGGCGATACGCCTTTGGCCGGGTTGCGCTTCGCGGCGGCGTTCAAGTGGCCGGGACCGATCCATGAAGGCGATGGCGAGGCCGTTGCGTTCATCGACAGGACCGCCGACGCCCCCCAACGCGAGGCCTTGCTGCGCATCCTGAGCGGCCAGGACACCGAACCGTTCGCGACAATGTTCGCGGTGTTCGCCTCCACGCTCAGCAAGTTCCACGATCCCGTGTTCACCGACGTGAGCGTCGAGATCGACGTCGACGCCCGCAAGGGACGCGTCGTCGTGCCGGATTACCTGGAGCTCAACGGCCGCCCGATCCCGAACATCGTCTCCGGCGGCGAGATCCGCGCTCAGATCGTCCTGCCAGACGGGTTCGAGTATGAAATGGCTGAGATCGGTAGCGGCGTGAGCCGCACTCGAGGGCCGGTCGAGGTGAACATTCAGGACAAGTACGCCCAGTTCGCGCACGTGCACCTCAACAACAAGGGGGTGGTCCGCTCGCGGGCGGCCGCCTGATTCCGTCATGGGGGACGGCACGGGCCTGGAGCGGCTGCTGCGGCGTGAGCGCCTGTTGACCGCAACCTTCCTCGTCGTGCTGTGCCTCCTTGCCTGGTCCTATGTCTTGACCGGCGCCGGAATAGGCCCGTCGTTCGGCGTGACGGCGTTGTCTCCGTCCAAGGGCGGCGCCATGGGCGGCATGGACATGCCGGCGGCCGGTCCGGCAGCGTGGGGACTCTCGGACGGGCTCCTGGCGGTCGCCATGTGGTGGACCATGATGACCGCGATGATGCTGGGCCCTGCGGCGCCGACGATCCTGCTCTACGCGCGCGTACGCCGCCATGCCGCCGCGAACGCGACGCAGAGCGCGAGCATCGCGCCGTGCGGCGCCTTCACCGCCGGCTACCTGTTGGTCTGGTTGGCCTTCTCGCTGGTCGCGGCCGGCGTCCAATGGGCGCTGCAGCTGACCGGGCTGATTTCGGAGCTTCTCACCTCGCAGAGTCGATGGCTCTCCGCCGCATTGCTGGCGGGGACGGGGCTCTATCAGCTCTCGCCCCTTAAGGACGGCTGCCTGACGCGCTGCCGGAGCCCGGCCGAATTTTTGTCGCGTCACTGGCGCCCGGGGCTGTCCGGCGCCGTGCGGCTGGGCATGTTGCACGGCGCTTTCTGTGTCGGCTGTTGTTGGCTGCTTATGGCGCTGCTGTTCGTGGGCGGGGTGATGAACCTCGTTTGGATTGCGGCCCTGACCCTGTTCGTCGCGGCCGAAAAGCTTTTGCCGGGCGGAAGGTGGATCGCACGGGGCGCGGGCGTGGCGATGCTCGGCTGGGCGGCCGTCACAGTGCTCGCCTGAATGGCGTTCGGGGTCGCTTGAGGCTGCGTATCAGACCGGCGCCTGCAGATAAGGCGCGCGGTAGAGCTCGCCGTAGGACGAGGCGCGTTTGACGACGCGTTTGAGCGGTGTCGGCGCGCGGTGGCGCAGGATGCTCCACAGCAGCGAAGCGGCTCTCCCTCGCAGCTCGCGCCCGCTCAGGGCACGGTGGCGAAGCAGCAGGTCCGGCGCCTCTTCCAGCGGCCCGGTCGTCAACGCCCGGACAAGCAGCGAACAGGCCAGATCGCGGCGGTTCGCGTCGAACTCCGCAGCATACTGCGGATAGCGGTCGCGGAACGCGTCCAGGGTGAGCTCGCACGACCGCAGCATCTGGCCCAGGTTGCTCGACATGTTGCCGGGCGCCACCCGGTAGCCGGTCATGAAGCGGCGGACGAGGCGAAACTCGCAGTGTTCCGCGATCGCCAGATAGATCATCAGGTCTTCGCAACCCTCGGCGCCACGGCTGCGAAGCGACGGATCATAGCCGCCGACCCGCTCGAAGGCCGACCGGCGCATGAGCGGCGTGCTGCCATTGCCCACCAGGTTCCGGCGGCACATTTCACGGAACACGCGGCCCTCAGCCTCCGGGCGATAGCGGATGGAGACTATGCGGTCGTGGGCGTCGATCGACGCCAGCCAGGTGTAAACCAGCCCGACGTCCTCGCCGCCGTCTTCCAGGGCGCGCATCTGCAGCTCGATCTTCTCCGGCGCCCAGAGGTCGTCGGCGTCCAGGAAGGCCAGATACCGACCCGTGGCGGCGGAGGCTCCAGCGTTGCGCGCGGCGGCGACCCCGGCGTTCTTCTGCCGCAGCAGGCGCACCCGCTTGTCATGGGCGGCGAATTTCTCCACCACCCGTGCGCCGTCGTCCGTGGACCCATCGTCGACGACGACGATCTCGATCGCGGGCCAGGTCTGATTCAGCGCCGACTTGAGGGTGCGCTGGATCGTCGGCGCGCCGTTGAACATCGGGACCACGACGGACACCAAATCGGGTCGTGACGCCAGCACAGGCCGCGAACTGGCGCCCCTTTCTCTCGAACCCATCGCGTGTCCGGTCGCCCCGCGCCGCCGCCGCCCCGCGCCCACCAATCAACACTCCGTCGCATCGACACCCGAGCGGATTTGCAAAGCTCGGCCGCGTCCGGAGGCTATTAAATCCGCAGCCTGGGATTCGGCCCCAGATGAGGTGACGAAACGCGTCTCCCGACAACTAGCTCAGAAGACTCTGACCTTGCTGTCCGAGCCGTCGTGATAGTGCGCAAGCCGCGACGCCAGCGAGCCAACGTGCAGCTCAAGCCGATGGCCATCTGGATCGAGAAAATAGAGCGAGGCGCCCTCGCTGCGGTTATCCTTCCAGATCTCCGCATGTTTGCAGATCTGTGCGCAAAGCGCCTCGAAATCCTCCGGAGCGACGTCGAAAGCGAAGTGGGTGTAATCGCGTCCCCGGGCAGTGAGCGGGTCGACTGAAAGGCAGAGCCAGAGCGAGCCGGCCTCCAAGTATGCGCCCTCATCCCACGCAGCGCGGAGTTCAAAGCCAAGCAGGTCGCGATAGAACGCAATCGAGCGGTTCAGCTGGGCGACGGCCAAGGTCAGGTGATTTAACCCGAGAACCTTCATCACACCTGAATAGCTGACGAGCGCCGCCGCTCCGTCAGTGGCTCGACTAACAACGCCACCTCAGGAAGCGTCGTCACCATACCCCACGTAAGTCAAGTACAGCCCCTCCGCCGGGGCCACCGGCCCGCAGGCCTTGCGGTCTTTGGCCTCCAAGGCGGCCTTGAGGTCGCTGGCGCTCCAGCGGCCGGCGCCCACTTCCGCCAACGAGCCGGTCATCGAGCGCACCTGGCGGTGCAGGAAGGAGCGGGAGGCGAACTCCAGCAGCACCTGCTCGCCGTCCCGGCGAACCGCAGCCACGTCCAGCGTCTTCATCGGCGACTTCGCCTGGCAGCCCAGGTCGCGGAAGGTGGTGAAGTCGTGGTGGCCGACGAGCACGGCCGCGGCGGCGGCCATGGCCTCGGCGTCCAGCGGCTTCTTGACGTGCCAGACGCGGCCCTGGTCCAGCGCCGGCGGACTCTTGCGGTTGAGGATGCGGTAGAGGTAGCGCCGCTCGCGCGCGGAAAAACGGGCGTGCCACCCCTCGGGCGCGATCGCGGCGGCGACCACGCAGATCGGCTCCGGGACCAGATGGGCGTTCAGCGCATCGCGCACCACGTCCGGGCGCCAGGTCTTCTCCAGGTCGAGGTGGATCACCTGGCCCGTCGCATGCACGCCGGCGTCGGTCCGGCCGGCGGCTTGCAGGCGAAGCGTCTGGCCGCAGAAGGCCTTCACGGCCCGCTCGATCGAGCCCTGGACCGAGGCGAGGTCGTCCTGCGCCTGGAAGCCGTGGTAGGGCCGGCCGTCATATTCGATCAGGAGCCGGTAGCGCGGCATCAGGCGAAGCGCGTCCCGCGACCGATCGGATGGCCGCGCAGGAAAGTTTCGGCGTCCTGAGCCGCGCGTCCCTCGCGCTGGACCTTCAGCAGGCGCACCGCCCCCTCGCCGCAGGCCACCAGCAGCCGCTCGTCCAGCACCTCGCCCGGCGCCCCGTCGGCGTCCTCGAAGCTCGACAGCAGCGCCTTGACGCGCACCTCGCCCCGCTCTCCGGGCACCAGGAACCAGGCGCCTGGAAAGGGCGAAAGGCCGCGAATCCTGCGGTCCACCTCGACGGCCGGCCGGGTCCAGTCGATGCGCGCCTCGCGGCTCTTGATCTTCTTGGCGTAGGTGACGCCGTCCGAGGCCTGCGGGACCTCGTGCGCCCGCCCGGATTCGATCTCCGGCAAGGTGCGGACGATCAGGTCCGCGGCTGCGGCCGACAGCCGGTCGTGCACCGATCCGGTGGTGTCCAGGGGGCCGATCCGCACCGTGGCGGTCGCCAGCACCGGGCCCTCGTCGAGGCCCTCGGTCATGCGCATGACCTGCACGCCGGTGACCTCGTCGCCGGCCATCACCGCGCGGTGGATAGGGGCGGCGCCCCGCCAGCGCGGCAGCAGCGAGGCGTGCAGATTGAAGCTGCCCAGCCTGGGCGCCTCCAGCACCTCCAGGGGTAGGATCTGGCCGAAGGCGGCCACGACGGCGGCATCGAGGTTCAGCGCCTGGAAGGCCGCGATCTCAGCCGGGTCTCGCATCGAGGCGGGGGTGCGGACCCTGAGGCCGCGGCTTTCCGCCAGCGCGTGCGTCGGCGAGGGCTTCAGCGCCTGACCGCGCCCACGCGGCGCCGGCGGCTGGGAGTAAACGCAGGCGACCTCATGCCCGGCGTCCGCCAGGGCGGCCAGGATGGGGGCGGAAAAGTCGGGCGTGCCGAGGAAGGCCAGGCGCATGAAACGGGTTTACCCAGCGAGGAACCCGGACGAAAGCTTCGCCGTTGGTTCGACGATCCAGAAGGAGCCGCCCCATGCGCACCCTCGCCTACGCCGCCGCCCTGGGCTTGGCGCTCAGCGCCGCCGCCTGCACCAAGGCCGATCAGCAGAAGACGGCCAACGACACCCAGGCCGCGGCTGCCGACGTCAAAGACACCGGCGAGCAGCTCGGCAACCAGCTCAAGGAAGGCGCCGGCGCCGTGGGCAACGACGTCAAGGACACGGTCAAGGACGCCGGAGCCCAGCTCAAGGCGGTCACCCACGACCCGGACGTGAAGAAAGCCGGCGCCGAGGTGAAGGCGGCGCTGAAGGACCTGGGCGTCTCGGTGAAGGAAGCCGCCAAGGAGAGCAAGGATGGCGCTCAGCAGGCGGGCAACGCCGCCACGCGCTGAGTGCTTTCCGGGAGCCGCCCGCGCCGTCGGGCGTTAGGCGCGGGGCCATGGGCGACCCGCATTCCTACGACTGTGTCGTGATCGGCGCCGGGCCCGCCGGCCTGACCGCAGCCATCTATCTCGCGCGATTCCGGCGCGACTTCTTGGTGGTCGACGCCGGGCGGAGTCGCGCAGCCCGCATTCCGCTCAGCCGCAACCACCCAGGCTTTCCCCGCGGAATCCGCGGCAGCACCCTCCTGCGCCGCATGCGTCGCCAAGCCGAAGCCTATGGAGCCCGGGTGACCGTCGGACAGGCCAATGCGCTGGCTCCGCAGGCCCGCGGGTTTCGGCTGGAAGTGGACGCCGAGCCGCTCCTGACGCGCAAGGTCATCCTCGCCAGCGGCGTCGTGGACAACGAGCCCCCGATAGCCGCCGTGGACGAGAGCGTGGCGCGAGGGCTGGTGCGCGTCTGCCCGATCTGCGACGGCTACGAGGTTATCGACCAGGCCGTGGCGGTCATCGGGCGAGACGACCATGCCGCGGCCGAGGCGATCTTCATCACCACCTTCACGCCGCGAGTCACATTGGTGCACGTGGGCGACCCGGCGGACCTGCGCGGCGCCTCGCGCTCGGACCTGAGTGCGGCCGGCGTGGAGCTGATCGAGACCTCGATCGAAAGCATGGTGCTGGAAGCCGGCCGGCTGAACGCCCTCTGCCTCGCGGGCGGAGCGCCGCGCCGTTTCGACGTCGTCTATTCGGCCCTGGGCGTGACCCCCAGGACGGAACTGGCGGTCCAGGCCGGCGCGCGCCTGGACGCAAGCGGGCGCCTGCTGGTCGGCGAGCGCCAGGAGACCTCCGTCGCAGGCCTCTACGCAGCAGGCGACGTGGTGCGCGGGCTCAACCAGATCTCAACCGCGGAAGGCGAGGCCGCCATCGCCGCGACCGATGTCCACAACGCCCTGCGTGAGGGCCGCTAGACACTTTGAATTTAGGGCATTTTCTACGCCGAACCGGTGTCCACTTCGGCGGAAACTGCTCTAGCGGCTCAGCGCCGCCGGGGTAGCATCACCACCTGATCGGCGATCTCGTTGGGATTGTCGGCCGGGTCGGCCGGAAACCGCTCCGCCAGCAGCTCGCCGCAGCGCCCGATGGCGGCCGAGATCCCGGCGGCGGGATGGCCGCGCCGCAGCCCGTCCACCAACATGGCCATGGCTTGGTCCCAGACCTTCGGGTCGACCTTGGAGGCGATGCCGTCGTCGGCGATCAGCTCGGCCATGCGCTCGGCGAAGGAGACGTAGATCAGCACGCCCGTCCGCTCGCGCGTGGCGTGCAGGTTCTTGGCGGCGAACTGCTCGAGAGCCCGCTCCCGCACCTTCTCGCGCTTGACGTGGCGCGGCGTCAGCGCCCGGCGCACCGGCGCGATCGCCACCACCGCCAGGGTGACGACGAACAGGACGGCCTGAAGCATCAGGGCGCCCGCCAGGGCCTCGCGCGCGCCGCGTTCGGCGGCGCCGACGGCGTGGGCCGCAGTCCAGCTCTCGAACAGGTCGGGAACGGTGACGTGGACGCCGCCCAGCAGCAGCAGGGCCGGGGCCAGCAGGGCCATGCCCGCGGCCCACGCCAGGGGAGTCTCGGCGTAGGATGCGCTGTCGTAGGCCGCGGCCACATAGATCTCGCCCGTGGTTCCCGCTTCGGCCGCCTGGACCGCGCTTTCGATGGTCGCCAGGTCGGCGCGCGTCAGCTTCATCACCAGCTCCCCGAGGATCCGCCGCCGCCGAACGAGCCGCCGCCGCCCGAGAAGCCGCCGCCACCGCCACCGCCCCAGTCGTCGCCGCCGCCCCAACCGCCGCGCCGCCCGCCGCCGGACAGCAGCAGCGGCAGCAGCCACAACGGCCCGCCGCGGCCGCGCAGGGCCCCGGAGAGCACGAAGACGACGATCAGGATGACGAACAGCGCGCCGATCGGCGGGGCGCCGCTCGGCCTTTGCGCCGATTGGACCTGCACCGCCTGGGCGACGTTGGCCTTGGCCTGGTCGTCGGGCAGGGAGAGTTGTTGGACGATGGCCTCCGTCCCGTCGACGACCCCCTTTTCCACGTTTCCGGCGCGGAAACTGGGCAAGACCTTCTGCTGCAGGATGACGCTGGAGAGCGCGTCGGTCAGCACGGGCTCCAGGCCGTAGCCCACCTCGATGCGCACCTTGCGGTCGTTCGGCGCGACGATGAAGACGACGCCGTCGTTCTGTTCCTTGCGCCCCACGCCCCAGGCCCGACCGAGCTGATAGCCGTAGTCGGCGATGTCATAGCCCTGCAGGTCGGAGATGGTGGCCACCACCACCTGCCGGCCGGTCTTTTGCTCCAGGCCCGCCAACTCGCCGTCCAGCTTGCGGACGGCGTCCGGCGACAGGACGTGCGCCTGGTCGACCACCCGGCCGGTGAGCGGCGGGAACTGCGGCGCGGCGAGCGCCGCCGAGGCGAACAGCCAGGCGACGCTGAGCGCGGCGAAGGTCGAAAGCCCCCGCCGAAAAGCCGTCGCCGCGCGACTTAGGGGAGGCAACGGACTCAGCGAGCCGGGACAGGGGCGGGCGGCGGGGCGGAACCCGGCGTGACCGGCTGGCCGACCGGCGGGGCGCCGAAGTCCACAGTGGGCGCGCCCTGGGCCGCGACGGTCGCCTGGAAGAGCTGCATCGGCTTGGACCCGGAGTAGAAGGTCTTTGCCCACAGCACGGTCGGGAAGGTGCGCAGGCTGGTGTTGTAGTCGCGCACCGCCTCGTTGTAGTCGCGCCGGGCGATGGCGATGCGGTTTTCCGTGCCTTCGAGCTGGCTCTGCAGCGCCAGGAAGTTCTGGTTGGACTTCAGGTCCGGGTAGTTCTCCTGGATCATCATCAGCCGGCCGAGCACCCCGGACAGCTTGTCCTGCGCCTGCTGGTACTGCTGGAAGCGCGCCGGGTCGGTGAGCGTCGAAGCGTCCACCTTGACCTGGGTGGCCGAGGCGCGCGCCTGGGTCACCTCAACCAGCACGCTGCGCTCCTGGGCGGCGTAGCCCTTCACCGTCTCCACGAGGTTGGGGATCAGGTCGGCGCGTCGTTGGTAGTTGTTCTGCACGTCGGCCCAGGCGGCCTTGGCGCGCTCCTCCTTGGTGGGGATGGTGTTGACGCCGCAGGCGGCGAGCAACAGCGGGGCGATCGCCAAGAGGGCGAAGCGGGCGAGGCGGGCGGGGATCATCTTCACGGGAAGCGGCTCCAGTTCGACAAGCGAGGCCTTTGCCTGCGCGCCTTATGTGCGCGCGGCCTTGATCAAGCGCAACGGCCGGCTCATCACGAAAGCCATCGAAGCCTGCGGTGTGAGAGATCCGGGATGGCGCGCGTGCGCCCGTACTACGCCGAGGGCGGCCTGTCCGCCGCCTTCTATGACGTCGTGACCGCGGCGGACATGCGCCTGGCGGGCGACATCGAGAGCTACGCCGCGCTCGCGCCGGCGGGCGGCGCGGTGCTGGAGCTCGGCGCGGGCTCGGGCCGCATCGCCTTCGCCTTGGCCGAGCGCGGCCTCAGCGTAACCGGCGTGGACCTGGCCCCGCCGATGCTGGCCCGGGCGCAGGCGCGGCAGGCCGCCGCGCCGGCCGAGATCGCCGCCAGGCTGGAGTTCCGCCTGGGCGACATGACCGCGCTGGACCTCAAGCGCCGCTTCGACCTGGTGATCTGCCCGTACTTCACCCTGGCGCACGTGCCGGCCGGCGCCGCCTGGCGCAACACCTTCGCGGTCATGGCGCGCCACCTGGAGGCGGGCGGCCGCTGCGCCGTCCACCTGCCCCTGGCGCAGTTGATGCGCGGCGCGGCGCCGCCGCCCGAGCATCTCGTGCTGGACGAGCCCCTGGCCGGCGGCGGGCGTTTGCAGCTGCACGTTCTGGAGCGCCGCTTCCGCGAGGACATCGGCCGCCTGGACCAGGTCATCGACTATGTGGAGCGTGACGCCGCGGGCCGGCTCGTGCGGCGCAGCGCCGAGCGGTTGACCTATTACGTCGCCGACCCCAGGCCGTTCGCGGAGGCGGCCGGACTGAGCTTGGATCGCCCCGTCGAGCCCCTGGGCGGGGTCGGCGAGATCTGGGTGTTCCGCAAGCCCTGAGGCATCGTCAGGGCGGGCCGACCAGGGCGCGCCAGGCCGCTTCGAGCTGGGCTTCGAAAGTCTCGCGCGAGAACCGCTGGGCGGTCGCAAGGCCCGCCGCGCGGCGGGCCTCGAAGCGGTCGCCGGCCTGCAGGCGGTCGATCAGGGAGATCAGCGCCTCGGCCACCTCGATGTGGCGGTCGTCGTCGAACCAGTCGCCGTTCTCCGGCGTGGCGTAGGCGCGCCCCCCGCCGGCGTGGAAGCCGGCCACCAGGGCGCCCGTCCACAGGGCTTCCAGGGGCGGCAGGCCCAGGCCTTCACGCTCGCCCAAGGCCAGGAAGATCTCCGAGCCCTTCATCCGCCGCGCGACCTCGGCGCGGGGCACGCCCGACATGCCCACCCACGGCACGCTCCCGAGGTCGGGACGCAGCGAGCGCAGGACGCCGCGGATAAGCCGCAGCTCGCGGTAGCGCTTGGTGGTCACCGCCGCGATGCGCAGCTGGCGCGGGATCGCAGGGTCGGGCGCGAACACCGGGTCGAGGTGCGGCTGCACCACGTGCAACGCGCCGCCCCAGCCCATGCGGCGGAGCATGGCCGCAGCGTGGTCGCTTGGGCAGATCATGGCCTCGCAGTTCCAGATGCGGAACGACGGCATGTCCAGGAAGCACTCGAAGGTGAGATAGGGGCCCTGGTTGTGGATGACCTTGCGCACCCGCGTGTTCTGCACCGCCAGCGCGCCGGCCCCGAACATCTCGCCCACCACCACCACGTCGTCGGGCGCCAGCTCCGGCGGGGCGAGCCGCCAGGGCGCCTCGAGGCCGGGCGGAAAGCGAGGCTGGAAATCGTCGATGGGCGGATTGGTGCGGACGAACCAGAATTGGGCGTCGTAGCCCATGCGCCGCAAGGTCAGCACCTGGTCGAGGTTCGCCAACTGGCCGCCGGCCAGGAACATGCCCTCCGTGAGGAAGAATATCCGCAACCCCGCCTCGTTTCGCAGCGCAACAGACGCTCACCAACCGTGTCTGGCGCAACCCGAATAGCCCATGGCATCAAACTGCGAGAAGCGATTCTCCTCAAAGCGCGCCCGCGAGGCTCCTCCGATGCCGATCCCCTTCATCGACCTCCAGGCGCAGCGCCGGCGCCTGGGCCAGCCGCTGGAGGAGGCGATTCTCAAGGTGGTCCGCTCGGGGGCCTATGTCATGGGTCCCGAGATCGCGGAGCTGGAGGCCAAGCTGGCCGCCTTCGGCCAGGCGCCGCACGCGCTGTCCTGCGGCTCCGGCACCGAGGCCCTGGTGCTGCCGCTGATGGCCTGGGGCGTAGGCCCCGGGGACGCGGTCTTCTGTCCCTCGTTCACCTTCGCGGCCACCGCCGAAGCCCCGGCCCTGGTCGGCGCCTCGCCGGTTTTCGTCGACATCGATCCGGCGACCTACAACCTCGCTCCCGACAGCCTGGAGGCGGCGATCGCGGCGGTGAAGGCGAACGGCGAGCTGAACCCTCGCGTGGTGATCGCCGTGGACCTGTTCGGCCAGCCGGCGGACTATCCGCGCATCGCGGAAATTGCCCGGCGGCACGGCCTCAAGTTAATCGCGGACTCGGCCCAAGGCTTCGGCTGCACGCTGGGAGGACGACATCCGATCCGCTGGGCCGACGTCAGCGCCACGTCCTTCTTCCCCGCCAAGCCGCTGGGCGCCTACGGCGACGCCGGCGCCGTGCTCTCGAAGGACGCGGGCCTGCACGAGCGGATGGTCAGCCTCAGGGTCCACGGCCAGGCGACGCCCTCCGACCTCGAAGGCCAGAGCTTCGCCCACGACGGCAAGTACCTGAACCTGCGCATCGGCATGAACGGCCGCATGGACACGCTGCAGGCGGCGGTCCTGTTGCAGAAGCTGACCATCTTCGAGGACGAGATCGAGGCCAGGAACCGGATCGCGCGGCGCTACGCCGAGGGTCTGGACGGCGTGGTCGTGACGCCCCGCGTGATCGAAGGCGGGGTCTCGGTCTGGGCCCAGTACACGATCGAGACCGACGGGCGCGACGGCCTGGCCGAGGCGCTGAGGGCGCAGGGCGTGCCGACCGCGGTCTACTATCCGATCCCGATCCATCGCCAGCGCCCTTACGCCGCCTATCCGACGGCGCCCGACGGCCTGCCGGTGACCGAGGCGAAGGCCGGGCGCGTGATCAGCCTGCCGATGCACCCCTACCTGTCCGATGCCGACCAGGACCTGATCGTGGGCGCCGTGCGCGCCCATTTCGGCTGAGCTAGAGCATTTTCCTAGAGCGAAATCCGTTTCGATAGAATCGGATTTCGCTCAAGACACTTTGAATTTAGCGCATTTTCTACGCCGAACCGGTGTCCAGTTCGGCGGAAAATGCTCTAGGCCGCAGGCTCGGCGACGCGCGTAAGGGCGGCCTTGCCCGAGGCCACCGCGCCGGCGAGGAAGCCCAAGCCGGTGCCGTAGGCGCTCAGCGTGTAGAGGGCGATGGGCTTGGCGCCGAACTGGCCCTTGTAGGCCTCATCGCCCATGCCGAAGTCGAGCACCTCGTCGCCCCGCAGGATGCAATCGCGCGCCACCTCCTCGAACGCCAGGCTGCCCAGCGACTGGCGGCGATAGGCGGCGTAATCGAAGCCGCTGATCAGCACGAGGAAGCGGCGCTTCCAGCTCAGCCCCCACACTCCGCCGAGGCGTTCGCCGTCGAGGGAGAGGCTGTAGCCGCGGGCGAATCCGCTCTTGGCGCCCGCCCGCGCCACGGCGCGGTAGAAGTCCAGATAGCCCGCCTGCCCGAGAAGGTCGTCGGGAAAGCGGCGCCCTCGCAGGTCCTGCAGATGGCCGAGCAGTTCCTCCTGGGCCTCGGCCTCGTCGACGTGATCGAGCCGCACGGCGCCCATCCGGTCGAGCTGCCGCCGCTTCTTGCGCAATTCCTTGACCAGGGTGCTCGAGAGCTCCTGCGCCTGCCACTGCTCGAACGGAGCGTACAGGGCCGCGGTGTGAGCGCTCGCGCCGAAGGCCGTTCGGCGCGCGCCCCGAAGGAGCCGCTCGGCGGGCGTCGTCCATTCCGGCGCCTTCTTGATGCGCAGCAGATCGAAGGGCTGGAGCAGGCGGCGAAGCGCCTGCTGCGCGCCGTCGTCCGCGGCCAGGGCCTCGAACCAGGCCGGTTCGCAGACGGCGCAGGCGTAGTCCGAGACCTCGAGGTCGGCGAACTCGATCAACCGCAGGCCATGGCGACGACGACGCACGAGGGGCAACACCATGACGAGCGCGCCGGTCGCCGCCTCGCGCGCAACCAGGATCAGCGGCTCGGCGCCCAGCGCCGGGGCCAGGACGCGGTAGAGCGGGCCGAGCCAGGAGAGGCTCTGGAACGCCGATGCGGCGGACCTGTCCAGCAGCAACTGGTATTCGCTCGACCCAAAGTCGAATGCGTTTTCAATGGCCACAGTGAACACTGCCGGAAGGTCCTCGCGGGGCGAATTATATCCGAATTGCAATATTAGATAATCGTCCAGGCGTAGCCGCTGCAAATACAACGCAGCTCGGCGTGACATGCGAATAGATCTTAGATTTCCTCACCCGAAGGCGAGCGCCCAAGGTTGGGTACGACCCGGGTCATCTA
>Ga0068859_100000227_pt1 | contig 55148 bp, 51 predicted proteins | sample KBSSwiS22_FD_66585 | JGI IMG/M metagenome (GOLD analysis project Ga0068859, IMG submission 66585) | Switchgrass rhizosphere microbial communities from Kellogg Biological Station, Michigan, USA - KBS Switchgrass S2-2 | ecosystem: Host-associated > Plants > Roots > Rhizosphere > Soil ... | reverse complement strand
TTCGAATCTCCTCTTCCGCACAAAAGGCAGCCCGGACCGGGGCTGCCTTTGTTTTTTACCCCTCTTTACTTAACAAAATCATAACCGTTTTTTCCGAATAAGGGCTTACCTGTATAGAGATATTTCTGCTTACTTGCGTAACTTTATGGTGGCAAAACCTGTAAGAATAGTATACATATCATGGGCGAACACATTAATAAGGATGAAAACGTTTTGACAGATATTCTTTCTGCAGCCAGGGCCCTGTTTGAAAAACAGGGACTTAAGAAAACCACCATGGATGATATTGCCTCCAGGATTGGAAAATGCAAGGGTGCCCTGTATTATTATTTTGCCAGCAAAGATGAAATTTTTGAGGCGGTGGTACACCAGGAAATGACTGAATTTTTTAAACAGGTTACCATTGAGACCAGTGCTGTATATGGCGCCAAAGAAAAACTGATTGCCTATTGCCGCACCCGCTTAAAAAAAATAAGTGAACTGAGCAACCTGCATGAAGTGCTCAAAAAAGATTTGATAGACTTTGCGGGAAAAATGGAGATCATCAGGAAGAAGTACGACACCCTGCAGGTAGCGCTGGTAAAAGATATTATTGTTGAAGGCATTAAGAAAGCCGAATTCAAAAAAATGGACAAGGAATACATTGAATCCCTCTCTTATCTTATTGTGAGTTCATTTAAAGGACTTGAAATGCCATTGAATGTAGACATGCAATATACCAGCCTTAATAAAAGAGCCGAATTTATTGTAAATGTAATGGTAGATGGTATTGGCTGCCAGCGGATAGCAATGTCGGAACTGGCCCCGTTTAATTAACCTCTGTAAGTCTGGTCTCCTCTGCAATGCTTTCTTTCTCCGGAAAAAATCTTTTTCTGATTACATTGAAAAGCCAGATGCCAACGATGGCACAGATGATTCCTGCAATTACATCCAGCACATAATGGTGATTGGTATACACGGCAGAAAACCATATGCCACACATTACGGTGGCAAAAACAATATTCATATACCCTACCCTGTTTTTCAGGGCATAGTAAAAAACAATTACCGGGTAGGCGGAATGCAATGAGGGCATAGCAGCAAAAACATTAGACCCCTTGCTGTAAAGCGATTGGAAAATATTTGCATGCACCATTGCATCAAACCTGGCAAGTCCGGCGGTATTGCCGGGGGTATGGGCATTAAATACAAAACCATATTTGGTAACATACCAGGGTGCTGCCGCGGGATAACTATAATAGATCACAAAACCCAGCAGGTTAACCAGCAGGAAAGTAAACGCAAAATAAAAAAACTGCCTCTTTTTTTTAATATAAAGATAAATGGCAAACATCAGCGGTACGGGTATCCAGCACAGGTAAAAAACGCCCGACAGAAAATCGAGCACCGCGTGCTGGTGCAGTTGCCAGTATTCATTGGGTGTTATGGTGTTGCCATCATTTGTTTTAATACCGAAAATATTTTTTTCTGCATTGTAAATGCTTTCTATATGCACCGAATTGTACCTGTAATTGGGGAAAGCTTTCATGTAATCGAAAATGATCCAGTATATAACAAAAACAGAAAAAGCTACCACAAAACTCCGGGTAACCAATGAAGCAAAAAACAATGTGTTGCACAATACCACCAGGAACAATTGTTCGGGGCGGTAGCCAATTAAAAAATAAGAAACCAGCAGGTATGCCGCCGAGATGGCAGCCATCATAAGTATCAGTCGTGTGGTAAATAATCTGGGTGGCATTAATGGCCTGTTACTTTTTATTTTTAAAACCTGACTGAAAAAAGATATCCCAGATAGACGAGCTGACGCCATAACCTTTGGTGGAATCAGAATAATGATGCAGCATATGGTGCTGCTTGATGCTTTTCATGATTTTACTTTTAAAATTACCATGGTGTATGGCATAATGCGTCATATCATAAATCAGGTAACCAATCAGAAAACCGGCAAAAAAAGCATCCATTATTTTTGCAGGCAACAGCCAGAGAAAAAGAAAATAAAAAAGCAGGGCCAGTGGTATACTGGCAGAAGGTGGCATTACCAGGCGTTTTGCATCGCGCGGATAATCGTGGTGCACACCATGAAATATAAAATGAAGGCGTAAGCCCCATTTTGATTTGGGAACGAAATGAAAAATATAGCGGTGCAGCAGGTATTCAGTAATAGTCCAGATAAAAATGCCGGCCAGTAAATACAAAAAGAACCAGCCAATGGTATTATTCAGTACAAAAAAAGACCGGTAAATAAATATGGCTATCACCGGTACATATATAAACAGGGGCACGGTAAAATGCACTTTGGAAAGGCTTTCCATAAAGCCATTCCTGAACATCCGCGTTGATGAAGAATCATTCGAGATATAATTTTTAGGCATCTGGTTATATTTTTAGCCGGTCCGTTACTTCTTTGCCGCTGGCGGGGTCTACCCCCTTAATTTCTACATACTCTACTTTGGGCGACCAGAAAGAACCACCGTTAATTTTTATAAAAATCCTGTTCAACACTACTGTTTTTGAATTTACTGTAGTGTACACCCTGTATTTATTATCAACGGCCGATTTTAGCAGGTAAAGCAAATATTTTTTATAGGAAACAAAATGCATTACATACCCGTTGCTGTTTTTCAGCGCTGTTGCTTTTATACCGTAGGCAAAAGTACGTTGTATATAAGAAAGTTCCTGCCGTTGTCCCTGATCTGAGTATCTTATCCAGTAAACATGTACAGGTTCTTCTGTATTCAGCTTGCCATTTTCAAAATTTAAATCGCAAACAATGGTGTTTTTGTTGGATGTACGCTGCAGGTAAAACAACTGGTTGCTGGAAAAGGGCGGCACCGGGAAGGTATCCATAATAGCCCTGTCAACAGCAACGGCAGTACGCTGCTGGGCCTGCGCACTGGCAACACCAGACAAAGCAACCGCCAGCGCCAGTATGGTGGTAGCGGCCACTGAAACCGTTCCTTTTTTTTCTTTCCTGTCTTTTTCATCCAGCGCTTTTTTTGCATCCCTGAGGCGCCTGATAGCAGTTATATTGGTTAAAAAAGCCATAATAGTAAGTGGAATGGTAAAAATAGACATTGTCTCAAAAATGTGAAAAGGAACTCCGGGAACGAATAGTTTATAATTTCCGCCAATAAAATGGGAAGCTATACCACACAGCATAGCAGTAAGGCCTACCATTACCACCCTCTCCGGTCTTTGCATAAGGCCGCCTTTCAGGGGCACTCCCAGTCCCTCGGCACGGGCCCTTGTATAACTCACCATCATAGAACCTATCAATGCAATAAATCCAAATAATGAGCTTAAAAAATAATGATGAGATACCAGGTAATAACAAATGCCAAGAAACATAATCATTTCACTGTACCTGTCCAGCACAGAATCGTACATGGCGCCGAAGGATGAAGTCATATTTCCCAGGCGCGCTACCTGGCCGTCGAGCATATCAAATAATCCTGCAAACAGGATCAGTGCACCTGCCCAGCCCACGTAAGAAAGGTCTCCCCTGTTCGTTTTTTCTGCACCTGCAATAAAAATAATGGCCACGCCAATGTTTAAAATAAGACCAATGGTGGTAACCCCGTTGGGCGTGAGGCCCAGCTTTATAAGAACCCTTACAAAAGGATTAATGACTTTATAGATTAATTGTTGTAGTGTATCCCGTAAACTCATAGCAGCGCAATTAAAAATCAAATTTAACTCTTCCGCGGATACCCCATTGCGGCACGTTGGCGTGATCCAGGTAGCTGAATCTTTTAACCACATCGACCCTTAAAAGTTTAAAAATGTTGGAAACACCCGCACTTACTTCTATATAGGGTTCTTTTGCAAGGGTAAAAGTAGAAGTTACTCCGTCTGTTACGGGAAATTTCAACTGGTCGACTGACTTGTCGGGATTGTTTTCATCCCTCAATCCGCCAAACAGGATCTTACCGGTAATTACCTCGCGCCATTTTAATTTTTTAAACAACGGAATCTTGTTGAAAATAAACCCGTTAAAATAATGATCCACATTCAATGACGCATAGCGATCGCTTACAAATTCCAGAAAATTCATCAGGTTATACGAATTCAGCTGGTATGTATATGTTTGGTTGGCACGGTGAATATTCAGCAACGGGAAGGGTACTTTTCCAAATAAATATCCCCCTTCAGCAGATATATCGGTATAACCCAGTTGCGATAAATAAAAACGCTTGAAAAAGTTCAGGTTCAGCGTCTGGTAATTGTATTCTCCGCCAAAAAGCCCTTTTATGCCTGCAATATACCGCAACCTGATAATGGGGTGCTTGTTAATAATGGGAATACGGTACAATTTACCCTGGTAAAACTGTTCACCGGGCGCATAGCGTAATTCCACGGCCAGTTCACCGGTGGTAATATCAGGTATATTGTAGGGTACCCCGTTATCTACTTTCGAATACACAAATTCTTTTCCTGCAGGCGATTGTTTCCAGTATTTGAGTCCCACTGTATAGGAAAACCGGTTAATCAGTTCATGCACATAATCCAGCCTGAAGATATCATTGTACAGCCACTTGTTGTTATCGCCCCGTTTAAAGGACAGCAGGAAATTGTCTTCCTGAACAAACTGCAGTTCCTGGCCGGGTATTTTTGTATCGCGTTGAAAAGAGGCACGCACATAATGCAGCGGAAAGGAGTAAATACTTTTATTGTTGAGCGAATAGGTGCCGCTTAGAAAGTATTTCCATTTCTGATCCTTAAAACCATAGGCTGCATATTCTTCTGTATAAAAGCGGGGGCTGAATTTAGGCGTGGTCCTGCCGCCAAAACGCAGCCTGAAACCTTCTACTGGATTAAAGCTGTAAAATGTACTAACGGGGCCAATTTCGTAGGCCGGCCCTGCCGCTTTGTATCCTGCCAGGATCAGTGTAGCAATATCAAGCGTTCTTCTGAAAGCGGGCATCCTTTTAAGGCTGTCTATATTTGCATACACTTTGGATTCTGAACGGCTTAACGAATCATGGCGGCTTTTCTCCCAATAATCATTGTCTTTTTCCAGCGCGCCCTCTGCCACCTCAATTCTGGGGCCCGAGAAAACAGAATCGGGGATGCTGATATCTGTTAAAAAATCTTTGAAAGAAACAGAACGCTCCCCTACAATACCACCTCCAGTTTTCGACAATCCAAAATCTGCGATAATATCACTTTTGGAAACATGGAAACGGCCATTGGATCCTTTTTCAAAATCCTGGTTTATTTTTAATTCGCGTACAAAGTTCAGGTTGGCATATTTGCTTACCAGGATGTTTAATTTCTCAATAGCATATTTACCATCCAGGGTTATAAACAGGGTTCCCCTTAATAAAAGATCATTAGGGTTGCGGGGCGAAAAATACATCTGTACCAATTTCTCACCGGCCACTTCAATGGTATCTTTGATATAGTACATGTAAAATGTGGGGCCTACATCTGCCAGCGGACTTAAAAACTGGTTGGTCATCAGTGACAGGTTATTGGCATAGATGTCCACATCTTCATACAAACGGTTCAGGTAGGCACTTACACCCCGGCTGTCTATGAATTCGCCAAAATCTACTTTCTTCTGTGCAATAATGACAGATTTATTTTTCTCGCCTTTTTTCTGGTAATAGTTTTTTGAAAGCGTTTCTTCCAGGTAAACGGGCGATACGGATTTGCCTTCCAGTTTGCTGGTATCTCCGTTCTCAAATACAAACCCAAACTTTTTGGTAAACCTGTTTTTTTGCAATTTTTCTGAAAGACCACTAAGGGATATCTGCATTTTTTCGTACTTCTCGTACGATGCAGAGGTATATCCTTCCAGCCTGTTTTCAGATTTATGCTCAATTACTTTCCTGATAAGATCAACCGCGGGATTGTTTTTATTGGTATACCTGGCTTTATTTTTTTTGGTAATGGTTACGTTATTGAGCTGACTGTACAGCGGATGCAGCACCACATCAAGTACCAGCGAGCCGGTATCCTGTTTAATAGGAATGCGTAGTCTTTTGTATCCTACGATAGAAAATTCTATAAAACCAACCGCCTGTTCCGATTGCAGAAAATACATGCCGGAAGAATCTGTTCTAACCCCGTGCGAATTCCTGAAATACACGCTTACATTTGATACAGGTAAACCATTTGATGAATCTTTAACTACACCGGTTACAATAAGACCCTGTCCCTGCGCTATGTTAAAAAATGCCAGCATGATAACCAATAATGCCCATCCTCGTCTTCTTTTCCCGTTGTTCGGTGCCATTCTATTTCTTTTCTATTTAAAAACAAATCTTTTTTGCAACGCATAATTATAAGTAACCCCTACTATTATGCTTACCAATACCCTTGCTATGTATTCATCAATCCTTGTAAAATATCTAATCAAAAACATGCCTGAACTATTCAATAAAATACTCCCTGCCCAAACAAGAATATATCTTCCTGCCTGCACATGGGTGCCTTTCAGGCCCTCGTTAAAAACCCATTTCCTCACTATCAGGAAATTGACCAGTCCGCCGCAAAATGCACCTTCTGCCGTGGCCAGTGATACCCTGACAGGTGTGTTACCGGTTAACTGAACCATCATGGTGAACACCAAAAAATCAATAACAGAACCAATAATGGCCGCCCCCTGGGCTTTCAGGAAAACAAGCATATTAAAGAATATTTGTAACCATTATCAACTGCAATACCAAATTGGCACATATTCCGGCGGCCACATCATCGGCCATTACCCCCCATCCACCCGGCAATTTTTCTGCCGACGAAATAAAAAGTGGTTTTACAATATCAAAAAACCTGAACGCGGCCAGGCCAATCAGTGCATATGGCCATTGATGGGGAACAAACAACAGTGTACAGCACATACCCGCCGCCTCATCAATTACAATTTTATTGCTGTCTTTCCCCCAAACAGGCTCCAGCCTGTTTGAAACAAATACGCCTGCGGCCAGCAGTACCAAAAAAACTACTACCTGTACCGGGGTATTTCCAATAGAAGGACGTACGAGCCACCACAATATTGTATATAATATCGCAGCAATTGTGCCCCCGCCTTTTATATTTCCTATACCGCCACAGGTAGCAATCATTTTGCTGAAAATCATACAGTAGCAAGTTCTTCTTCGTAGTAATCCAGCCCAAGATGCGTAATCAAATCTTCTCCCATCAGGTAGCGCAATGTGTTCTCCAGTTTTATCAGCTGTTTGAATATATCATGCTCTGTACGCAGTTGCGGCAATGTCTGGGGCGATTTGAAATAAAAGCCCAGCCATTCCTGTATACCCACCAGCCCGGCTCTTTTGGCAAAATCGGCAAACAGGGCCAAATCCAGTACCACCGGTGCTGCCAGGATAGAATCGCGGCATAAAAAATTAATTTTTATCTGCATTTTGTAACCCAGCCATCCAAAAATATCTATGTTGTCCCAGCTCTCTTTGTTATCGCCATGCGGAGGATAATAATTAATTCTTATTTTATGGTACACATCGCCGTATAAATCGGGGTTATCGTCTGGTTTCAATATATCTTCCAGCACACCCAGTTTTGACACCTCCTTGGTCTTAAAATTATCCGGCTCATCCAGTACATAACCATCCCTGTTGCCAAGGATATTGGTAGAAAACCAGCCATTGATACCCAGTGATCTTGCCTGTAAACCCGGTGCCAGTATCGTTTTCATTAAGGTTTGGCCCGTTTTGAAATCCTTACCGCCGATTGGTGTACCGGTAATTTTAGAAAGTTCAATCAGGGCGGGAATATCGCAGGTTAAATTGGGTGCGCCGTTCATAAAGGGAATGCCCAGTTTAATAGCGGCGTACGCATAAATCATACTGGGTGCAATTGCAGGATCGCTGTTTTTCAGTCCTTCTTCGAAAGCGGCCAGCGATTGGTGTACCGCGCCTGCTTCTATGTATTTTTCGGTAGAGCCGCACCAAACTATCACCAGCCTGTCAAGATCGTGCAGATCTTTAAAATTTTCCATATCCTGCATCAATGCTTCCGCCAGCGCTTTTTTGCTTTCACCCTGTTTTACATGAGTACCATCAAGGTTTTTAATATAGCTTTTATCGAAAACCGCTTTCATAGGTTTAATAGCTTCCAGTTCCGGGCGTACGGCATGCAGCAGCATGGGTTCAAGCACTTTTGCCTTGCTGGCTGCTTCAAACACATTGTCTTCATATACGTCCCAACCTCCAAAAACGATGTCATTCAGATCTGCCAGCGGTACAAACTCCTTCACTTTGGGGAAACGGTGCTCAGTTCTTTTGCCCAAACGAATGCTGCCCATTTGCGTTAATGAGCCAACCGGTTTTGCCAATCCTTTTTTAACGGCTTCTACGCCCGCAATAAAAGTGGTGGCTACAGCACCCAGTCCTGGAATGAGTATACCCAGCTTTCCTTTTGCTGGTTTGATCTTGTTATTCATATGATTTGCTTTGTTTTGTATAAAAATTAAATCCACTTATTTTCTTTGTACCAGGCAATGGTTTCTGCCATGCCGTTTTCCAAATCGTATAAAGGCGAATATCCCTGGTCTTTCGCTATTTTACTGATACTGCACGACCAGTCGGCTGCGGTAAGCTCTTTTACCTTGTCTTCATTCAGCACCGGCGTTTTGCTGCTCCTGCTGTATAATTTGTCCATACCCGTAGCCACTTTTTTTATTAGCCCAAGCGGCAGGTGCAAGCGGAATGTCTTTTTTCCGGTAGCTTTTTTGGCTGCATCTGCAAAGGCATACTGGTCATATACGTGGCCATCGCTGATATTGTAAAATTCACCATTAATTTCACTTTCCAGACATTTAACCGCTATGGCTGCCAGATCTTTAACATAAACAAAACTTAATTTCTGTTTGCCCCTGCCGATATATACTTCAAGGCCTTTCTTTACAGATTTAATCAATAACAACAAATCCTTTTCGCGTGGCCCGTATACAGCAGTGGGGCGCAGCACAATCAATGGCAGGCTGGGTATCTCTTTCAGGTAATGTTCGGCAAGCAGTTTGCTTTTTCCATACCATGTCAGGGGGTGGGGAATATCGTCTTCTTTTACCGGCTCTCCATCTGCAGAGGGGCCCAATGCCGCCAGGCTGCTGATGAAAACAAATTTCTTAATATGGGTATCCGCTCCGATGGCAGCAATAGCCAGGTTGCGGGTTAGCGCCGCGTTTGAAAAATTATAGTCAGATGCCGTTTTTGCCCTTGTTAAAGCTGCTGCATGAATAATATAATCAATGCCATGCAAATCCAGCGTCTTTTTTATACTACTTGCATCAGACATGTCCAGCTCAACAATGGTTACCTTTTTTGTGTCAAGGTGTGTTGTATTGCTGGATCTTCTTACGCCGGCATAAACTTCATAATCTTGTAAAAGAGCTGCTTCTATTAAATGAAATCCTAAAAAACCACTGGCCCCGGTAATCAGCAATTTCTTTTTCATATATGCTTTTCAAAAATCCTGTATTTCTTGTAGGGCTTACCGTTTATATCCTGGATGGCTTTATTCATCAGAAAATTATCTTCCAGCACCCACGAGGCTTCCGCCGTTGTGATGCCTTTTTTCACTACTTGTTTAATGATGTCTGCATAAAAAACAGTTTCTATGCCCATTTTACGGTAGCCTTCTACTACCCCCAGTGTTATAATGCGAATTTTTTTTATGCTTTTCCGCTGAAATAAAAGTTTAAATATGCCCGTTGGGAAAAGTCGTCCCTTTTTTATTCTTTTGAGTATCTGGTTAATGTCTGGTATGGCCAGGCTAAAGCCCACCATTTTACCATCGTGTTCGGCTACTGTACAAAAATCTTTGTCCAGTATCATTTTCAAATCTTTCGCCAGGTATTTAAATTCATTTTCCGTCATGGGCACAAAACCAAGGTTTTTATCCCAGGCCGAGTTGTATATCTGCCTTATCTGGTCCGTTTCTTCTTTAAATTTTTTCAAATTAATGGGGCGAAAAATAATGCCTTTTCTTTCCAGTCTTTCCTTTATCTGGTCAACCGTTTTCAGCCTTCTCTCATCACGCTCTGCTACGATAAAATTGTAGGCAATTAAATCCATCTTTTTTTGAAAGCCCTGTTTTTCTATCAATGACTGGTAGTAGGGTTCATTATAGGTCATCATAGCTACGGGCGGCGAATCAAACCCTTCTATCAGCAAGGCACAGGTTTCATTGGTAGAAAGATTTACCGGGCCAATGATGGTTTTGGCGCCTTTTTCTTTCAGCCATTTTCCTGCCGCATCAAACAAAAGGGATGCGGTTTCATTGTCATTGATGCATTCAAAGAAACCAAAAAAGCCATCGGAGGCTTTATTGAAATTATTATGGTTATTATTTAAAATGGCCGCAATACGACCCACTATTTTTTTATCGTCAAAAGCAAGAAACAATTGTACTACAGAATGTTCATGAAATGGATGTTTGCCGGGCGAAAGCAAATCGCGCTGTGCAATGAACAGTTCTGAAACATAGTTACTGTTGTTCTTATACAGCTCGGGCCCAAAATCTATAAACGAGGCAAGCATGGAAGAAGAAGTTACCGCTTCAATTTTTTTCATGCGTTCTGCTTAATAAGTTCTACGCCGGCTAATTGCGCGGCATTTACCAATTTATCAACCGCCTCTTCTATCTGGCCGAAAGTATGGGTAGCCATTAAGGAAAAGCGAATCAGTGATGCATCTGACGGAACCGCCGGTGACACCACAGGATTTACAAAAACACCATTTTGTTCAAGATGTTTGGTGAGCATGAAAGTTTTTGCGTTATCTCTTATGTAAATGGGAAGGATGGGACTTTCAGTAGGACCCAGGTCGAAGCCATTTTCTTCCAGTAGTTTTTTGGCGTACCGGGTATTGTTCCAGAGATTGGCCATGTGGTGGGGCTCATTCTCTATAATGGTAAGTGCAGCCAATGCGCTGGCCGCCGACGCTGGCGTTATACTGGCGCTGAAAATAAGCGCCCGGGCATTGTGTTTAAGATAATCAATAGTTGCGGCATCTCCGGAGATAAAGCCGCCCAGCGAGGCCAGCGATTTGCTGAAGGTGCCCATAATCAGGTCTACGTTTTCTGTAAGGCCAAAATGCGATGCAGCACCGGCGCCTTTTTCTCCAATTACACCAAGGCTATGCGCATCATCGACCATAATATTGGCACCATATTTTTCAGACAATTCTACTATTTGTGGCAGGTTGGCTATATCGCCCTCCATGCTGAAAATACCATCCACAGCAATCAGCTTTACAGATTCTGCCGGCAGACCCGAAAGTTTCTGCTCCAGATCGGCCATGTTATTGTGGCGGTATTTAATAACTTTTGCAAAAGACAACCTGCTGCCATCAATAATGGAAGCATGATCATATTCATCCAGCAGCAGGTAATCGTTGCGTCCAACGATGCTTGAAAGCACCCCCAGGTTTACCTGGAAACCCGTACTAAAGGTAACGGCCGCTTCCTTACCGGTAAACTTGGCCAGGCGGTCTTCCAGCTCAATATGTATATCCAGTGTACCGTTCAAAAACCGGGACCCTGCACACCCGGAACCATATTTATCAATTGCCTTCTTAGCAGCTTCCTTTATAGCGGGGTGGCTGGTAAGGCCCAGGTAAGAATTGGAACCAAACATCAGCATCCGTTTGCCATTCATTTTCACCTCTGTGTCCTGCCCGGACTCTATGACCCTGAAATAAGGGTATAAGTTTTTTGCTTTCACTTCCGCTACATCTTTATACCTCGCTATTTTGTGCTGTAAGTTTTTTTGCATTGGGCAATTTCTTTTCTGTGTAAAAGAATCTGATTTATTAATAATATAATCGACCGGCAAAAATACTTGTATTTTTGAACATATTTGAATTTTAGTCAAAAATATAAGCTTTATGCTTTGTTCTCCTAACCGCCTGTAAAAACCCAGGCTAAATCTTACTAAAATATGTTTTATTGATAAGGTTTAGCGGCGGTCTTAAAGGGGGCGGAACTGAGAAATTAGTCAAAAAAAAAGAATAAGTGAGTCCTCATGTTGAATGATTTCTCAAATATCTGTTATTAATTTTTTATGAACAAAGTTGATGGCAAGAATTTACTGCTAATCCCCATATTATTAACATCGGCAATTGCGCAAACCAGCCAATCAGGCTTTGACAATGAACTTTTAACAAACAACCGTTCGTCCATGATCTAATACGCTCAAAAACAACCCTATTTGCAGGCGTCGCCACCAGGCCTGTCTCCAACAAGAAATCCACGTGTTCAGGTGCTGTTTTCGTAAACTTGCATAAAATACACCGGTAGATGCCAACAGATATCAAATGCCCGAATTGCGGTCACCTCTTCCCCATGGAAGATGCCGTTTCTGAAGAATATAAAAAGGCCCTGCGCGACCAGATGCAGGCCTATAAAAAACAAAAAGACAGCGAACTGGCTAAAAAGGAGACTGAATTCGCTTCGCTGACGGCCAAAAAGGACGCCGAGTTTGCCCAAAAATTACAACAGGAAAAATTACAATTGCAGCAGTCGCTGGAAACCAGCCTGCGCAAAACCATCGTGGCCGATTTTGAAAATAAAGTGCAGCTGCTTGAGCGCAACAACAGGGACAATGAAGAAAAATTGAAATTATCGCGCCAAAAAGAACTGGAATTTTTACAAAAAGAACAGGCCCTTAAAAACAGGGAGGCGGAGCTGGAGATAGCTGTGCACCAAAAACTGCAGGAAGAACGCAGCAAACTCTCCGATGAACTGCGCAAACTGGAGGAACAAAAAAGTGCCGCCAAAGAAACAGATTACCTGATGCGCTTAAAGGAGCTGGAAAAGCAACTGGACGATCAAAAAAAACTGGCCGATGAAATGAGGCGCAAAGCAGAGCAGGGATCGATGCAATTGCAGGGAGAAGTGCAGGAACTGGCATTGGAAGCGATGCTGCAAAGTGCTTTTCCTTTTGATCTTATCAGTGAAGTGGGTAAAGGCGTGCGGGGCGCAGATTGCATACAAACCGTGCGCAATAATTTTGGCCAGGAATGCGGTAAAATTATTTATGAAAGTAAGCGCACCAAAGATTTTGGCAGCGACTGGATAGAGAAGTTAAGGGCAGATATGCGCAGCCTCGGCGCCGATGTGGCGGTAATTGTAACGCAGTCAATGCCCAAAGACATGGACGGCTTTGGCGAAAGAAATGGCGTATGGATATGTTCTTTTGCCGAAGTAAAAGCATTGGTAAATGTGCTGAGAGATGGCATTGTAAAAATTTTTACAGCAACAAAGAACCAGCAAAACCGCGGCGACAAAATGCATCTTTTATACGACTATCTTACCAGTAATGAATTTGCCGAACAATGGAAAGCCGTGCGCGAAGGGTTTATGAGCATGAAATTGTCTATCCAGAAAGAAAGAGATGCCATGGAAAAACTATGGAAAGCCAGAGAAAAACAATTGGAAAAAGTATTATTAAATGCTGCACATGTAAGAGGATCTATTGAGGGTATTGCAGGTATGGAATCAATTGACCTGAACCTGCTTGGACCGGGAGACAATGAAGATGATATGGCGCATTGAGTTGCATTTTTTGTTGCTATACAGCTGACAGCTGTTAGCTATTAGTGGTTGGCTACGCGGCCCCTCAGGTATGCAGCCAGGCCAAAACAAAGCTTCCAAATATTTTTGCGTGCACAGTGAAATAACGCATTTCATTTTTGGTAAATAAAAACGGCAGTGAAATCAATTCATCGTCAGAGAAGCTGATGGCGCCATTCAACTGCATGTGTTGCCTGAAGTCCATCTGACCCGCACCATACCATTTAAAAATGGTTTCTTTGGCACTCCAGATCATGGTCAGGAATTCCTGTTCCATTTTTTCTTCAAGCCCAAACTGCCAGAGAAAATCCTTGTATTCATCATTCAGAAATAACAATTCATCGCTGTTGGTAAACTTGTGTTTTACGCGTTCAATTTTGGTTGTTACCAGTTCAATATCTACGCCCACCCTTTCTTTACTGCTAACAATAGCGGCTGCAAAATCGCCGCAATGAGAAATAGAGAAATGGTATTGTTCATTTTCCAGGAAAGGCTTCCGGGTATCTGCCACTAAAATTTCTTCGAGCGGAAAATCGGTAAACAAAAAAGACAGCAGGTAGCGCCCCGCCAGGTGTTGCAGCCGTTTGTGCGGATGCGAGACATCTTGCTTTAACGGTACTTTCTGTAAAAAGAAATGCTCCGGTTCAGTAATATGCCAGACTGCCAGCCTTGTTGATTCGTTGATATTATGTTGATAAACCAGTGGCAATTAAACAATTTAAGATTTAGCTTGCAGATTTAAGATTTATTTTTTGTTCATCAAAAAACCAACCTGCTTACAATGATTTTGTCGGATACAAGAATACTGGAAGAAATTGAAAAAGGAACCATTAAAGTAGAACCCTATAAAAGGGATTGCCTCGGCAGTAATTCATATGATGTTCATTTGGGCAAATGGCTTGCCAAATACAGGGACGAAATACTGGATGCAAAAAAACACAACCAGATAGAATATTTTGAAATACCCGATGAGGGCTTTATACTGCAGCCGCAGGTGTTTTACCTGGGCGTTACACAGGAATATACCGAAACCCATGCCCATGTACCTTTCCTGGAAGGCAAGTCGTCTACAGGCCGCCTTGGTATTGATATACATGCTACGGCGGGCAAGGGCGATGTGGGTTTTTGCGGCAACTGGACCCTGGAGATTTCAGTAAAACAACCCGTGCGCATTTATAAATACATGCCCATTGGCCAGCTGATTTACTTTCCGGTGGAAGGTGATATTGAAATAGCCTATAACAAAAAGAAAGATGCCAAATACAGCGGGCAACCCAATAAACCTATAGAGAGCATGATGTGGAAGAACGTGTTTTAGGCGTGAGACGTCAGGCGTGAGCAACCTGGTGAGTGGTGAGTAGTGAGTGGTGAGTTTTGCGACGAAAACTGCCGCGCTTGCGACTCACCACTCACTACTCACCACTCACCACTTATCATTCACCATTCACCTCACAAAGCATCTCCCCCGTATTTTTTATAATAGGCAATCAAAAAAGCCATCACTTCATTATAACTCTCCATACCGGAAGGTTGTTGATTGGCCCGCAGGTATTGTCCGTATAACCGCCTGATATAGGGTTCAATTGGATTTTCATACCCGGCATAAAACTTCCGGAGGGTAAGAATGTCTTTTTTTACCTGTAAAGGCTTTTGTTTTATCAACTCCTTTGCCAGCATACTGTCGCGGCCAAATAATTCAGGCATACCGTAATTGTATAAATCAAAATAAACTGAATAGGTAAACGCGGCATCGGCTGAAGACTTGCCGGAAAGATAACCTGCAAAATTGGCTTCATTCTCTTTGGCATAGCCCAACTGGTGCCCCACTTCATGACAGGTGGTAAACGGCTGTATAAAAACAGGCACGGTTGTATTTACCTGCGCCTCGCCGGTAAAAGGGTTGTAATAACCAGAATAACCCATGTAATCGCCCAGATAACTGAATAAAGACGGTTTTACACTTTTTATTGAATAAGACAGGTGGTTATATTGCGGTTTTGCCAGCTGGTAGCTATGATAAGCTTCTTTAAACAGCGCCTGCTTTTGCAAATACACATTTCTTGTTTGCAACGCTTTTACATTGGTGCTGTCAAGTCTTTTTACAACAATGGTCATTACCTGCTGCAGTTCTTCTGTGGTATATGGCTTCATCTGCAAGTGCATCTGGGCAGCCATCCCCACACGGTTATAATTCAATCCCCAAAAAAGATTAAAGATCACATAAATAATCAGGATGGTTGCTGCCAGCTGGTAAAAACAGGCTTTCCAGTACAGCCTGTCAGCCTTTTTACGTATAACTGTTTTGAAAAACCGGAATATTTTTACCAGCAAATAAATAACAGCAGCGGCGTACAACAGATCGCCCGCACTAAAGGGTATCCAGCCAAATAAAACCCTTAATCCAAAAGATATTACCGGATACAAACCCGTTGAATAATATTTTTCAACTACCTCCGGGAAAAAAGATATTACCCGTATTATAACCGCCAGCGATACCCAGACTATCCATCGTTTCTTTATACCCTTCATGAACGCAAAATTATATTTCCTGCCCAAATAGCATTATTTCACCGGGTTTTTGATAAGTTTTTAATTACTAAGCACATATTTTTGCTTTTGTATGCTAAAAGATACATTTACCTGTAAACAGTAAGAAATATTTTTTTTAAACCGCCGCTGCATGAATATTGAATTGAATAAGAATGAAGATGCCATGAAACTGTTGCTAAGCCAGATGCAGCAGCGTTTTGCCACCTTGTTACACGGTGGTGGTAAAAAAGCCATCGAAAAGCAACATGAAAAAAAGAAACTGACCGCCAGGGAACGAATTGCCCGCCTGCGTGATGCAGATACACCCTTTATTGAAATTGGCGGTTTTGCCGGCTATGAAATGTATGAAGAATATGGTGGCTGCCCCAGCGGCGGAACAGTAGCAGGTGTTGGTTATATCAGCGGCAGGCAATGCGTAATCGTTGCCAATGATCAAACCGTAAAAGCAGGCGCCTGGTTTCCTATTACCGGCAAAAAAAACCTGCGCATGCAGGAAATTGCGATGGAAAACCGCTTACCCATCATATACCTGGTCGACAGTGCAGGTGTTTTCTTACCCTTACAGGATGAGATCTTTCCTGATAAAGAACATTTTGGAAGAATCTTTCGTAACAATGCCACTATGAGTGCCATGGGCATTACGCAAATTGCGGCCGTAATGGGCGCCTGTGTGGCCGGTGGCGCCTACCTGCCCATCATGAGCGATGAAACGCTGATGGTAGAAGGCAATGGATCTATTTTTTTAGCAGGCCCCTACCTGGTAAAAGCAGCTATTGGAGAAGATACTGATGCTGAAACACTGGGCGGTGCTGTAACACATACAGCCCTGAGCGGTATTGCCGACTATAAATTTGCTACAGAGCAGGAATGCCTTGACCAGGTTAAAAAGATCATATCAAAACTGGGTCGCCAGAAAGAAAATGCGGGGTTTAACAGAATTGAAAGCAGGGAGCCCCTGAAAAAAAAGGATGCCATTTACAATATCATGTCTGAAGGAAACACCAAACCTTATGATGTAACGGACATGATTCAGTGCATTACCGACAATTCTGAATTTGAACCATTCAAAAATGACTATGGCAAAACCATTGTTTGTGGTTATGCAAGAATTGGAGGCTGGGCCGTGGGCATTGTTGCCAACCAGCGCCTTATTGTAAAAAATAAAAAAGGCGAGATGCAACTGGGTGGTGTTATTTACAATGACAGCGCCGACAAAGCCGCCCGTTTTATTATGAATTGCAACCAGAAAAAAATTCCGCTTGTTTTTCTGCAGGATGTAACGGGTTTTATGGTAGGCTCCAGAAGTGAACACAGTGGTATTATAAAAGATGGTGCAAAAATGGTAAACGCTGTAGCCAATTCGGTGGTGCCAAAAATCACCATTATTACGGGCAATTCTTTTGGCGCCGGCAATTATGCCATGTGCGGCAAAGCTTATGACCCGCGTTTTATTTATGCATGGCCTACTGCAAAAATAGCGGTAATGGGTGGCGACCAGGCAGCCAGCACCCTGCTGCAAATACAGGTGTCTGCCTTAAAGGCCAAAGGAAAAACCATTACGCCCGAAGACGAAAAAAAATTACTGGACGAAATAAAGGGCCGTTATGAAAAACAAACCAGTCCTTATTATGCCGCTGCCAGGCTTTGGGTTGATGATATTATTGACCCGGCCGATACCCGCAAAGTCATTATAGAAGGCATACAGGCAGCCAATCACAACCCCGATATGCCTGCATTTAAAACAGGCGTTTTACAAGTATAAACGTTTAATAAAATTATTCAGCATGAAGATACCTATTTACCAGGCAGATGCTTTTACCAGTGAATTGTTTGGCGGTAACCCGGCCGCCATTTGCCCTTTGCAGGAATGGCTGAGCGATGAACTGATGCAAAAAATAGCGCTTGAAAATAACCTGAGCGAAACGGCCTATTTGGTGAAAGACAACAATGATTACCATATCCGCTGGTTTACACCCGGTACCGAGGTAAAACTCTGCGGCCATGCTACATTGGCTGCCGCGCATATCTTATTTACCCTGTTGGGGCAGACCGGCAATACGATTATTTTTCATTCAAAAAGCGGCCCGCTGAAAGTAACCAAACTGGACAGTGGCAAACTGATGCTGGATTTTCCGGCCAATATACCTGAGGCTATAAAAGAGGTTCCTGCAGGCATATTTGAAGGACTGGGTATTGCAACCGCGCCTGTTTTTAAAACCTCCTTCGATTACATGGTGGTATTACCTTCTCAAAAAATTATTGAAGGGTTGCAGCCAGATTTTAAGACTTTAGCGCAAGTGCCCTGCCGTGGTGTTATAACAACGGCCAAAGGCGATGAGGCGGATTTTGTGTCACGCTGTTTTTACCCGCAGAGTGGTATCGATGAAGATCCCGTAACCGGTTCAGCACATACCATTATGGTGCCTTACTGGGCAAAAGAATTAAATAAAACATCCATGAAAGCCATACAGCTTTCAAAACGCCGTGGCTATCTTGATTGTGAACTGGCTGGCGACAGGGTCCTGATGAGCGGCAATTCGGTAACTTATTTGAAGGGCGAGATTGAAGTGTGAGCTGGTAGCTGTTAACTGTTAGCAGTTAGCTCTTAGTTGTTAAATCATCCTATGAGGTTTGCAGCGCAGCCACCGCCGCCCGGCAAACCTCATAGGATTAACGGGGCCGGGATTTGCCGAACAGGGAACAAAAAGTAAAAGTGAGTGACACAACGATGTTCAAAAAAGTTATGAAGCCCGTACCCAAAATAAAAACTTTATGTCTGCAAACGGATTAATCATTTATACGGATGGCGCTTCACGTGGTAACCCCGGACCGGGTGGCTATGGCGCCATACTGAAATGGGGAAATACAGAAAAGGAATTATCGGCCGGCTACAGAAAAACCACCAATAACCGTATGGAACTGATGGCTGTTATTGCGGCACTGGAAGCTTTAAAAAAAGATGGATTAACAGTAACTGTATACAGCGACAGCCAATACGTGGTAAAAGCCGTGGAACAAGGCTGGTTGAAAAACTGGATCGCCACCGATTTTAAAGGAGGCAAGAAAAATAAAGACTTGTGGCTGCAATATTACGAATTGAGTAAACGGCACCGTATCAAATTTGTATGGGTTAAAGGCCATGCCAGCAATGCGTTTAACAACCGTTGCGATATACTGGCCACCACGGCCGCAGATGGCCGTCATTTGCTGGTGGATGAAGCATACGAAGCGGAAAACTGATGCACTAAAAAAGCCACCCTGTTGTTTGACAGGATGGCTCTTTACAACACATAGGGAAAATGTGTTTATACTTGTGCTGCCTTGCCGGCAGTTATATGATTGTTCTTTGTTAAAAGGTAATAACCGCCAAAAAGCAGTGTGCTGAAAAACAGCGTTGCCAATAATGTGCCCTTGTAAAAGATAAGACCATCATTATACGCCAGTAATAAACCTTCAAACGTAAACGGCCGGTTTAAACCGCGCAATCCGCCGGCCAAACCGCTCCAGGTAATAAAGTTGGACAGCAAAAAGAACACCGTTGGTGCTATTAAAGACGCAGCCAGCACATTGACAAAGTTTATTTTCTTTACTGCAAAGCCAACTACCACCATCAGGGCAAACAGGCAATAATTTAACCACTGGCCTTCATAGAATCCATAAATGGGCGTAAGACCTGCATTGTAAAGGCCCTGGTAAAGCAGATCCGATAAAAACATAGAGAATATGGGCAATGCAAAAGCCCATTTTCTATCTTTTATAACGGCACCGCCAAATAAGGCCATGGCAATTTGCGGAGCAAAACCCCAGGGGCGACCGGGTATAATGCGGTACAAGGCTGCAATTACAATCAAAACAACCATTGTCAGAATAAGCGATTTGCTGGATTTCATGTTGATTTTCTATTGAACAAAAGTAAGAAAATTATACCGCCGCACAAACAAAGACTTGATGCGCCGGAAAGCCCTTGCTGCTAGCTGTTAGCAGGCACGGAAGCACGGTAAATCTCTGCACCGGAAAATGTTTTCAGCGTAATGGCCGACCCGCTGACGGCAGCAAATGCCTCCCCCTTGTCGAAGTTTTGCGTGCCTGTTGCACTGCTAACTTCAACGGTACCGGTCAGCACCAGGAAAATATCTACCGATCTAATGTTTAACTGGCTGCTTTCATTTGCTGCCAGCGCTATCCGGCTCAATTCAAAATCGGGGGCAGGCGTTGTAAACACTTTTTCCGACTGGCTCACCGGTTTACCCTGGATAATAGCAGGTTCAACCGGTTCAAATATTACATGTTTCATTAACTCAGTCACGTCAATATGTTTGGGTGTTAAGCCCCCACGCAACACATTATCGCTATTGGCCATTATTTCTACATTCTGCCCCTCCAGGTAGGCATGCAAAATGCCGGCATCCTGGAATATGGCTTCGCCTTTTTTAAGGTAGAGGACATTAAAAAGGTAAATGGAAAAAATGCCCCGATCTATTTTATCTTCTTCATTAAACGTAAGCGCCGCTCTTGCGGCCCAGAAATCCGGACCATTTTTATCTAACTGGTTATTCCTGTACAATGGTATGATTCGGTCTGCTACCGGCTGCAAAATTTCATTCACTTTCTTTTGCGGCAGCGTCATCAGCATTTCATACAGCCCTTTGTAACTGCCTTTTTCAAAAATGGATAACATAAAATTAAATTCCGGTACTGCTGCAATTGTTTTTTTTAATTTTTCCGGGGCTAGAAAACCGTGCAACAACCAAAAATCACCCAAAGCCATCATGAGTTCAGGTTTATGGTTATCATCTTTATAATTGCGGTCGGGCGCGTTTAAGGGCTTGTCTTTTTTATTTTCATTGGCAAACTCAATGACGGCAGCTTTTTTATTGGGGTGCACCTGTATAGAAAGCATGTCTTTAACATCCAGTATTTTCAGCAGGTAGGGCAGCCGGCCAAATTGCTGTTTCACTTTTTCGCCCAGCCATTCCGGATGCTGTTTAATCAGTTCGTTCAATCCCGTTCCATCTGCCGTTTGCGCCGGGGCGTTATCATGCGCCCCCAGCCAGTATTCTGCAAAAGGCTGGTGCTTAGGGTTGCTGATACCCAGCAAATTTGGTATATAATCATACCCTCCCCACTGGTAATGCTGCACTTTTCCTGTTAAGCTTATTACACTATTTTTATTGTTCATAGTTGCCGGTTAAAAATGTTCTTTTTTGTATATGATTGTATGCAATTAAAGGGCGTTAAAATAATAAAAAAACTGCAAAGCTTTGGCAAAGCACAACTTATTGGGCATAAATGGCGAAACGATGGCGGTAAAATGGCTGGCAGATAAGCAATTTACACTGCTTCATCAGAATTGGCGGCATGGCCGTTACGAAATAGATATTATTGCGCACAAAGAAAATGTATTGCATTTTATTGAAGTAAAAACCAGGCGCAATAAAAGGTTTGGCCAACCGGAAGAAAGTGTTGACAACAAAAAAATCACGAACCTGCTAAAGGCGGGAGAAGCCTATCAATACCAATATCCGCAATGGAAACGCATACAGTATGATGTTTTAGCAATTAGTGTACAGCCGGACGATACAATTGATTATTTTTTTATTGAGGACGTGTATTTGTGAGAGAATGATTGAAGATGACCGTTGACCATTGACCATTGACAATTGACCGGTGACCATTGACCAATCACCAAACACCAACCAACCAACCAATCAACCAATCAACTCATCACGCTTCACCATTTCCATCATCTTCTCCACCCATTTATACGTAGCGGGGCAAAATTCAACATTCTGTTTATACACATGTATGTAATCGGTAGTTTTCTTTTTATTGTGGTGCGGAAAGCCGGAACAATCTGCCGGGCGTACTTCATAGATAGCACATTTATTATCGGTAAGATTAAGAAACTGGCAGGGCTGTTTCACATTCATCCAGTCGCCGTCGCGCTTGTCTTTGTACAGCCATTTTTCTTTAAATGCTTTCGGCGTCATGTCAAGGTGGGCTGCTATACGGCCGATGTCCTGCTTTGTAAAAGTGGGCGTCATGGTCTTGCAGCAATTGCCACAGCTTAAACAATCCACTTCGGCCCATGCCCTTTTATCGGCTTCAACCACCAATTGCATGGTATTTTTGGGAGGATTTTTTTCCAGCCTCGACAGAAACAACCTTAGCCTTCTCCTGTTGTGCCTTACTTTTTGTTTGAAAGAACGCAGATTTACCAATTGCATATTGAAATTATCAGTTGTGGATTTTATTATTCAAATTTGATGACCGAAAATAAGGTATATCAATCAACAATTGCTCAATTGTATCATTGTTACAAGATGTGGGAACCATATAAAAAAGGATTTCAAGCTTACCTGCAGCTGGAAAAGTCGCTCGCAGACAATTCTGTAGAGGCTTATCTGCGCGATGTAGATAAGCTAACGGAGTTTCTGCAAAGCCAAAACAAGCTGGTGGCACCGGATCAGGTACAGTTAAAGGACCTGCAGCAGTTCCTGCAATTTATTACCGAGCTGGGCATGACGGCTACCTCGCAGGCCAGGATTATTTCGGGTTTGCGTGGATTTTATAAATATTGCCTGCTGGAACACATCACAAAAACTGATCCCACTGTTTTAATGGAAGCACCTAAATTAAAAAGGGCGCTCCCCGATGTGCTGACCTTTGAGGAAATTGAAGCCATTATTGCAAAGATAGATCTCAGCAAGCCGGAAGGCGGCCGCAACAAGGCCATTCTTGAAACCATGTACAGTTGCGGGCTCCGGGTAAGCGAGCTGGTGAACCTCAAAATATCCAACCTGTATATGGATGTAGGTTTCATTAAGGTATTGGGCAAGGGCGATAAGGAGCGGCTGGTGCCCATAGGCCGCAGCGCTATCAAATACATCAATATCTACCGCAGTAATATACGGGTACACATACCCGTTAAGCCCGGCAACGATGATATTCTTTTTCTAAACAGGCGTGGCAGCAAACTGAGCAGGGTAATGATTTTTCTGATGCTGAAAGACCTGGTCAAACAGGCGGGCATTACAAAAAACATTTCCCCGCATACCCTGCGGCATTCATTTGCCACCCACCTGGTAGAAGGCGGGGCCGACCTGCGGGCCGTACAGGAAATGCTGGGGCATGAAAGCATTACCACTACAGAAATATATACACATCTTGACCGGGAATATTTAAGAAAGACATTGCAAAATTTTCATCCTGCATTTAAATAATGGATCTTGCGCCAGGCTAACCACCTATGCCGGAGCTATTGGTTACCAATAGCTACCGGTTGTTGGTGAGGTTTTCATCTTTTTTATTGTGCAACATGACTTCCGGTATACAGCTGTTCCCTCTCTTTTAATTCGTGATCAGGCAGTCCGGGATCACGGAGGGACACGGTCTGCCATTCCGGTTATTACGTTAATATAATTACGTGTTTATTGAGATCGTTGATTCACTATCATCCAATACAATCCCAATTGGGTAATGGATTTCTGAAATTTATCAAACTCTACCGGTTTTACAACATAGCTGTTGGCACCCAGGTCATAACAGGTATGTATATCCGGATCTTCCCTGGAAGAAGTAAAAACAATGACCGGGATTCTTTTGGTACGTTCATCGGCCCTTATTTTCTGTAATACCTCCTTTCCGTCTACTTTAGGCATTTTTAAATCAAGCAGGATAAATATGGGGGTATCTTCCACCCGCCTGCCGGCATATTCTCCTTCTGCAAAAAGATAATCCAACGCTTCTGCGCCATCTTTAAGATGCAGCAGTTTATTGGCCAAACCATTTTTTTTTAATACATTAATGGTCATTTCCGCATCACTGGAATTGTCTTCTACCAGTAAAATTTGAACTTCCATGTCTATTGTGCTATGCTGTTTAGTGTGAAAAAAAACGTTGCCCCTTTATTTACCTGCCCTTCTGCCCATATTCTGCCCCCGTGTTTTACTATGATCCGTTGCACAAGTGCCAGTCCAACACCCGTTCCCTCAAACTCTTCATCTGAATGCAGGCGTTGAAATACGCCAAAAAGTTTGCCGGCATATCTCATATCAAAACCTGCGCCGTTATCTTTTATATGGTAAATAATTTCCTTCCCTTTTATTTCAGACCCGATTTCAATAACCGACTTATCCTTAAATTGCGAATATTTAATTGAATTTGAAATTAAGTTCTGCCAAACGTGCCTTATGGTAATACTATCGGCCTGTGCAGGTAATAATTCGCCGATAAGATACTCGATATTACGATCGCCCTGTTCATTTTTTAACCCATTACAGATCTCTGTTACCATAGGCTGCATCTGCAGATTCGTCTTTACCAATTCTTTTCTTCCGATACGTGCAAAATTGAGAAGATCATCGATAAGCTGACCCATTTTTTTTGCGTTGCCCATGATATTATTCATCAGCCGGTGGGCTTCAGGGTCGGGTTGGGTTTCAAGGTTTGCTTTCAGCATTTCGGTATAGCCATGAACGGCGCGAAGTGGTGCCCGCAAATCGTGCGAAACGGAATAGGAAAACGACTCCAGTTCTTTGTTTACTTCTTTGAATTGTTCTCCCGCTATCCTGAGATCGCGGTTGGCAATGACTAATTCTTCCGTCCTTTCATTCACCCGTTTTTCCAGCTCTTCATTCAGCATTTTAATTTCTTCTTCAGTCTGTTTTCGTTGGGTAATATCGGCACTAATGGCAACATATTGGTAGGGTTTGGCTTTTTCATCCAGAAACGGAACTATCGTGGTATCCACCCAATAAATAGTGCCGTCTTTTGCTTTGTTTTTTAATTCACCTTTCCAAATTTTACCGCTGTCTATAGTTGCCCACAATTCTTTAATAAATTCCTTTGAATGATAACCTGAATTAATAATACGGTGATCCTGCCCAATCAATTCCTCAACGGAGTATTTTGAAATATTGCAAAAGTTTTGATTGGCATGTTTAATAATTCCCTTCTGATCAGTAATGGCTACAATGGAAGACTCATCCAAAGCAAGCTTGTAGTCGGATATTTCTTTTAAACTACCTGCCAATGCTGCAGTCCGCTCTATTATCCTTTGTTCAAGTGTTTCATTCAGTTGCCGGGTTTCATTTTCAGCTTTTTTTCTTTGGTCTATTTCAAACTCCAGTTCTTTTTGAGATTTTAATGAAAAAAGCACCGGAAGAAATTTCACCAGGTAAAAAACAGTTGTCCAGCTCAATGCTCCTGTTATCAGCCTTACCAGGGCATTTACACGGTATAGCGGAATCCAAAAAGCAACTGCATCAAAAAAATGTGTAGCCCCGCATGCCAGTATAAACGCTGCGAACAGGAAATACAGCCGTATAAACTGTATGCCCTGTTTTTTTGAAATATACCGGATGATTACTATCGGGATAGTAAAATAAGCCGACCATACCAACAAATCGCTGATAATATAAAGCCATCCATGAAATTCAGTCCAGCGGCCGCAATGCCAGCGGGGGGGCCAGTCGGAGCTGTCAAATAATTTAGTAAAGAATTCAACTAATTGATTCATTTTTTTTATTTCCCTGCTCTATTACTAATCAGGGTTTTCTTTGAAACAATGCTACATCAGCATGGAATGAATGCTGACAAAACCGTCTGCCAAAATACCGGAAATCAATTAAATATTGCCGGACTGCAAGGTTTCAGAAAATTTTTATCTATTATCTCCGCTACTTTTTCTGGCAGCACTAATAAATAAACTGTGAAAGATTGCGGTTGTAAAATGCAATGCTCCGGTGGCGACAGGCCGGGTAAAGAGAAAATAAATATTACAGGATAGAGGATATTAATCTCCACCTAAGTTAGCACATTAATGTCTTTCAGGACAACAAATAATTCATTAAAACATCAATTATTTTTTTACGCCAAGCCGCCATCCCGGAGTAAGCATATACCCTTAGCCGGCTCACGGAATTTGATTTGCAGCTATAGGAACAGCGATGGTTCCGGCTATCCTGGGAACGCCAGCGCAATTGGTAGTTGTTTACAATTAAAGAAACAAACAAACCATGGCAGAAAAACGAGGATTCGCTGACAACATATTTACCCGAAGTCAGTCATCAGCAACAGCGGAAAATAGTGGCGGAATTTTTACCCGTTGTTTAAATCGCGACATTTTACTATTGCACAACACAACTTGTGCTGAGGCTTTTACCATTCCCGTTAATATTAATTACATAAATACCTGGCGCGAACCTTTGATCGCGTTTTAAAGATTCAATTAAACTATTGGAATCAATCTTTAATTGTTTATTTAATACTGCATTGCCACTTATATCATACAAAACCAAATTATAATTCCCGTTGGGCATGTTATCTATTTGCAGTTTAATGTCTGCACCTTGCAGCACCGGGTTAGGAAATATTTTAATGGCTTGTTTCAAAAATGGTTGCTCACACTTAATGCTGTCCTTTTTGAAAATAGCCATAAAGCTCCTTTTCCTTTTTGCTGTAATGACAACGTCGCCCATAAAACCCATGGTCATTCTCCTGAGCGCAATATTTATTGGATTTTGAAATGGGCCGTGATTGGGTATTTTTACTTCCCGTGTTTCATAGCCAATAGAAGAAATCTGTAAAATATTATTTTTTGCGCCCTGCATCGCTATACTGAATTTGCCATTTGGTTCTGATATAGTTCCTTTTTTTGTGCCTTTAATTAATATCGTAGCCGCTGGCAAAGGATTACCATTTTCATCTGTTATCGTCCCTTTTATTACCAGATTTTCCTTATAGTTCTTGTCAACGACAATTCCTCCTGCTACGCCCTCCAAACAATCTTTGAGCATTAATCCCGGCGGCAGAGAGATGACTGTGTCCTTCGGCGCTTTTACCTGTGCCTCAGTCTTTGACGTTATCAAAATAAGGGATGCCGCCACACTTATCCAATGCCTCCACCCTATTTTGCGCGGTTCGCGCGGCGCTATTAAATCGCGGTTTAGCTGATCAGGCGCTACTCTGCCACACATATTAGTACTGGCGGTTGAAATATAGTTAAGTATGTCTTTATCCGACATCACGCTAAAATCCACTACCTCTTTCTGGCACGACATACAAAAACGGCCTTGCTGTGTTGAAGTCATCTTGTCCCAATTTTCATGGCAGGGCTCTGGTATCTGCAATTGTATACGTTGTTTCATATTAGTTTGGTTTTGACGCTTAATGATTGCAGGCAGGCCCAACAGCCTGCCTGCAATCATTATTTTATTTTACTTTAATCAGGAAATCAATATCCTTGTCAATAGAAAGGATCAGCAGGCAGGTAGCTGTACAAAAAACCGGGCTGGTAATGCAATGATGCCCGTTCCAGCTACCATCATTATTCTGAACCTGCAATAGCCGTCCGCTGGTCTGGTCGTACCATTTCTTCCAGTCATTGTCTTTGCTTACCACCAGTGATTCACCCGTCATTAAATAGCTGAGGTATTCTTCGCCGCCATTACTGCCAAAACCATTTACAACATTATTATCCTGCGCCATTTTGGAAGCTGCCCTGTTTATCTGATATGCCGCCACATATTTTTCGGCCTCTGGTACCGTCATACCGGCTTTTACCAGGTTTTCTTTGGATACTTTATCGGTATCCTTCAATGTACCTTTTTTCTTTGCATAGCCAATGGTTACTTCTGCCAATTGCGCTTCCTTTGCACTGGCCCTGGCAGAACCCGACAATGAATACAACAATACACCAGCTGCTTTTCCGGTAATGGCAGAATTGGTTTTTGTATCGTAATTGTTCTTCTGATAGTCTCTTGATTTTTCCATTACTTTATCATCCACTTTTATTCCGGCTTCTTTTGCGCTCTCCAGTGCGTTATTGGCAAGCGCAGATTGTAACACCGGCGCCCAGCCGCCGTCTTTCCAGCTACCGTCGGTATCCTGCGAACGCTGTATCATGGCAACACATTTTTGTAAGGCATTATTTACACGTTGTTTTAGTTGTGCATCCAGTTGCGATTGTTGTAAATAATTGGTCATGAACTGGGCAGTAAGGATGACGTCTATATTTCTGCCCAGTTTAACCTGGGGCTGTCTGTCGGTAAACGTGGTAATATTGATTGCATTGGCCGGCGCCTGTTCTACAGCTTTAAGCAGGTAATCCACCGCCTTGTTAAAATTGCCTGCATATTTTCCTTTGGTACCAGTTTGCTGATTACGCAACAATGCCATACCCACCAGTGCTGTGGTAGCAGGGTCTGCCTCTACAGCATGCGGATCCATTACCTGCTGGTAACTATGACTGCCCGAACCCCACCCACCGGAAGAAGATTGTGCAGACGCCATCCATTCCAGTCCATGGCTCAGCGAAGCTTCTACCGATGCTGTATTTTTTATGATGTCCGATTTATCAACATCTTCCAGCCCCAGCAGTATCTTAAAAACACAACCCTGCGTTGCCGGCCTGGCACAGCTAACAACATCTGCTACCTTCGTACCGGAATTTACTTTACCGGTAAATGCAAATATGGCAACGGCAGTTCCCGAGGCAAGCAAGGTTGCTGTTGCCGCCGATTTAAATTTGTTTATCATGGCTTAATTATTAAATGGTTAAAAATGAATTTTTCAATGTGATGCTGCAGCTGCAACAATGCATACAGAGACATTGACCTTTTGCTTATTTTCTGTGGATGCTTATAGCGTCATCATCATCTTCTTCCTCAGGTATTGTTTTCTTTGCATTTTTTGCCAGCGACTGCGCATTTTTCAACAGTTTTAAAAATTCGCTGCGGTATCCTTCTTCATCGCTGCCCAATGCATTCTTTGCCAGTTGCCAGGCATTGTTGTAAGAAGCCGATTGCTTAAATTCAGAATTGCGCAATAACATACCGAACTCTGCCACGGCAGCGGCAAACCTGAAATTGGTAGAAGTATTGCCCATAGCAAACGGGGCATCCACCACCGGGTGCTCTATCAATTTACTGGTCTCGCCATCTGGTTTTTTATACCGGAATTTAACAGTCAGTATTTCATCGGTTGCGGCGGCGGCAGGTACCGGTTTGTTTTGCTGCTGGTATTTTAATTTATCTACACCCTCTGCAAATTCATTTTTAGCACCTGCCGGTATTACCTCATACAAAGCGGTAACGGCATGACCACTGCCCAATTCACCGGCATCTTTTTTATCGTTGTTGAAATCTTCTTTGTTCAGTAAACGGTTTTCGTAGCCAATAAGGCGGTAAGACTGTACTTTGGCGGGATTAAATTCAACCTGTAGTTTTACATCTTTGGCAATGGTAAATAAAGTGCCTCCAAACTCGTTTACCAATACTTTTTTTGCTTCGCTTAAGCCATCAATATAAGCATGGTTGCCATTGCCTTTATCGGCCAGCTTTTCCATTTTATTATCTTTGTAATTACCCATGCCATAACCCAGTACAGTTAAAAAAACGCCGGTTTTTCTTTCCTCTTCAATTATGCGTACCAGTTCATCATCGCTGCTGGCGCCTACATTAAAATCTCCGTCTGTACACAGTATGACGCGGTTGTTGCCATTTTTCATAAAGTTTTCTTTGGCTGTTTTATACGCCAGTTTTATACCCTGTGCACCGGCTGTTGAGCCGCCTGCTTCCAGTTTATCAATAGCATCTTTGATGGTGGATTTGTTTGCACCGCTGGTGGCGGGCAAAACAAGACCTGCATTTCCGGCATATACCACCAGCGAGATCCTGTCCTGTTCGCGTAATTGATCTACCAGCAGCTTCATAGAAGTTTTTACCAGTGGCAATTTGTTTTCTTCCATCATGGAACCGGATACATCAATCAGGAAAACAATATTGGAAGCCGGTAAATTGTCAACAGGAATTTTCTTTCCCTGCAAACCAATGAGCACCAGTTGGTGGGCGTTGTTCCAGGGACAAGCGGCTATTTCGGTATTAATGGAAAACGGATGGTCATTTTCCGGTTGTGGATAATCGTAATGAAAATAATTTATCATTTCCTCAATCCTTACCGCGCCGGCAGGGGGCAACTGGCCCATCTGCAGGTAGCGGCGCAGGTTGCTGTAAGAAGCGGCATCCACATCGATAGAAAAAGTGGACAATGCATTTTCGCTAACATTTAGAAACCGGTTTTCCACTATGGCATCGTAGTCTTCGGTGTTAAAATCTGCTTCAGCAATGGTATCGGAGGATGCATCCGCGCGCCTTTTTTCCCGTTCGGGTGATGCAAACGCTTTATTTCTGTTAATGCTTAGTCCCGGGATCCTGCCCTGCAGGGCCTGGTTAAAGTTTTGAGACGGATGGGTGTAAAAATTGGGGGCCACGGCACCGGCGTCTGCTGTTAGATCTTCTTTTCTTTCAGTACCATAACCCACCACTACCACTTCCTCCAGGTCCTGCTCAGCAGTTTTCAGGGAAACGTTTATCATGTTTCTTCCTTTAACATGAATTTCTTTTTTCCCGAAGCCTACAGCAGAAAATACCAATACCGCTTTTTCACTGCCAACGGTAATTTTAAATTCGCCATTCGTATCAGCGATGGTGCCGGATGTAGTTCCTTTTTCATTTACAGCAGCACCTGCTACCGGTTTACCTTTATTGTCGGTAACCTTACCCTGCACAATGAACCCGGTAAGCGAATGGAATGATAACAAGCAAAAGACGGCTGCCAGGCAACTTAACAATACGTATCGCATAACTATTCGTTTTTTTATTTTTAACAATGATTTTGTGTGGCCAACTGGCAATGGATGCACATATTTTTGAAATTGCATACCTGCAATGCTGTTTTTTTGAATTATTTTGGTGAGCGAAGCCTGGAGCGTTAATCGCGGGGTATACTTTCAACACCAAAATGGACGTACCGGGACAATTTTTTAAACCTGCATTAAACCAACAAAGCGCCTGGCTTTTATAAAAAACATATCAAACGCTTCGGCCAGCGATAAGGAGCTGGTGCTGACTTACCAGCAAAGCGGTGATTTGCAGGTGCTGGCCAGTCTCTACCAGCGTTATATGGAACTGGTGTATGGCGTTTGCTTAAAATACCTGCAGGATACCGAACCGGCGAAAGATGCTGTAATGCAGGTGTTTGAGGAACTGGTGCAAAAACTAAAAAAACATGAGGTAGACAATTTTAAAAGCTGGCTGTATACCCTGGCTAAAAATTATTGCCTGATGCAGTTGCGTAGCCAGAAAAACAGGAAAACCGTATCCATAAGCCCGGAACTTATGCAAAATGACGAAGAACTGCATCTGAACGGTGCATTGCAGAAGGAAGCTGAATTTAAGAAACTGGAGCGTTGTTTGCAAACTTTATCGGCAGAGCAGCAGCAAACAGTTGAATTATTTTATTTGCAACAAAAATGTTATAACGAGATTGTGGAACAGACAGGGCTTGACTGGAAAAAAGTAAGAAGCCTTATCCAGAATGGAAGAAGAAATTTAAAGATTTGCATGGAGAGTAAGGGCACATAGTACTTAGATTTTAGTATTTAAACAACGCGCATAAAAATAGCTAACGGCTTACAGCTTACAGCTTCGATATGATGGAAGAAAATAACCATATTATTTATTCGGCTGCCGATATTGAAAAATACTGGCGGGGCGAGCTCACCGCAGCCGAACAGCATGCCATGGAAAAAGCGGCTATGGAAGATCCATTGCTGGCCGATGCCATGGAAGGTTATGAAAAAAAAGCACAGGTTCCGGAACGGGTTATCGGTGCAGACAATAATGAACTCAGCAAAAGACTGGCTGAAAGGGTTGCGGAAAAGCAATCAATACCCGTAATAAGATCTGTTTGGTGGAAAGCGGCCGCTGCAATAGTCGTATTGTTCGCCGCCGGCTGGCTGTATACTGGTATAAATAATAAAGCGAAGCAGGACAGTGTTGCGAAAAACGAAATAAATAAACAGCGCACTGCTCCGGTAAAAACGGATACCAATTCATTGCAGACCGAAGCCGTTGCAGGCGGTGATACGTTTCACGATATAGCAGTTAATAAATCGCGCCGGCCTGCTGCAAAAGATGACCTGCCGGCTAAGAAAGAAAAAGATAAAGATGCAGCGGCCGAAACCGGTGTTGCGCCCGTTGCCACATCGGGCAAACCCACTGCGGTAAAACCTGGTGCAGCCCAGCTTGCCGACTCATCAGGCATGGACAAAGAAGATGTTGCTAAACTGGCGGAACGAAAAGAAGAATTAAGCAGCCCTGTTGAAGCAGCTAAACCTGAACAAAAAGCAAAGTCTGTCTTCACCGACGACAATACCATGAAAAAATATACACTTGCTGGCAGGGCCAGCAATTTTTCCAATACATTCAATGGCAATGTGATGGACCAGTCAAATCAACCGGTAGCCAATGCCGCTATACAAATACCCAATCTGAATGTTGCCACCAAAACAGATAATAAGGGATATTTTTCTTTTAAAGCACCTGATACAACACTGAGTGTGTCCATTGCAGCAAATGGTTTTGAAACACAAAATCTGAACCTGCGCAACAACAAAGCCATGCTTAACCAGATTGTACTTAAACCAGACCAGTACAACCTGGGAGAAGTGGTGGTTCAAAGCAACGGTGCAGTACGAAAGAAACAAGCTGCTGCAAATGATATATCTATCAAAATACTGGATGCAGAACCGGTTAATGGTTGGGCCGAATACAATACCTACCTGCAAAAAAATAAAAAAGTAAGCGAAGAAAACAGCAACATACATGGCACCGTGGTAGTATCTTTTGAAGTACATAACAAATGGCTTAATAATTTTACTATTGTACAATCGCTGGATGAAGACCTGGATGCTGAAGCCATCCGCCTGGTAAAAGAAGGTCCTGCCTGGAAACTTTTAAAAGGCAAAAAAGCAGTGGCCACTGTAACGGTCAAATTCTAGCTGTTACTACAGATAGTATAAAGCGCCCATTAATCTCCGGGCCGGCTCAAATACTATTCCCTTATTTTTGCCATCTAAAATTATACTAACATGAAAAAGATACTGCTTGCCCTCAGCCTGGGTTGCGCCGTTTTTAATTTATCTGCCCAGCCATTGAAAACACCTGCGCCCAGTTCTACACAAACCATTAAGCAGGAACTCGGATTAGGCAGCATAGAGCTTTCTTACTCCCGCCCCAATGTTAAAGGACGTAAAATATTTGGCGACCTGGTACCATTTGGAAAAGTTTGGCGTACTGGTGCCAATGACGCTACCACACTTACCTTTTCTGATGAAGTAACCATTGGTGGAACAAAAATCGCTGCCGGCAAATATGGCTTGCTAAGCATACCCGATGCTGATAGCTGGACCATTATCATTACAAAACAGTTGGATGTTACTTCACCCGCTGCCTACAAACCATCTGAAGACGTGGTAAGGGTAAAAGTACCCACTGCTACCATGAAAGAGCCCCTGGAAACCTTTTCAATGCAGTTTGGCGATGTAAAAGCAACCAGCACCAACCTTTACATGCTATGGGCCAATACAATTGTAGCATTGCCCATTTCAACAGAGATTGACAGCAAAATATCGGCACAAATAAAATCATTGATGGAAAATGATAACCGCCCTTATTTTGGTGCCGCCATGTACTATATGGACAATGGAAAGGATTTAAACCAGGCGCTGGCATGGTTTAATAAGGCAGCCGAACAGAATCCGGCAGCTTTTTGGGTACTGCACCAGAAAGCCAATTGCCTGGCAAAACTGGGAAAAAAGGAAGAAGCCAGGGCAGCAGCGCTTAAATCTATTGAAATTGCCAAATCAGCTAAGAATGATGATTATGTAGCATTAAATGAAAAATTATTGGCGACGTTAAAATAAATGTAATTGCTGATTTTGCGATTGCGGGATTTTGTGAATTATTAGGTAGGCATCACCCAGGAGAAATCTCAAAATTTCAAAATCAGCAATTTATTTTTACCCGGCTTTTGAATATTTTTTTATCAGTCTTACCATCAGGTTATTCAGGTACTCAACATCGTACTTACCAACAGTGGGCGATAAATGGCTATTACCAATACCACTGTCGTTAGTAATAAAAACATAAGTACCATTGGTGGCGATAGATATAAAGCGCATCATAAATTCGGTGTCTTTATCAATTCCACTTGCTGTAATGGGAATAATTTTTATTCCTTTCTGCGCAGCTTTTTCAACAGAAGCCTGGATGGATTGTATAACTGCGTCTTCGTGATGAGGCGGCGCATCCAGTACAAGAAATAAAAGACGGGTCCTGGCATTGCTGCTCCAGCTTTGCTGATCTATTGCTGTTGACAGCGCGGTATGCACGGCTTCAGGAAAATCGCCACCACCATCAGCATTTTGCAGTTTTACAAAATTAATAAGTGTAGCAATATTCTCTGTAAATGGTGAAACCCTTGTCAGGTATTGATCTCCCTGGTCGCGGTAGAAAACACTTCCCACATGGAGATTCATATTTGGCAATTCATTTTTTGATCTTAGCAGCACATCATTCAACTCATTTTTCAGATAATTCAGTTCATCGCCCATAGACCCGGTTGCATCTACCACATACATAATATCCACGTTGTTCTCCGGGACAACTATAATATCGATTTTCCTTGTTATGGCCTGGGATGCCGGAAAAATTCCCAGGTCAATCGTCCTTCCGCTTATCAGTGCCGTTGCCGAATAAACGCTTCCTTTCGCAGATCCAAAAATAGCCGGAAATGATACCGCCCTTCCTGCATTGTCTGTCTTAGCTGTCCACAAAATATTGCCGCCTTCGTTCTTAAATGAAATTGTTGCATCGTTGATTTTTGTTCCATTCATAGCCGTCAGCTCAACCGTATAGATCCTTTGCGGATAAAATTTCCAATAATCCTGTTTCTCCTTCCACTGAACGGTATCCATTAAACCCAGCCAGAAACTCCAGTTGTCTATATCATTCCACTCGCCTGCTGTAATTACGCCAGGTTGCGTAGTGCTGCCATTGCCGGGATTGGAAGAACTACCGGAGCCGCCGCCAGCAGACATGGAACTGGAATAGTCAGGAGCGGGGGTTGTGCCAGTGGTGCTTACACTGCTGGTTTTTGAACAAGCGGCTAACAAAGAAAAAAACAGGAGGGCGACAAACAGGAATTGCAGGAGTTTGGCCATAAAACAGCTTTTACAACCTGACAATTATCTTTTCCGGAACGTTGCCTGAACTATTAAACTTAACAAAACGACACCCAGCGCACCTATTGCATTAAGCCATAAAAACCCAACAGAAGACTTCCAGAACAACCATACAATACACAATTCGATAATAATAGCGCTGATAAAAACCGCATTGCCTTTTACATGCTTTAAATAAAAAGCCACCAGGAACACACCCAGTATAACGCCATAAAACAAAGACCCCAGCACATTTACAGCTTCAATAAGGCTGCCCATATTAGTTGCAAACATGGCAATGACAATGGAAAATACACCCCATGCAAATGTGTACCAGCGCGATGTTTTATAATCAATGATATCAGTACAATCTTTCTTAATAAATTTTTTATGAATATCCACCACGGTACAGGAGGCCAGAGAGTTTAGTGCGGCGGCTATACTGCCCCATGCCGCCAGGAAAATTACCGCTATCAGCAGTCCTATCAGCCCTTTTGGAAGGTAATCAATAACAAAGCGCAGGAAGATATAATTGGTATCATTGTTATCGCCGCCTATACCGGCTTTGGCAATTAATTTTTTAAAATCGCCACGTATTTTTTCCGTTTGCTGGTTCAGCAATTTCAGTTTTGCTTCCGGCGCCTTTGTATCGCCATTGGTCTTGTTTTCATTTACCCATTTGGCAACGGTGAGTGTTTTTTCTTTAGACAGCAGTGTGTATTGTAATTGCATCAGTTGCAAAGAATCTCTATAGGGCGACCGGGCAACCTTGTTTATCTGGACTTCGTTAAAAAATAAAGGTGCCTGGTTAAACTGGTAAAATGTAAATACCAGCACGCCCACCAGTAAAATGCCAAATTGCATGGGCACTTTTACCAACCCGTTCATCAATAAACCCACACGGCTTTCGGTTAAACTTTTTGCAGTAAGATACCGGCCTACCTGGCTTTGATCGGTTCCGAAGTATGATAGCGCCAGGAAGAAGCCTCCAATCAGGCCGCTCCAAATATTGTACCTGTCGTTCCAGTTAAAACTGCCTTTATCAATGCCGCTGGTAATTACATTCAGCCTGCCCATTTTACCACCCACCCTCAATGCGTCGGTAAAACCTACCCCCTGTGGCAATAAGTGCACCACCATATAAGCAGCTACAAACATACCCGCAAAAATGATTACCATCTGCAACTGCTGTGTATAGGCTACTGCTTTGGCACCCCCGCTTACGGTATAAATAATCAGCAAACCACCCATAAAGATATTTGTCCAGTATATATTCCATCCCAGTAATGACGACAATATAATAGCAGGTGCATAAATGCTGATACCAGTTGAAACACCCCGCTGCAGCAGGAACAAAAATGAAGTGAGTGTTCTTGTTTTCAGATCAAACCTTTCTTCCAGGTATTCGTAAGCGGTATATACTTTTAGTTTATGAAAGATGGGTACCAATGTAATACACAGCAATACCATGGCAATGGGCAGGCCAAAATAATATTGCACAAAACGCATCCCGTCTGTATACGCCTGGCCCGGTGCTGATAAAAACGTAACGGCACTTGCTTGTGTGCCCATAATACTCAACAGCACCAGCCACCAGGGCATGCTGCGGTTGCTGAGAAAATATCCGTCCAAATCTTTTGACGCACTGCTTTTATACAAGCCGTAGGCTATAATAGCAATTAAGGTGATGGCAAGAATTATCCAGTCAGCGGTGCTCATGAAAAATAATTGGTAAAAAGTTTAAACAATACAATGAGCACAAACAAAAATACCAGCACAAACAGGTACCATTGTTTCCAGGACGCAAATAAAGGCGGTTTATCATCCTCCTGATCGTTCATATTGAGTGTATAGAGTATTAAGTATTAAGTATTGAGCATACAGACCATTGACCGTAGACCATTGACCATAGATCATTGACCATAGATTACAGTATTAAGGACTAAGTATACAGACTACAGATATTATCTCAATAAACAACTTAACCAATGTTTTTCTATTGTCTTAGTACTTAGTACTAAATACTTTGTACTACTCCTGCTTCCTCCTGCCGCTTATCAATCCGGCTGCCAGCAGACCAAGGGCCAGGCCAATTAATAGGCCAATCCTGACCCGTTTTATAAAAAAGCCCAGTAAAAGGCCCAATACAATGGCTATAACAAATCCTATCTCTCTCCTGCTCTGCGGTGAACTGGCCATACTTAAAAACCTTTTTTATGATTCAATGCAATTAAATTGGCCAGCAGCCGGTAGGCACCGGGCACACCGGCCGGCAACTCCCTGAAAAATACCAGTCCCGTATAAACGAAATTTCCCTTTCCATATTTAGCAGTAATTAAACTACCCGCATCTTCATTCTCGCCCTGGTCGTTCATTGAAAAAATAGTTTCATAATGACTGTCCCAGTTGGCTGCATGATAAATACTTCGTTCCTGTATCCAGCCATCAAAATCGCTGCTGGTTATTTTGTTCGGATAATTCATAACGGGACTGGCAGGCTGCAGCACTTTTATAACAGCTTTTTCATCCGTAACCCTTGTCCTTGATATTGAAAAAGGATAGGGGCCTATTTTTGCTTTACTATTGCCCACCTGGTCGGACGTATTGTATTGAACAATCAGGTTACCCCCATTTTCAATATATTTCATCAGTTTGCTGTAGTAGATAACGAGAGAGGGTTTGGTATTGTAGGCGCGTACTCCCGTAATGATGGCATCGTACTGGGAAAGATTGCTGTTGGCAAGGCTGTTATCATTTAAGACGGTTACCTCATAGCCCATTTGCAGCAGCGCTTCGGGCACGTTATCGCCGGCCCCTTCAATATACCCGATTTTTTTGCCGGCTATTTTTAAATCAAGTGTAAGCAGGTTTACCGAAGGCAGTTTAAAATAACTGATATTGGGAATGTGATCGTAGTTGATCTTTTTTATAAGGCTTCCATATTGATCTTTCCCCGAAGAAACAGAAAGTAATAATGACTGTTTACCTGTTTCCCTTTCTTTTGGTACTGGTTTTAAAACTACATCAATATCCATCTCCTGGCCTTTGCGTAAGGTGTCGTAGGGAACTGCATTCATCACTTCCGCCTGCCAGCCTTTTGCATCACTTATTTTTATGGCTGGTTTTAGTATATCCTTCATAGCATGCACCGTTGCGCGCAGATTTTGCGGTGTTTCTGTTGCTGAAAGCAATAAATTCCTGTTGGGTGCAATAACCGCAGGCGGAACAATTACAATGGGCTGGTACAATTCGCCTTTTACGGGGTCGGTATATTTTTGTCTTACCGGCCTTGTAACAGCAAAATCCTGTCCTTCTATATTAAGCAGGAAGGTGGCCGCATATGCCGGGGCGTTTTCTGCATTACCAATCAATTGCTGATCGTTAACTTCAAAATGTCCTTCTTTCATTTCATTTTTCAGCCAGTAAGGTTGCGAAACCGGCATATCTGGTGAAACATAAACAGATTTAACATAAAGAAAATTCTGGTTACTGATCAGTGGTGTATCCAGTGCAAGGGCAAAATCATTGAGGGTAATTTTCTTTAGTCTGATGTTGTTGCCGTTGCGGTTGTTTAAGAAGAACCCCAGTTTAACTGAATCTGTTTGTACCACCTGTGCATCTGCGGTCGTTACTTCCGCAAACAGGCCGCTGCATGCCTCAATAAGATTTTGTATTTCCGCCAGTTTCTTTTGCTTCCAGTAGCCATCTTCCAATGTACTGACCAGGCGATATAGTGATACCAGTTTTTTTACAGACTTCCCCGGGTAAAACAAAGAGTACGAAGCAAAGATTGAATCCAGCGCCTGCTGAATAAGTTCACCGCCCTTCACCCTGCTCCAGCCTGTGTTAACACCGTCCATTAATCCACTAACCGGCGCATCGCCTTTCCAGGTAGAAAAATATTCCAGTGCAAAGCCGCGCTGGGCGGGCACGCCAAAGCCCTGGCTTTTATGCTGGCTGCGGCTTTCGGCTGCAATTTCTCCAAAACTTTTTCCCAATATGGGGCTAAATGCGCCTACGTCTATTTTAAACTGATCATTACTGGTAGTATTGATATTGCCAAAACTAAAAGTATTCCAGAGTATTCTCTTTGCCTGCCATGTTTTTACAAAAGCCAGTTGTTCGGGAAACCTGCTTGCATCGGCCGCCGCTGTAAAAGCCTCCACGGCCAGCACGGCAGAAGCGGAATGGTGGCCATGCCCGGCCCTGCTGTCTTGCGGAAAACGTGTGATAATTACATCGGGCTGAAATTTTCTTATCACCCAAACTACATCGCTCAGTATTTTTTCTTTGTCCCATTTTTGCAGGGCCTCATCGGTATTCTTGGAAAAACCAAAATCATATGCGCGTGAAAAAAATTGCTCCGCCCCGTCAATTCTTCTTGCGGCAAGCAATTCCTGTGTACGAATCAGCCCCAGGTCAACACCCTGTTCATTACCAATCAGGTTCTGACCACCATCGCCCCTGGTTAATGACAGGTAACCCGTTCTGTATAGTTTTTCTTTCGACAGCCAGGCCAGCAATCGTGTATTCTCATCATCGGGGTGGGCGCCAACATATAGTACGCTGCCCAGCACATCCAACTTTTTTAATCCCAGTAAAATATCAGAAGAAGACAATACCTGCGGCGCCTGTGCACCTGCGTGCTGCGTTAAACCAATAATAATTACAAATGAAAGTGATAATAACAAATGCTTCATGCCTTATATTTATTTCAATGACTTTGGCGTTTTCATAAACTTGTACCTGCCTTTCAACGGGCCGGGTATTTCTTTATCATCTTTATCAAAATTTACCTGCTGCCATTCAATGCTGTTTTTGGTGAACCCAACAGTAAGGTCCAGGTATTCGCTGCCACCCGAACTGACAAAACATTCTTTACCCAAAGAAGTTCCTTCATACCCTGTTTTATTTTTTTTCAGGTATACTTCGCAACCATGGCGGCTAAACAGGTGGTAAATAAAAAGATTCGATTGCTTTTTGATATTCCTGCTTAGTTCAATTGCTTTTTGTGTTTCTTTAAAATCAAGGAACTGCAATACAAGTGTGGTATCATCCTGCTGGTAAAAATGCCATACCTGGTAGCAAACGCCCGTATCCGTTCTTTCAGCAAATATCCAGGCGCCATCTTTTCTTTTCTGCCATATAGGCTGCATATGCAAAGTTGCCGGCACAAACTGCGTATCAGCTTTCACCTGTACATCGTTTGAAAAAATGCCGCTGCTATACATTTTCAACTGCCTGATGTCTGAGGCGGTATAGTGCTGTGCCTGAACAAACAATGGAAAAAGCATGATTAATAAACAATAACGCCTCATTTGCAACATATTTAATACTGCCGAAGATCGGCAAATTATGCAAAAGCGGGATTGTTTCAATCCCGCTTATCAATTTCATTTATTAAACTATTTTAAGCAAAGCGCGCCGCCGGTTAGTTGCCACGTGTGCCAGTTTGCATTGCAGCGGATTACTAATTTCCCACCAGGAAAACCGCATTGCTGAACAGCAACTTGCCATTTTCCCAAAAACTGCGGAACATAACATCATCGGCCAAAAATATTACATTTCCCTGTCCCATATCAATTACCCCAAACAAGGTGCCGTCTTTCAGTTTATCTTTTAACTTATTGCCGGTAAATCCGCTCACATAATTATCCTTTTTTACAATCCCTACATTCCAGCCTTCTTTCATAAATTCGTAAATATTTTCGTCCTGTTTCAGCGTATAGTAGCTATCGCCATACCCAAAGGCAAGCGGGTGCGAATTATCCAGCTCTACTTTAAAAATAGACCCGGGGATGCTGTTGGAGATGTATTCCTTTTCACGGTTATCGTATTTTTTTAACAGACTGTAATCATCTTTTTTAGGTTCTTCCTTATCTTTTTTATCGTCGCCACTGCCTTTTATCTTAAAACCCCAGTCGGCGGCGCTCATTTGTGCGGCCGCATTTTCCAGTGCAATTATTTTACCTCCTTTGCGTACCCATTCTTTCAACTGTTCATTTTTCTCTTTTTGCGAAAAAATAGTGTAGTAACCGTCTGGAATGATAAGCACATTAAAGTCGCCGGGCGCCATTCTGCCAATATCATCTGTATTAACCAGGGTAACGGGGTAGCCCAATTGCTGATCAAAAAAATGCCAGATTTCGCCCATGGCATTGGACGATACTTCCTTGCCCGCCAGCAAAGCTATTTTGGGGGGATGGATAAACCTCACTTTGTCAGATCCAATATCAAAGCCCTTGTCTACAAAGCCAGATGGCACTGACACTACATCTACGGCATTTTTTGCAGCGGCGACTTTTATTTTTGTCTCCAGTTCTTTTCCAAAACCATAGTTGGCTGCCTTTGTAACAATAAGTGATCCTCTGTCAAACTCATTATCGCCTGCTTTAAAAGCCTCTTCTGCGTAGCGGACTTTAATACCATTATTTAACAAATCAGACAAAAAACAGGCGCTGCCCATTCCATTCCATCTAACCACATAAGCATAGGTATTTTCAAAACTAACATTGGCAGCCGGCGTTGCGCTGCGCGGATTGTTTTTTGAAATGGACGTTACATATTCTTTCAGTCCGTATCCTTTTAGTCCGTATACATAGGGAAGCGACCAGGCCGTAATATCATAGGTGGCTGAATCGCTTAACCTGGACGTTTTTTCAAACAATACTTTAATTAAATTACTTTTAGGCTGATTGGCATTTATAACGATATCGCCTGCCGCGGTTCTGAATACTTCGGTTTTACTGTTCTGGTAATTGAGCCCCGTGAAGCTGCCCGTATTTACATAAGACCAGTCAATCATATTTTTGGTCAATAAAGTTTTCAACCGGTCTGTACGATCGGTACCATCGTCCTTAAGTATATAGCTTTTGAAATCGCCGGCGGGTGTTTGAATGGCGGCATTAAAATATTTATGGTATTCCTTTACCAGTTTAGCGGCGTTCTGTGAAGCCATTTCAATGGTAGACATGCCGGTGGTGTAATGATGCAGTAAACGATCGTGCAGGGTAAGGGTGTCGCCATCTTCTTTCACTACCGCCAGGCCGCCGCGGCTGTGCCCACCCTGCTCAAAGGTCATTCCTATTGCACCGCTGTAGGTGGGATAAGTGTCGCCGTAGCTGGGATAAAAAAGATCAAACCTTTCTTTTGTAAAATAGAGCCAGCCATTGGCATCAAAGTGTTTTGCATTATTTCGGCCAATTATTACCTGGAACTCGCGCTGCCAGGGCGTAATAACTTCATGAAAAGGTTCTGCGGCGGGTGCAAAATAATAGGGAGCGTTATAGCCCTGTTCATGAAAATCTACGTGCACCTGCGGCAGCCACTGGTTGTATTTGAGCAGTCTTTGCTGTGTTTCAATTTGTGTTTGCCATGCCCAGTCACGGTTAAGATCAAAATTGTAATGGTTGGTTCTGCCCCCGGGCCATGGCTCCATGTGTTCTCTGGACACCGGGTTGGCATTGGGCGTTTTGCCCTGCACCTGGTTTTCCCAGTTCACATAACGGTCACGCCCATCCGGGTTAATACAGGGGTCTAATACAATAACGGTATTTTTAAGCCATTCCTTTGTACTGGTATTGGCCGGGTTTACCAGTTCAAACAAAGTAAGCATTGCAGCTTCAGAAGAAGAAGGTTCATTGCCATGTACATTATAGCTCAGCCATACAATTACAGGCGCCTCTTCAGTAGCTGCCATTTTATCCAGTGCAGTATTGGACAACCTGAGATTGTTTTTACGGATATTCTCCAGGTTAGACAGATTTTCTTTTGAAGCAATGTAGGCCAGTAACAAAGGACGACCCTCATTGGTTTCGCCGTATTTTTCAACCTTTACCATATCCGGCACCTGTGCTGCTATATAATTTACATAATTAACGATTTTGAAATGCGGTGTAAAATGGCTGCCCAGTTTATAACCCAAAAACTCGTCTGGCGATTTTACCTGTTCAAAACTGGTGGCGGTGATAGTTATCAGGGCCAGCGTCAAAAAAAAATTTTTCATGTTACTGTTTACATTTTATAGGATGATGCCGCATTTTTTGTGGTGGTGAGCCATCGGGCAGCCGGTGTAATTATGGTGAATGTATGAAACAAACAAATAAAAAAGCAGTCCATTTATATGAACTGCTTTTAAAAATATCGTGCTGTATTTAAAAGTATTTGAGGTGTAATTCTACACGGCGGTTTTTAGCGCGGCCGGCAGCCGTTTTGTTGTCTGCTGTGGGGCTATCCTGTCCGTGACCGGTAGCTACCAGCCTGGAAGCATCCACGCCTTTGCTTACCATGTATTTCTTTACAGCATCTGCACGTTGCTGGCTCAACAACAGGTTTTTATCTGCTTTGCCTGTATTGTCAGTATATCCGTCAATGTCCAGTTTCAGATCTTTATTTTCATTCAGAATGGCAACTACTTCATTCAATGGCTTGTTGGATTTGGCCAGCAGCACATACTTGCCGGTAGAAAAGAAAATATTTTTTGCAGCATAGGCTATTTTCTTTGCCACTTCTTCTTTAATAACGGGGCAACCGCTGTTGGCTGCATCGCCCGGCAGATCTGGACATTTATCTTCCTCATCATTTACGCCATCTTTATCACGGTCTGGTATGGGACAACCCTGGTAACGGGCTACGCCGGCCAAGTCGGGGCATTTATCTTCTTCATCATTGATACCATCTTTATCGCGATCGGGTATGGGACAACCCTGGTAACGGGCCAAACCCGCTACAGTTGGGCATTTATCGTCTTTGTCGGCAATGCCATCATTGTCTGTATCCGGACAGCCATTAAATTTGGCAAGACCTGCCACATCCGGGCAGGCATCCAGGCTATCAACCACGCCATCTCCATCCCTGTCTTTGGGTGGTTCTATGGCAGGAGGAGGTGGTGGTGGAACTACTTTAGGCTCTTTCTTAACACCTATATTGCCTGCTACGCCAATGCTATAATAGAGATGATTGGAAGTATTTTCGGTAATGCCGAAACGGTGCTGCGCATTAATAAAAAGAAAAGCTTCGTCATAAAAATTAACTTGTACACCCACACCAACCGGTACAATAGCACCATAATAACCCTTGTATTTGGAAGCGCCCAAACCAGCCGTTACATAAGGCGTAAACCAATATTTGTCGGTTAGCATTTTTGCATTCACTGTTACATCGCCTTCCAGCAGTAAGTTATCGTTTCCAAAAGGGCTTTTTCCGCTAATTGGGTAATCCAGGAAAGAACCTGCAAGCCCAACAGACAAATCCAGGTGTTTGCTGATACCATTCAGGTAATTAACAGCCAGACCGGGAGCCATATTTTTAAACTGTCCAATTTGTTTATCCCTGATGGCGCGGTTTAAGCCAAATGTCTTTATATATCCTGCTCCATTAAAATCATTGAAAAAGAAATTAACGCCAAGTGCTGGTCGTTTTATATAGTCATTGTCCTGCGCAAAGCTTACTTGCAGAAAGCCGTGTGCAAGCAATAGAATCAATAATAATTTCTTCATAACAAGCTAGTTTAAATAGTGAGAACAAAAATAAAGGGTAGGCCTCAAAACGTGAAATATTTATTAACGACCGTTATTTAATATTTTAATGCCCGGTTAATGTGTTGCAGGCCATTCATTGCGGCTATTGCATACACCATTCATTCATTGCCTGAGATGGCATTTTTTTCAATCACTTCTACCTTAACCCTGGCCAGGCCCCGCTTCAGGTAACCAAGTTTTGAAGCAGCAACACCCGATAAATCAACTACTCTTTTATTTTTATGGTGCAGCCTGTCTGTTACCTGTACCACCACGGATCGCCTGTTCCTGAGGTTGGTTACCTTTATCCATGTGCCCAATGGCAATGAATTATGGGCGCAGGTCATCTTATTTTTATCGTAAGGTTCTCCGCTGGCAGTAGGCCGCCCCTGGAATTTATTGGAATAATAACTGGCTGTTCCGTATTGTATACCCTTCTGCCTGTGGCCGCTGACGCTGCCTTTTGGCCGCTCTTGTGCGGAAACAGGCAGGTTGAAAAGCAATAAAAGAAGAAAAAGCAGGCAGGCATCGTTTCTCATTAATAAACAGGTTTATTGGCGAAATACCGATCACTCAGCATCCTGTCTTCATTGTAAATATCATCAAAAAATTTTACTTTACCGTCAATGCCTGCACATCCAAAATAACGGATATAAACAGGTAGTTTTGTCCGTACCGGTATAACGTGTTTTTCCTTCCGGCTCAGCCAGGCTTTCAATGTATCTGTTTTAAACGTATTTACTTTAAACGTAGTGGCATTGGCAACCGCATTCATACTGTCGTTGCTGATAATAAAATGGGCCAGTTTATTCCATTGCTGCACGCGCACGCAACCATGGCTCAGGGCGCGGAATGTTTTGTCGAAATAATAGCGCTGGTTGGTATCGTGCAGGTACACGCTGTATTTATTGCTGAAATTAAATTTCAATATGCCCAGAGCATTGTCATCTCCGCTGCCCTGTACTACTTTGTAGGGAATACCTTTTGTGTACCTGGCCCATTTCACCGAAGATGCATATACTTCATCGCCTTTTGAATTGATAAGACTGTATCCTTTTTTTCTGAGGTAATTGGTATCTTTCTTTAATCCCGGCAAAACTTCTTTTACAATAATGCTTTCCGGTATGGTCCATTGGGGGTAAGTCACCATGTCTGTTATCCTGCTGGTCAGCACAGGCGTCCTGGTAAGGGGTTTGCCTACTACTATTTTTGACTGCAGCGCCAGGGTATCTGCGTCCCATAGCTGCAGGTAAAATCCCGGCAGGTTTACCCACAGATACTGGTGCGGCAGCGTGTCGGCCATCAGCTTATAACGGTCAAGGTTAACTGCAATTCGTTTAAATTTCTGCCAGTCGGTATTATTCAGGCCCGAAACTGTTTTATCGCCTATTTTACCCGTTACCGGTATATTATGTTCCTTCTGGTACTTACGTATATTTTGCCGTAATGAAGAAGAATCTCCGGGGGTGATTGTATAATTAAGTTCAGCCAGTCTGTCCGCTACCTGTTTCATTAATGCGGCCGAATCTTTATTGGGATATACAACATAGGTGGTTTTTGCAAACCGGGCAGAATCAAGGAAACCGGGAATGGATGCTTTCAGATCAACATATCCTTTCAGTTTGGGTTCAAGTTGTTCCAGCAAACCCCGTATGTTTTTCTGCGCCAGCGCTTCCTGGAAATTTTTTATGAAAAACGTGTCGTTTGCCAGCGAATCGTTTCGTAAGCTGATACTGTCTCTTGACAGCCGCCCCAGGTTAAGATCCCGGGCCATAGCCAAGTAGGCATCTGTAAACATCAGATCGGCCCTGGCCCATAAGGCAGCATTCTTTTTGTGCAACGAATCGGAAGCCATACCATTGCGGATATTGGTAAGGGAAGACAGGTAGTAATCAGATGGAAACAACCCGTATAACCGCGATGCCGCAATAAATGCATACAGTGAATCGGTTAGCCGGTTCCATTTTTCATCGCTGCTCCATATGGGCTGAAAATTACCCATATTGTAAATAGTATCCAGCAGGCCCGGATGTTGCAAAACAACTGAATCATTCAATTTTCCCTTATTTTCCAGTACAAATTTCAGAGTGGTTGGCAACAACTCTTTTACCTTTTCATCAATTTTTTCCGGAATTTTTACCACCACCACTTCTGGCGGAGGTTTTTGTTCAGTATTATTGCAGCTTATGATGCAAAAAGCAAGAAAACAAAGCCAAAAATTCCTTTTCTGATGATGAAAAAAGTTTACGGGGACTAGCGTGTTCATATTAAATGTAAAAAGATACTGTAATTTCGAAAAAACCAAATTTATCAATGAATTTACCCAAACAAAGGCATTTTTTTTTAACAATCTGCCTCATTTTAAGTGTAATAGTTGGTTTTGCCCAATCTGTTGATGCACCTCTTAGTAAATATGGGGTACATGTAATCAAAGATTTTGCCATGTATGAAGCTACTGTAAAGGCAGACAGCAATAAGCAAATGGTAGAGATAAAAAGCCTGGCTCCCAATATTGTGTATGAACTGAAATACGCCACCGATAAAAATTTCACCCGCAGGAATATGTACCCGGCAAAAACAAATTATACATTTTTACGCCTGCCGGTTGCCAAAGCCCTGGCCCAGGTGCAAAGGGAGTTGAATGAAAAAGGCATGGGACTAAAAATATTTGATGCTTACCGGCCCTATTCTGTAACAGAAAAATTTTGGGAGATGGTAATGAATGAAAAATATGTGGCCGACCCTAAAAAAGCCAGCGGGCATAACCGCGGTATTTCAGTTGACCTGACCATTATTTATATGCACAATGGCAAAGAATTGCAAATGCCTACGGGTTTTGATAATTTTAGCGACACTGCCCACCATACATTCATGAATATACCATTCGATGCTTTGCAAAACAGGAAATTATTAAAAGATGTAATGGAGAAATATGGTTTTGTAAAATTTGATACCGAATGGTGGCATTATTCCTGGCCCGATGAGAAAAATTATTACGATGCCATGGATATTTCTTTTTCGGATTTTAAAAATGCGGGGAAGAAGAAGTAATCATCACATTAAACCTTGCCGGGCAAAAGAAGAAATCCATTGCTGTTTTGATGGTATTGGAAATAAGGCTTAGAGCCCTTAAAACCTATAAGGTTTGCCGGGCGGCTCTGGCGGCGCTGCAAACCTTGTAGGTTTCTGCATTGCAATAGCCCAATATACATGAGTTGAAGCTTATTTAAATTTCTCCGTTTTTTCATCGCCTGTAATATCACCTCCACTTCTTATTTGCACCTGTGCGTTGCAAATCCATTCATGGCAACCCCTGCTATACAGGTATTCATTAATGCTGTCAATCACCTGCATCACTTCGGTATATTTTCCTTCAATAACAGTGGCAAACGGCCCCACCTCATGTTTTACACCCGATTGCTGAATAACAGCAATGGCTTCATCGACCCATTGGTAGGGGTGCCTGTCCTGCACTACCGGAATAATTTGTATGGAAGCATTGACAATAAAATTGTGCATGGGGGTTTAAATTTTTTCCACTTCAATAACTGCGTCCGTATTAATAGGGCCATACACATGCGGAAAAGTATCTGCGGTAGACGGCGACCATTCATAAATAAACCGGCTGGTCAGTTTGTTGGTGTCTATTGACAGCCTTACCAGATTGGTTTTTCCCGGGAAATACCGTTGCAAAACACCTGCTACCTGCGCATCATTGGCCGAACAATGTATAAAACCTTCGGCCTGCAACGATGGAGAAGTATAATCGCCATTTTCTTTGGCAGACTGCCATTCGGCAGCAGTAGTAACATGGTAGATAACAGGCATAGCAGAAAATTAAAGAATCCTTTTAATGTGGTGCTCCAGCATCAGCAAATCAACCAGCACCAATGCGGTTACCGCCTCCAGCACCACCGGTACGCGCAGGGCAATGCATAAATCGTGACGGCCTTTTACTGAAAAACTCTCCACTCCTCCGGTTTCCCAATTATATGTTTGTTGTTCTTTTGGTGTGGACGAAGTAGGCTTCACTGCAATACGGAATACCAGTTCATTGCCGTTACTAATGCCCCCAACCACCCCACCCGCGTGGTTAGTTCTCGTTTTGCCACTTTTATCTTCAATGGCATCGTTGTGATCTGCGCCAAACATTCTGGCCGCGGCAAAACCGGTACCAAATTCAACACCACGGATAGCCGGTATGGCAAACACGGCATGACTGATAACAGATTCAACAGAATCAAAAAAAGGCTCTCCCAATCCAACGGGCAAACCGTTTGCCCTGCATTCTACTATACCGCCAATGGAATCTTTGGCATCAATCGCCTTTTGCAGGCCCTTGTCCAAATCTGTTTCGCCCCCAATTTCAAGAATTGTGGCAGCTACTTTTATGCCTTCATATTTGGAGGCGGGGTTAACCTGCAGCAATAATTTTTTTGCAATTACACCTGCCGCTACCAGGCATACGGTCAGTCTTCCGCTAAAATGCCCGCCACCCCTGAAATCCTCATAACCACCAAATTTTGCATGCGCAACAAAATCTGCATGGCCGGGTCTTGGCACGGCCCGCTGTTTTTCATAATCGCCGCTGCGGGTATTCTTGTTTTCAAATAAAATAGTAATGGGCGCGCCGGTCGTTTTGCCGTTGAATACACCGCTTTTAAATATAGGTAAATCGTCTTCCTTGCGTGGCGTAGTGCCTTTTTGTGTGCCCCCCTTTCTTCTTTCAATATCTTCTAAAAAATCTTCTGCAGACAGTGATAACCCTGCAGGGCAGCCATCAATATTAATACCGGCAGACTCACCATGCGATTCGCCAAAAATAGACACGCGAAATATTCTTCCAAATGAGTTCATAATCACATTCCGTAAAACGGGTTAGTTATTTTGTTTGTAAAATAAAGATAACCGATACTGGTTTCTTTGTTTCAGGATGAATGGGTTCTTTCATGGCAATCAAATGATAGTTGGCTGTAAACAATTGCAGCCAGTCTTCTAAAGTACGAAAGTACCACTGATATGGCTGTTCAAAATTTCTTTTCATGCCGTTCCAGCTACCTTCTTTCCAGCCGCTTGTATAGTCTGCCGCGGCCGCTATAGCTAATGGATGAAGGGTTTGAATAAATACTAAACCATTTTGCACCAGATACCCCGGAATGGAATGAATTAATGCCTCCGCTTCTTCCTTATCAATCAAAGCAAAATTGATAACAGCCGCATCAAACAAAGGCAGCTGCAATTTCCTGCCTGCCGACAGTTCTTTATAGGAAACCACCTCATAAAAAGGCCCGTCTTTTGCAATAGCGTTATCGATCAATTCTCCAATGGCGTCCACACCGAATGATTGTTTTCCCTTCTTTCGCAGGGCCCGTGTCAGCCAGCCTTCCCCGCAACCAATGTCCAAAACAGTTGAGCCTGCATAACCGCACACTGCATTGGTAATAGCATTGTTGGTAACCAGTGTCCTGGTTTCCAGTTCTGCATTGTCAATGGTGGCAATCCAGTTGGCGGCATTGGCTTTCCATGAGTCCAGTATTTGCTGCGATGCCGGCATCCTGTATTTTTATCTTGTGGTTTTTACTTTACAACAGCGCCCAGCTTTTTTAAATGCGCATAAAAATCGGGGTACGATTTATTGATGGCATCCGCTTCTTCAATTACCACCTCTCCATCTGCTTTTAAAGCGGTCACAGCGCAGGCCATCGCAATGCGGTGGTCGTGCCGCGAATGTACACAGGCGCCTTTGATGCCAGTGCCGCCTTTGATCAGCATCAAATCATCCTGCAAGGTTATTTCTATTCCCATTTTGCCAAATTCCTGCTGTAACGTTAATGCACGGTTGCTTTCTTTATGGGTAAGCCGGCTGGCACCTTCAATAGAAGTGGTGCCATTGCAGCAGGCAGCCAGTGCCACCAGCGGCGGAAACAAATCGGGGCAATCGGTGGCATTAAAATGAAATGGCTGCAGGGGCAGCGGCCTCAGTTCAATCTGAGCCGGCTCAATCGAAATACCCGCCCCGCAATCTATCAATGCCTGCAATACGGCCCGGTCGGCCTGGGTTGACTGCACATCCAGCCCTTTTACAGTAATATTTCCGGCAATGGCCCCCGCTACTAACAGGAATGCACCACCGCTCCAATCGCCTTCTACAGTATATGCGCGAGACGTGAGGCGTGAGACGTCATTGTCAGACCCAAAATAAAATGATTCGTAATTTTTATTTTCGGGCACCTTCATACCAAACTGCTTCATTACATCAAGCGTAAGATCAATATAGGGGCGGCTCTTTAAATTAGTGACGGTAATAGATACATCGCTTGCATTGGAAGCCGCGTAAGCCATTAACAATCCGGTAAGAAATTGCGAGCTCAGCGATCCATCCACCGTAATATTTTTCGGAATAACCGGTCCCTGGATGATCAACGGCAGCCTTCCCATATTGCTTTTTACTTTTACGTTTATTTGCGGCAACACCTCATCAAAAAAATCCATCGGCCTGGTGGCCAGGCTGCCGCTGCCGTTAATCGTAATTTCCTTTTCACTGATGCCGGCCAGTGGCGTAAACATACGAATGCTCAGCCCGCTTTCGCCACAATTGATTTCTTTCAAAACAGGATCAACCCCTTTACTGGTAATTACCAACTCTTCATTATTCAGCACCAACGAGGCGCCCAGCCGCTGCACAATGTCCATCGCCGCCTTATCATCATTTGAATGACCGGGGTTCTTAATAATGCTTTTTCCCCTGGTTACCAGCGCTGCGGCACAAGCTCTTTGCATAGAACTTTTAGAGGCCGGAGCCTGAACAGATCCTGATAGTTGTGATGGTTGAATTGTTGCAATCATATACCTGCCTTCAAAAGAGCGTTATAATTTGTTTATTAAAATTTCCAGTTCATTTAATGGAATGGATTTTACCACCCCTTTTCCAATTTTATCCAGCAGCACATAGCTCATGGCGGCTTTTACTTTCTTCTTGTCTTTTTGCAAAATATCGAATGCCTTTGCCCTGTCAAATTCAGTATAGGTGGGCAATCCGTATTTATCTATCAGTGCCACTACCCTTTCCGTTTGTTTGAAACCGGTAAGCTCGCGTGAGATATGACAGGCATAGGTCATGCCAATGGCTACTGCCTGGCCATGAGAAAACGCGTACATATTTTCAATGGCATGCCCCAGGGTATGTCCAAAATTGAGCAGTTTGCGGTCGCCGCTTTCAAACTCATCTTTCTGTACCACTTTGGTTTTTAGAATGGCGTTGCGCTGAACCAGCTGGCACAACAGCTTTTTTTTGCCCTGATAGGTCTTTAGCGAACTGGCTTCCAGGTGCTGAAACATGGCGGCATCTTTTATGCAAGCGTGTTTAATAATTTCTGCAAAACCATTTTCCCATTCGGATGCAGGCAGCGAGTTTACAAAAACCATATCGTGCAAAATAAAAGATGGCTGGCGGATAACACCTACCATGTTTTTGTACAGGCCAACATCGATGCCATTTTTACCACCAATGCTGGCATCTACCATTGACAATATAGTGGTTGGAATAAACCCAAAGCGAATGCCGCGCATGTATACCGATGCCGCATAGCCGGTAATATCTGTAATTACACCACCACCCACACCAATAAGGGTGGATTTGCGGTCGGCTCCCATGTCAATCAGTTGCCCGATAAGATTGTCAACTGTAGCCTGCGTTTTGAATTGTTCGCCCGGGGGTAAGACAATGGTCTTCCAGTTTTTAAACCGTTTGGTATGCGCATTAAAAACATTTTCATCCGTAACAACAATAGCCGATGCAGGATCAACTATCTCTTTTAAATGACTGATGCCATTGGCCAAATAATAATCAACCGATGAACCGGAAAATTTATAGGTGCGTTTATTCATTACAATACTAAAATGTAAGTACTACGTTGTATGTATTGCTGCACGCTTTGTTGCAGCACATGAAAGAAAATAATTGCCGCAAACCTGCAACTTGTTACTTACAACGTATAACCTAGCTATTCATAATCTTGGTCTGGTGATTGATGCTTTCCATATGCACAGCATCCAGGTATTTGGTAATAAATTCTTTACCCAGTCCCAGTTTTTCGCCGCGGTTAAATGCTCTTTCCAGTATCTCGTTCCAGCGGTTGGTTTGCAAAATGGTAATGTTGTTTTCCTTTTTGTATTTACCAATCTGGTCGGCAATCTTCATACGCTGACCAAGTATCTGCATCATTTCATCGTCCAGGTGGTTGATTTGCTGACGGAGTTTTTCAAGTGCTGCATGATAGGCTTCTGAATTTACGTCTTCTTTTCTCCAGACAATAGTATCCAGCATTTCGGCCAGCCTCTCGGGTGTTACCTGCTGCTTGGCGTCGCTCCACGCATTGTCCGGATCGATATGGCTCTCTATCATCAGTCCATCAAAATCAAGGTCGATGGCTTTTTGTGCCACATCCAGTAAAATATCCCTGCGGCCGCAGATATGGGAAGGATCATTAATGATCATCATACCCGGGTTACGGCGTTTCATTTCAATGGCCAGGTGCCACATAGGTGCATTGCGGTATTCTGTATTGCCGTAAGAAGAAAATCCTCGGTGTATCAACCCAATTTGTTTTACGCCTGCCCTTGCTACACGCTCTACCGCACCGGCCCACAATTCAAGATCCGGGTTGATGGGGTTTTTTATGAGTACGGGAATATCTACTCCCCTTAATGCATCGGCCACTTCCTGTACGCTGAAGGGGTTAACGGTGGTGCGTGCACCTATCCATAAAACATCTACATCAAAAGTCAGGGCGTCTTCTACCTGTTTACCGGTGGCTACTTCAACCGTGGTGGGTAATCCGGTTAGTTTTTTGGCCTGTAGCAACCAGGGCAAACCTTTGGCACCGATGCCTTCAAACAAACCAGGTTTGGTTCTTGGTTTCCAGATACCTGCGCGCAGCATATCTATTTTACCGGTATTTGCTAAACGCTGTGCGGTAGCTATTAACTGTTCTTCGGTCTCGGCGCTGCAGGGACCGGAAATGATCAATGGACGTTTATTCCATTTCTCCTGTACTAACTCTTTCATTGTGTTTGCTATTGCTTGTTGCATTTGTAAAGATTGTAAAGTTAAGCCCTCTGTCCCAATTGGGGGATAAACGGTTGTTTTATTGTTTAATAATTATAGTACCATTATTGGTTGATCCTGTTTTTTTACCAAAATCTTAACCACGCAGCACATAGTATCATAAGGTCATAGACAATCACAGATCTTTGTGCGTAACCTATGTGCTTTTATCTTTCTATGATCCTATGTGGTATAGTCGTGCATTCCATGTTTATTATGCATCCATCATTATTTATACTATTCACCCGCACAAGAACAACAGATTTCCACATTCATCGCTTTTTCGTTTTTCTGTATTTCTATTTTATTATCCTTCTTATTTTATTTGCGTCTTCAATCAATTGCAACAGATAACCATAATTCTCTTTTTCCAAACAGGCTTTGAATTTTCGCAACTGCGATATATGTTCGTTTAATACATCCAGTACATTCTCCCTGTTCTGCATGAAGATGGGTACCCACATGGCCGGGTTACTTTTTGCCAGACGAACCGTGCTTTCAAAACCACCGCCTGCCAGTTCAAAAATGGCATCTTCTTCTTTTTCCTTTTCCAGCACGGTATTGGCCAGCGCAAAAGAAGTAATATGTGAAATATGGCTTACATAGGCCGCGTGCATATCGTGGCTTACCGCATCCATATACACCAGGTGCATGCCAACCTGCCTGTACATTTCTTCTATTGCCGCCACTGCATCCGGATCGCTTTTTTCTTTTTCGCATATAACGCAGGTGCGGCCGGTGAAAGCATTTTTTACGGCTGCTTCGGGTCCGCTGTATTCTGTTCCCCACATTGGGTGCGTGGCAACAAAACGCCTGCGCATGGGATGGTCGGCCATTGCTTCGCACAATGCGTTCTTGGTTGAACCTGCGTCCGCAACAATTTGTTTACCGGTTACCAAATCCATGACACGCTGCATGACCGGCAGGGTTACATCTACGGGTATGGATACGTAGATCAAGTCGCTTTTTGCAACGGCTTCTTCAAGGGGCAGCGATTCATCTATCAAACCAAGCTCCAGTGCTTTCCTGAGGCTTTCTTCGCTGCGGCCCACACCGATAACGTTTTTTGCAAGGCCCTTTTCTTTTAAAGCCATGCCAATGGAACCGCCTATTAAGCCTACACCAATTATGGTAACTGAGTCAAACATGGTTTATTATTTGGCTAAGAGAACAAAGAGAAAAAGAGAATAAAAGATTCCAGCCGCTTTTTCTTTCGAACTTCTTATATTTTATTTTTTTTTGATTGCATACTGTTTTTCTTTAGTTGCCTTTAGCTCCTTTTCTCTTTGCACTCTTAGGTTCAAACATGGTTTATTATTTGGCTAAGAGAACAAAGAGAAAAAGAGAATAAAAGATTCCAGCCGCT
>Ga0068859_100000226_pt1 | contig 55324 bp, 42 predicted proteins | sample KBSSwiS22_FD_66585 | JGI IMG/M metagenome (GOLD analysis project Ga0068859, IMG submission 66585) | Switchgrass rhizosphere microbial communities from Kellogg Biological Station, Michigan, USA - KBS Switchgrass S2-2 | ecosystem: Host-associated > Plants > Roots > Rhizosphere > Soil ... | reverse complement strand
GCGGCGACGTGTTCGTGCTCGACATGGGCAAGCCGGTGCGAATCGCCGACCTCGCCAAGCGAATGATCAGCCTGATGGGTCTCACTGTGCGCGACGATGAGAACCCCGATGGCGAGGTCGAGATCGTGTACACCGGCCTGCGTCCGGCGGAGAAGCTGTTCGAGGAGCTGCTGATCGGCAACAACGTGACCGGTACTGAGCACCCGATGATCATGCGCGCGATGGAGCACTCGCTGCCGTGGTCGCAGGTCCAGCAGATGCTCGACGAATTGTCCGGTGCGCTGACCCGGTTCGATTGCGACCGTGCGCGCCAGATCCTGATGCAGGCGGTTGCTGAGTATCGTCCGACGGGCGACATCCAGGACCTGGTCTGGAGCCGCAAGGCGGCGCTGGCGCACGCTGAGCTGAAGAACGTCACGGCATTGCAGACCCGGCGGGTGCGGGCCGCACCCCCGCCCCCCTCGACTCCGTCCTCGACCCAGCACTAGCGCAAATGCACCGCGGCAGCCGCGTGCATTTCCTGCAATAAGGCCAGCGACTCGGCTCTGTTGCCGGCGTTTACGCCGCGTACGCTCCCTCTTGCGGACCGCATCCGGCCGCGGCGCGGACAGGACGTCCCGTCGCGGCCTTTACCCCGCCCGCGCCCTCGGCTAAGCTCGCTGGCCTTTTTCCCTTTACGGCCAGCAAGTTAGACCATGCGTCTCACCATTTTCGGTTCCGGCTACGTTGGCCTGGTCACGGGTGCGTGCTTTGCCGAGGTCGGCAACAACGTGCTGTGCGTCGATGTCGACCAGCGCAAAGTCGAGATGCTCAAGCGCGGCGAGTCGCCGATCTACGAGCCCGGACTCGACGATCTGCTGAAGCGCAATCTCGCCGCCGGGCGCATCAACTTCACGACCGATGCTGCCGAAGGCGTCAAGTACGGCCTGTTCCAGTTCATCGCGGTCGGCACGCCGCCCGACGAGGACGGCTCCGCGGATCTCAAGTACGTGCTCAGCGTTGCCGAGTCCATCGGCCGCAATCTCAGCGAGTACCGCGTGGTGGTCACCAAGTCCACGGTGCCCGTCGGCACCGCCGACAAGGTTCGCGCGAAGATCGAGAGCACGCTCAAGGCGCGCGGTGCGCACGTCGAATTCGATACCGTGTCGAATCCGGAATTTCTCAAGGAAGGCGCGGCGATCGCCGACTTCATGAAGCCGGATCGCATCGTCGTCGGCACCGACAATCCGCGCACCGCCGAACTGCTCAAGGCGCTCTACGATCCGTTCACCCGCAGCCGCGAGCGCATGATCGTGATGGACGTGCGCTCCTCGGAGCTGACCAAGTATGCGGCGAACGCCATGCTCGCCACCAAGATCAGTTTCATGAACGAGCTCGCGAATCTCGCCGAGCGCATGGGCGCCGACATCGAGAAGGTGCGCCTCGGCATCGGCTCCGATCCGCGCATCGGCTATCACTTCATTTATCCGGGTTGCGGCTACGGCGGCTCGTGCTTTCCGAAGGACGTGCAGGCGCTGGCGCGCAGCGCGAGCGATCATTCGTTCGAGGCGCACCTGCTGCAGGCAGTGGAGACGGTCAACAACCGCCAGAAGTCAGTGCTGCTCGACAAGCTCAAGCAGCATTTCGGCGGTGATCTCTCGGGCAAGACGATCGCGCTGTGGGGCCTCGCGTTCAAACCGAACACCGACGACATGCGCGAGGCGCCGAGTCGCGTGCTGATCGAAGGACTGTGGGCCGCGGGTGCGAAGGTGCGCGCTTACGATCCGGTGGCGAACGAGGAAGCGCAGCGCATCTACGGCGAGCGCGGCGAGGACCTGACGCTGGTCGGCAACTCGATGGACGCGCTGCACGGCGCCGATGCGCTGGCAATCGTCACCGAGTGGCAGGAGTTTCGCAGCCCCGACTTCGACACAATCAAGAGCGAGCTCGCGCATCCGGTCATCTTCGACGGGCGCAATCTCTACGATCCCGGCTTCGTGAAGAGGTTCGGGCTCAAGTACTACGCAATCGGTCGGGGCGATAGCCTATGTTGATTCCGGTCATTCTCTCCGGCGGCTCGGGCACGCGCCTGTGGCCGCTGTCGCGCGAGCTCTATCCCAAACAGCTCCTGCCGCTGGTCGGCAAGGGCACGATGCTGCAGGAAACGCTGGCGCGTCTCGCCGGCGTCGCTGACCTCGGCGCGCCGCTCGTAGTGTGCAACGAGAGTCATCGCTTTCTGGTCGCCGAGCAGTTGCTCGAGCGCGGCACCAAGCCGCAGGCGATTCTGCTCGAGCCGGTCGGACGCAACACCGCGCCTGCGGTGACGATCGCCGCGATGGCGGCTGTCGCCGATGCGCCCGCCGGCAAGGCGCACGCGGACCCGGTGCTGCTGATCCTGCCTGCCGATCACGTGATCCGCGACGTGCATGCGTTCCAGGCGGCGGTGGCCATCGGTCGCAAGGCGGCGGACGAGGGCAAGCTCGTGACGTTCGGCGTCGTGCCGACCAAGCCCGAAACGGGATATGGCTACATCCGGCGCACGCCGGGTGCCGCGAGCGGCAACGCGTTTCCCATCGCGCAGTTCGTCGAAAAGCCGGATCTCGCCACGGCGCAGCGCTACGTGGAGTCGGGCGAGTATTTCTGGAACAGCGGCATGTTCATGTTCCGCGCGTCGACCGTGCTGGAAGAGGTTCGCAAGCTTGCCCCCGCGATTTACGAAGCGTGTGCGCAGGCGTACACCGCGGCGAAGCGCGATCTCGACTTCACGCGTCTGCCCGCGAAAGAGTTTGGCGCGTGCCCGAGCGACTCGTTCGACTACGCAGTCATGGAGAAGACGCAGCACGGCGTCGTCGTGCCGCTCGATGCAGGCTGGAGCGACGTGGGCTCGTGGTCTGCGCTGCACGAAGCGATCACCGGCGACGAGGGCGGCAACGTGCTCATCGGCGACGTGCTCACGGTCGATGCAAAGGGTTGCTACCTGCAGTCGACCAGTCGCCTGGTCGCGGCGGTCGGGCTCGAAGATCACGTCGTCGTTGAAACCAAGGATGCCGTGCTGGTCGCGCCGAAGAGCCGCGTGCAGGACGTGAAGGAGCTGGTCGCGCAGCTCAAAAAGCAGGGACGCTATGAAACTTCCCTGCATCGCGAAGTGTTTCGCCCGTGGGGCAGCTACGACAGCATCGATCATGGCGACCGTTTCCAGGTGAAGCGCCTGTCGGTCAAGCCCGGTGCGTCGATGTCGCTGCAGATGCATCACCATCGCGCCGAGCACTGGATCGTAGTCGCCGGCACTGCGCGCATCACGCGCGGCGAGGAGACGTTCCTGCTCGAAGAGAATCAGTCGACCTATATCCCGCTCGGCACCAAGCACCGCATCGAGAATCCCGGCAAGATTCCACTGCACATCATCGAGGTGCAGTCCGGCACCTATCTCGGCGAGGACGACATCGTGCGCTTCGAGGACCGGTACGGCAGAGACCAGACAGGTTGAACATGGCAGCCATCACCGGCTTCAAGGCCTACGACTATCGCGGCCGCATTCCCGGCGAGCTGAACCCGGACGTCGCCTATCGCATCGGGCGCGCCTACGCGGAATTTATCAAACCGAAGCGCGTCGTGGTCGGGCGCGACATCCGTCAGTCGAGCAACGAGCTGTGCGCGGCGCTGACGCGCGGCCTCATCGACTCCGGCGTCGACGTGTACGACATCGGTCTGTGCGGCACGGAGGTCGTCTACTTTTCGACCTTCAACGAAGGCATGGACGGCGGCATCATGGTCACCGCCAGTCACAATCCGCCGGACTACAACGGCATGAAGTTCGTGCGCGCGCAGTCGCGGCCGATCAGCGGTGACACCGGGCTCAAGGACATTCAACGCATCGCGGAAGCGGATGCGTACTCGCGTGCAGCGCAGCCCGGGCGGCGCCATGAGCTCGACGTGCGCGGCAAGTACATCGAGCACCTGCTGTCGTACCTGGACCGGGCGAAGCTGAAGAAACTCAAGATCGTGGTCAACGCCGGCAACGGCGGCGCAGGGCTGATCGTCGATCAGCTCGAGTCGCACCTGCCGTTCGAGTTCATCAAGATCAATCATGCGCCGGACGGCTCGTTCCCGAACGGCGTGCCGAATCCGATGCTGGAAGCGAATCGCGTCGCGACGATCGAGGCGATCAGGAGGCATCGCGCCGATTGCGGTGTTGCCTGGGACGGCGACTACGATCGCTGCTTTCTGTTCGACGAGAGCGGCGCGTTCATCGAGGGCTACTACATCGTCGGGCTGCTCGCGTCGATGTTCCTGAAGCGCGAGCAAGGCGCGCGCATCGTGCACGATCCGCGCTTGACGTGGGCAACGCTCGACATGGTCGAGTCGCTCGGCGGCAAGGCGGTGATGTCGAAGTCGGGCCACGCTTTCATGAAGGACGTGATGCGCGACGCTGATGCGATCTACGGCGGCGAGATGAGCGCTCATCATTACTTCCGTCGCTTCGCTTACTGCGACAGCGGTCAGATTCCGTGGCTGCTGGTGACGCAGCTCATGTGCGAATCGGGCAAGCGACTGTCCGAGCTGGTCGGCGAGCGCATTGCGCGCTTTCCCGCGAGCGGCGAGATCAATCGCAAAGTTGCGGACTCGCAGGCGACGATCAAGCGCGTGCAGGAGCACTACCAGCCGACGGCGCGCGCGGTCGATTTCACGGACGGCGTCTCGATGGAGTTCGATCGCTGGCGTTTCAACCTGCGCAGCTCGAATACCGAGCCGCTGATCCGCCTCAACGTGGAAAGCCGCGGCGACGCGGCGTTGATGCGCATGCGCACTGCCGAGCTGCTGCAGATGATCGGCGGCGAAGAGGCGCACTAGTCGGTTCGTTGTCAGGGCAGTTTTGTCGCTAGGGATATTCCCCTAAATATCGACTTTGTCCCGCTCTGGACGGTCGCGCCGCTGTATGCAGCCGGTCGCTTGCGGCCAATCGCGGGCTTTACCGGCTTGCTGCCGCTGCGTTGTTACGAGACGATCCGCCGGTAGCTACCGCCCACGGCGAAGGGAGCCGGCGGCTACGAGCGGGGGATCCATAACTATTCCGGACACGGGCGGTGCGCGCGCTTGGCTCGCGTGCACGACCTACTACTGCAACCGGATGGATGCCCGCGCTTAAGCTTCACCAACTGCAAGAGGCAGGCCCAGGGGGGGGCAATGAGCGAGCGCTACATTCTGCTGGTCGAAGACAATCCTGACGACGAGGAGCTGACGCTGCTCAGCCTGCGCAAGAACAATCTCGCGCACGATATCGTCGTGGTGCGCGATGGCGTCGAAGCGATCGAATTCCTGTTCGGCAACGGTCAGTACGCGCCGCGTGACGTCTCGCACGTGCCGACTGTCATCCTGCTCGACCTGAAGCTGCCGAAGCTCGATGGCCTGGGCGTGTTGAAGCGGCTGCGGGCCGACGAGCGGACCCGCACGCTGCCGGTCGTGGTTCTCACTTCGTCGAGCCAGGATGCGGACGTAATCGCCAGCTATAACCTCGGCGCTAACAGCTACGTGCGCAAGCCCGTCGAGTTCGGAGCGTTCGTCGAAGCGGTCAGCAGCCTGGGCCTGTACTGGGTGCTGCTCAACCGACCACCGCCCTTGCATGCGGCCTGACACAAAGTTGCGTTGACCGCCCCGGACGTGCTCCCTAAACTACTCGCCCTTTAATAATGGGCCGGCAGAGATGCCGGGCACGCGGTTGGGCGGTTAGCTCAGCGGTAGAGCACTGCTTTCACACGGCAGGGGTCACAGGTTCAATCCCTGTACCGCCCACCACCTTCAAGACTCTTCCCCATGTCCATTCGCACGCGCTTCGCGCCCAGTCCTACCGGCTTACTGCATATCGGCGGCGTGCGGACGGCGCTGTTCTCCTGGCTGTACGCGCGCCGTCATGGCGGCAAATTCATCCTGCGCATCGAGGACACGGATCGCGAGCGCTCCACGGAAGCAGCGACGCAGGTGATTCTCGACGGTATGCAGTGGCTCGGGCTGGACCACGACGAGGGTCCTTTCTATCAGACCCGGCGCATGGATCGGTACCGCGAAGTGCTCGCGCAATTCCTGCAGGCCGGTCATGCGTATCGCTGTTACTGCACGAAGGAAGAGCTGGAGGAGATGCGCACCAGGCAGACCGCAGCCAAGCAGAATCCGCGCTATGACGGTACGTGTCGCAACCGTACGCAACCGCGCGAAGGTGTCGACCCGGTGGTGCGTTTCAAGAATCCGGTGGACGGCAACGTGATCGTCGAGGACGTGATCCACGGCAACGTCGCCTTCGACAACGGTCAGCTCGACGATCTGATCATCGCGCGCTCCGACGGCACGCCGACGTACAACTTCTGCGTCGTGGTCGACGATATGGACATGAAGGTGACTCATGTCATTCGCGGCGACGATCATCTGAACAACACGCCGCGGCAGATCAACCTGCTCCGTGCATTGGGTGCACAGCCGCCGGTCTATGCACACGTGCCGATGATTCTCGGAGCCGACGGCGCGAAGCTCTCCAAGCGTCATGGCGCAGTGAGCGTGCTGCAGTATCGAGACGACGGCTATCTGCCTGAGGCGCTGCTCAACTACCTGGTACGGCTGGGCTGGTCGCACGGCGACCAGGAAGTGTTCTCGGTGGAGGAGATGCAGCAGCTGTTCGATATTCGCGACGTCAACAAGGCGGCATCAGCATTCAATCCCGAGAAGCTGCTGTGGCTCAATCAACAGCACATCATGCGCGCGACGCCTGAGCGTCTTGCCGAGTTCCTCAAGCCGCAGCTCGCGGCGCTCGGCGTTGCCGTCGCCGAAGAACGCATGCTCGTTGCAGTTGCCAAGGTGCTGCGGGAGCGCGCCAAGACGTTCGGCGAAATGGCGCAGAACGGCTTGTTCTTCTTCCGCGATTTCACCGGCTACGACGAGAAGGCTGCCAAGAAGAATCTCACGGCGGAGAGCGTTAGCCCGCTGCGCACGGTTCGCGACAAGCTCTCGGCGCTCGATGAATGGACTGCCGCTGGCGCGCACGAGGCGGTGATTCAGACCGCGACCGAGCTCGGCATCGGCATGGGTAAAGTCGCGCAGCCGGTGCGCGTTGCGATCACCGGCACTGCCGTATCGCCGCCGATCGACGTGACGCTCGAAGTGCTCGGTCGCGCGACCACGCTGCGTCGTCTCGACGACGCGTTGCGCTATGCGGCGAATAACTGAAATGTCTTACGCGCGCGCTCCGCGAGTGCTGTTTCCAATCTGAGACACTGGCACCGCAGCGCGAAATGGACGATTGTTTGCGCGCGCGTCCGGCGCGCGCTCACATGGGGGTTCACCGTTCGATGTCACTCGACTTCCGTCTTCGTAATTTGTGCACCGCCGGCATGCTGCTGGCGCTCGCTCTCTGTAATGCGAATGCTGCGTCGATCGATATCACTCCGTCCGGCGATCTACGCGCAGCGATCGCGGCGCTGAAACCCGGCGATGAGCTGGTGCTCGGCGGCGGCACCTACACCATGAGCACCCGGTTCGGCATCGCGGTCGTCGGCACGCAGCAGCAGCCGATCACGATTCGTGCGAAGACCGGCGAGAAGCCGCGCATTCACATGACCACCAATTTGCAGAACGTCATCGAAATCCAAGGCTCGAGCTACCTCAACTTCCGCGGCATCGAGGTCACCGGCGGCTCGCACGGCATCCGGCTCATGGACTCGGACTTCGTCACGATCGAGAACTGCGAGATTCACGAGACCGGTGACGTGGGGATTTCCGCGAACTCCGGCGGAACGTACGAGGGCCTGCGGATCCTGCGCAACCACATCCACCATACGCACGGCACCGGCGAGGGCATGTACCTCGGCTGCAATGACGACGGCTGCCGGGTTGCGAACAGCTTGATCGAGGGCAACTACATCCACCACACGAACAGCGCGGACGTCGAGCAGGGCGACGGCATCGAGATCAAGGAAGGCAGCTACGGCAATACGATCCGCGACAACGTCATTCACGACACGACCTATCCGGGCATCATCACCTACAGCACCGTGGGCAACGGTCCGCCGAACATCCTGGAAGGCAACGTCATCTGGAACAGCAGCGACAACACGATCCAGTCCGCCGCGGACGTGATCATCCGTAACAACATCGTGCTCGGTAACATCTCCCTGCAGACGCATCAGGCAGGCAGCCCCGGCAACGTGCAGGTCGTCAACAACACGATCATCAACTCGGGCGCAGGCATCGATGTGCGTAACGTCGTCGGCTCGGTGCTCATTGCCAACAACGCCGTGTACTCGCAAGGCGAGGCAGCGATCCGCCTCATCAGCGGCAATCTCGGCCTGGTCACGCTGGCGGGCAACGTCGGGCACGGCGGCCTCTCAGGTGGCAGCTCCGGCTACACCGAGGGCAAGGGCATCGCGGCTGACTTCGTCAATGCTCACTACGGTGTCCCGCCGCTCGACGTGTTCCCGAGGAGCGGCTCCGCACTGATCGGCACGGCGAGCGCGGCAAACGTCCCGGCGCTGGATTTCAACGGCAGTTCGCGCACCGGTACCAACGACGTAGGGGCGTACCGTTACAACGCTGCCGGTAACCCAGGCTGGGTGATCAGCGCAGGCTTCAAGACGAGCGGCACCGTCGTTCGCCCGAATCCACCGACCAACCTTACGGCTCAATAGCCCGAGAAACTGGCGCCCGCGTCGCGTTTCGGCGCGGTCCGCTGTGTCAAAATTCGCGCTCCAGGGTCAACCCTCTTGGAGCGAGTCGATGTCGCTGTCCCGGATTCATCTCATCGCTGCCGCGCGACCGAATTTCATGAAGGTTGCGCCGTTGTACCACGCGCTCAAGGCGCAGCCGTGGTGTGAGGTCAGCATCGTCCACACCGGCCAGCACTACGATGCCAACATGTCGGACGCGTTCTTTCGCGACCTGCAGTTGCCGCAGCCGCGCCATCATCTGGAAGTCGGCTCCGGTAGTCACGCCGAGCAGACCGGCGGCGTGATGATCGCCTACGAAAAAGTCTGTCTTGCGGAGCGGCCCGACTGGATCGTCGTCGTCGGCGACGTGAACTCCACGGCCGCATGCGCCATGGTCGGCGCGAAGCTGTGGATTCCCGTGGTCCACCTGGAAGCGGGCCTGCGCAGCCGCGACCGCTCGATGCCCGAGGAGATCAACCGCCTGGTGACCGATGCCATTGCCGACGTGCTGTGGACGCCGTCCATTGACGGCGACGAGAACCTGATCCAGGAAGGCGTCGATCCGGCGCGCATCGACCGCGTCGGCAATATCATGATCGACTCCTACGAGATGATGCGTCCGCAGATCGAGCGGGACGACACGCCGCAACGCATGGGATTGGAGCGCGGGCGGTACATCGTCGTGACGCTGCATCGGCCTTCCAACGTCGATCGCCGCGAAACGCTCACGCCGCTGGTCGAGCAGCTCGTGGCTGCTGCGGCGCGCGTGCCGGTCGTCTTCGCGGTGCACCCGCGCACGCGCAAGCGACTCGAAGAATTCGGGTTGATGGAGCGACTGCGCGCAGCCCGTTCCATTCATCTCACGGAGCCGCTCGGCTACGTACAGTTCATGGCGCTCGTCAGCGGCGCGGCCGCGGCAGTCACCGATTCGGGCGGCGTGCAGGAAGAGACGACGTACCTCGGCATTCCTTGCCTGACGTTGCGCGAGAACACCGAGCGGCCGATCACCGTCACGCAAGGATCCAATCGCCTGGTTCAACCTCTCAACCTGCTGGAGAGCGTCGAACGCATGCTCGCGGGTCAATGGCCGAAGGGCAGCCGTCCGGACGGTTGGGATGGACTTGCCGCGCAGCGCTGTGTCGCTGCGCTGTGGGCACGAGAGCAACGTCGCCGCAACAGCGGTTGACAGTCGGGGACCTGTTCCATACATTGCGCGCCTCTCATGTGGGGCTATAGCTCAGCTGGGAGAGCGCTTGCATGGCATGCAAGAGGTCGGCGGTTCGATCCCGCCTAGCTCCACCAAGTCCCACCGTTCGGCCACGCGTCCCCATCGTCTAGAGGCCTAGGACATCGCCCTTTCACGGCGGTAACTGGGGTTCGAATCCCCATGGGGACGCCACTTTTTTCGCGCTCGCGGTGTTGTTTGTACATAAGGAAATGTAGTCTTTGCGGGCCGTTCCTGTCGGCCGAGCCTTGTCAGATTGTCGGTGCTTTGCGACGGGGCCTCGCCGCTTTGCATATCAAGCAGTTGCGTGAACGAGTTCACGTGCTGGCGTGCACAAGTGTTTCTGAACCGCGACTCCGCACTGCACGTCAAGCGACCTCGGCGAGCGCCTGACAGCAATAACCTGATGGCGATGCAGGAATTCTCTGTAGCTGGCACAAAACTTGTTTGACATAGTGACCATGAAGCACAGCACTATGCAGGCAGTCCGGCGTTCCTCGTTGGCGATCCTCGCAGCGATCGCACTGGCAGGATGCGGTGGTGGTGGCGACGGCGAGCCAGCCGCGGCGCAGGCAACAGGCCCCAATTCAGCGCCAACAATCCAAGGCTCGCCGAGCACGAGCGTAACCGCAGGACAGGCGTACAGCTTTCAGCCCACGGCGTCCGATCCGGACGGCGATTCGCTGACGTTTTCCGTCTCGAACAAGCCGGCGTGGGCGGCCTTCAATGCATCGACCGGCAAGATCTCCGGGACGCCGACCGCGGCTGATGTCGCAACTTATTCGAACATCCGCGTGACGGTCTCGGACGGCAAGGGTGGCTCGGCCTCCACTGCCATGTTCGCGATCACGGTCACTGACCTCGGTAGTGGCAGCGTCACGCTGTCCTGGACGCCACCGACCCAGAACGAAGACGGCAGCGCGCTGACGAATCTCTCGGGCTATGAGGTCCGCTACGGCAAGGACCAGGCGAACCTCGACCGCTCGGTGCAGGTGACCAATCCTTCGATCAACACGTACGTGGTCGACAGCCTGACCTCCGGCACGTGGTTCTTCGCGGTGCGCTCACTCAGCAGCAGCGGCATCAGTAGCGCGCTGTCCAACACGGCGAGCAAGACGATCTAGCTATTTTCCTCGCGCATCTGGGACTGGCAGTAGTTCTCGATGCCGATGCGATCGATCAGGCTGAGCTGCGTCTCCAGCCAGTCGATGTGCTCTTCTTCGGATTCGAGGATGTCCTCGAACAGCTCGCGCGACACGTAATCGCCGGCGGCCTCACAATCGGCGATGGCCTTGCGCAACTCCGGATGTGCCTGCAGCTCGAGCTTGAGATCACACTCGAGCACTTCGCGCACGTTCTCGCCGATCAGGAGCTTGCCCAGGTCCTGCAGGTTCGGCAGTCCCTCCAGGAACAGGATCCGCTTGATGAGTCGATCCGCGTGCTTCATCTCGTCGAGCGATTCCTTGTAGGTGTACTCGCCAAGCTCGCCGAGGCCCCAGTTGTCGTACATGCGGGCGTGGAGGAAGTACTGGTTGATCGCCGTCAGCTCGTTCTTGAGGATGGTGTTGAGGTGACGCAGGACGATCGGGTTACCTTGCATGGCTCGAGACTCCGGACAGCGCGACGAGCCGCGATCTTGGCGAGCGCGCTCGAAACAGGCAACCGCAACCGACAGTAGTCGTGGATTTTCGGGCGAACCGCCGGGCGGCGGGGTCAGGCCGCGACCGGGCCTGCAGCCGACTCGATATAGGAGTCGATGACTTCGCGCGCCGAATCTTCACAGCGGCCGCAGCAGCTGGCCACCGGCAGATAGGCCTGGACCTCGCTCAACGACTCGGCTCCGCGCTCGACGGCTTCGCGGATCTGGCGGTCGCTGATGGCATGGCAGACGCAGACGTACATTTGCTGCAACTCTTCGCGGGTGACTCAGGCTGGTGTGTATGTAAATACAAATGCGAATGATTGTCAATTAGGTGAATTCACACAGTTCTCAGCGAATTGCGGCGCTGGCCCTCAGGCGTCGGACTATTTAACAGTAATGGATGTGACTGCCTTCACGGGGCTGTCGCAGCAAAGTTCTTAGACTTTCGGCCTCTGGCAGGAAGGGCCCTCGTCTTGCTCAATGACGCCCGGCGGCGGGCTTGCCCGGCGACCGTGCCCCTGATTGCGATACTCGAAATTGACCTGACGATCTCGTGACCATTCGGATCTTTCAGCACTACTGGCAACTGCCGCTGGCGCTTCTGGCCATCCTGGAAGGCACCATCTTCCTGGCGGCAATGCACTACACCGCGCCGTTCACGCTGAGCGGTCCGGTACCTCCGTCGCAGCATCCCGCTCCCTGGGTCCCGCACAGCCTGCTGTTCGCCGGAATCATGTTCGTGAGCATGGCCGCGATGGGTCTCTACAACTCGCGCCAGCGCGCTCGACTCGCAGGTCTGCTGTCGCGCGTCGCAGCCAGCATGCTCGGCGGCGCGATGGTCATCGCCGTCATCGTCTATCTGCTGCCGGTGCTGCGGATCGGGCGCGGTGCGCTGCTGCTGAGCACGCTGGTTTCGTTCGGCGCAGTCGCCGTCGTTCGTATCGCGTTCGATCTCATCGTGGACGAGGCAGTCTTCAAGCGCCGCGTGCTCGTGTACGGCGCCGGCCGTCGCGCAGCGAGCATCGTGCGACTGCGGCGCCGCTCGGACCGCCGCGGCTTCCTGATCGTCGGCTACGTGATGGCGGATGGCGATGATCTCTCGGCCCTGCGCGACCATGAGCGACTGGTGCGGTCGGACCAGGACCTGCTCAGCTACTGCCAGGCGCAGCGCATCGACGAGATCGTCGTCGCGATGGACGATCGCCGCCGGCGCTTTCCGATGGACCAGCTGCTCGAGTGCCGTCTCGAAGGCTTCGAGATCAGCGAGCTGGTGACCTTCCTCGAGCGCGAGACCGGCAAGGTCCGGCTCGACATCCTGAATCCGAGCTGGATGATTTTCGCGGAAGGCTTCCGCCAGGGACGCGCGCACGGCATCTTCGAGCGACTGTTCGACGTCGTGGCGAGCTTCGTGATGCTCGCGGCGACCGCGCCGGTCATGCTGCTCACGGCAGCCGCCATCAAAATCAGCGACGGCTGGCGCGCGCCGATCTTCTATCGGCAGATCCGCGTCGGCCAATACGGGAAGCCGTTCAAGCTGCTCAAGTTCCGCAGCATGCGCGAGGATGCGGAACGTGAAGGCAAGGCGCAGTGGGCGCAGAAGAACGACAGCCGCATCACGCGCGTCGGCTCGTTCATCCGCACGACTCGCATCGACGAGCTGCCGCAGATTCTCAACGTGCTGCGCGGTGAGATGAGCTTCGTCGGGCCGCGACCGGAGCGCCCGGAGTTCGTCGAGCAGCTCAACGAAACGATTCCGTACTATCGCGAACGGCATTCGATCAAGCCGGGCATCACGGGCTGGGCGCAGCTGTGCTACCCGTACGGCTCATCCGAGCAGGACGCGATCGAGAAGCTTCAGTACGATCTCTACTACGTGAAGAACCACAGTCTGATCTTCTATATCGCCATACTCGTGCAGACCGTAGAAGTGATCGTCTGGGGCAAGGGAGCGCGATGAAGGGGCTGCGCAGGCCCGGCACGGGTCGGCGCGGCGTATCGGGGATGCATCGAAGTCTGGGGGATGCATGAACATCGTGGGCGCAATCGGCTACGGCTTCGCCGCTGCGGCATTCATGCTGCTGGCCGTGCTCATGATGATCAGCTGGCGGGGCCGCCGGCAGGGCGTGTACTTCATCACCGCCAGCGTGATCACCGGAGCCTGGGCCCTGCTGCTCGCCGGGCAGGCGTTCGCCGGGCGCGCATCGATGTTGCCGCTGTACGTCGCGGAGGCGTTACGCAACGGCGCCTGGCTGTTCGCGTTGTGCTCGATCGCTGGCAGCAACACGGCGCGCCCGCTCATCCTCATCGCACGAGCTGCGCCCATAGTCGCGCTGCTGGCGCTGCCCCTGTTGTGGTTGCTCGAAGCACGTGCCGTGGCAGTTCTGCCACCGGAACTGCTGCTGTCGCGCATGGGCCTGGCGACGTCGCTCCTTGGGCTGATCCTGCTCGAGCAGTTCTATCGCAATTCCGGAGAGGCGGCGCGCGATTCGCTGAAGTACTTGGTGTGCGGCATCGGCGGGCTGTTCGCCTACGACCTATTTCTATACTCGCAGGCCGAGCTGGTGCGGGGAATTATGGCCGACGCCTGGAATGCGCGCGGCGCGCTCATTGCGTTCGCCGCGCCGTTGATCGCGATCGCGGTCCGGCGCGAGCCGCAATGGTCACTCGACGTGTTCGTCTCGCGCCAGGCAGTGTTCTACACCACGACATTCATGGGCGTGGGAGCCTACCTGCTGCTGACGGCCGCCGGCGGCTACTACGTGCGGCAGTTCGGCGGGAGTTGGGGGCACCTCGGTCAAGTCGTGTTCCTCGGCGGTGCCCTGCTGCTGCTCGTGCTGCTCGTGGGCTCATCGGTTCTGCGGCGTCGCGCGCGCGTCTTTCTCAGCAAGCACTTCTATCGCAACAAGTACGACTACCGGCTGGAGTGGCTGAGATTCATCGGCACGCTGTCCTCGGGCCACGATGAGGACGTCCGCCGCACGGCCATTGCAGCGATTGCGCAAATCTTCTCGAGTCCCGCCGGCATTCTGTGGCTGGCGGACGAAGCGTCGGGGCGCTTCGTGCCGGCGGCGGCGTGGCCGGGACGGCTCGATGAGCTCGAAAAGATCGAAGCTCTGCCGGCGAATGCCGACCTGCCGGCGTTCCTGGCGCGCACGCAGTGGATCGTCGACCTGCAAGAGCTGGCCCGCGCGCCGGACACGTACGGAAATTTCATGCTGCCGGACTGGCTGCAGAGCAAGCGCGGTTTCCGCATCGTGTCGCCGCTCCTGCAACTCGATCGCTTGATGGGCTTCGTGCTGCTCTACGATCCACCGCCGCCGTTCGAGCTAACTTACGAGGACCGCGACCTGCTCAAGACGGTCGGGCGACACGTCGCCACGCAGATCGCCCAGCAGGAAGCCGATCGCAAACTCACCGAGAGCCGTCAGTTCGAAGCGTACAACCGGCTGACCGCTTTCATGATGCACGACCTGAAGAACTCGGCGGCGCAGCTGCGACTCATCGTCGACAACTACGAGCGCCACAAGCGCAACCCCGAATTCATTGCCGACGCGATGGGCACTGTCGCCAACGCGGTGGAGCGGATCACGCGGCTGATCGATCAGTTGCGCGGCTCGACCGCGCCCGAACGATTGGCCCGCGTCGACCTCGCCGAGATCGCGCGCGAGGCCGTGCGGCGTTGCTCGGTGCGCCAGCCCCGACCGGCGTTGCAGCGGTGCGAAGCGGCGCTGGTCCAGGCGAATCCGGAGCGCCTGACGACGGTCGTCGAGCACGTGATTCGCAACGCCCAGGACGCGACCAGCGCCGCAGGCTCCGTCAGTGTCGCGGTCAGCCACCGGGGCCCTCAGGCACAGCTGATCGTCAGCGATACCGGACATGGCATGGATGCGGAGTTCTTGCGCGACCGGCTGTTCCGGCCGTTCGACAGCACCAAGGGCGCCAAAGGCATGGGCGTCGGTGCCTACCAGGTGCGGGAGTACATCCAGCGCCTGGCGGGGAGTGTGGAAGTGCAGAGTAGTCCCGGACAGGGAACGCGCTTCACGATTAGCATGCCCGTTTGCGAACCCGCCCGCCCCGAGCCCGTCATGGCGGGTGCCGGGACCGAGGTGAGCGGGTCGACCGGATAATGAGGCAGCCAGGATGAACGAAGACAAGCCCAGGCTCCTGATCGTCGAGGACGACTTGGGCTTGCAGAAACAACTGAAGTGGTGTTTCGACGAGCAAGATGTGCTGTTCGCAGCGACTCGCGGCGAAGCGCTCGCGCAACTGCGCCGCTTCGAGCCGCCCGTCGTGCTGCAGGATCTGGGACTGCCGCCAGATCCGGAAGGGATCAGCGAAGGCATGGCGACGCTGCGGGAGATCCTGAGCGTCGTGCCGGCCACGAAGGTAATCGTCGTGACCGGCAACCACGATCGGGATAGCGCGCTGCGCGCAGTCTCGCTCGGCGCGTACGATTTCTATCAGAAGCCGGTCGACACCGATGTGCTGCGGCTGATCGTGCAGCGTGCGTTCCACATTCATGCGCTCGAAGAGCGCAATCGCCAGCTGCAGGCTTCGCAGTTTCACGCACCGCTCGAAGGGTTGATCGCCACCGACGAGGCGATGCTCAAGGTCTGTCGCATGGTCGAGAAGGTCGCGCCGGCCGACGTGTCGGTGCTGATCCTCGGCGAAAGCGGCACCGGCAAGGAATTGCTCGCCCGCGCAGTGCATGCGCAGAGCGGGCGCAACGGCGGCAAGTTCGTCGCGATCAACTGCGCCGCCATCCCGGAGCAGCTGCTGGAGAGCGAGCTGTTCGGCCACGAAAAGGGCGCGTTCACCGGCGCCGTGAAACAGACGCTCGGCAAGATCGAGATGGCGGACGGCGGCACGCTGTTCCTCGACGAGATCGGCGACATGCCGCTGGCGCTGCAGGCGAAGCTGCTGCGCTTTCTGCAGGGTCGCGTGATCGAGCGCGTCGGCGGACGTCAGGAAATTCCGGTCAACGTACGCGTCGTGTGCGCGACCAACCGGGATCTGAAGCAACTGATCGAAGAGCAGCGCTTCCGCCAGGACTTGTACTTCCGCATCAGCGAGGTGGTCGTCAACGTGCCGGCGCTGCGCGAGCGGCGCGGCGGCCCGACGGTGCTGGCCCACGCGATGCTGCGCAAGTTTGCTGGACACGGCAGGCCGCGCCGGGGCTTCACCGAGGAGGCGATTGCGGCCATGGAGGGCTACGAGTGGCCGGGAAACGTGCGCGAGCTGGAAAACAAGGTGAAGACCGCGCTGATCATGGCCGAAGGACCAATGGTGACGGCGGAGGACCTCGGCTTAAAAGAAGCGCTGGATGGTGGGCTGCTCTTCAACTTGAAAGAAGTTCGCACACGGGCCGAGCGCCAGGCGATTCAGCAGGCGCTCGCGATCACTGATCGCAACGTTTCGCGCACCGCCGAGCTCCTCGGCGTGAGCCGCCCAACCCTGTACGACCTGATGGACAAATACGGAATCCGGGCACCGCAATGAGCGGATGGATCAGAAGTCACGCGGATTCGCTGCAGCTCGCAGTCGTGCTGCCGGTCGCGCTGCTGCTGGCGTCATGCGGCTTGTGGACGAATTCGGAGCACATGCTCGCGCGGGCGCAGAAGGCACGGGCCGAGGGCGATCTGCAGGCAGCACTAGTCGAACTCCGTACGCTGCTGCGCAAGGACCCTCAGATGTTCGAAGCGCGCGCGGCGCTTGGCGAGGTGTCGCTCGAGATGGGCGACGTGGCGAACGCGACCCGCGAGCTGGAGCTGGCGCGGAACAGCTCGCTGCCGTTGGAGCGCGTCGCGCCGCCCCTGGCGCGCGCGTATCTCGCCGGGCAGCGACCCGCAGATGCGCTCGCACTGCTGGACTCGGTGCCGAACGTCAGCGCCGTCGCGAGTCTGAGCGCATTGCGCGGCACGTCATTGTTGGCACTCAATCGCGCCGCTGAGGCGCGACAGGCATTCGAGACCGCAATCCGAATCGATCCGAAGTCCGTCGATGCGCTGCTGGGTCTCGCGAGCGCAGTGGCAGTCGACGACGTAGCGGCAGCTCTGGCAACGACCGATCGCGCCCTCGCACTCGCACCGCAGGCGCCGCGCGTGCGCCTTACGCGTGGCGCGCTCCAGATGCAGGCGGGCCGCTTCGCTGAGGCCGAATCGGAGTTTCGTACCGCGGCCGACCAAGCCAGGAAGCAATCGAACCGCACCTACCTGGTCGCGGCGCTCGCGGGTGTAACCGATTCGCTGCTCGCGCGCAACGACGCGCGCGGCGCTCTCGAGGTGAGTTCGCAGCTGCTGACCCTCGCACCGAAGAGTCCGGTGGCTCGCTACCTGCGCGCGCGGGCGTTGTTCCAGGGCGGCAAGCCGGGGGAAGCTCGTCCACTGCTCGAACAGAATCTGAGCGCCAACCCTCAGGATACCAACTCGCAACTGTTGCTCGGCGCCGTAAAGCTGGCGCTCGGTGATCTGGGCCAGGCGGAGATGTACCTGGCGAGTGTCGTTGCCACCGCGCCAAACAACGTCGCGGCACGTCGGTTGCTTGCGGAAACACGTCTGCGCCAGAGCAAGCCCGAAGCTGCGCTGGAGGCGATCACGCCGATGCTCGACCGGCCCGACGCCAGTCAGGAGCTGTTCGCGCTCGCGGGACGGGCGAGTCTGGCGGCTGGCGCGACTGCTTCAGGTCTTCAGTATCTGCAGCGCGGCGCGAACCAGCAGCCTGCCGACAGCAACGCACAGCTCGATCTCGTGGCGGGGTATCTGGCAACCGGCAAGCTCGATGAGGCGCGCGCGCTTCTCGAAAACATGCCGGGCGACAGCGAGCCGTCGGTGCGACGCACGTTTCTGCAAGTCCTCACTCAACTCGGCGCGCGCGACCGGCAGGCGGCGCTCGAAACTGTCCGCAGCGCAGCTGCGGCGGCACCGAACGACCCGCGCATACAGGCGCTCGCGGGAGCAGTCTGCGCGGAGGCGGGACAATTTGCCGACGCCAAGAAGTATCTGCAGAAAATGGCTACGCTCACCGGGGAGGACGCGGCCTCGCAGGTCAGTCTCGGTCGCGTCGAGCTGCTCGAAGGAAATTTCACTCCGGCGCGGCAACGATTCGAGCGCGCGCTGCAGAAGGAGCCGGGCCATCTGGGTGCATCGATCGCGCTCGCGCAATCGTTGGCTGCAACGGGTGAGTACGCGCGGGCACGCGAAGTGCTGACGGCAGCGCGCAAGGCTCATCCGAACTCCATCGACGCAGGCATTCTCGAAACCGAGCTGCTGATCGCGTCCGGCGACACAAAAGCCGCCCTGGCACTCGCGAGCGAACTCGTTGGGCGCGCACCGGAGAATGCCGCGGTCTACGCCGCACAAGGGCGGGTGCTCGTGGCCGCGGGCCAGAGAGCAGAGAGCGTTCGCGTCTTGACGGCAGCTGTCCGACGGCTGCCGCGTTCGGCAGCTATTCGCTTCGAGCTTGCACGCACTCTCGCTGCCGACGGGCAGAGTCAGGCGGCTGCAGATGCGGCTCGCGCGGTGCTCGAACTCGAGCCGGCTCACCCCGCCGCGGTGGAACTGCTGGGTCGGCTTGCGATTCAGCGCAGCGACTGGCGCGAAGCGCAGCAACGCTCCGAGCAGTTGCTGCAGATCGCGCCTCGCCAGGCGCAAGCGCAGATCCTCGCGGGTGACCTGTTGCTGGCCCGAAAGGAGTACGCCGCCGCGGCCGCTGCCTATCACAAAGCCGGGTTACTGACTGCAGACCCTGCGGTCGCCCTGCGGGAGTTCGAGACGCTGCATCAGGGACGCCTGCCGCAGCCTTTACGACCGCTGGAAACTCTGCTGGCCAGGAACCCGAACGACACGCGGACCCGAATTATGTTGGCTGATGCCCAGCAGAAGCTGGGATTGCTGGATGCTGCCGCCAGTAACTACGAGCAGGTATTGAAACAACAGCCGGATAATGTCGTGGCGCTGAACAATCTGGCCTGGTACCGGCAGGAGCGGGGCGATGCCAGTGCCGTGGATCTGGCCCGTCGGGCGCATGAACGCGCCCCCAAGAGCGTCGAAATCACCGATACTTACGCGTGGATCCTCGTCCAGCGAGGCCAGATCAGCGAAGGGTTGCGGCTGCTCGCGCCCCTCGACAGCGCGTCGACGCCGCCAGAGATCCGTCTGCATTACGCCGTTGCATTGGCCCGCAGCGGCAAGAAGGGTGAAGCGCAGGCCATCGTCGATGCAGTAGCGAAGCTCCCGCCGGGCGTGATCACCGCGTCGATGCGAGAACTGATCGCCAGCGCGAGTCGCGAGTAGCCGGGCACAGGACAACGATGCACAACATGTTCAGATCTTTCTTATATGTTCTCGCGCTCGGCTGCGCCGCATGCAGCAGCGGCGGCGGGACGGCCGCCGAGCCGAAGGCGCAGGCTGCGCCAGCCGATCAGATCGAATACCACATCGGCCCCGGCGACAAGCTCAACATTTTCGTCTTCAATCAGCCCGATCTAAGCATCGAAGTGCCGGTGCGTCCTGACGGTCTCATCTCGACGCCGCTGGTCGAGGATATGCAGGCGGCGGGCAAGACGCCGAGCGAGCTGGCGCGCGACATGGAAAAGAAGCTGTCGGAGTACATCCGCTCGCCCAGCGTCAACGTAATCGTCACAGGTTTCGTCGGTAACTACGGCGACCAGGTGCGCGTCGTCGGGCAGGCCGCCCATCCGCAGGCGCTGCCATACCGCAGCGGCATGACCGTGCTCGACGTGATGATCGCGGTCGGCGGGCTCGGCGAGTTCGCTGCCGGCAACCGCGCGCGCCTGATCCGGCGCGTCAACGGCCAGAACACTGAGACACGCGTCCGGCTCGATGACCTGCTCAACGACGGCGACATCCGCGCGAACATGCAAGTGCAGCCGGGTGACGTGCTGATCATTCCCGAGTCCCGCTTCTAGGAACGAGCGCCGCCATGCAAGAGCTCCTCGCACAAGTTCTCACGCAGGCACGCAACGCCTGGCGTTTTCGCTGGTACGCGGTTGCCTGCGCCTGGATCGTGGCGATCGCCGGCTGGGGCTACGCGCTGTCACAGCCCGACATCTTCGAAGCCCGCGCACGCGTCTTCGTCGATACGGACTCGGTGCTCAAGCCGTTGCTGACCGGCCTGGCCGTCGACAGCAACGTACAGAATCGCGTCGCGATGATGTCGCAAGTGCTCATGAGCCGTCCCAACCTGGAGAAGGTGGCGCGTGAAACGGACCTGTACCTGCGCGCGCCGACGCAGGAAGACTTCGCGCGTCTGGTCGACCAGCTGCCGACGCGGATCACCCTGCAGGGCGGCGGCCGCGACAACACCTATACGCTGCGCTACTCCGATACCGATCCGGCAATGGCGCAACGTGTCGTGCAGACGGTGCTCGATGCCTTCGTCGAGGACACTCTCGGCGTCAAGCGCGCGGATACCGACACTGCGCAGGCCTTCCTGCAGAGCCAGATCACCGAGTACGAGCAGCGCTTGCGCGATGCCGAGGACCAGCTGGCGACTTTCAAGAAGCAGAACGTCGGCCTGCTGCCCGGCGAAACCGGCGACTACTACACGCGGCTGCAGACAGCGCAGACGAAGCTCGAGGACCTGCGTGCCCAAGTCCGGCTGGTCGAGCAGCGCCGCACGGAGCTGTCAAAGCAGCTGGAAGGCGAGGTGCCGACGTTCGGCCTGTTCGAAGAGTCGGCCGAGAGCGGATCGCCTGATGGACGCCTGGCCGAGTATCAAAGGCAGCTTGATCAGCTGCTGCTGCAGTACACCGACAAGCATCCGAAAGTGATCGCGCTCAAGGAAACGATGGCCAACATCGAGGCGCAGGCCGCAGCGGCGTCCGACAAAAAGCGCGCGGCCGCGCCGCTGCCGAAGAACCCGCAGGAAGCGATGGCGCGGGCGCTCGACATCAACCCCGTGTATCAGCAGCTGCGCGTCGAGTTGAGCCGCAGCCAGGTCGATCTCGCGGAGCTGCGCGAGCAGGTGTCGGAATATCAGGCGACGGTCAACAACCTGCACAGCAAGGTCGACACGATCCCGCAGATCGAGGCCGAGCTCAAGCGCTTGAATCGCGATTACGAAGTCAATCGCGCGCAGCATCAGCAGCTGCTGCAGCGGCTGGAATCGGCGCGGCTGTCCGAGTCGGCGGAGGCCAGCACCGAGAACGTCAAGTTCCGCATCATCGAGCCGGCGGTGCTGCCGCTGATTCCGACTGGACCGAAGCGTGTCCTGTACATGACGGCCGCGCTGATCGGCGCGCTCGGCGCGGGCCTCGCGCTGGCGATCGTGCTCGGCCAGCTGAAGCCGGTCTTCCTGTCTCGCGCGATGCTGAAGGAGGTCACCGGCCTGCAGGTGCTCGGGACGATCAGTTTCCTGGAGCCGCGCGTCGAGCGCAGCTTCCTGCGGCGCGAGCCGGTTTTGGTAGGTGCTGCATTCGCTGGGCTGCTGGTCGCCTATCTGCTGACCGTCGCGCTCGCCGAGCCAGCCATCCGGCTAGTGCAGACAGCATTGAGTTGACAGGGGATCCATGAGCATCGTCGAACGCGCATTGCGGCGCTTGCAAAACTCCGGCCAGGCCCGGCCGCCCAGCCCCGGCCAGTCCCGGCCGCCCGGCGAGACGGTTCTGCGCCAGCCGCGGCGAGTCCTGCCCGCGACGTCGCCAGTCCTCGCAGACGCACCAGCGGCCGCTCCGCCGTCGGCGCCGGTACCGCGCGAATCGCTGGCGACCACCGTCGAATCGCTGCGCGATGCCGGCATGCTGCCGAGGCCGCAATATGCAGAGCAGCTCGCCGACCAGTTTCGCCGCATCAAATGGCCGGTCCTCGAATCGGTGATGGCTCAGCGCGCCGCCGGCGGCAACGCGGCCAACGTCGTCATGGTGACCAGCTCGGTGAGCGGCGAGGGCAAGACCTTCAGCTCGTTGAATCTCGCGATGAGCATCGCCTGGGAGAAGGATTTCTCGGTGCTGCTGGTGGACGCAGACGTGGCCAAGCGCCACATCACGCGCGCGTTCGGCGCAGACGGCCGCATAGGCCTGACCGACGTACTGAGCGATGCCGCGCAGGATCCGGAGGCGTCGGTGCTGGGCACGGGCATTCGCGGCCTCAGCTTCCTGCCCGCGGGCAAGCGTCAGGAGTTGTCGCCGGAGCTGTTTGCGAGCGAGCGCATGCTCGATGTGATCCAGAAACTGCGCAGCGCCGATCCGCGGCGCATCGTGCTGTTCGACACCTCACCGCTCCTCGCCACCAATGAGTCGCAGGTGCTGTCCAGAGTGGTCGACCAGGTCGTGCTGGTGGTGCGCGCGGAGTCGACCACGCAGCCGATGGTACTCGAATCGGTGGGTCTGCTCGATCGCAGCAAAGAAGTCCGTTGCATCCTCAACCAGGCGCACTCCAGCGAGCTCAGTGAGTACTACTACGGTTACGGCAAGAGCGATCACCATGAAGCAAAAGAGGGCTAGCGCTATGGGCGCAACCAGGCTCGCCAGCGCCGTGCTGACCGCGCTCGCGGCCGCAGCGGTCAGCGCGCCCGCGGCGGCGGAAACGACCTGGAAGCCGTATTTCGGTCTCGACCTCATGTGGCTCGACAACCTCAACCTGGCCGGGCCGGGCCAGCCCAAGCAGGAGGAGTACATCGCGCAGGTGGCGCCAGGCATTCGGATCGATCAGAAGAGCCAGCGCATCAATACGTTTTTCGACTATCGCATGCAGGCGCTGTTCTACGAGGACGACAGCGATCTCAACGACGTCCTGCACAACGCCAACCTGAGCTCGGACATCACCGCCGTCGAAGACTGGTTCTTCATCGGCATCGACGGCTCATATTTTCAGAGCCTGCTCGATCCGCAGCAGCCACAGAACATCAACAATCTGTTCGACGTCGGCAACACCAGCGATACGGCGACCGGACGCATCACGCCCGAGTTGCGGCATCGCTTCGGCGGCGTCGAGTTCGATGCATCGTACTCGTACGGCATCGTCGACTATCGCGACGAGTCCGACGACCCGCAGCAGTCGGTGCTGCTGGACGACTCGATCAACGAGGAAGGCATCGCGCAGCTTTCCACTGCAGACAAGGAGACGCTGGTGACCTGGCTGGCACGCTATGAGTACCAGCATGCGGAGTACGACGTGTCCCTGCCGTTCAAGTTCGAGCGCGCCCTGGGCGAGATCGGCTTGCGGGTTGCATCCGGCCTGCGGCTGATCGGCCGCGGCGGCGTGGAGACGGATCCGTTCAAAGTGAATACGGAGGAAGGCGGGCTCGACGAGTCGTTCTGGGAAGCCGGTTTCCAGTACCGGCAGGGTGACCGGTTCGAGCTGCGCATATTGGGAGGCGAGCGCTTCTTCGGCACGTCGTGGGACGCGCTGCTACGCACGAAGGGCCGGGTGTTGGAGCTCGAGCTCGGCTATGAGGAGACACCGACTACCCAGACGCAGCGCGTCGCGATGCGCGATGTGCAGGCGTCGGATCCTGCGGTCGCGGTCGAACCGGTGCCGCCGGAGGCCGCGGTGTTCGGTCGTGCGACCTCGGACATCTACCTGCTCAAGCGAGCGCATGTGACGCTGCAGGCGGTCGGCCGCTTGACCCGCATCGGCCTGGATGCGAGCTCCGAGAAACGCGAATACATTCAGCTCGTCGACGTCGAAGACGAGTTCCTTTCGGGCCGCGTGTTCGTGAACCGGCGCCTCGGGCAGAGTACGTCCATCGAGCTGTCCGCGAGCATCGTCGATGGCGACTTGCGCGAGGGTGGCTCGTACCGCGACCAGCTCTACGACCTGCGCCTGGCACACGAGCTTGGCGCGCGCACGACCCTGTCACTCACCGGCCATCACCTCAGCCGCAGCGGCGATCTCGATGAGTACGACGCGAACTGGGTGGGGCTCGGCCTGCGGATGACGTTCTGATCCTGTGATGCGCGACGGCACCATTACCAACGCAATGACGGTGGACGTGGAGGATTATTTCCACGTCTACGCGTTCGAGCACGTCCTCAAGGGACGCGACTGGGGCACGTTCGAGTGCCGCATTCCGCGCAACGTCGAGCGCATCCTCGCAATGTTCGCCGCGAACGACGTCAAGGCTACGTTCTTCACGCTCGGCTGGGTCGCCCAGCAGTATCCGGCGTTGGTGCGCGCGATCGTCGCCGCGGGGCACGAGATCGCGAGCCACGGCATGCGCCACGTGCGGGTCAGCGAGCAAACGCCGGCGGAGTTTCGCGAGGACGCGACAGCAGCGAAGCAGCTGCTCGAAGACGTGAGCGGCCAGCCCGTGCTCGGTTATCGCGCGGCCAGTTATTCGATCGGCGAGCGCAATCTGTGGGCGCTGGACGTGCTGGCGGAGTGCGGCTATCGCTACAGCTCCAGCGTCTATCCGATCCGTCACGATATTTACGGAATGCCGAGCGCGCCACGTTTTGCCTTCCAGGCGGCGCGCGGCCGGTTGCTGGAGGTCCCGGTCACGACCGTCGAGCTGTTCGGCCGCAAGTGGCCGGGCGGCGGCGGCGGCTACTTCAGATTGCTGCCGTATGCGCTGTCGCGCTGGACGGTGAAGCGCGTCAACGAGCGCGACCGCGAACCGACTCTGTTCTACTTCCATCCCTGGGAGATCGACCCCGACCAGCCGCGGATCGAAGGCGCCGGGTGGCGCTCGAATTTCCGTCACTACCTGAACCTGCGACGCATGCAGGGCCGGCTCGAGCGCTTGCTGCGCGACTTTCGCTGGGACCGGATGGACAAGGTTTTCCTCGGCCGCTCCGTAACGGCGTCGCTCGACGTCAAGAATGCCGTGGCCGTCGGAGGCAGCGCGTGACAGCCACGCTTGCTGCCGCCCGCGCCGTCGATCGACCGGCGCCGAGCGTGCTCCGCATGACCGTCGAAGCTGTCGATGACAGCTCGGCTGCAGCCTGGGACGCGTTCGTGGCCGACGAACCGGGCGCCAGCGTCTATCACGGTTACGCCTGGCGTCGGCTCGTGCACTCGGTGTTCGGGCATCAGACGCTGTACTTCGCCGCGCGCGAGGGAGCGAAGATCGTCGGCGTCCTGCCGCTGGTGCGACTGAAGAGCCGGTTGTTCGGCGACTTCCTCGTGTCCGTTCCGTACTTCAACTATGGCGGCGTGATCGCACGGTCGTCGCAGGCTTGCGCTGAGCTGCTGCGCCATGCCGAGCAGGCCGCGCAGCTTATGGGCGTGTCGCACATCGAGCTGCGCCACACAGAAGCAGGGCAGCTGACCTGGCCGGCGCGCACCGACAAAGTGGCGATGCTGCTCAAGCTGCCCGCGACGCCCGAAGCTTTGCGCCAGTCGCTGCCGTCGAAGCTGCGCTCGCAGATCAAGCGGCCGCTGCGCGAGGGCGTGACCTGCACGTTCGGCGGCGAGGAATCGTTGGCTGCGTTCTACGACGTGTTCGCCGAGAACATGCGCGACCTGGGCACGCCGGTGTATCCGCGGCGCTTTTTTCAGGCGATCCTGCAGACGCTCGGCGAGCGTGCGCGCATCGCGATCGTGCGCCTGAAAGATGCTCCCGTCGCCGCTGCGCTGCTGATCACACACCGCGGTACTACCGAGATTCCGTGGGCGTCCTCGCTCCGCCGCGTCAATGGCATCGGCGTCAACATGTATCTGTACTGGAGTGTGCTGGAGTTCGCGGTGAAGCAGGGCAGCGCCGTGTTCGACTTCGGCCGCTCGACGCTGGACAGCGGCACCTATCGTTTCAAGAAGCAGTGGGGCGCGGAGCCGCTGCAGCTGCACTGGCACTACTGGCTGAAGAGCGGCGGCGAGCTGCCGCGCCTGAACCCGTCCAATCCGAAGTATCGGCTGGCGGTCGCAGCGTGGCAGAAGCTGCCGCTGCCGGTTGCAAACTGGCTCGGGCCACATCTGGTCAAGAACCTGCCCTGACACGTTTGAGAGAGAGCGAATACCGGGATGTGCGGAATCGTCGGAATGACAATGCCCGCGGGCGCGCGCCAGGCGACGCTCGAGGCCGTGCGTCGCATGGCCGGAGCAATCGTCCATCGCGGTCCGGACGATGAGGGCGTGTACGCCGGCGAGCGCGCTGTCATCGGCATGCGTCGCCTGTCGATCATCGACCTGTCCGGCGGCCACCAGCCGATCGCCAACGAGGACGAGACGCTCTGGGTCGTCTGCAACGGCGAGATCTACAACTTCCAGTCGGTGCGCGCCACGCTGGAGCGCGCAGGGCATCGCTTCCGCACCGGCAGCGACGTGGAGGTGCTGCTGCATCTGTACGAGGAGCACGGCGATCGGTTCCTCGATCACGTCTCCGGCATGTTCGCCGTCGCGCTATGGGATGCGAAACGCGAGCGGCTGATCCTGGCGCGCGACCGGCTCGGGATCAAACCGCTGTATTACACGCAGGTCGACGGTCAGCTCGCATTCGCGTCGGAAGTAAAAGCGCTGTTGACCCTGCCGTCGATCCGCGCCGGCCTGAACCGCGCCGGTCTGCGCGATTATCTCGGGCTCGGCTATGCGGTCGCGCCGCAGACGATTTTCGCCGGCATCGACAAGCTGCCGCCCGCAACGATGCTGATCTGGACGCGCTCCGGCGTGCGCAGCGAATGCTACTGGTCGCCGCCCGAGCACACCGACGAGCAGCTGTCCGCGGACGACTGGGTCGAGCTGATGCGGGCCGAGTTCGGTCGCGCGGTGCGCGAGCACATGATCAGCGACGTGCCGATCGGCGCGTTTCTCTCGGGCGGCATCGACTCGAGCGCGGTCGTGGCGCTGATGAGCGAGCACAGCACCGCGCCCGTGAACACGTACGCGATCGGCTACGACGGCGGCGCTGCGGCCAGCTATTACAACGAGCTTTCCTACGCGAGCGAAGTCGCCCGGCGCTTCGGCACGCGGCACAACGAGATCCTGGTCAAGCCGGACGTCGCCGCACTGCTGCCGAAGCTGATGTGGTATCTCGAAGAGCCGATCTCCGACAGTGCGATCGCGACGACGTACCTGGTTTCGGACCTGGCCGCGCGCGAAGTGAAGGTCATCCTGTCGGGCGTCGGCGGCGACGAGCTGTTCGCCGGCTACAAGCGCTACCTGGGCGATCACTACACGCGACGCTTCCTCAAGCTTCCGCAGTGGCTGCGCCGCCAGGTCGTGCGCCCACTGACCGACATGTTGCCGAGCGGCCGACACAACCGCTGGGTGGACCTCGCGCGTTACGCACGCAAGTTCGTGCGGGCCAGCGAGCTGCCGTGGCGCGAGCAGTACCGCGAGTTCATGGAGATTCAGGCGCGCGCCCAGCTCGTGGAGCTGCTGCAGGATGCGCCCGCCGGCGCCGATGGCTTCGATCTGGTCACGGCTGCAGAGAATGCACAGGATCCGCTGCTGCGCCTGCTGCGCGTCGATGCGCGAACGCAGCTGGCCGAGGACCTGCTGCTCCTGACCGACAAGATGACGATGTCGCGCTCGATCGAGTGCCGCGTGCCGTTCCTCGATCACCGCCTGGTGGAGGCGGCCGCGCGCATTCCGGCGCGCTTCAAGTTGCGGCACGGCGAGCTCAAGCATGTCTTGAAGCGCTCGCTCGCCGGTGTATTGCCGCCGTCGATTCTCAACCGCGGCAAGCGTGGCTTTGGAGCGCCGGTCGGTGCCTGGTTTAAGTCGGAGCTGCGCCCGCTGCGCGGGATGCTGCTGAGCCAGGCCGCCGTCGAACAGCGCGGGCTGCTCAGGTGGCCGACTGTTCGCGAGATCATGCGGGCGCACGATGGCAACGAGGCAGACTACACCGACCTGCTGCTCGTGCTCATGAACCTCGAGATCTGGTCGCGGATGTTCCTCGATGGCGAGAGCGCCGCCGACGTCGGCGAGGCACTCACCGACAGGACGATGGCAGCGTGAGCACTGCCGTCGGCAATGTGGCGACTCATGCCAGCCGCCGCGGCATCGCGGTCGAGGCGGTCATTGCGTTGCTCGCGCTGGCAGTCGTCGTCGTATTTCGCGAGAGCTACGCCACTATCTGGGAGCTGTGGAAGCTCACGACGTATCAATACGCGTTCATAGTAGTGCCTGCCGCCGCTTACCTGTTGTGGTCGCAGCGCGGCGTGCTGACTGCACAACCCATCGCGCCCAGCTGGTGGGTCCTGCTGGCCCTGTTCGCGCTGGCGATGCTCTGGCAAGTGAGTCGGGCGACCGCGACGCAGGCCATCGAGCACGCAGTGGTGATGCTCGCTATCCCTGCGATCGTCTGGGCTGCCCTGGGCCAGCGCGTATTGCGCGCAACGGCCTTCGCGTGGCTGCTCCTGCTCACGGCAATCCCGGTCGGCGAGGTGCTGACGCCGTTGCTGATGGTCGTGACCGCCGACATCGCAACTGGCTTGCTGCAGCTGTTCGGTATCTCGTTCGTCCGCCACGGACAGTACATCACGCTGGCGGGCGGCGAATTCAAAATCGCCGATGTGTGCTCGGGCCTGCGCTATCTGCTCACGGGTGTGACGCTCGCGCTGCTGTTCGGCTACTGGAGCTGGCGCACGATACGAGCTCGCGCGATCTTCGTGGCGCTCACCGCTGTCGTATTCGTGCTCGGCAACGGCATCCGCGCGTTCATCGTCATGGTAGTCGCTTCGGCGAGCCGAATGCGCTATCTGGCGGGCAACGATCATCTGATCTTCGGCACGATCTTGTTCGGTGTCCTGCTGGCAGCAGTGCTGTGGATCGCGCGACGCTATGCGCACAAGGAGCCTGCGCCGGCCGGCTCCGACGAAACGGATCAGCCGCCGGCGTACAGTCTTTCGCGCGTCGCGGTGGCTGCCGCGGCAGCGATTGGCGTGTTGCTGGTCGGTCCAGCCATCGAAGCCTCTCGACCCGCTGCTGCAGCGACGAGCGCGAACATCCGGCTTCCTTCGCTGACGGGTTGCAGCGCGCCGGGCGAGTGGCGCGCCAGCTGGAAGCCGGTGATCCAGGGCGCGAGCGTCCAGCAGCTCGGCAGTTATCGATGCGACGGTGTGGACGTTCATGTGCTGATCGTCGCGTATGCGCGGCAGACGCAGGGTAATGAGCTGGTCGGCGGCATCAATCAGCTCGTGCCCAGCGACTGGTGGCAGTCGGGTGCGCAGACCACCGAACACCTCGCTCTCGATGAACGCCGCGGCCATGTCGTGCATCAGGCGGTGGTGACGCGCGACGGTGAATCGATGCTGACGTTGAGCTGGTATGCAGTCGACGGCAATCCGACGGTATCGGAGTACGGTGTCAAGCTGCGCGAGGCGTGGTCTGCATTGACGCTCGATGCGCCCGACTCGCGCGGCTATGTCGTGAGCGTTGCTAGCCGCTCGAGCTCCCTGGCAGCGCTGCACGAGCAGGCGCGGCAGGCCGCCCTCGCGCTCGCAGGCGAGAGCTGAGCCATGGCCACGCCGGACAAGCGGCCGCTGATCGCGCACGTGGTCTTTCGCTTCGACTACGGCGGATTGGAGAACGGCATCGTCAACATCGTCAATGGCCTGCCGGAGCAGCTGTTCCGGCACGCGATCATCGCCATGACCGAGGCGTCGGACTTTCGCCGTCGCATTGGCCGCGACGACGTCGAGGTGCACGCGCTCAACAAGCAGCCGGGTAAGGATCCGGCCTCGTACCTGCGGCTGTTCCGGCTGATTCGCAGGCTGCGCCCGGCGATCCTGCATACGCGCAATTTCGGCACGCTCGAAGGCGCGCTCGTCGGCCGAATCGCCGGCGCCGCTTGCCGCATCCACGGCGAGCATGGTTGGGACGTGTACGATCCCGACGGCACGAACCGCAAGTATCGCGCCGTGCGTCGCGCCATCAGTCCGGCGGTCAGCCGCTTCGTCACGGTGTCGAAGGAGTTGCAGCAGTACCTGATCGATCGCGTTGGTATTCCGGCGCCGAAGGTCACGCGGATCTGCAATGGCGTGGATACAGATCGCTTCCGGCCGCGCGAGGACGCCGCGCGCGCGCTGCTGCCCGCAGAGCGCTTTCCGCCCGGCGCAGTCATCGTCGGCAGCGTCACACGTTTCAGCGAGATCAAGGACCCGATGAATCTCGTGCGGGCGTTCATCGAGGCGCGCCGCAGCGGCGAAGGTGCAGCGTTACGCCTGCTCATGCTCGGCGACGGTCCGCTGCGAGCGCAGGCCGAGCAGATGCTGGCCGAGTCCGGCAATGCTTCGGCTGCGTGGCTGCCGGGCAGTCGCGACGACGTCGCGGCGCTGATGCGCGCGATGGACGTCTTCGTGCTCGGCTCGCTGCGCGAGGGCATCTCCAACACGGTGCTCGAAGCGATGGCGAGCGGCCTGCCGGTCGTCGCCTCGGCCGTCGGCGGCAACCTGGAATTGATTCAGAATCAGACGACCGGCGTGCTGACGCCGCCGGGCGATTCGGCGGCGATCGCGCAGGTGTTGCTGCACTATGCGCGCGAGCCGCAGCGGCGGCTGGAGCACGGCCGGCAGGCACGCGAGCGCGCCGTGCGCGAGTACTCGCTGCGCCGGATGCTGGCGGATTACGAAAATCTCTATCGCTTGCACAGCGGACTCACGCTGGAGGCAGCCTGAATGTGCGGGATCACCGGAATAGTGGACATGCGCGGCGAGCGCCCGATCGACGAGCCGCTGCTGCGGGCGATGAACGGGGTGATAGGCCATCGCGGCCCCGACGGTGACGGCTTCCATTTCGAGCCGGGCGTCGGTTTCGGCCATCGGCGGCTGTCGATCATCGACCTGGAGGGCGGCAAGCAGCCGCTGTACAACGAGGACCATACGGTCGTCGTGACCTACAACGGCGAGATCTTCAACTTCATGGAAGTGGAGCGCGAGCTCCTGCAACGCGGCCACACCTTCCGCACGCGCTCGGACACCGAAGTCATCGTGCACGCGTGGGAAGAGTGGGGCGTCGAGTGTCTGAAGCGCTTCAACGGCATGTTCGCCTTCGCTGTGTGGGACCGGCGCGCCAAGACGCTGTTCATCGCGCGCGATCGCCTGGGCGTGAAGCCGCTCTATTACGCTGAGCTGTCGGACGGCCGCCTGATCTTCGGCTCCGAGCTCAAGGCATTGCTGCTGCATCCGCTGCTGCAGCGTCGCATCGATCCGCAGGCGGTCGAGGAATACTTCGCTTTCGGTTACGTGCCCGATCCGAAGACGATCTATCGCGACGTCAAGAAGCTGGAGCCGGGCGCGTACATCTGCATGAAGCGCGGCGACAGCCACGTCAAACCGGTGCGCTACTGGGATGTGCCGCTCGACGGCGAGCGCGCGCTCGAGCAGCCGGCTGCCGCGTGGGAAGAAGAGTTGCGCGCGCGTCTCAAGGAAGCGGTGCGCAAGCGCCTGGTCTCGGACGTGCCGCTCGGCGCGTTCCTGTCCGGCGGCATCGATTCGAGTGCCGTCGTTGCGATGATGCGCGAGATCGGCGCCGGCCACATCCTGACCTGCTCGATCGGCTTCGACGAGCCGCGCTACGACGAGTCGTCGTACGCCCGCATGGTTGCCGAGGCCAAGCACACTGACCACAAGGCCGAGATTGTCGCGACGTCGGATTACTCGCTGGTCGACCGGCTCGTGGGCATCTACGACGAACCCTACGCGGACAGCTCCGCCATCCCGACCTACCGCGTGTGCGAGCTCGCGCGGCGCCACGTAACCGTGGCTCTGTCGGGCGACGGCGGCGACGAGAATCTGATCGGCTATCGCCGCTACAAGCTCTTCGCGATGGAGGAGCAGGTGCGCAGCCGCGTCCCGCTCGGCTTGCGCAAGGCGATTTTCGGTCCGCTCGGCTCGCTGTATCCGAAGCTCGACTGGGCGCCCCGCGTGTTACGCGGCAAGACCACCTTCCAGGCGTTGGCGCGCGACGCGGTCGCGGCGTACTTCCACGGCGTGTCGATCTGCTCCAACGAGATGCGCGCCGCGCTGTTCTCGCACGAGTTCCGCCGCGAGCTGCAAGGCTACGGCGCGGAAGAAGTCTTCCGCCAGCACGTGCGCGGCAAGACCTTCAACGATCCGTTGAAGATGATCCAGTACCTGGACTTCAAGACCTACCTGCCGGGTGACATCCTCACCAAAGTCGACCGCGCCAGCATGGCGCACAGCCTGGAGGTGCGCACGCCGTTCCTCGACTATGAGCTGGTCGAGTGGGTGGCGAGCCTGCCCAGCGCGATCAAGCTCAAGGGCGGCGAGGGCAAACACATCCTCAAGCGCTCGCTCGAGCCGCTGCTGCCGCGCGAAGTGCTGTATCGGAACAAGATGGGCTTCGCGGTGCCGCTCGACGTGTGGTTCCGCGGTTCGCTGCGCGACCACATCGCGGAAACAGTGCGCGGCCGGCGCCTCGCCGAGAGCGGCTTGTTCAACCCCGCAACGCTCGCGCGCATCGTTGCCGATCACCAGTCAGGTCGACGCGATCACAGTGCGATCCTGTGGTCGCTGCTGATGTTCGATGGCTTCCTGCGGCAGAACGCCACGCCCGGTGTCGTGCCGGAGCTGGTCACGCGCCTGAGCGGCGCAGCGTGACGATGGTTGTTCGTGCATGCGGGTGCTGACGTTCACCAATCTGTATCCGAGCGCCGCGCAGCCGCGTCACGGGATCTTCGTCGAGCACCGCATACGCCAGCTGACGGCAAGCGGCCGCGTCAGCTCCCGCGTCGTCGCGCCGGTTCCGTGGATGCCCCTCGCGCGCTTCTGGTCGACGAGACACGCGGAGTTGGCGCGCGTCGCGCGTAACGAGACGCGTCACGGCATCGCCGTACAACGTGCGCGCTTCCTCACGATCCCTGGAGTGACGAGCTGGATCAATCCGCTGTCGATGGCGCTGAGCGCGCTGCCGACAGTGCGCAAGCTGCAGCGGCAACAGGATTTCGACCTCATCGACGCGCATTTCGTTTTTCCGGACGGCGCGGCGGCGCTGCTGCTGGGTCGGTGGCTCGGCAAGCCGGTCGTGGTCACGGCGCGAGGCACGGATATCAATGCCTTCCCGCGTTACGCTGTGCCGCGGCGCTGGATACGCTGGGTGACCCGGCACGCGGATGCATTGGTCACCGTTTCCGCAGCGCTGCGCCAGACGTGGCTCGATCTGGGCGTCGCACCCGAGCGCATCACGGTGTTGCGCAACGGCGTGGATCTCTCGCTGTTCGTCGCAGCGGATCGCGAAGCGGCTCGGGCGGAGCTCGGTTTCGCTGGCCCGACGCTGCTGAGCGTCGGGCACCTGATCCCCGATAAAGGGCACCACCTGGTCGTGGACACGTTGACGCTCGTTTCGGACCTGCAAGTAGTGATCGTCGGTGACGGGCCTTTGGCGGCGGAACTGCTGCAGCACGCGCGCGCCGTCGGGGTCGAGTCGCGGCTACGGTTGGTGGGCAACGTGCCGCAGGCAGCGTTGGCTCGCTACTATCTCGCAGCAGATGCCACGGTGCTCGCCTCGACCAGCGAGGGTATGGCCAACGTTCTGCTCGAGAGTCTTGCTTGCGGCACACCGGTCATCGCTACGGCTGTCGGCGGCAATGGCGAAGTCGTCAGCGCACCTGTCGCTGGCGAGCTGATAGCCGAGCGCTCTGCCGCGGCCATCGCCGCAGCATGGGCTCGCATGCGCTCGTCGCACGTCGATCGCGAGGCGGTGCGGCGCCACGCCGAGCAGTTCGGCTGGGCGCCTACGGTCACGGGGCTGTTGCAGCTCTTCGAGCAAGTGATCCGACGCCGAGGTCTGGGCACCGAGGCGCGGCCGCAAACGCCGGCGCGCAGCTCGCACTGATCATGCGCATCCTTCACGTTCTGGATCATTCGCTGCCGGTGCAGAGCGGCTACTCGTTCCGCAGCCAGGCGATCCTGCGCGAGCAGCGCGCGCTCGGCCTGGAGACGGCGCAAGTCACCGGCCCGAAGCACGGCACGCGCCCGGCGCCCACCGAAGCAGTCGATGCTTTCGAGTTCCAGCGCGTCAATCCTGGCAGCGGGCCGCTGGCAACTCTGCCCGTGCTGAATCAGCTCGATGTCATTCGCCAGCTGCGACGACGGCTCCGAGCCATGATTCCGGCGACGCAGCCCGATGTGATTCATGCGCATTCACCTTGCCTGAACGCGCTCGCGGCCTTCGGTCTCGGCAAGCCGGTCGTGTACGAGATGCGCTCCAGTTGGGAGGACGCTGCGGTCAGCTCCGGGACGACGCAAGAGGGGAGCCTGCGTTATCGCTTGTCGCGTTGGCTCGAAACGCGGGCACTGCTGCGCGCCGATCACGTCACGACTATCTGCGAAGGTCTGCGCGAGGAAGCGGTGCGACGCGGAGTCGCTCCGCAACGGATCACCGTAGTGCCGAACGCTGTCGACGCGGACGCGTTCGCGGCGCCGCGCGTGCTTGACTCGGAAGTGCGACGCCGGCTCGGCCTGGAGAACGCCTGCGTGCTCGGTTTCATCGGCTCCTTCTTCGCGTGGGAAGGCCTGCCGCTGCTGGTTGAGGCACTGCCGCGCATCGTCGGGGCGCGGCCCGACGTGCGCCTGCTGCTGGTGGGCGGTGGCCCGGACGAGGCCAACGTTCGCGCCGCAGTCGAGCGCCTGCAGGTCGGCCGCTACGTCGTGTTCGCCGGACAAGTGCCACACTCGCAGGTCGCGCAGCTCTATCAAGCCGTCGACATCCTCGTTTATCCGCGCACGCCGATGCGCTTGACCGACATGGTCACGCCGCTCAAGCCGCTCGAAGCAATGGCGCTCGCGAAGGTGTTCATCGCATCGGACGTCGGCGGGCATCGCGAGCTGGTGCGCGATCGCGAAACCGGCGTGCTGTTCCGGGCCGGCGACGCAGCGGCGCTGGCTGCCGCAGTGATCGAAGTCGCCGGCGACGCAGCGCTGCGGCAGCGGCTCACGACCGCAGGACCGCAATACGTGCGGCAGGAACGCACATGGGGCAAGGTCGTAAAGCGCTACCTGCCTGCTTACGACAGTCTCGTATCGAGCGCCGCAGTCCACAGGGTCGAGGTGCGCTCATGAGGCGGCTGCCGGCGCTGCAGGCGAGATTGCTGCGCACTCTCGGTGATTTCATCGCCCCCGGGGGCTCACGCGGTGCACTTCTGGTGCTGATCTATCATCGCGTGCTCGCCGAGCGCGACCCGATCCTTGCCGGCGAGCCGACCGCGGATGAATTCGCCGCGCAGATGGATGCGGTCGCCGCGACGTGCAACGTGCTGCCGCTCAGTGAGGCTGTGGCGCGGCTGCGCGCTGGGAGCTTGCCGCCGCGTGCCGCCAGCATCACGTTCGACGACGGCTATACGAACAACCGCGAGCTGGCGGCGCCGATCCTCAAGTCGCGCGGGATTCCCGCGACGATCTTCATCGCGACCGGCTTCATCGGTCGCGGCCGCATGTTCAACGATACCGTCATCGAAGCGGTGCGGGCCGCGGGTCCGCGGCTCGATCTCACGGCGCTCGGCCTCGGCACGTTCGAGCTCCCCGACGCTGCCGCGCGCATCCGTGCGCTCGAAGCCATCTTGCCGCAGCTGAAGTATCTCGAGCCCGCGCAGCGGCTGGCGCGCGCGGAGGCGATCGCGGACCTCGTCGGCATTCCACGCGAAGGTGCGACGATGATGGACGAGCAGCAGCTGCGCGAGCTGGAGGCGTTCGGTATCGAAGTAGGCGCGCACACGGTCACCCATCCGATCCTGTGTTCGGTCGCCGCCGACGAGGCTCGCCAGGAGATCGCTGCGAGCAGGGATGCGCTGCAGTCCATTACAGGGCGGCGGATCGGGCTGTTCGCGTATCCGAACGGACGGCCGGGCCGCGACTACGATGCGAGTCACGTCGCGTTGGTCAAGAGCTGCGGCTTCGATGCGGCCGTCTCGACCGCGTGGGGCGCAGCAGGCAAGCAAGTCGACACGTTTCAGATCCCGCGGATGCTGCCGTGGGACGCTTCGTCGTTCAAGTTTGCGGCGCGCCTGCTCAGGACGTATCGCGAACAGCGGCCGGACGAGCTTGGCCTGGTGTGAGGCCTACGGGCTCAGCCCGTGCTCGGCGAACCACTGCTCCAGCATCGACAACGTGAACACGAGAACGCCGTAGTAGCGCGCATCTTCCTCGCCGTGCAACGAGCGCAGCCGATCGATGAAGTCGGGGCGAACGATGCCGCGCGAGCGCAACCCTGCAAGGTTGCTGTCGATCTGCTGCGCCAGGCGCGGCGACTGCTGCAGCCATAGGCCGAAGGGCAGGCCGAAGCCGTGCTTGCTCTTGTTAATGATTTCGGACGGCAGGAAATCCGCCATCGCGCGCTTGTAGAAGGTGCGCAGGTCGGTGCCCTGCATCTTGAGATCCGGCGGCACGCGCGTCGATACGTCTACGACGTCCTGGTGCAGCATCGGATACGAGACGCGCACGCCTGCCAGCTCGCACATGCGGCCGACTTTGCGCAGGTCGTTGTCGGCGAGCGTGAAGCGCCAGTCGTAGTAGAGCATGCGATCGACGAGCGCAGCATCCGGCGCGGATCCGTACACGGATCGCATGTGTTCGAGCGGGCCCTGCAGGTTCACCGCAGCGAGAAAATCCGGGTGCAGCACGGTCTCGAAGCCGAGCCGATGCAGGAAGTTCCAGTTCTCGAACCGATCCGGGAGCGGCGTGCGCGCCTGCGCGATGTAGTTGCGACCCTTGCGCAGCATCGAGATCTGCAGCGGGCGGGGCAGTGCGCCGAGCACCGGTTCGAGCAGCAGCGAACGTAGCGGCGCCGGCACGTATTGATAGCGTTCGAACACCCGTTGCTCGGCATAGCGCTTGTTGCCGGCAAAGATTTCATCGCCGCCATCGCCGGCCAGCAGATGCGTGACTCCGTGCTGGGTCGCGAGCCGCGCGCAGCAGAAGGTCGGAATCGCCGAGGCGTTGCCGAACGGCTCGTCATACGCGCGCGCGACCTTGGGGAGGAGATCGGAAATGTCCTCTGCGGTGACGACGTATTCGCGGGGATCGCAGCCGAAGCGCCGATTGGCGATGCGCGCGTAGTGCAGCTCGTCGTAGTCGGCGAAGCCGAAGCCGATGGAAAAAGTGCGCGCGGGCTCGGGACGCGCGCGGGCGAGGAAGCCTGCGACAGTCGAGCTGTCGAGGCCGCCGCTCAGGAATGAGCCCGTGCTCGCATCGGGCTGTGCGCTGCGCACCGCTGCGAGCAGCGATGAGTGCAGCGATTCCTTGAGCTCCGGATACGAATCTGCACCGTTGGCAGTGCGCACGAAGTTTGGCTTCCAGTACGTGAACTCGCGCACGACGTTGTTGCGCCACTCCACGGCCGTTGCAGGCGCCAGCTTGTGCACGCCGGCAAATACAGTTTGCGGCGACGGAATCATGTGGAAGTAGATGTAGCTGAGCAGCGCCTGCGGTGCGATGCGCGTGCGGACGCCAGGAAACCGCGCGATTCGTTCCGCAGAAGTCGCGAACAGCAGCGCCTGCGCGTGGCTCGCGTAGGCGAGCGGCTCGATACCCATGCGATCGACAGCGAGCAGCGCCGTGTTTGCACCGTGATCGATAACAGCCAGCGCGAAGCGGCCATGTAACCGCTCCAGCAGACCCTGGCCCCATAGCCGGTACGCCTGGCGAACGGCGTCGGCGGGATCATGCGCCTTCAGTACGGCGCTCTCATCGGTCCGCCACAGAGGCTCGCCGCGCAAGACCACGCTGATTGAACCTTGCTGGCTGAGGTACGGGCCGCAGCAGCCCCAATTCGCACCGACGGCGCTCGGCAGCGCCGGCGAGGCGCCGGCGACGTCCGGGTCCAGGAGGGCACGACGCGCGGCGTCCGACGCAATTCCGGGGTCTCCGACCCAACCGGATAGATTCAGCATTGGCAGACTACAGGCCCCTGTGTGGCTGACTCGCGATGGTACCGAATGGCTGTGCTCCCGAACTTTGACGAAGGTCCGATGTAGCAAGGTCGCTTATCGGCTATCCTGCGCCGCTGTTGCGTGGCGAGCCTGTACGAATGATCGAAATCGTGTTCTGGTCGGCGGCCACCCTGATCGTCTACGTGTATGCCGGCTATCCTCTGCTGCTCGGTCTGGTGCGCGCTCTCGGCGGCGCCAGGCGCGTCGCCGTCGGCGAGCATCGCCCGCCGTTGACGCTGATCGTTTCGGCCTACAACGAGGCCGAGATTATAGGCGAGAAGATCGCCAACAGCCTGTCCCTCGACTATCCGGCCGACCGGCTCGAAGTGCTGGTCGTGTCCGATTGTTCCAGCGACGCGACGGATGCCATCGTCGCGGGCGTGTCCGATCCGCGCGTGCGCCTGATACGCATGGCCGAGCGCGGCGGCAAGACTCTCGGCCTCAACGCAGCGGCGCGCGAAGCGCGCGGCGAGATCCTGGTTTTCTCCGACGCCAATGCGATCTACCTGCGCGATGCGCTCGTCAATCTCACGCGCAACTTCGCCGACGCGCAGGTCGGTGCGGTGATCGGCGAGTCGACCTACTCAGCGGCGGAAGGCGGCGCGGACGAGGAAGAGTCGCTCTACTGGAAGTACGAGATCGCGATCAAGCGGCTCGAGTCCGCGATCGGCTCGGTGGTCGGCGGTGACGGCGCGATCTACGCGATCAGGAAGGCTCTGTACCGACCGATGCGCGCCGACGCACTCTCGGACTTCGTTAACCCGCTGCAGATCGTGCGCGGCGGCCATCGCTGCGTGTACGAGCCTGCGGCACGCTCGGTCGAGAAGGCGGCGGGCGACTTCGACCGCGAGTTCCGCCGCAAGGTGCGCATCGTGAATCGTGCCTGGCGCGCGATGATGTCGATGAAAGATCTGCTCAATCCGCTGCGCCACGGCTTATTCGCCTTCGAGATCATTTCGCACAAGCTGTTGCGCTGGCTCGTGCCGCTGTTCATGGCGCTCGCTCTCGGCGCCAATTTCGCGCTGGCGGGCAGCGGCTGGTTCTATGCCGCCACGCTGACCGTGCAGCTGGCGGTCTATCTGCTGGTCGCGGTGGCCTACCCGCTGCGGCAGAAGGTACAGCTGCCGCGCCTGCTGGCGGTGCCGTTCTACTTCGTGATGGTCAACATCGCCAGCGCCCGTGGGATCGTCGAGGCGTACCTGGGCAAGACATATACGACCTGGACCACGGCGCGCGCCGTGAACCAGTAGGGGACAGAGGTTTCGGTCTATGAACGACGTTGAGAGAATCCGCAAGATTCTCCGGGATGCGTTGCAGCTCGGCGCGCGCGCCGATTCGTTGAGCGGCTCGAGCCGGTTGCTCGGCGGCATCCCTGAGTTCGACTCGATGGCCGTCGTCAGCATCATCGGCATGATCGAAGAGGAATACGGCTTCGTCGTCGACGACGACGAGATGTCGGCGGACGTGTTCGAAACCCTGGACTCCCTCGCCACCTTCGTCGCCGCCAAGGCCGCTCGTTGACGCGCAGTTCCATGCAGGCGGCGTTCGTCGCGGGCGCGCGCGGCAGGATCCTCGTGGTGGCGCGCCGGCCCGCGCAACAGCGCAGCGCAGTGCTCATCGTTCCGCCGTTTGCAGAAGAGATGAACAAGTGTCGCCGTTCGTTCACCGAGCTTTCGCATGCGCTAGCCGAACGCGGCATCGCCACGGTCCTGCCGGATCTGTACGGCACCGGTGACAGCGAGGGTGAATTCGTCGACGCGGATCTCGACGTATGGCTGGACGATCTGTCGCGGGTCGTCGAGTGGTCGTCCGCACAGGGTTGTCCGGTCACTGCCCTGCTCTGCGTCCGTCTTGGATGCCCGCTGGGCGCACTGCTCGCGCGCCGCTGGCCCGGGCGCTTCGAGCAGGCTGCCTTCTGGCAGCCGGTGCTCGACGGCAAGCGATTTCTCGCGCAATTTTTCCGGCTGCGCGTCGCTGCTTCGATGATGGAGCCGAACAAGCGCGAAAGCGTTGAAGCGCTGCGCGCACTGCTACACAGCAGTGGTCGCATCGAAGTTGCCGGCTATGAGCTCGGCAGCAAGCTCGTCGGGCAGCTCGATACTCTCGCTCTGGATGCGCGCTGTTGTGCAGATATCGGCGCCATTCACTGGATGGAAGTGCTCCGCGATCACGCTGCGACGCTGCCGACGCCGAGCCGCCAGTTCATCGACGCACAGCGCTCTGCAGGGCACGAGATCGCGGAACACACGTTCGTCGGCGAGCCATTCTGGTCTTCCGTCGAGATCGTTACGAACCAGCAGCTGATCGCGAGTACTGCCGAAGTCCTGGCGGCGCGGCCTGCGATGAGAGTGGCGAACCATGGCTGAGCGCGTGCTGATGCTTCGTTGCGAAGCCGACACGATGCTTGGCATCCTGCACGAGCCGGTTGCGCCGTCGGCGCCCGTAGGCGTCCTGATCGTCGTCGGCGGGCCGCAGTACCGCGCCGGCAGTCATCGTCAGTTCGTGCTGCTTGCACGTGCGTTGGCGCAAGCTGGGCACCCCGTGCTTCGCTTCGACTACCGCGGCATGGGCGACAGCGATGGCACTGTTCGCACTTTCGAAAACGTCGACGCTGATCTGCGCGTTGCGGTCGACGCGCTCATGACCGAGCAGCCGCGATTGTCCGGCGTCGTGATCTGGGGCCTCTGCGATGCAGCCTCGGCTGCACTCCTGTATTGCCCGGGCGATTCGCGCCTGCGCGGGCTGGTGCTGGTGAACCCGTGGGCGCGCACGCCGTCCGGTGAAGCGAAGGCGTACTTGAAGCACTACTACCTGCGACGCTTTCTGCAGCCGTCGTTCTGGCGCAAGGTGCTGACGGGCGGATTCAATCCGCTGCGCTCCGGGCGCGAGCTGGCAGGCGCGGTCGCGACTGCACAAGCGACGCAGCGCACGGGTCCGTCGTACATCGAGCGCATGCGGCTCGGCATGAACGCGTTTGCGCGACCGGTGCTGCTGTTGTTGAGCGAGCACGATCTCACGGCGCGCGAGTTCAGCGATCTGAGCGGGAGCGACGCTCGCTGGGCACGTTCGATGTCGGCGCGCACGTTGAGCATCAAAGCGCTCCCCGGCGCGGATCACACGTTCTCGAGCAGGGAACATCTCGACCAGGCAACCGAGCTGTGCCGCGACTGGCTGGCGCAGCTTACCGGATGACTTGACATGAGCATCCGCGTACTGACTTCCCTCGATGAGTTGCGGCGACAGCTGGGCAGCAGCGCCGAGCATCCCGCGGTCGCCAATTATTTCTGCAGCTGGGATTGGTTCGCCGTCCTGCAGCGTCACGGACTCGATCCCCGACACCAGCCGCGGCTGTACGTCAGGTACGAGGGCGACCAGCCGAACGCAGTGCTGTACTGCTGCACGCTCCGGCGCGGCGAGCTGCTCAGCCTGTCGAGCTTCTACACCAACCAGTACGACGCGGCGCTGTTCGGCGCCGCGCAGGAAACTGCAGCGCTCGCCGAGTTCGCGCAGTACCTGGCCGCCGAGCGCCCGCGCTGGCACTCGATTCAATTCAGATACCTCAACGCCGAGCGCACCTTCTTCAAAGCCATGCAACAGCAGCTGCGGCGGCACGGCTTCTTCGTCTACGACTTCTTTCAATATGAGAACTGGTATGCGCCGGTCGCGGGACTGTCGTTCGCGAAGTACTGGGACGCGCGTAACTCGAGGCTGCGTAATACAGTCACGCGTCGCGGCAAGAAGGCGGCCAAGGAGGGCAGCGTCACGATCAGCCTCGTCACTGAGCGAGGCGACGCGCTGGAGGCTGCCATCCGCGATTACCAGCGCGTGTATTCCTCCAGCTGGAAGAATGCGGAACCCTATCCTGAATTCATGCCGAACCTGATCCGCGCGTGTGCGGACCGCGGCGTGCTGCGCCTGGGCCAGTTGCACTTCAATGGCGAGCCCGCCGCTTCGCAGATCTGGATCGTCAGCAACGGCACCGCGATGATCTACAAGCTCGCTTACGACGAGCGATTCAAGGATTACTCGGTCGGCTCGCTGGTCTCGCTCAAGCTCTTCGAGCGCGTTCTGGATGTCGACTACGTCACAGAATTGGACTACGGCGTTGGCAGCGAGCCATACAAGCGCGACTGGATGACCGCCGTTCGCGAGATCCGTGGCGTGGAAGCGCTCAACTTGCGCACGCTGCGCGGGATCGCTGCGGCGCTCAGCGAGCTCCTGAAGCGGCCGCTGCGTCGCGCGCGGGATCTGCGACGCAACAGCAAGCAAACAGCGCCACGACCGCCTGAAGCAGCTGCAGACGGATCCTGACTTTTGCATGCGGGGGATGCCGCGAGTTGACAGAACGCGCGGCCGTTCACACTGCCCGCCGCGCATTTCAGCCGCATAATCATCGAACTACCGACATGGCGCACGCACCCTGTATGCCCGTGCCGACACTTGGCGCTGCGGCCATACTTTGGTTCATCATCGGGTCGCAGTATCGCCGTCTTCTCAGCGGGAAACGCACTAGCACACAGCCAACGGCTATCGCTTCGGCGAAAAACTGGCACATAGATCCGGATCGAGGTTTCGCTCATGCACATGAAGTTCGTTCGCGCGCGCAGATTCAATCTGGCAGTCACGCTGCTGTTGGCACTCGCCGCGCCCACCCTGTCGCTCGCGCAGAGTCTCGGCGCTGCTCCCTCGTGGGCGCAGTCGATGGGGCCAGGCACCTGGGCCGCGATCAGCAACAACACGATCGCAAGCGTCGATCCGGCGAACGATCCGGCCGCGAACCCGAACTACCCGAACTCGCCCGCGTGGGGCGGGAACTCGGGGCAGATGTCGGTGATCGCCAGCTGGAACGGTGGTGCGATTGCCACGAAGCTCGGCGCGAAGGGCTCGCTGCTCGCGTGGGGCGGCGGCCACGCTGACTACTACGGCAACGAGGTGTACGCGTTCGATCTCGCGACTCAGCGCTGGTCGCGCATGAGCAATCCTTACAAGACTCCTTCCTTCCCGGTGACCAGCGGTATCTGGCCGGACGGCTCGCCCTCGGTGTCGCATACCGCCGGCAAGGTCGCCTATCACCCCGGCACCAACAGCTTCGTCTCGTTGATGGTCCAGACCAGCAACAACTACTGGAACGACAGCGTGCCCGCGTTCTTCGATCTTGCTACGAAGCAGTGGCGACACGGCGCACGCAGCCCAGTAACTGTCGTGTACGGCGGCTGGAGCGCGTACGACGCCAAGCGCGATGCCTTCTGGCTCGAAGGCGGCGACTCCGGCGGTGAGCTTGCGCGCTTCTCGATGAACGGCAACGGCACGTCCGGATCGTGGACCGGGTACGGTGCGAAGTACGCCGCACTCGACACGCAGGGTGCCCTGGATCCGGTGCATGACATCGTCGTCATAACCGTCTTCCGTCAAAGCCCGACGATGTATGCCCTCGACCTCAACAACCCTGGCGGCGACCTGATTACGTTGAAGCAGGGTGGCAGCCCGCCGAGCCGGGAGGGCGCGGCCGGCTGGGTGTGGTCGACGGTCAGGCAGGCGTTCATCTACTGGCGTCGCGGCGGCGGCGTCTACGAAGTGAAGCTGTCGGGCTCGGACTGGCGTACTGGCACCTGGAACTGGACGAATCTCACCGCGGGTGGGAACTCCGTCGTACCCGAGGACCAGTCGAACGGTGTATATAGCCGGTTCGGCCTCGTCCGCTACGACGATGCGGAAGTCGCGGTCGTGGTCAATCAGGTGAACGGTCCGGTGTATGCGTTTAAGATGCCGGGTAGTGTTACACCGCAGGTGCGGCCGAATCCGCCGTCCGACGTGACTGCCAACTAACCGCGCGCTGGGCGCGCGGGTCACCGGCGCGGAGGGCCGAGCCCAGGCTACTTCGAGGTCGGCACGTGCGCGCCAAGCGTTCCAAATGGCTTCAACTGGTCGCGCTGACCGCGGCGGCGATTCCCGTCAGCGCGTTTGCCTACGACTTCATCCCGACCGAGTCGGAATGGGTCGCTTGGCCCTACTATTGCCAGGCCCGCTACGTGACGCTGCCGATCGGCGACAACACGCCGTGGGCGCAGCAGATACCGCGTGCCCAAATCGAGCGAGCCAGACAGGAGCTCGGTGACGCCGTCTTCGGCGGCATCCAGCACTACTGCGCCGGCACCGTCTGGCTGCGGCGCGCGAAGGTCCAGTCTGACAAGGAGCTGCGTGCCTTCTATCTCCGGACGGCAACGTCCGAGACAACGTTCACGCTCACCCGCCTGCCGCCCGATACCCCGATGATCGTGCCGGTAACCACGAACCTGGCGCTGATCAAGTACGCGGAAGGCAAATTCGACGAAGCCATCGAGCTGCTCGAGCGGGTGGCGGCACAAAAACCCGAGGAGCCGATGACGTACTCGGCGCTCGCCACGCTGTATCGCGAGCGCAAGCGTCTCGACCTCGCGCGCGATGTGCTGTTGCGTGGCGACAAGATGGTCGAAGGGCGCTCCGCAGAGATCCAGTACAACCTCGGCTTGGTGCTGCTCGAGCTCGGCGACATCGAAGAGGCGCAGATCGCCGCCCGCAAGGCATACGAGCTCGGCTATCCGTTGCCCGGTCTGAGGAACAAGCTCAAGCGGATGGGCCATTCCATCGATTCACCCGGCTGACCGGCCTCGGCCCTTCCTGACCTGGATTTCGGACTTTGCCCACCTCCCGGCGTCTGCTGCTCGTTGCCTACCATTTTCCGCCGATCCAGGGCAGCACCGGAGTAACACGCACGCTCGCGTTCGCGAAGTACCTGCGCGACTACGGCTGGGAGGTCGCGGTACTGACGGTGCATCCGCGTGCCTACACCGAGATTCGTGCCGACAATTTGCAGACCGTGCCGCCGCACGTAAGGGTCGAGCGCGCGTGGGCACTCGACGCGCAGCGGCACCTGTCGATTCGCGGCCGCTATGCGCAGTTCCTCGCGCTGCCGGATCGCTGGCAGAGCTGGATACCTGGCGGTGTCGCGCGCGGTCTGCAAGTCGTGCGCCGCTGGCGGCCCAGCGTGATGATGTCGACGTATCCGATCGCGTCGGCGCATTGCATCGGCTGGGCACTGAACAAACTGTGCCGCATTCCGTGGGTCGTGGATTTCCGTGACCCGATGGCGCAGGACGACTATCCGCCCGATCCGCGCGTGCATCGCTGGTTCGAGCGCATCGAGCGCGGAATCTTCGGCAACGCGGCGCGGGTGGTCGTTACCGCGCGCGGCACGCAGGATCTGTACATGCAGCGCTTTCCGGAATACCCGCGCGAGCACGTCGCGTTGATTCCCAACGGCTTCGATCCAGAGATGTTTCCGGAGCGACCCGCCGCCGTGACGCACGCGCCGGAGCCGCATCGGCCGCTGCGGATCCTGCACAGCGGCTTGCTGTATCCGAGTGAGCGCAATCCGCAGCATCTGTTCGCTGCGCTCGCCGAGTTGAAGAACGAAGGCCGACTCGGCGCGCACTCCGTCAACTTCGGATTTCGTGCGAGCGGCAACGAAAGCGAATACCAGCCGCAGCTGCAGCGCCTGGGCCTCAGCGACATCGTGCAGTTGCTGCCGCCGATTCCCTACCAGGAAGCGCTGCGCGAGATGATGGCCGTCGACGGTCTGATGCTGCTCCAGGCGAGCAATTGCAATCAGCAGATCCCGGCAAAGCTCTACGAGTACCTGTATGCGTCGCGACCGATCCTCGGGCTGACGGATCCGCGCGGCGACACCGGGGCGCTGCTGCACGATCTTGGCATCACGAACGTCGCCCCGCTCGACGACACGCCAGCGATCAAGGTGAGCGTGTTGCGGTTCCTCGAGCAGATCCGTGCGGTGCGCGCGCCGATTCCGACGCCCGACGTAGTGATGAAATTCTCGCGTCGTGACCTGACAGGGTTGCTGGCGAATGTGCTCGAAGGCGTCGTTGCCGACGCCCAACGTGTCGAGCAGCGGCAGCCCGCCGAGGGTTAGTCCAACTCGTGAGCCAGGAGCTTCTCGGCGTCCGCCAGTGTCTCGGTCGGGTTGAATCCGGCGAGCGGCGCTCCTGCTGCCACGCTCCACACCTCGCTCAGCAGGCGCAGGCGATTGCCCGCACCCGACCACAGCACTTCGTAGTTGGCGGGCCGCCAAAGCTTGGTCGCGTGCAGCAGCGCATCCACATCACGGCTCGCTTCCGCCTGCACGAACGAAAGCGGCGTGCACTGCAGTTCGACGGCCGTGTAGACGTTGTAGCCGAGATGGCCGATGTTCGGCATGTAGATGTCGGTCAGCATGCCAAGCAGCGTTGCGCGCTGCTCGGCGGAAAGCTGCGCCCACGTGGCTTCGCCGAGCGACTGGCGGAAGCTCTCCTCGAGATGACGCGCGACCAGTGCCTGCACACGGGTCGCAAAATCGAAATCGAGCTCGAACAGGTAGAACGCCGCGCGCGCAAATGCAATCAGGTCGTCGCGCGACGCGGCGTAGTACTCGGCGGTTCGTCGCGGCGGCTCGTACGCGTTCTCGCAAGGGTCGACGACTGCATCGGCGCGGATCCGCAGATACGAACGGCGGAACGCGGCGCGCAGCGGGTCAGCGGTCTGCGCCTGCGACAGTTCCGGAAATTCCGATTCGTACTTGCGCACGACCACGAACAGATCCGAGTACAGCTCGGTCTCGTACGGCTCCATCGAAACGTCGTAGGTGGCCTTCTGCACGGCGTAGGTCAGTTTCGTGCCGAGTCCGTCGCCGAAGGTGCGCCGGAAGAATCCGGATTCGATCAGCCAACGGCGCCAGCCAGCCTCGATGAACCAGGCGGGGAGGTGTACCTGGACGAAGTCGCGGAACGTTTCCGGCGTCATTGCCCGCAGGAACGGTACGCGGCCCGCTTCGGCCTCGCCCCAGAAGCTGTTGCTGTAGGCCCAGTAGAGCAGGAGCCGCGGATCGACCGCGTATTTGTCGGAGTATCGCTGCAGAGTCGACCAGAACGGGTGCTCGGCGAAGACGGGCGGCTTGTCCACGCGCACGCGCGCCGCCATGACCTGCAACGCGTAGAGCTGCTCGGGTGTTTTGTTCGCTGCCAATGCGGCCGCGACGGGCTCACTTCGGTTCAGCGCTGCACGCAATTGTGCCGTGTCGGCAGAGCCCTGCAGGACTCCGTTCAGCGGCGCCGAGAGCAGCAGCCACTGGGCAGCCCAGATTGCCACGAGCAACCACGCGACGATGAGCACCAACGCGCCGCGTGGTTGGAACAGCGACGACAGTGGTGGCCCACTGAGAAGTGCCCGCGTCGTTCGCAACGAGAGCCACAGGGCGCCACACCACAGGAAGCCGAACACGAGTACGCCGGTCCAGCCCATGAGCTGCGCGATCGGGCGCAGCTCGAAGCGTTCGAGGCCGAAGGCGAGCATCAGCGGGCCCACGACCATGGGCAGCAGGATCAATGTCGCGATCAAGTATAGTGCCCGCTGCACGTGGCCTCCCGTCGGCGCCGGCGTACGCGCGTGAAGCTCGCCGCCGGCCTGCGATTACGATTTCTGCCTGTGATCGAATGGACGTTGACGCCGATCCGCTGATCTGCCCACTCTCGCGTGCTTCGACAGCGAGACCACGGAGCTGCTCTTGTCACTGACGAGTGTACTGTTCCTCGCCGCATACTTCTCGGGCTGCATTGCCGCGCTGGTACGGCATCCCGTCTACGGCCTGATCACCTATGTCCTGATGCTGTACTTGCATCCGCCCTCGCGCTGGTGGGGACAAGCACTGCCGGACCTGCGCTGGTCGCTGTTGGCCGCGGCCTTCACGCTGCTCGGCGTGCTGATGAAGCGCAAATCGCTGCCGACGCCACCAATCATGAGTCACCCGGTGATGGTCGGGCTGCTGGCATTCCTGGCGTGGCTCGGCTTGCAGAGCGTCTGGGCGCTCGACCGGCCGATGCACATGGAGCTGCTGACGATCTACGTGAAATACGCCGTGCTGCTGGCGCTGATCGTCAAATGCCTGGATTCCGAGGAACACGTCCGGCTGTTTCTCTGGGCCCACGTGCTCGGCTGCTTCTATCTGGGCTGGATCGTCTATTCGGAGTACGAGGGCGGTCGCTTCGAGGGCTTCGGCGGCCCCGACATCAACGAGGCGAACGCCGGCGCACTCCAGATCGTCACCGGGATCTTCGCGGCCTCCGCACTGTTCCTGGCGACCAACTGGAAAGGCCGGGCGGTGCTGCTGGGATGCATGCCGTTTCTCGTCAACGCGCTGGTCGCAACGCAGAGCCGCAGCGGCTTCCTCGCCGCCGGCCTCGGTGGCGTCATCTTCAATTTCCTGGCGCCGAAGCGTTACAGCAAGCTGATCCGCGTGCTGTCGATACTTGCGGTAGTGTTGTTCGCACTGCTGACGAATCCGGAGTACTGGCTGCGGATCGGTTCGCTGCAGTATGCCGGCGAAGAGGTCGAGGGCGTGGATACGGGCGCCGGACGCCTGGTGATAATGGAAGCCCAGTGGCGCATGTTCCTCGAATACCCGCTCGGTTGCGGCCACCGCTGTACCGCTTCCCTCAGCACGCGCTTTCTCGCCGACGAATATTTGACTGGCGAGGGCGCCGAGCGCGCGCGAGCTTCGCATAACACCGTCATGAGCCTGCTGGTCGAGCAGGGAATTCCTGGCGTGATCTGCTACGTGGCGCTGCTCGTCTGGATCATCAAAAAGGTGTTGGCACTGCGGCGTCGCGTGCGCGAGCGCGCAGATTTTCAGGCGCTCTTCGTGCCGGCCATGGCCGCCGCTCTGGCCGCGATCACGCTCGGCGACATGTTCGTCGACTACCTGAAGATGGAGGTGCGCTTCTGGTACGTGGGGCTGGTGATCGTCATGCTGGGGCTGACGGCTACCGCCGGTGCCAAGGCGCCGAGCAGAGCGACGGCGCCCGCCGATGCGGGCGCCGTGCCGACGAAGTCAGGACCGAGCTAGCGGCCGACGCTCAGGATCAGGCATAGACCTGCGGGCAGGGGATGAACTGCTTCGAGAAGATGACTTGCGCGTAGCGGTGATAGAACTGCTGCGGGAAGTTCGCGCCGTTGTTGTACGCAGCGAGGAGCAGCGCCTGCAAGCCGTTACGCTTCTCGAATGCGCCCGAGCCATATTCCTGGTTCCAGACCTTCGTGTAGGTGGTCTCGCCTTGGTGTGCCGCCCAGATCTCCAGCAGCGTCGCATTCGAGCCGCTCGTCACGCCCAGCTGGCCGAGCCGCAGGTGGAACAGCAGCGTGTCCCAGCCGCCTGAGTAGTACCAGTCCGCCGCAGACGAGCTGCCTGGCTGGATGCGCGAGCTGGGGTCCTCGTCATCGAGCGGATCGAAGGCGCCGATGCCGGTCACTCCGAGCGAATAGACACGCAGGTAGTTGTGATCGCCCTGGTTGCCGCTGTGACCGTACGACCAGATCACATGTTCGCCGTTCGACAGCGATGACGCGCCTTCGGCAGTGCTGAACCAGATGAACTTGCCGACGCGGTTGGCCTCGTTACCGCCGGTGATGCGACGCGGATCCATTTTGCAGACGACCTGCAGATAGAAGTCCGTGCCCTCGAAGTGGGTTGGATCGGCGTTTGCGTAGGAGGGATGGCCGTACCATCCCTGATTCCACTCGGTGAGCGCGTTGCCGCCTTGCGTCGCGTTCCAGGTCCGCGCCGGGATGGAGCCAGCTGCGCCGGGGTCGTTCTTGCTCTTGCCATTGCCGGGCGACGTCATCGGACTGAACGGACGCCACCACACCGACGGCTCCGACGACCCCGGTCCGCGCAGAATTTCCAGGCACGCGCCGCTCGCCATTCCGTCCGTCGTGATGCGACGAAGATTCGACGCCAGGTTGCCCTGCGCATTCGGGTCGTTGCCGCCGCCGACACCGGCGGACCAGCGGAAAGCGTTCACCTCCGCATCGCTGCGGAAGTCGTGGAACCACACGACGCCGGGCTGCGGATTCGACGAATCCTGGCCGGAGCGCAGCTGCCAATCGGCTTCCAGATCGCCCGGAGGAGTGCAGGCAGTGGTCGCGCTCGTGCCGCCTTCGACCGACAGGGTCGACGGCGGGCACGGCTTCGTCTGCCCGAGAGCGAGTGGCGACAGGACCGTGCCTGCGGTCACGCCCGCGGATGTAATCAGAAAATCTCTACGCTTCATTACTTCACCCCGGCGAAGCGACCGTGCGACTCGTGTGCACGGCGATCACCGTCATTGTTACTGCGCACAACGGTGCAATATTGCATAACGCGCCGGACTGCCCGGACATCGGCGAGGAAGTATCAAGGACGCATGCTAGCGCCGTCCACTGTGTCTGGGCGGCGACAGCTGTGGCTGCAAAAAGCTGGGAAAAACCCGCACGAAGCAGCCCGTCAAATCAGGATTTCCGCGGGCGGCGGATGACTAAGAAACTGCGTCGGGCTGGCGCTCAAGCCGTATGCGCCACTTTGCAGGACGGCAACGAGGTCGCCGACTTCGGCTCGCGCCAACTCCATGCGGTCCGCCAGCAGATCGAGCGGCGTGCACAACGGGCCGACGACAGATGCCGTCTCGCGCTCGCGGCCGCGCACACGATTCGCAATCAGCACCGGATAGTTCTTGCGGATCACCTGACCGAAATTCCCGGATGCGGCGAGATGATGGTGCAATCCGCCGTCGGTGATGAGGAAGACCTGGCCGCGCGAAATCTTGCGATCGACGACCCGGCACACGTACAGGCCGGCCTCGCCGACCAGGTAGCGTCCGAGCTCGATCATGAGCTGCGCCGCGGGCAGCTCGCGCGCGGCGTGCTCGCTCAGCACACGCAGATTGTCCGCGATCGACGCGAGCTCGAGCGGCTTCTCGCCCGGGAAGTAGGGAATGCCCAGGCCGCCACCGATGTTGAGCGACGTGACCGGCGCCGGCGCGTGGCGCGCCAGCTCGATCGCGAGCGCGAGCGATTTCTGCTGCGCTTCAACGATCGCTTCGGCGCGCAGGTTCTGCGAGCCGCTGAAGATGTGAAAGCCTACGAACTCGAGCGGCAGGGCGGCGAGGTCCCGCAACACTTGCGGTACCCGCTCGGCGTCGATGCCGAACTGTTTCGGGCCGCCGGCCATTTTCATGCCCGAGGTCTTCAGCTCGAAATCCGGATTGACGCGCACGGCGACGCGCGGTCGCTGCTGCGTTTGCCGTGCGATGTCGGCGAGGCGCGCGATCTCGAGCTCCGATTCGACGTTGAGCGTGATTCCTGCCGCCACCGCGCGCGCGAGCTCGTCGGGTGTCTTGCCGGGACCCGCGAAACTGATGTCGCGAGGACGCATGCCGGCATCGAGCGCGACCTGCAGCTCGCGAGCGGACGCGACGTCGAGTCCGTCGACCAGCTTGCTCATGTGCTGCACGACCTGCGGCATCGGGTTAGCCTTGATCGCGTAGTGGATGTGCACGCGCGCGGGCAACGTCGCGCGCAGTGCCGCGACGCGTTCACTCAGGTAACGGCGCGCGTAGACGTAGAACGGCGTGCGACCGACCTGGGCAGCGATGTCCGCGATTGACTGTCCGTCGACCGTGATGCAATCGTCGATTACGTCGAAGAAGGGATGCGGCGCGTGCGAAGGAATGCAGTCGATGCTCATTTCGCATCCTTCACGAACAACCCCTTCAACTCGGAAGCCAGCAGCGCACGATCGTACTTGCCGTTGGGATTGCGCGGCAGCGATTCGCGCCATTCGACATGGTGCGGGACCATGAACAGTGGCAGCTGTCCTTTGCACGCAGCGATCAGCGCAGCGGCATCGGGCTGCACGCCGGCGGCCGGCGCAGCGACCACGACGATCGCCTGACCCAGCGACGGATGCGTCACGCCGACTGCGGCCGCGTCGGCAACCAGGCCGCTGGCGAACAGAATCTCCTCGACCTCGGTCGGGCTGACGCGGTAGCCCGAAGTCTTGATCATTTCGTCGGCCCGGCCGATGAAGTAGATGAAGCCTTCGTCGTCCATGCGCACCGTGTCGCCGGACCACACGGCCATCTCGGTGAGCACCAGACCCGGATCCTGGCCCGGCACCGGCTTGTAGCGCTCGGCGGTCTTCGCCGGATCGTTCCAGTAGCCGAGGGCGACCAGCGAGCCGCGATGCACGAGCTCGCCAGGCTCGTTCGGCGCGCACGGCGAGCCGTCCTGGCGCACCACGAGAATCTCTGCATTCGGAATGGCCTTGCCGATCGAATCCGGGCGACGATCGATCTCGGCGGGCGGCAGGTAGGTCGAGCGGAACGCTTCGGTGAGGCCGTACATCAGGAACGGCTGTGTGCGCGGCAGCGCGGCGCGCAGCTTGGCGAGCGTCGCTCCCGGCATCGCGCCGCCGGAGTTCGTGATGTAGCGCAGGTGATCGCTGATCTGTGCGGGCCATGTGAGGTCGGCTAGTTGCGACCACAACGGCGGCACACCTGCGAGGCCCGTGATGCGCTCGCGCGCCACCGCGTTGATGACGTCTCGCGGCAGCAGGTAGTCCATGAGCACCACGCGCGCGCCGACGAGAAACGCCGTGGAGGACTGACTGAATCCGTAGTCGAAGCTGAAGGGCAGCACGGCCAGCAGCCGATCCTCGGGGCCGTTGCCGAGATACTCAGCGACGCTTTCCGCGCCAGTGACCATGTTCCGATGCGACAGCACGACGCCCTTCGGCCGCCCGGTACTGCCGGAGGTGTAGAAGATCGCGGCGATGTCGCCGTCGATGTTCCGATGCGGCTGGCGCGGCGCGGGCATCGCCAGCAGCTCCGGCCAGCTCATGACTGCGATGTGACCTGCGTCGGGGAAATTCCCTTCGCGATCGGTGAGCACCAGCGCTCGCAGGTCGGGGCACTGCTGCAGCACCGGGAGCAACTCGCGCGCGCGCGCTTCGCTGGTGATCAGCACGCGCACGTTACAGTCCCTGAGGATGTGCGCAACCTGTGGCGGCTTCAGCAGGGGATTCACCGGCACGAATACGCCGCCCGCGCTGGTTGCTCCGAACATGGCGGAAACGTTCTCGAGCGTCTTGGGCAGATAGATGGCGACCCGATCCAGTCGCGCGATGCCCAGAGCCAGCAGGCCGTTTGCTACACGCCCGATCTGCGCCGCAAGCGCCTCGTATGAAAGCTCTGCGCCCTTGTGGGTCACCGCGATGGCGCCGGGCGTGCGCGCGGCGCTCTTCAGAATCAGTTCGTGCAGCTGATCGCTCATGCGAGGCTCGGATCGAGGGCCGGCGGAAGGCGCCGGCGGCGCGGAATTATGACTGCTCTACCCGTGACGGGCATCCGTTCTCTGGCGGTGTTGTGAGATGGTCCGCATCCGAACGCTCTCAGCGCGCCGGGACCCGGCAGCGGTGACATAAATCACGGCGGTTTGTGATACTGCTGCATAAAACCACACACAGGACTGCGGCGCCTCGCCCTTTTGGCCGCGGCGGGCGGGCGGCTCACAGGGTAAGGTGCGACGGGCATGCATGCGATCTATGTCGATCTCGACGGCACCCTGATCCGTTCCGACCTGTTGATGGAAAGCCTGCTCGCGACTGCGCGCGCGCAGCCGCTGCGCCTGCTGTTCGTGCCGTGGTGGCTGCTGCGCGGACGAGCCTGTCTGAAGGAAAACCTGGCAGCGGCCGGCGGCGTCGACGTGCGGACCTTGCCTTACCGGGCCGAGCTCGTCGAATGGCTGCAACAGCAGGCGCGTTCGGGCCATCGCCTGATCCTGACCACCGCTGCGAACGAGCGGCTGGCGCGGGCTGTGGCCTCGCACGTAGCGCTGTTTGACGAAACCCTGGCGAGCACTGCGACGGTGAATCTGAAGGGCCAGCGCAAGGCTGCGGCGATCATCGAGCATTCCGGCGGCCAGCAATTCTGGTACGCCGGCAACGATCGAGCCGACCTGCCTGTGTGGCGCCGCGCGGCCGGCGCGATCCTTGTCGATACCGGCGCGAGCGTCGCCCGCCAGGCGCGTGCTGCGACCCAGACGATTGCGGAATGGCCGGCGCCGCGCTTCGCGATCAGCACGTGGCTGCGCGCGCTGCGCGCCTATCAATGGGCCAAGAATTTCCTGGTGTTCGTGCCGCTGGTCACGGCGCATCTGTGGGCGGACGCGGCCGCCCTGCGCAACGCGATCCTGGCGTTCATCGCGGTGTCGTTGTGCGCCTCGTCCATTTATGTGATCAACGATCTGCTGGATCTGCCGTCCGACCGACGTCACCCGCGCAAGTGCCGCCGCCCGTTCGCCAGCGGCGCGCTGCCGATCAGCCACGGCCTGGTCGTCGCGCCGTTCCTCGCCGCCGGCGGGCTGTTGCTGGCGAGCTTCGTGAGCGTGCCGTTCCTTCTGGTCACGCTCGTGTACCTCGTCACGACAACTGCCTATTCGCTGCGCCTGAAGACCTTCGTGCTGCTCGACGTCATGGCGCTGGCATGTCTCTACACGGTCCGCGTGATCGCCGGCGCGGTGGCGATCGGCGTGGTGCTGTCATTCTGGCTGCTGGCGTTCTCGATGTTCATGTTCCTCAGCCTGGCGCTGGTCAAGCGCTACTCGGAGCTGCTTGCGCTCGCAGACCTGCAGCGAGTCTCGGCATCCGGCCGCGACTATCGGGTGTCGGACCTCGGCGTAGTGCAGTCGCTCGGCACCGCCTCCGGTTTCGCGGCGGTGCTGGTGTTCGCGCTGTTCATCAACAGCGACGCGGTGAGCGGGGCCTATACGCGACCGTATTTCCTGTGGACGCTGTGCGGCACTTTGCTCTACTGGATTTCGCGGATGTGGCTCAAGGCCGTCCGTGGAGAAATGCACGACGATCCGCTCCTCTACGCCGTTCGCGACCGGGCGAGTATCGTGATGCTGGCGATATCACTGGCGGCCGTCGCCGTCGCGGTCTGAGGTCATGCTGTCCATTCGTCTGGTAGCTCTGGCGCTGGTGAGTGTGGGGTTGTCCTCGCTCGCGCAGCTCGCCTTCAAGTACGGGATGATGCGTCCCGAGGTGCAAAGCGCTGTCGCTTCCGACTCGTGGGTCTCGCGGCTGATCGGCGCGCTGAGCAATCCGGC